>Ga0316613_10002321_pt1 | contig 12275 bp, 10 predicted proteins | sample OWC_soil_day10_C_2_FD_207647 | JGI IMG/M metagenome (GOLD analysis project Ga0316613, IMG submission 207647) | Wetland soil microbial communities from Old Woman Creek delta, Ohio, United States - OWC_soil_day10_CT_b | ecosystem: Environmental > Terrestrial > Soil > Wetlands | place: USA: Ohio...
TCGCCGAGCTCAATCCTAAGTTCGACATCGACTCGCGCACGGCCCGCCTGGCCGCGCGGCTGATCGCGCGGGTCGCCGAGGGGCTCGCTCAGCCGGGCGGCTGACCCGCGCGGAAGGTGGCCCGGGGTCGCGGCGTGCCGACCTGCGCCGCCAGTTCCTCGGGGCGCGCCGCGTCCCACACCACGAAGTCGGCCCGCATGCCCGCCTCGAGCGTGCCGCGGTCGTCGAGGCCGAGGGCCCGCGCCGCGTGGCGGGTGACGCCGGCGAGGGCTTCCTCGGCCGTCAGGCCGAACAGCACGCACCCCATGTTCATGGCGAGTCGCAGCGATAGCAGCGGCGAGCTGCCCGGGTTGAAGTCGCTCGCGAGCGCGATGGGCACGCCGTGGCGGCGGAGCAATCCGACCGGCGGCACGCGGGTCTCGCCGAGGAAATAGAACGCGCCGGGCAGCAGCACCGCCACGGTGCCCGCCGCCGCCATGGCTGCCGCGCCCGCTTCGTCGAGATGCTCGAGGTGGTCGGCCGACAGCGCGCCGGCCCCGGCGGCCAGCGCGGCGCCGTGGGAGTTCGACAGCTGTTCGGCATGGAGGCGAACCGGCAGGTGATGGCGCCGCGCCGCGTCCAGCACACGCCGGACCTGTGCGGGCGAGAACGCGATCGTCTCGCAGAATGCATCCACGGAGTCGGCGAGGCCCGCGGACACCGCGGCCGGCAGGACGGTCGCGACGACCAGGTCCACGTAGTCATCGGCCCGGCCGGCGAACTCGGGCGGGACCGAATGCGCGGCGAGCAGCGTAGCGTGGACGGTGACTGGCAGGATCTCGCCGACGCGCCGCGCCACCCGCAACAGCTTCAGTTCGTTGTCGAGGTCTAGGCCATAGCCGGACTTGATCTCGAGGGTGGTGACGCCTTCCGTCATGAGCACCCGGGCGCGCTCGAGGGCGAGCGCCAGCAGCGCTTCCTCGCTGGCTGCGCGCGTTGCGCGCACGGTGGAGAGGATGCCGCCGCCCGCGCGCGCGATGTCCTCATACGAAGCGCCCCGCTGTCGCGCCGCAAACTCGGGCGCACGGTTTCCCGCGAACACCAGGTGGGTGTGGCAGTCGATGAGGCCGGGCGTGACCAGCGCGCCGCCGGCGTCCACGACCTCGACCGCATCCGGCAAGGCCGGCAGGTCGCGGTCGGCGCCGATCCAGGCGATGCGATCGCCGCCCACGGCGATCGCCGCGCGCTCGCGCAGGCCGGCCGCCGGTTCGCCGGCAGCACAGGATGCCAGCGTGGCATTCCTGAGCACCCGATTCCAGGAGTCCGCTTGCATGTCCCTCCAGTCGTTGCGGCCCGGCGCCTGGCCCGCGTTTGGGTGGCGCGTCGCGGAAGGGTATCCTCTCCCGCCATGAGTACCCAAGTGTCCCGCACGAACGCAGGCGCGCGCATCGTGCGCGCTCCGCGTGGCAGCAGGCTGTCCTGCCGCAACTGGCTGATCGAGGCGCCGTTCAGGATGATCCAGAACAACCTCGATCCCGAGGTGGCCGAGCATCCGGACCAGCTGGTCGTCTACGGCGGCATCGGCAAGGCGGCGCGCAACTGGGAGGCTTTCGACCGCATCCTGGCCACGCTTCGCCGCCTGCGCGAGGACGAATCGCTGCTGATCCAGTCGGGCAAGCCGGTCGGCGTCTTCCGCACGCACCCGGACGCGCCGCGCGTGCTCATCGCCAACTCGAACCTGGTGCCGCACTGGGCCACCTGGGAGCACTTCCACGAGCTCGACCGCAAGGGCCTGATGATGTTCGGGCAGATGACGGCCGGGTCGTGGATCTACATCGGCTCGCAGGGCATCGTGCAGGGGACTTACGAAACCTTCGGCGCCTGTGCGCGCGAGCACTTCGGCGGCCAGGCGGCGGGACGGTGGATCCTGACCGCCGGCCTCGGCGGCATGGGCGGCGCGCAGCCGCTGGCGGCGACGATGGCCGGCTTCTCCATGCTGGCGGTGGAGTGCGACGAGTCGCGCATCGACTTCCGGCTGAAGACCGGCTACCTGGACCGCAAGGCGGGCTCGCTGGACGAGGCGCTGGCGATGATCGACGACGCCTGCCGGGCGGGGCGCGCGCTGTCCGTGGGCCTGCTCGGCAACGCGGCCGACGTCTTTCCGGCGCTCGCGGCCCGCGGCATCGTGCCCGACGCCGTGACCGACCAGACCTCCGCGCACGACCCGCGCAACGGCTACCTGCCGAGCGGCTGGACGCTCGGACAGGCGGCCGAGGCGCGCCGCAACGATCCCGGCCGCATCGAGCGCGCGGCGCGCGCCTCGATGAGGGTGCACGTGCAGGCGATGCTCGACCTCAGGGCGCGCGGCGCAGTCGTGTTCGACTACGGCAACAACATCCGCCAGGTCGCCTTCGACGAGGGCCTGAAGAACGCCTTCGACTTCCCGGGATTCGTCCCGGCCTACATCCGGCCGCTGTTCTGCGAGGGCGTGGGTCCCTTCCGCTGGGTGGCCCTCTCGGGCAACCCGGAGGACATCTTCCGCACCGACGCGAAGGTGAAGGAGCTGATCCCCGGCGACCCCCACCTGCACCGCTGGCTCGACCTGGCCCGCGAGCGCATCCGCTTCCAGGGGCTGCCGGCGCGCATCTGCTGGGTCGGGCTCCGGGATCGCGCGCGGCTCGGGCTGGCCTTCAACGAGATGGTCGCGAGGGGCGAGCTCGAGGCGCCCATCGTCATCGGCCGCGATCACCTCGATTCCGGGTCGGTGGCGAGCCCGAATCGCGAGACCGAGGGCATGCTCGACGGCTCGGATGCCGTGTCCGACTGGCCGCTGCTCAACGCGCTCCTCAACACCGCGGGCGGCGCGACCTGGGTGTCCATCCACCACGGGGGCGGCGTCGGCATGGGCTTCTCGCAGCACGCGGGTGTCGTCATCGTCTGCGACGGCACCGATGCGGCCGCGGCGCGCATCGCGCGCGTGCTGCGCAACGACCCGGGCACCGGCGTGATGCGCCACGCGGATGCGGGCTACGAACGCGCGATCGCCTGCGCGCGCGAGCAGGGGCTCGACCTGCCGTCGCTGGACTGAGCGGCGCCAGAGTACCCGCCCTGCGGGCGTCAGGGCCAGGCCGCTACAGGGCGGGCGCGCGCGTCAGTTGACCGAGCCGCTGGACACGTCCCAGCCGAGCGACGTGCTGCCGGTGCGGCCGTCGGCTCCCACGAAGAACTGCTCGAACTTGACGGTCTTGAACACGACCTCGAGCACATCCCCGGGCAGGTCCGGCGCCGACGAAGCGATCGTGTACTTGGTCACGAACACTGCATCGAGGCCCAGGCGATACAGCGGCCGCCCGTCGCTCGCCGTGTGATCGAGCGTGAGCCGCTGACCGCCGCCAAGTTGGGTGCCGGTCGTGATGGCGCGCACGAATGCGGTGGACCACAGGCCCGTGGGTATCGTCATCCGGAGCGCGTCGGGCTTGGGCTTGCCGACGGACGCGCCACCGCCCTGGGTCCAGCTCGTTGTCGCTTCGACCGTCCAGTTGACGGTCGAGACACGGATCCAGCCCCGGTGGTTCTTCTCGACCGCGTCCCCGGCGACTCCCGGCACCAGCAGAAAAGTCTCTGCCGCGGCCAACGTCGGCAGGACTGCCAGGCACGCGGTCGCGAGCCCGGCGCACAGGATTCGATGAAACATGTTCCCCCCTTGTGATCGGAGCGGCCGTTGCCAGCCGGTCTCCCGGGTCGCGTACACCCTCGCCGTGACTCCGGGAAAGGCATAATTACACCCGCCCATCAGTCGCAGTCCACTCCTGTGGCGGGCCGGGCCGGCAAGGAACACCATGAAGGCGCAGACACTGAGGCCGGGAGCGATCACGCTCGCAGAACTGCGCGGCGTCGCCCGCGGCCACGACCGCATCGAGCTGGCCGGCGACTGGCGCGCAGGCGTCGAGCGCGCGCTCGCGGCCGTCAAGGCGCGCCTCGACGCGGGCGAGGCGCTCTACGGGATCAACACGGGCTTCGGCCGGCTGGCCAGGACGCGCATCGCGCCCGAGGAACTCGCCCGACTGCAGCTCTACATCGTGCGTTCGCACGCCGCGGGCGTCGGCGCGCCGCTGGCCGACTCGACCGTCCGGCTCACGATGGTGCTGAAGGCCGCGAGCCTGGCCCGCGGCATGTCCGGTGTGCGGCCTGTCGTCGTCGAGCGGCTGCTCGAGTTCGTGAATGCCGGCTTGCTGCCACGCGTGCCCTCGCAGGGGTCGGTCGGCGCCTCGGGCGACCTCGCGCCGCTCGCGCACCTCTCGCTCGCGCTCATCGGCGAGGGCGCGGTGCACTACGGTGGGCGGATCCTGCCGGCCGCGCAGGCGCTCGCGGCCGCGGGCATCGCGCCGATCGAGCTCGGGCCCAAGGAGGGACTGGCGCTCCTGAACGGCACGCAGGTCTCCACGGCGCTCGCGCTCGAGGGACTGTTCGAGGCCGAGGACCTGCTGCTCGGCTCGATCCTCACCGGCGCGATGTGCGTGGATGCCGCCCTCGGCAGCCGCGTGCCGTTCGACCCGCGCATCCACGAGGCACGTGGCCACGCGGCCCAGGTCGACGTTGCCGGGGCCTTTCGCGCGGTGCTCGCGCACAGCGACATCGGCCGCTCGCACGAGGACTGCGATCGCGTGCAGGACCCCTACTCGCTGCGCTGCCAGCCGCAGGTCGCCGGGGCCTGCCTGCAGCAGCTGCGGGACGCCGCGCGGGTGCTCGAGGTGGAGGCCAACGGCGTGTCCGACAACCCGCTGGTGCTGGGCGAGGCGGGCGAAGTGCTCTCGGGCGGCAACTTCCACGCGGAACCCGTCGCCTTCGCGGCCGACAACCTCGCGCTGGCCATCGCCGAGATCGGCGCGCTCTCCGAGCGGCGCATCGCCATGCTGATCGACTCGTCGCTCAGCCAGCTACCGCCGTTCCTGGTGGAGCAGGGCGGGCTCAACTCCGGTTTCATGCTGGCGCAGGTGACCGCCGCGGCGCTCGCCAGCGAGAACAAGTCGCTGGCCCACCCCGCTTCGGTGGACAGCCTGCCGACGTCCGCCAACCAGGAGGACCACGTCAGCATGGCGACCTTCGCAGCCCGCCGGCTCGGCCCGATGGCGGAGAATACGCGCGGCGTGCTGGCGATCGAGCTCCTGGCCGCCGCGCAGGGCATCGACTTCCGCCGCCCGCTCCGGTCCTCCGACGCGCTCGAGCACGCACACGCGCTGCTGCGCGCGCAGGTCGCCTTCTACGACCACGACCGCCACTTCGCGCCCGACATCGAGGCGGCGAAGGGGGTGATGCGCGACGAGCGGCTGCTGCGACTCGTGCCCGGGCGCGTGACGCCCAGCGCAGCCTGACCCGGCCGCCTGCCCGCGGGATGCCCGGACGATGAACGACGCTGCCTCGACCCGCGATGGCCTGCCGCCCTGGACGATGGCGCTCGGTCTTGGCGGCCTGATTCCCTTCATCGCGTGCACCGCCGTCATGCTGGCGGTCCCGGAGGCCGGGACGCGCGACCTGGCCGGGCGTGCGCTGCTCGGCTACGGCGCCGTCATCCTGTCGTTCCTGGGAGGCGTCCACTGGGGGCTGGTGCTGCAGGGACCGACGTCTCGCGGTGCCCGCATGCTCGTCATCGGGGTCATGCCCTCGCTGGCTGGCTGGATCGCGCTGCTGCTGCCGTTCGAGTCCGCGGCGGCGATCCAGGTGGGCGCTTTCGGCGCCTTCTGGCTGTACGAGCACCGGGTGCTGGGGCCCGCGGTGCTGCCGCCCGCCTACCTGGCACTGCGGCGCCGGCTGACGCTGGGGGTCATCGCCTCACTCGGTCTCGCGCTCATGGCGCCGTCGCTGTGAGGGGTCCGGCCCTGCCCTGAACCCGCCGCAGGGTCAGGGCAGCGCGCGACCCCGCCTCAGCGTGACGGTCATGCCCCGCCTCGCGGTATAGTGACGTTCTTGCACCGCAATAACGCGGTGGGGTGCATCACATGCGGCGCGTGGGACTGATCGGGTGGCGGGGCATGGTCGGGTCGGTCCTCGTGGACCGGATGCGCGAGGAGGACGACTTCGCGCTCATCGACCCCCTGTTCTTCTCGACCTCGCAGGCGGGCGGGCCCGGCCCGGACATCGGTCGCAGCACGGAGCCGGTGGGCGACGCCCGCGACCTCGCCGCGCTCGAGGGCTGCGACGTGCTGATTTCCTGCCAGGGCGGCGACTACACGGGCGCCGTCCATCCGAAGCTGCGTGCAGCCGGCTGGGCGGGGCACTGGATCGACGCGGCCTCCACGCTGCGCATGAAGGCAGACGCGGTCATCATCCTCGATCCGGTGAACCGCGACGTGATCGACGCCGGCATCGCCGCCGGCACGCGCGACTGGATCGGCGGCAACTGCACGGTCAGCCTGATGCTGATGGCGCTCGGCGGCCTGTTCCGCGCCGGGCTCGTCGAGTGGGCGACGTCCATGACCTACCAGGCGGCCTCCGGCGCGGGCGCGCAGAACATGCGTGAGTTGCTCGCGCAGATGGGGAACGTCTACTCTTCGGCCGCCCGCCTGCTGGCCGACCCGGCGAGCGCGATCCTGGACATCGACCGCGCGGTGACCGCCGCGTTGCGCGCGGACTCGATGCCGCGCGAGCACTTCGGCCACCCGCTCGCCGGCAGCCTGCTGCCCTGGATCGACAAGGACCTCGGCAACGGGACCAGCCGCGAGGAGTGGAAGGGCGGCGCCGAGGGCAACAAGATCCTCGGCCGCAGCGACCGGCCGATTCCGATCGACGGGCTGTGCGTCCGCATCGGCTCCATGCGCTGCCACAGCCAGGCACTGACGATCAAGCTGACACGCGATTTGCCGCTCGCCGAGGTGGAAGCCCTTCTCGCCGGCGCGAACGACTGGGTCGAGGTCGTGCCGAATGAGCGCGAGGCATCGCTCGCGCGGCTGACGCCCGCGGCCGTGACCGGGACGCTCGCGGTGCCCGTGGGCCGCCTGCGCAAGCTCGCCATGGGCGGCGAGTACCTGTCTGCGTTCACGGTCGGCGACCAGCTGCTGTGGGGCGCGGCAGAGCCGCTCCGCCGGATGCTGCGCATCCTCCTCGAGGCCTGAACGCATCGCCACCTCTTCCCCCCAGCCTGACCCGCCCGGGCGCGACGAACTGCGCGCGCTCCTGGCGCACGCCGGCTTCATGCGCTTCCTCACGGCGCGCCTCGCGACCTCCGTGGCGGTGCAGATGCAGACCGTCGCCGTCGGCTGGCAGGTCTACGAGATCACGCGCGACCCGCTCGACCTCGGCCTGATCGGCCTTTCCCAGTTCCTGCCGTTCGTGCTGCTGGTCCTGCCCGCAGGCCACTTCGCCGACCAGCACGTGCGGCAGAAGCTGCTCTCCGCCTGCTACGGTCTCGAGCTCGTCTGCGCGCTGTTGCTGCTGGCGTTCTCCCTGTCGGGGCTATCGGTCGTGTGGCCGGTGTTCGCCGTGATGGTGCTGTTCGGGGTGGCGCGGGCCTTCGCCATGCCGACGGGCCAGGCGCTGCTGCCGAACCTCGTGCCGCCGGCGCTGTTCGGCCGCGCGGTCGCGGTGAACTCGACGACCTGGCAGCTCTCGACCATCGCGGGGCCGGCGATCGGCGGGCTCGTCTACCTGGCCGGCGCGCCGGTCGTCTACGGCAGCGTCGCGGCGCTGCTCGCGCTGGCCGTGATCCTGATGTTCGGCGTCAAGGCGCCGGCCCCGCGGAGATCGGCCGAGTCGATCGGCCTCGACTCGCTGCTCGAGGGGCTGCGGTTCGTGTTCCGCCGCCGCACGATACTGGGCGCGATCTCCCTCGACCTGTTCGCCGTGCTGTTCGGCGGCGCCACGGCGCTGCTGCCGGCCTATGCGAGCGACATCCTGCAGGTCGGCCCCGACGGCCTCGGGCTGCTGCGCGCAGCACCCGGTGTCGGCGCGGCAGTCGTCGCGCTCGTGCTCGCATGGCGACCGCTGACCGAGCGCGTCGGGCCCGCGATGCTGTGGGGCGTGGCGCTGTTCGGCCTCGCGACCGTGGTGTTCGGCATCTCGACCAGTTTCCTGGTCTCGCTGGCCGCGCTCGCGATCCTCGGCGCGGCCGACATGGTCAGCGTGTACATCCGGCACCTGCTGGTGCAGCTCGAGACGCCCGACGAGATCCGCGGCCGGGTGAGCGCGGTGAGCGCGGTGTTCATCGGCGCGTCGAACGAGCTGGGCGAGTTCGAGTCGGGCGTTACGGCCGCGTGGTGGGGCCTGCGTCCGGCCGTGGTCGTGGGTGGCGTGGCGAGCGTCGTGATCGCCGGCCTCTGGGCGCGATGGTTCCCGGAGCTGCGTCGGCTCGACCGGTTCGGGCCGCCGCGGGCCTGACGCACCGCCGGCCCGGGCCCCGGCCCGCGGACCGTCATTGACCGGCGAACCCTGCCTGTATATTTATACAGGCATGAACAACCGGATCCCGGCACCACGGTCAGGCCGCGGTGCACTGTCGAACCCTGCAAGCCGGTTCGAGGGCCGCCACGCAGTGGCCGAGGACGACGGCTGGGGCATCCTCGACGAGCCGCTGCCGCCGCTCGAGACGACGGTGCTGCCCGAGCCCGCCCGGTCCGTCATCACGCGCAACGACTCCCCGGACATTCCCTTCGAGCAGTCCATCAATCCGTACCGGGGTTGCGAGCACGGCTGCGTGTACTGCTTCGCGCGCCCTGCCCACGCCTACGTCAACCTGTCGCCCGGGCTCGACTTCGAGACGCGGCTGTTCTTCAAACAGGACGCGGCGGCACGCCTGCGCGAGGAAATCGCCCGCCCGCGTTATCGCTGCTCACCGATCGCGCTCGGCACCAATACCGACCCTTACCAGCCGATCGAGCGCCGCTACCGCGTGACGCGCGGGATCCTGGAGCTGATGCTCGAGTGCGACCACCCGGTGAGCATCGTGACCAAGTCGGCCCTCGTGCTGCGCGACCTCGACCTGCTTGCCGAGCTCGCGCGCAGGAACCTTGCCCGCGTGTTCCTGAGCGTCACCACGCTCGACGACGACCTCAAGCGGCGCATGGAACCGCGCACCGCCTCGCCGCGCGCGAGGCTCGCCGCCGTCCGCGGGCTCGCGCGCGCCGGGGTGCCGGTCGGCGTGATGTACGCGCCGGTCATTCCCGCGATCAACGACCACGAGCTCGAGGCCGTCGTCGAGGCGGCCGCGCAGGCGGGCGCCGGGTCCGTGGACTACATCCTGCTGAGGCTGCCGCGGGAAGTCCGGGACCTGTTCTATGAGTGGCTCGGGACCCATTTCCCGGATCGGGTGGAGCGGGTGCGCACCCGGATTCACGAACTCCGTGGCGGGCGCGACAATGATCCGCGTTTCGGGTCGCGCATGCGCGGTTCCGGGCCCTGGGCGGAGCTGCTGCGGGCCCGCCTCGCGACCGCCCGCCGCCGGGCCGGCCTCCCGGAAGGGCACTGGCCGCCGCTCGACACGTCGCGCTTTCGGGCCCCGCAGCCGGCAGGCGGTCAACTCGCGTTGTGGTGAAACACGCTCGCTTGACGGCGATCCAACGGGCGTATATTTCGTGGTGGATTGTCGTTCTCCCGTTGACCGGGAATTCCGCCCAGGAGACCTCCCATGGCGTCGATGTCAGGATCAGCGGCCCGCGATGACCTGGTGCGGGTCGTCACGGCGCTTGCGCCCCTCGTCCTGCTGTCCGGGTGCATGACCGCGCAGCTCGAGGAAAGCCGCAGCCTCGCGACCCAGATCGGGGCTGACGAGGCGGTCGTGCTGCTCGCCAAGCCGCATGTCGAGGGCACGTCCGCGGAAGACGACTTCATGGACTGCGTCGGCAACAAGATCTCGGGCCGCGCCGGCATCCGCGTCCAGCCCAACAACGACTTCCAGGACAGCATGTTCCCGTGGTTCGAACCTTCGACCGCCCCGCAGCGCCCGGAGGGCGTGGCGCAGTTGCTGGCCAGGCCGGCGGTGCGTCAACGGATCGAGGAGAACGGCGTTCGTTACATCATCTGGGTGGATGGCCTGACCCGCCAGACCGACAGCGGCGGCAGCATCAGTTGCGCCATAGGTCCGGGCGGCGGGGGGTGCATCGGTTTCGGCTGGTGGGAAAAGGAGTCCGACTACGACGCCATCGTCTGGGACCTCCAGGAAGCCAAGTCGGCCGGGTCCGTTTCGACCAACGTCATCGGGACGTCGGCCCTGGTGGGGGCGATCGTGCCCCTGCCATTCATCGCCCGCGTCCAGGGCACCGCCTGTGACCGCCTTGCCGAGCAGCTCGGCGCCTTCCTCCACGGGCAGGACGCCAGCGTCGTGGCGGCCGGCACCTGACCCTTTTCGAGGCGGAACCTCGGCTCCACGGCAACGTCTACATGAGGTAGCGGCCCGGTGTTTTGCCAGGGAATGGGTTCGCTGACGCCATGGCGGGGAGGCATCAGATGAAGGTCCAGGTCACGTTGCGCACGGCGATCGCCACCCTCGGCGGGGCGGTGCTGCTGACCGGCTGCCTGACGCCGTCCGTCATGACGCAGCCCAGTTCCCCCAGCATGCCGGTGCCGAGTTCTCCTTCCGGCGGCAGCCCGGGATCCCCCAGCACCTCGGGCGGCATGCCCTCACCCTCGAGCGGCGGATCCTCATCCAGTTCCCCTTCGTCGCCGTCGAGCCCCAGCGGTAGCCCCTCGGGCATGCCCCAGCAGGGCACCAGCGGTGGGCAGCCCGGCAGCCAGGCCCCCTCGGGCGCCGAGAGCCAGGGCAGTTCCGGACAGCCTGGCTCGACCCAGGGCCCGGCCGGTGACGGCAGCCAGTCGGCCGGCGGCAACCCGGGGACCGGCCAGGAGGCGGGCCCAGCCGGCAGCGGCCAGGCCGGTGGGGGCGACCAGACGGAGGGGGGCGAGACCGGTGGCGCCCCCGGCGAGCAGCAGGGCGGCGCGTCCGGCGACGCCAGCCAGGCCGCCGGCGGGTCCGCGGCAGCGGAGGGCGCGACGGCCGGCATGGAGGCCGCAGGAGGCGGCGGGGAGGCCGGCGGTGCGCCCGACGCAGGCACTGCAGGCGACGAAAATCCGTATGCCCGGCCAGGGGCCGGTGGCGGACAAGCACCCGACGATCCGTTCGCACCGATTGGCGAGGGCGGCGGCCAGGGCGGCGACGAGCCTTCGTCGCAGCAGGGCGCAACGGACGGTGAAACGACGGCCGCCGGCCAGCCTGGTGAAGCGGCGGATGCCAGTCAGGGTGGCGGGTCCCCGGCTGCGGGGTCGTCCGGTGACGCGGGAGATGCCAGCCAGGGCGGCGGGGCTCCCGCTGCGGGGTCCTCTGGCGAGGCGGGGGACGCCGGCCAGGGCGGTGGGTCTCCGGCGGCCGGGTCCCCGGGGGAACCGGGTCCGGCCGGTGGTGCGGGCGGCACGGCGGGTGGCGCGAGCGGCTCGCCGACGGGCGGCGCGGGTTCCGGGCCGAGCGTGCCGGGCGGCGAGGATCGGCGCGTAGCCATCGACCGCCGCCTGGACGAAACCTTCGGTGCCTTCGACTCAGCGGTCCGCGCGACCCAGGAGCAGATTGCCCGCGAGCGGGCTGCGCAACAGGCGCAGGGCAGTGAAGCGGCGGGCGGTGGTGGTGACGAAGCTGACGGCCAGGGCCAGGGCGGCAAGGGGCAGGACGGCAGCGGCGAAGGCGGCGAAGGGCCGGCTGCGCGCGGCGGCCTGGAATCGGTGGGCACCGCGGGTAGCGAGGGTGGCGAGCAGGCTGCCGGGCGCCAGGGCGGCTCGCAGGGTGGCGCCGGCGGTGGTGGCGCGAGCGGGTCCGGGCCGGGTGCGGTTCCCGCGGACATTCCCGACGGCAGCGACGACGACGTCGTGGCCCGCCAGATCCGCGAGGCGGCGATGAAGGAGACCGATCCGGAGCTTCGCAAGGCGCTCTGGGACGAGTACCGGAAGTACAAGAAGGGCCAGTGACGGGGCACCGGGACGCAGGACCATGAAAGGGACACTCGCTCATTCGCTGCTGCTGGTCATCCTCGCCGGGCTGACGGCCGGCTGCGTGGTCAAGGAAACCCGGCCGTTGCCCCAGCTCCAGGCCGTGCAGGCGACGGAGGAGGTTCCCGAGGAACGCCTGCTCGACGTCGGCATCCACGTGTTCGATCCCGGCATCCCGAAGGAAGTCGAGGAGAACCCGGACCTCGCCGATGAAAAGCGGGTCTACCCCGAGATTCGCCGCGCCGAGGCACGGTACATGCCGTCCCAGCTGCGCGACACGCTCGAAGGCACCGCGCAGTGGGGCGCGGTGCGCGTCGTGCCGTCGCTCGTGGACT
>Ga0316613_10002322_pt1 | contig 12273 bp, 5 predicted proteins | sample OWC_soil_day10_C_2_FD_207647 | JGI IMG/M metagenome (GOLD analysis project Ga0316613, IMG submission 207647) | Wetland soil microbial communities from Old Woman Creek delta, Ohio, United States - OWC_soil_day10_CT_b | ecosystem: Environmental > Terrestrial > Soil > Wetlands | place: USA: Ohio...
CCGAATAGCGTACCTTAGCTTCATTTTCATTCAAATCCTGTCTCTGTTTAAAAAGCTTTGTAGGATCCAAATTTTCTTTCCATAACAAATACTCTGCTGCACCTTCTTCAGCATTTTTGCCAGCGCCGCCAATAACCAGGGCAATCTTTTCCCAATCTTCATAAAAATATTCTTGCAGCAGCGGAATCACTCGGCGTATCATAACTTCGCCCAGTTGCTCTAACGTATTTTTCCCAAGGAAGTAGGCATGCCCCAAAACATGGTCGCGATCGTAGAGATATTCAATGCGATCATTCATAATTTGTAGCATGTCCCGAAGGCGGACTCCTTCGACATTCTCTGGCAGCAAATCATACTGCGGCATACGTTCCAGAAAACAAAACCGTCGCCTCAACGCCGTATCCATTAGTGCAATCGAACGATCTGCTGTGTTCATAGTGCCAATGATGTACACATTTTGCGGTACACCAAAAGCTTCACCTGAATAAGGCAAAGTTACTTGAATTTCATTTTCTGCACCCAGCCGCTTATCCGGTTCAATTAGCGTAATAAGTTCGCCAAATATCTTTGAAATATTTCCCCTGTTAATCTCGTCAATAATAAGGACATAATTCTCCGGCTTTTCCTGCATTTTCTTTCCACTCAATAAGTCTTGAAGATTATTTATCAATAGGTCTTTTTTGTCAAATAGGTAAATCGTTTGTTGAGAAAACGCCTTATCTTGCAACAATTGCTGCACAGGGATATTAACGTCTTTTAGCAACCATTCAACCTTACGGAAATGATTATACCGAATAGGGGTATCTACAATATATTCATAGTCGCCCACCACCCTAGCAATGGCCCGAGCTTTACGATTGCCAGCAGAAACAAGAATGATATCGCCTTTCTGCATCCATACCTTGAAACGAATGATAGCAGCACTACCAAACTTACTATCTTCTGGATATTGTGCTAAGTAGGCTTCCCGAATCTTCTCTTCTGTGTTTTTCGTACTGTAATCAACATCACCGCCCCAACCAAGAGCAACCATATTTTGTTCCAAGCAGTACTGATATATTTCTTGGCCTTCTTCATCATGCGTACTTCCCACCGACATTTTAAAGAAGTTCGTGTCTTCAGTAAAATGGTACGCAGTTGCAGGTGATTCTAAACTAGAAACAGCTGCTTCACAAATTTCTTTGAAGACTCCATTCTGAGGAATAAACTGGCCAACAGTCTCACCGCTTCGTAACCCTTCTACAAATTCTTCGTAGCCAAACGACTGGTGAAATGTGCAAAAACCTATTCGCTTTTGTTCTCGTAATTGCTGAAACACAGCTTGCGCTTCTTGTCGCTTTGCTGCATTGCCAATTAGATCCTGATATTTTTCTTTGTCAATAATGCTCAGCGCTTCGTCTATTACGCTATAAGTTTTTCCTGTACCAGGAGGACCATAAAAAATGAGATTTTTCTCTTGGGTCTCCATCTTAACACCAACCTTTTCCTCATTCGCAACAGACTTTAATATAACTTGGTATTTCATCGGTGTATCCGTTTTATAAAATTCCATAGTCTCGCCAACAATATTATTACTTTCTTTAGTTTCATCATCTTCTAATTGAGTTTCTAACCCAGAGAAGGCTTCATAAGATACGGTAAAAACTTTTTGCAATAAAGCTTTCAGTTCAACATTTCCATCATAACGAATTTGGAAAGTATCAGATTTGACGCCTGCACGATTGATATTCTTCAAGTCCGCCTCGTATTCGGACTCACCAATTAATAATCTAATCTCAATCTTTTCACCACGCTCAGGCATATATCCGTTGTTTGCTTCCGCAAAAAACGGTGCAATTTTCAAAGGTACCGTTGATCCGTTTTCAAATATAGATTTATCTACAATTTTTATTCCCAGCAAATTACGGCGCTCGTCTTTTTCCCAGTTACGTTCCTTTAGAACTGCCAATTACACCACCCCTTTGAACGTATAAAACGTCATGTTTCGCCTTATAGCTTTTTCTTGAAAGTAAAAGCACAAAATTGGCCAGCACAAACAAATAATCGACAATAATATGCCGATCTACAAAAATAAGACTTTTTCCAACTATGATGATAATGGCTGCAGCTACCTTTTTTATAAAGCTTATTTGTCTCCAAGGGATCTTTCCCAACTACCCTTGAGCACCAATTAGTAGGTAAACTTCAATTAAATCTCCCCCCAAACCTTCATGGCGTAAAAATAGCCCAAGCAAATAGCCGTAGGAGTAGCTGGAGAGATTGTATTTGATTCGTAGTTATATAAATGTATCATATTTTTTACTAACTTAAAATTCGGTCAATTTTCTTGGGGTCAGCCCATGCACTGCAATCTATCCCCCTTATCCCATTGTCCCATCATGATCATATTTTCTAGCCCAAGCTACTCATATTTTTGTTTCATCTCAGCAATCAGCTCAGGTAATTTGCGCGTTAAAATCATCATATGTTTTAATTTGCTCCCTGCTGACTTGTCCGTTGCCATATCATAATCCAGGAACCAGAATTAAGCCCCCAAAAACAGATTCTTCTGTTCGCACACTGTCCCTTCCCACATTTACCGTTGTAGCCTTGACAGCATGGAAACAAGAACAAGATCAACTCCTGAAAAAACTCGTCAATAAATGGAATGAATCCCCTCGCGTCTTTACCAACCAATTTGGCTCCCCACTTAAAGCCGACTATTGCAGCAGCTGGTGGCCAAAGTTTCGCCGCAGGGCAGGCCTACCGGAAAACGTTACTTTTCATGGACTGCGGCACTCTAGCGCTTCTCTCCTGCTGTCACAGGGAATGAGCATAGCAGACATTTCCAAACGATTAGGTCACAGTACCGTAAATACAACCGCCGCAATCTATCTGCATGGGCAACGATCGTCCGATGCGGTCGCTGCCTCCAAGATGGACGATCTCATTACCAGGATACAGAATGAGGACGATGAAAAAGAATAACCTTCGTCACATATGGCACAGCTCCAATATTGAAACTAGGTTAAAGGCTTTGTGGTATTCCCGCAAAGCCTTTAATTCGTCAATTAGAAATATGATTGGATACCACCCATTATTATCAGTTATTCTCACTTCGCCTTTTTAGGCCCTAAGTTCTTCCAGTATAGCCGGACGGTGTGGATAGAAATCCACAAAGCGATCGATTAGTTCGATCGCTTTCTTTTTTGCCCCAGAAAAGGCAACCACCTCGATCATTAAATCGTCATCTTCGCATCGGAATTATAATTTAGCAATAACTTCATTACAGACTATTCCCATACTTGTCAATCCAGTCCATTGCATCCTTATAATCCGGATATAACGATTTTAGTAGCGTCCAAAACTTGCTTGAATGATTCATTATTATCGTATGAACTAGCTCATGAATAATGAGGTAATCAGAGACTATTTTTGGTGCCTTAATCAGACGCCAATTAAAGGAGATGTTCAGATCCGCCGAACAATTACCAAGCTTGGTTCTTTGATCTCTAATGTAGATCTCCTTGTATTTGAAGTTCAAACGTTCCGCCAATTTGTTAGTCCTGGCAACTAAATATTTTCTTGCTTCTTGCTTATACCATTTCTTCTGAATCTCAAGGTCAAGCAAATCTTTTTTCGCTCGAATGGTTTTAAAGTTGTGATCAATCACAATTTTACGGCTATAGGTCTCATCATAAAAATATGAATACCTGTTGCCGAACAGCAGCAATTGGTTGCGAGTCAACTCAATTCGAGATTTCTTGTCAAAAAAAGCTAGTTGCTTAGAAATCCAGTTCGCTTTTTTAGACATGAGCGCTGAAATATCGTCATCCGTAAAGGTATGAGGAACCAAGACACTTACATGCCCATCTTCGGAGACCTTAATCCGAGCATGCTTAATATTCTTTTTTTGCAACGTATAATCTTCCAGCATTACACTATCACCTTAGTCCAAAGTTCTTAACAATGCTCAACATAATTACATCCATTAGCCGTGAATCATCATCAATGGCAAGCTGTTGATATTTGTCCGCATCTGCAAATAATTCTATTTCAAAACGTAGCCTCTTAATTTCATTCGGGACATCCTGCCATCCAATATAGATTTTCTTACGAATGACTGAATTGACAACATCCTGTGCAAATTCCCTGGTCAATTCTTCATGAAAATTCATATTTCTAGCATTTTTTATATGTGAAAATATTTCAAATGTACCTTTGTCCTCAAATCCCATTCGCTGGGGAAGCGTTGCAATATTATCTAGTTCACTATATAGATCGCTCAATACAAGTAATAATTGCTCAATTGAATCACTTTCTTCTTTTTTCTTTTTAATAAGATCATCCAAGCGATTTTGGAATTCCACATAAACCGCGCTATTAGCCTCATTTCTTCGAATAACCGTTTCAATATCACGAATGATCTTTTCTGCTTTGTCGGATGGAGAAAGTTTAGACTCTTTTAATTGATTCAAATAGTTTGAATCAATTTTGACTTCAGGTAGATGTCCTTTGAAATCAATCAATTGAGTATTTTCTTGAATCAATTTCCGAGTTTTTGCAGCATATACCTCTGAGTCAAAATCGAGTCGTTTGAATTCCTCAAGATAAATTTCATATATTGCATTAAGCCAGTGATACTTTTCACGGTGATCCTTTAGTTTTGGATGTGGTGAAATTGCTTCCCATAATTGAAGAACCTCTTTGTAGTCCTGTTCAAACTTCCCCTGATCCAGCTCTGTGAGCTTTCTGACTATTGCCATGGAACACTCATAAGAATCTTCAAGTCTGATATCTTTGAAAGGTTCAAAAGCCGTATCAAGCACATGGGGGAACTGTAGAACAAGACTTTCCACATCCTCAAACTCTCCAATATCTGCAGGATCGTAATTCAAGGCATCTTTATAGTTTTCAAAGATTCCAATATAGTCGACGATCCTCCCAAATTCTTTGGAAAGCTTGGACACCTTATCATCGTAAGGACGGTTAGTTCTTGCCACAGCTTGAAGAAGATTGTGATCACGAATTGGACTATCGAGATACATTGTCTGCTCTATAGGTGCATCGAATCCGGTTAAAAGCATGTTGCAAACAATGATTATCTTAAGGTTATTGCCTTCCCGTTGCTCATCTTGCGTGATGCGTCGCTTAAACTTCGCAATTAACCGGCGACGCTCATTGTCTTCTTTGTAATGATCTTTAAACAGCTCATATTTTTCGCCTTCTTCATAGTTTCCAGTAGAAAAAATGATAGTCAGCTCAGAACGATCGAAATATTTAAGAAGCTCATTATAGTAAAACACGCAAGCCTCTTTGTCACAAGCGACAACCTGCGCTTTATATCCCTGTGGTTCCACGATGTTTTTGAAATCATCCGCAATATCTTTGGCGAGAACAGCAATGCGATCCTTATGTTTCAAGAAGACCTTCCATGGCTGCACCCTTTTTTCAACCAATCGTCTTTCATCTTCTGTCAAATCGGCTGTTATCTCATCATATCCAATTTTTAGATTCTCTTTATCTAGAAACCACTCCTGTGGTCCAAATGTGTAGCGAATGGGAACAGTAGTTCCGTCTTCAATTGCATCCTTAATACTATATTTATCGAGGTAATATTCTTGTTTTCCTTGGGCTTTTACTACACCAAATTCCTGATGGGTTTTAGGTATTGGTGTGCCTGTAAACGCGAAGCGTCGGGCATTAGGAAGCACATTTTGAAGTTCAATCTGAAAATCACCATACTGAGATCGGTGAGCCTCGTCAATAAGGATAATAACGTTATCCCTTATGTCCTGGCGATCGCCCAGTTCACGGAACTTTTGTATGGTAGTAATGAAAACACCCGCAGGAGCCTTGTCGATTATGTATTTCAAGTCTCCTATATTATAAACCGGTCTTGCGTTAGGAAACACACAATCATCAAAAGTTCCACCAATCTGTTCCCGAAGATCTTTTCGGTCAACTACAATATATACTGTCGGATCATTGAGTTTTGGATTGTTGCGAAGTTTATGTGCTGTGTAGAGCATGGTCAGACTTTTTCCTGAACCTTGCGTATGCCAAATAACCCCCTGTTTCAAATCAGACTCAACTACCCGATTGACAATCTTATTTGCAGCACGAAGTTGCTGATACCTAGCTACTTTTTTAATGATTTTACCATCTGTTCGCTCAAACACCAAAAAATTCTTTATAATATCCAATACCCTTGCCGGCTGCAACAAGCCGATAATGCCAAGTTTCATTTTCTCCAATACTTCACCATTCGGCAATCGTTCGACATCAAAATGATAAAAACCATCTTCGTCATTCAGATAATTTGCACAAAGGTCATTAGACTGATCAAGAATAGGATTTTCTTGAGTTGTATCCAAAATTGTGCTTTTCCACTCGTTAAAATAAGAGGACGAAGTTCCAGGTATGCCGTATTTTGCAATTCGTCCATTACAGGCAACGCCAAAGCCATGACATATAAAAAGCTTGTCCGCTCTCTGGTCGTAGGTAGAAAACTGCTTTACACCTTCCAACCAGTTGGTTCCCTTGCGTGCCCGCTGTTTAGCTTCGATAGGAACAAGAGGAATACCATTAACCAATAGGACAATATCCGTTTTCACCATTTTGAAACCTTGCACCCAGTACTGATTAGTAACAATCAGATTATTATTCCATATATTGTCAAAATCAACAAAATGAAAATCTCGGTCTTCACCTTCAACCGAAAGAGTGATACCCTTTACCAACTTCTCGAGAAAGTTTTCGTTTCCAATAATGGGACTCGGATTATTTAGGTGTTGGACAAGTTGATCCGCTGCTATTTCAGCAACATTTTCAGATACGCCATTAATTTCAGCTACTTTTTCGATTAAAATTTGACTGATAACGGGATTTGAAAAAGGACGATTGTAAACCTTAAGATCCTCATTGCTCTGGAAGGTCCAACCTATTTTTGAAAGCCATTCTGTAACCGGCTTTTCAACACCTTTTAATTCAGATAACTTACCCATTAATTCTGCCCTCCTCAAGCAACTTATTGATTTTTTCAACATCCACTCGAACTTTACCCGTCAATAAATTTTGCATAAGAGATTTTTTAAGAGTTTTCAGAGATTGTAGTTTGGATCGTTTGGAACGAATGATAGAAATAAATTCATCTATTTCTTTTGCAATTAAAAGTTGTTCTTCTCGAGTTTGAGGTATGATGAACTTGAATTTTCTAAAATCACCAAGAGATAGGTTGGCTCGTGCAGTCTCTACTTGAGAACCGAGTAATCTTCTTTTCGTTTTCTCGAGTTGTAGGTAATATGCAATGAATTTACTATCATTATCATCATTTGTTCGAAATACACATACAGCCTGGTTTGTATTAGCAAGCTGATTGAGATCATAAACTGCACAACGACCAATCGATGCTCCAACAATATTAATTAGTACATCTCCATTTTGAAGTTGACTATTTTTGATTTTCTCATGGAATTCAATAGGTAGATATTTCGGTTCAGATATATCAATATACCCGTCTTGAACATTCTCACTTGTTACGAAAAGTATGCCGCAAGATTGGTAATCAAATCCTTGCCACTTTGGTGATTGCCCCTTTGTAATTCTTGTTGTAATTTTACTGCCTTTGACTATTTGCCATCCCTCAGGCACCTTTCCAAACTTCTCATCCACATAAAACTCATCCTCACTGCGCCAGATGCAGTCTGGCTTAAGTTTGCCAGTCAGTAAATTTTGCATCAGTGACTTCTTAAGCCGATCAGAGGACTTAATGCTGCTTTCAACGGCTTCGATGGCTTCATCAACTTTGGAAAGAATTCCGGCAATTGCTTTTTGTTCAGGGCGAGAGGCACAAGGTAAGCTAAGCCTTGAAAGATAGCGTTTTGACAATTCAATTTGATTTGTTGAACCAGTATAACAAACAGATTCCAAGTAACGTTGGCCAGCTTCAGATGATAAAAAATAGCGTACATATTTTGCATTAAGTGATTCTTCTTTAACGCGTAATACAGTAACATGGCTATCGGCAACGGCATGAATCTCTTGGTATGACCATTGATTAACTCGACCGATTGTTCCTGTACCAGTAGAATTTATAAGAATATCATCATGTCGCAGAAAGAACTCTATCTCTATTCTGTTAGGAACTACGTGACATTTACCCTTATCTAAATCAATACGTTCCCATCTTATACAGTCCTGATTTATTATAAGTAAGCCTTGATTTTCATCACAATAAACAGGAGATTTTCCTCGACGAAGGAATAAGCTGTTCTCCTTTAATCGCTTCTCAGTCCAGCCTGATGGAAGGCTCTCAATAATTTTCTTCATTGTTTAACAGCCTCCATCAATTTTGAAAGCATCTCATCAACCGCACGTTCTTCCCGCATTGTATCTTCAAATTCTTTAATTGCCTTACACAAATCAATCTCTTCTTCTGGCTCAAAAGTATCCACATAGCGTGGAATATTGAGATTAAACTCATTTTCCTCAAGTTCTTCCATATCTACTATAGAAAAATAGCGTTTACGCAATTCTGGATCGACCAGCATGTTGAACAGCTCGGTTTCAACTTCATCAATGGCATTCCGCTCTTTTTCAGCTTGCACCTTGACATCATTAATGCGCTGTGTTTTTTGCGCAAGCAGTTTATCGAGAGCATCCTTTGCTTTTTGCAAGTTATTCTGCTGTGCTTGTGTTGTTTTTTTGCCTTCAACTTCTTTAGCTTTTATTTGCGTTTCTGCTTCTCGAAGTTTTTTTTCTGCTAATTCAATATCTTCATGCGTATCAAGTTCAATTTCACCCTTCTTGAAATCAAGCTCTTCCTGAATAAGTTCTCTCAGCCGTGCTTTTTGGGATGTGATCCACGCTTTGGCTGTTTCAATGTCACCCCATGATTCAAGAATAGTAGAGATGCGTAGAATATCCTGCGGCAACAAGACATTCATATTCGGTTCTTCTTTATACCAGCCTTCTTTAGCAGCATAAACCATCAAAACTTTGTCCTTGCGTTCCTCCGGCTTGTTTTTATTGAAAAAAACAATCGACCCCGGAATCGTGGTTCCATAGAAAAGGTTTCCTGGTAGCACAACAATTGCATCTATAATGTTGATTCCTTGAACAAATTCACCATCTTTATTAACCTCCCCTTGTAAAAAACCGCGACGGATCAAATACTCATCATCCGCTTTTCTATTTTGTCCATCTTCTTCTTCTGTTTTTTCCGGTTGCCCACGGAACAATACCCCTTGCGGACAAACCACGCCTGCTTTTCCTGTTTCATTCAGCGAAGCGACTATGTGTTGTAGAAATGCAAAATCACCGTTTGAAAATGGTGGAATTCCATAATCAAAACGCTCATAAGGATCGTTGAAATCTTCTTTGCCAGGATACTCTAATTGCGGCGAGCCATCTTTTTTGGTAACTGGTTTCCCCTTACTGTCTTTTTTAGGTTCACCATTTTTCCACCAGTTTTCTTGCGAAAACGGGAAATTAGCCATCACTAAATCGAAAGTTTTGATGGCAAGATCGTTATCGTCATCTGTAAATTTAGGTTCCTTTAAGGTATCGCCTTTTTTAATAGAAGCATCCAAACCGTGTAAAATCATGTTGATATTAGCAATCGCCCATGTGTTCCAAACATCTTCCTGCCCAGATAGTCGTATATTCTTCTGAGTACCGGTTTCTCTTTTAATATATTTTGCAGCATTAATCAAAAAGCCACCAGATCCACAAGTAGGATCATAAAGCGTGTTTCCCTTTTGAGGCTTAAGGTATCTAACGATAATATCAACTACCTCTTGTGGAGTATAAAACTGCCCTGCGGTTGTACCACCCTTGTTTTCATCCGCAAACCGCTTAATCAAATATTCGTAAGCATCTCCCAAAACATCAACTGAAGCGTTACGGTTGCTTAAATCAACAGCATCAAGATAACTAACAAGAAGACTAATAACTTCCGGATGAAGCTTTTTGCCACCGGAACCATCAGGTGATGGTTCATTCCAGCGTACTGTATTTATAACCCCCTTGAGCACAGCATTAGCATCAGCAATTGCATTAACCGCCTTGTTTAGGGCATAGTTCTTTTTATCAATCGGTGCTTTTCGAACGTCTTCCCAAAAACATCCCTCTGGAATAGTAAAGTCGTGTTTACCGACAATTATTTTTTGCCGCTGCTTTTCGTTAGGTTCAACACCATATTCTTTTTTGAATTCCTGAATGCCGTGCTCAAATTCCCAATTATAGTTATCTGAGAGTCGTTTAAAAAAGAGAAGAGAAAGAATATAAGATTTATAGTCCTCAACCTTATCTCTCAGAATATCTGCCATTCCAAACAGCGTACTACCTAATGCTTGTTTTGTTATCATTATTTTCACTCCTACTACAAATTAATTGCTTTAAGAAACATTTTTTCGTTGTCAACACAAACAACTACCAAGCTTGTCCTTTAACTATATTTAACAAATATAGTTTTTGACCGAAAACATATAAATACTTTTTCACTTGTCGCTTGCTCCACCGTTTTTTACCCATTCGTCTACTTCACTTATTTTAAACTTCCATAGTCGACCAATTTTGTGTGCAGGCATTTTCTTACTAGCTATCCATCTGTAAATAGTATCTTTGCTTACTCCCAAATGCTCAGCTATTTCATCAAGCGATGACCACTTTTCCGGAATAGATTCCGACATTATGATAAACTCCCTCCATTTTATACATTACTTATATTTTATCAAGCAATTGGTAATTTGCATACAATTTTAGTATGTTTTAATACGCATTACTCTGTTTTACTTGTGCTTAATAATCATAAGGATAAGCTTTAAATACATTTCCTGCGCAAACTATCATTCCAGCAAAACATCTTGCAAAAAAAATCATCCGTTTAAGGTTGCAAAACTTACTACCTGCCCTCTCCCATTACGTTCCAAAACCCTACTTTTCCAAAAGTGTGTCCAAGATGTGTCCAAAGTTAACATAACAAAAGAGTCCGTGTTTTCACGGACTCTTAATTTTACTGCATTTCTTTAATTTTTAAACTGGTCGGAGCGACACGACTTGAACGTGAGCCTCTTGCATTGAATATGCCTTAGTAATGGCACTTTAACGGCAAGCGTCTTTGCCTCAGACACTAGACTGAAATGTAAGCTTTACAAAATTTATCTTTGATATATATAATCCTTCAAACAAGTAAATTCTTTTTTTTAGGCTCGCATAAGTTTATTTTAAGGTTCATTTTAACAATTATTTTTATTCCGCATACATTATAATATAATTCTATAATCAATTTTCAAATTTTGATATGAAAATCCTCTATTTCACAACACAAAATAATCCTTCCAACGCCTTAACCGCCGTTTCTTGCATATCCGGTAAAACATGACTATATGTATCTAGTGTCATTTTTATACTGGTATGTCCTAATCTTTCTGAAACAACTTTCACATTTACCCCCTGCAATAATAACAACGTAGCATGGGTATGACGTAAATCATGAAATTTAACGCTCCTATCAATTCCAGCTTGCACCAACATATTTTTAAAATACCGCGAAGTAAAATTACTGGTATCAACTACTCGTCCAAAATTATTAGCTAAAACCATATCATTATCTTCCCATTTATCCCCCAATAAGTGTTTCTGCCACTCCTGCCACTTCCTATATTTCTTTAGCTCTTTGGTTACATCTGCCGGCAAAGGTATTTTTCGGCGGGATGCAGCTGTCTTAGGCTCTTGAAATAGCTGGCCAGACTTGCTTGTAACCAACGCCTGTTTAACTTGAATTATTCCATTATCAATGTCCACCCAATTCCACTTTAGACCAAACAATTCACCTAAGCGCATACCGGTCGCCAAAGCTAATAAAACTGCAATATACTGCATTTCTCCAGTTTCTTTTGCTATTCTGGTTAAAGCTGCTGCCTGCTCTTTATCTAGTGGCATAATTTCCTTTGTCACAAGCTTAATTGGCTTTGTATCCTTAACCACATTCTTCATAAGTATTCCGGACTTAATCGCCTGATCAAAACACATACTCAAATAACGCCGAGTAGCCTTTACTGTACTAGTTGATAAGCCTTGACCTTTTTTCCCCCCTTGATTTAATAGCCAAATAAAAAATCGCTGTAAATCTGGCTCCTTAATCTTAGATAACTGCATATTACCAAACTTAGGTTTTACATAGTCACAAAGACAACCTTCGTATTTATCATAGGACTTAATTCTTACGTTTGGCTTCACATAATCCTGTAGCCAACGATCAATCCATTCACCTACTGTTACCTTATCAGC
>Ga0316613_10002326_pt1 | contig 12266 bp, 8 predicted proteins | sample OWC_soil_day10_C_2_FD_207647 | JGI IMG/M metagenome (GOLD analysis project Ga0316613, IMG submission 207647) | Wetland soil microbial communities from Old Woman Creek delta, Ohio, United States - OWC_soil_day10_CT_b | ecosystem: Environmental > Terrestrial > Soil > Wetlands | place: USA: Ohio...
CGTGCAGCGGCTTATCCATCGTGACCAACAAAGTAAGACCAGTTTGGAATTTGGCATCATAAAAAAACATAGCAAAAGTTTTATTGCCGATACGGAAATTGATTCCCAGCGCAAGAATGTTACCGCCAATGAAATTGGCATTAGCCATCGGCAGTACTTTGGAAAAACGGTACTAGATTTAAAACTGGATCATCGACAGGGCGTACCGTGGTTTAATGCTCAGCCAGAAACAGGGGGAGCAAATGACCTAACAACCCGTTATAAACTCTGGACCTTAGATACGACGATTTCCACTCCTATGAAAATTGGCAGCTTAGAAGGGAAATATTCTTTTACCTTTAGCGGGCAATGCACCAAAGACTTACTGTATACGGCGGATTATTTCAGCATTGGTAACCGCTACACCGTCCGGGGCTTTGATGGAGAACAAACCTTACTCGCCGAAAAGGGCTTTTACATCCGAAATGAATGGAGCATGCCCGTTGCCCAAGGAAAAGAAGCCTATGTAGGACTTGACTATGGACAAGTAAGCGGCTCTGGAACCCAGTGGCTCTTAGGCAAAAAACTGGCTGGTGCTGCTCTTGGTATCCGTGGGACCGAAGGCGGCATTTATTATGACATCTTTACCAGCTGGCCTCTTTATAAACCAGAAGGTTATCAAACCAGTCCATATTCTCTCGGATTTCAGCTTAGTTATCAGATTTAATAGTAGATCTGAAAAATAAATCCATAGTATTTTTTCATAATACTTAAGGAGGTTCTACCATGATATCATCCAAATCAGCCTATTTTCATTAATTAACCAGTCTATTTGGCGTAAGAAGCTAGTAGCTTGGATTATGCTCCTACTAATGGCCACTCAGCCTATGACCGCAGCGGCAGAAGTGGTTGCTGATTCGAAAGCACCAGGAGGAAATAGACCTCTTGTGGAGACTTCTGCCAATGGATTACCCATAGTGCAGATAACCCAGCCCTCTGCTGCGGGGGTATCACGCAATCAGTATCAACAATTTAATGTTGATTCGCGAGGCTTAATACTCAATAATTCAGGAATCATTACCCAAACTCAGTTAGCCGGGTATATTACGGGTAATCCTTTTATTGGACATGGTCCATCTGCTCGAATTATTCTAAATGAAGTCACCAGCAAAGATCCCAGCTACTTACGCGGCTATACCGAAGTAGCTGGACAAAAAGCGGATATCATCATTGCCAATCCCAATGGCATCTATGGTGACGGTTTTGGTTTTATCAATACAAATCGCGCTGTATTGACTACCGGTACGCCTGTTTTTGGTGGCAGCGGTAGCCTTGATGCCTTTCGTGTAAGTGGTGGACAGATTTCCATACAAGGGGCAGGAATGAATGCTGCTAATGGAAAAAACGTGGGGACAGGGATATTGTTTCAAGAAAAGAGAGGTGATAAAATAGATTAAGAAAAAACGTGGGGACAGGGATGTTGTTTCAGAAAAGGAGAGGTGATAAAATAGATTAAGAGGTGAAAGCTGTGGCAAGAAAACCAAGAGAAAAAAGTAACAGCGGAATATATCATATCATATTACGTGGAATCAATCGGCAAAGCATATTTGAGGATGATGAAGACCGGCAGAAATTAATCGAGGTTCTGGCGAAATCCAAAGAAATGAGTCAATGTCGGATTTTTGCCTACTGCTTAATGGATAATCATGTGCATATCTTATTACAAGAAATTGAAGAATCCATTAGCATGACGATTCAGCGATTCAGTTCGAGTTACGTGATCTGGTATAATGGTAAGCATGAAAGATGCGGTCATTTATTTCAAGAGAGATTTAAAAGCGAGGCTGTAGAAACGGATAGTTATTTCTTAACGGTTTTGCGATATATCCATCAGAACCCCATAAAGGCAAAAATCGTAAAAGATGTAGCGAATTACAAATGGAGTAGCTATAGTGAATATACAGGGAGCAGACAGATTATAGATAAAGAATATGCCTTAAACATGTTTTCGGACAAGCTCGATGAAGCAGTTGTGCGATTTGTAAAGTTTTTAAGAGAAGCGAACGAAGATATTTGTCTTGAAATTCCGGGGATCAAGGTTAATGTAAGTGATGATGACCTTCGACAAATGGTCCGACAGGAATTTGGAATTGACGCAATAAAAATTTGCAATGAACCGAGAGAAAAACAAGACGCGATATTGAAAGTAATGAAAGAAGTTGTCGGCACGAATATACGCAAGATAGCACGCATAACGGGGGTATCATCCACAAGGATCTGGAAGGCCTGAAACAGGGTCCCTGTCCCTTTGTTTTTCTGCGAAATAATAATGGTGGTCAGACAATAGATGTGCGAGTCAACCCGACTCATACAAGTGCGGGGAATCATTGTTCACGTGGTTTAATAATGATATAATTAGGCCGCAAAGGAGGTGGCATTATGCTTTAGACAGCAAAGCGGTGATTAAGAGCTATGTGTTAACCACGATATAATTTAAAAAAAAACATTATTGTAACAATAAGGATTAAATTTTTAAATTGAAGTAAATACTCTATTGTAAGATAAAATAGTATTGCACGTTATGATTTGTACGAGGAGTTATTCTCATGAAAAAATACTATAGTATTGGGGAAACAGCGAAATTGCTCGGAGTTACTACGCAAACATTACGTCATTATGAAAAAATAGGCATTCTTGAGCCTAAGTATATATCGGGTGAAAACGGATATCGGTATTACGAATTCAAACAGTTTCATATCATTGACCGTATAAAATATCTGCAATATTTAGGCTTATCATTATCTGAAATTGGCAGTATTATGAAAAAAGGAAAGGTCGACGGCCTGCTGCCAGCGCTAGAGCAACAGTGGCAGGCTGCCAATCAGGAGTTAGAAGCCATTCGTGCGAAGATTAAAGATGTTGAATGGTATATTGACTACTTTACTTATTTAAGCAAAATGGATGTATCAAAAGTGCTATATCGCATGCATATGGAAACGAGACACTTGATTTATGTTCCTTGTTACGATTGTGATGAGCTGGCAGATATGGAAATCCGACTGGCTAAAACGCGTAGCCGGACTGAATTGCATTACTTGTCTTATCGGCGTCAATATGGATATGAATTAACTACATCGAGCCTGTTTCAGAATAAATTTGAACCTAAAACATATTTTATTTATATCAAGAATAAACCTCAGTTCTTTACGCCCTACTATAAAGAGCTTCCGGCGGGAGAGTATCTGTGCTTTCGCACCAAATTGCTGCAGGAAAAATGGGATACGACAATTTTAAAGAAATATTTTGATTCTCTTCCTAAGCCGTCTACTATTGTTGCGTTAGAGTTTGAGGATAATTTGGTTGAATATATGAATGCGGATTATGAAGTGCAAATGCTGATAGAGTAAGTTGTTTTATGAAAATTCAGTGCGATTATAGGCGCTGCTGAAAAATAATAAAAGATGTGTAGTCTGCGAAATGGCAGAATACACATCTTTTATTATTTTGTATCGAAGCCCTATAATTGATTATTCTGTTTTATCAGAAAATTATTCTTGACCTGTGTCCAAGAATAAGGTTTATCCTTGAGTATATAACCCACGAAACCTATTTTAGGAGGAGATATTGATGATGTCTAATGAGTTAACCAGAGAAACGAATATTTTGTATACGGGAAGTGAGTCTAAGCTTCCGATTGAACGGCCGGAAACTCCACCTATTTATCATTCAACAGCGAATATCATTCGTGATATGGATGATTATGATGTTGCCAGCACGGGCGGTAAATATTACTATTGCCGGACTGCCAATCCGAATCGAGATGGTGTGGCTGAAGCTGTATCCTATTTAGAAAAAGGAGAACAATCTCTTGTTTGTTCTTCGGGTATGGCGGCCATTTCTACTGCACTCTTATCTCTCATCAAGGCAGGTGATCACATTGTTGCCAGTCGCTCGATTTATGGAGAAACATTAGAGCTGTTTGATAATATTTTAAAAAAACTTGGTGTTGAAGTCACTTATAGTGATTTTACAAATGTTAATAGTGTTCGTGAGTCCTTAAAACCTAATACCAAGATATTGTATACGGAAATTATTGCCAATCCACTTATTGAAGTCGTAGATATTGACGCTTTATCTGAACTGGCTCACAGCATAGGAGCGCTTGTACTGGTTGATAGTACATTTACTACGCCGCTCGCAATTCGGCCACTAGAGCATGGAGCAGATATTGTTATACATAGCTTGACGAAATATTTTGGCGGCCATAGTGATATTACGGCTGGTTCAATTACCGGCTCACAAAAATTAATGAAAAAGATATATTCGGATTATTTGCTTTTAGGAGGCTGCCTAGATCCAAACAGTGCCTGGCTGATGCTGCGCAGTATCCGAACCATGGAGATGCGTGTCACTAAACAGTTTGAGAATGCAAGAAAGATTGCTGAAGCCCTGCAGACAGATTCGCATGTGCGATATGTAAATTACCCGACTTTGCCCAATCATCCGCAGCGTGAATTAGCGGCAAGGCTTATGCCGAATGGCTGTGGAGCTATGCTTAGTTTTCGCGTAGAAGATGATAGAGATAAAGTGAATGCATTTATGCATAAGTTGAATTTAGTAAAATATCTTGGCACATTAGGCGGATATCGTACGAGTATCGCCCACCCAGCTACCGCATTCCGGAATGAGTTTACCCCGGAAAAACTTAAAGAGATGGGAATGGAAGAAGGACTGATTCGTATTTCTGCTGGTGCAGAGGCGGTTGAAGATTTAATTGCCGATTTTAAACAAGCGTTAACAGTCTTTGAAAACGTGTAATTTGAGAGGGGGCTATTATTTATGTTTAAAAATATTAATGTGCCAATAGCGTTGCTTGCTGTAGGGTTATTGATTGCAATGGTCATTCCCATGGTGTTGTGTCCAGACGGAAGTGCTGGCGTTATTAATATCTTTTACTCGATCATGACCTTGAATTTGCCGTGGCTATTCTTGCTCCTTGCTTTTCTTAGTGCGGTATTTGCCGTGTTTATTATGTTCTCCAAATACGGAGACATTCGCTTGGGCGGTTCTGATGCCAAACCCCATTATAAATTCTTTACATGGGCGGCTATGAATATGTGTTCCGCAGCGGGAGCGGGAATTCTGATTTTTGGCATGGTAGAGTGGATGTATTATGTTAAAACTCCACCCTTTGGCGTTGCTCCTATGTCGGTACAAGCTTATGAATATGCTTCCGCTTACGGAATGTTCCATTGGGGATTTTCAGCTTGGGCTATTTATTTGCCTGCGTCGCTGGCACTAGGTTACATTTATTGGAATAAACAGGTAGATTCTATGAACTTATCTGATCTTTGCAAGACTGTTTTGAAAGGGGACAGCCTGCCGGTCCGGATGGTACGAACTGCTATAGATGGGATCGTTGCTTTCGGCTATATTGGGGGCCTGGTTTGTACGGTAGGTTTGGGCACCTCTATTCTGGCAGAATTAGCCGGATATTTACTAAATATTCCGATTACTTTTGAACTACGCATAACCGTTATTCTCGTATTTTGTCTGTTCTTTATCTTGTCAACCTCCAAAAGTATTGCTAAAGGAATTGGCATTATTAGTGATTTTAATGTTAAACTGGCGCTTGCTTTTTTCCTTTTCGTTTTCTTGGTAGGACCCAAATCCTTTATCTTAAACAATTTTGTGATGGCGATTGGAACCAACATTCGTGAGTTTGTTCATATGAGCTTTAATACCGATTCGATTGCGCAGACTGGATTTATTCAAGAGTGGACGGTTTTTTATTGGGCATGGTATGTGGGCTGTACCATTTCCGATGGCTTGTGGCTGGCGCGTGTTTCTTACGGGCGTACTTTCCGCGAAATTGCTGTTGTACGGTGTATTTGGACATCACTGGCTTGCTGGCTGGCGTTTGCTGTGCTTGGAAACTATGGAATAAGCTTAGAGCTCACAGGAACGCTCAATTTATCGCAAATAGTTATTGATAGCGGCAATAATGCAGCGGTATTGGCTATTTTGAAAACATTGCCTTTCTCTGGCGTAGCTATTGTTATGTATATGGCGATAGTATTCATTACCTTAGCGTGTGGAGCTACGGCCGCATCTACGGTTGTATCCATTCTTACCTCTAAAAACCTGAAAAATGACGAAGAACCTAATAAATGGTATAAAGTATTTTGGGCATTTCTTGTTTTACTGCTGCCAGTCAGCATCTTATTTCTGGAACATATGGTGCCGGGGTTAAATGTTTTAAAAACAATCCAATCTGTTACGTCGGTTTTTGCCATTCCGATGCTGTTTGTTATAGCATTACTACTTGTGTCTTTTTACAAAATCTTAAAGAAAGATATCGAGAGTCGAAATATCCCTGTAGACAAGAACAAACAGTTTAAGTGGAATTAGGATAGAGAGCAAAAATGATAGATACTTGAAATGAGGGAGAGGATTTATTATGACAAGAAAAATGAAAACTATGGATGGGAACACAGCAGCGGCTCATATCTCTTATGCCTTTACTGATGTAGCGGCTATATTCCCGATTACACCGTCATCCAATATGGCTGAAAGTGTTGATGAATGGGTGGCTCAAGGTAGAAAAAATATCTTCGGGCAGACGGTAGAGGTTGTGGAAATGCAATCAGAAGGCGGTGCGGCAGGCGCGGTACATGGTTCGCTGCAGGCAGGGGCATTAACCACTACTTATACCGCGTCTCAGGGATTACTTTTAATGATTCCCAACATGTATAAAATTGCCGGAGAACTTTTGCCAGGTGTATTTCATGTCAGTGCGAGAGTCGTCGGCGCAAATGCCATTAGTATCTTTGGCGATCATTCTGACGTTATGGCAACAAGACAAACGGGGTTTGCTTTGTTGGCGGAAAGTAGTGTGCAGCAGGTGATGGATTTGTCGGCTGTGGCTCATTTGTCGGCAATTAAAGGAAGGGTTCCGTTTCTTAACTTTTTTGATGGATTTAGGACTTCCCATGAAATACAGAAAATTGAGGTGCTTGAATACGAAGAATTGGCAAAATTAGTAGACCAAGATGCGTTAAACCAATTTAGGAGAAGGGGCTTGAATCCCGACCATCCAGTGCTGCGGGGAACGGTGCAGAATTCCGATATTCATTTCCAGCAAAGAGAAGTAACGAATCGGTATTACCAAGATCTCCCGGATATTATAGAAGAGTATATGAATGAAATCACTAAGCTTACAGGCAGGGAATATCATCTTTTCAACTACTACGGAGCCAAAGATGCGGATAGAATGATTATCGCTATGGGATCGATGTGCGAAGCGATTGAAGAAATTGTTGATCATTTAAACGCCAGCGGAGAAAAGGTTGGGTTGTTGACCGTTCATTTATACAGACCTTTTTCAATTGAACATTTCTTTAAATATATACCGAAGACGGTTAAAAAGATTGCTGTTTTGGACAGAACCAAAGAGATGGGTTCTTTAGCCGAGCCGTTATATCTTGATGTAAAATCAGCCTTTTATAACAGCGAATGGCGCCCGGTCATTGTTGGCGGACGGTGTGGCGTAGGCGGCAAGGATGTAATTCCCAGCCATATTGAAGCAGTTTATGAAAACCTCAAACAAGCTCAGCCCCAAGATGGTTTTACTGTAGGTATTATTGATGACGTGAATTATACGTCTCTGCCTTTGGGACGGGATATTGATACTACTCCGAAGGGAACCAAAGCGTGCAAGTTTTGGGGACTTGGTTCTGATGGAACGGTCGGAGCCAATAAGAGTGCCATCAAAATTATCGGTGATCATACCGATATGTATGCACAGGCATACTTTGCCTATGACTCAAAAAAATCCGGCGGCGTCACCATTTCTCATTTGAGATTTGGGAAACAACCGATAAAAGCACCCTATCTCATTAATAAGGCTGATTTTATTGCTTGTCATAATCAATCTTATGTAGATAAATATAATGTCTTAGAGGGATTAAAGAAGGGCGGCAGCTTCCTTTTAAATTGTACCTGGAATGAGCAGGAGCTGAATGAAAATCTGCCAAACGTCATGAAACGCTATATCTTTGAGAATAACATTACCTTTTATATGATTGATGCCGTGGGCATTGCCCAAAAGATAGGTCTTGGCGGTAGAATAAATATGATTATGCAATCCGCTTTCTTTAAAATTGCTGATGTTATTCCAGTAGAAGATGCTGCTAACTATCTAAAAGAGGCTGTTGTGAAATCGTACGGCAAAAAAGGTGAAAAAGTTGTCGCGATGAATAATGCCGCTATCGATATGGGCGTGAATTCCTGTGTGAAAGTAAGTGTTCCTACTTCATGGGGTAATGTTCAGGATATAGACTCCGCTGTAAAAGAAGTTCCGGCGTTTATAAAAAACATTTTAAACCCCGTCAACCGTCAGGAAGGAGATAAATTGCCGGTAAGCGCTTTTCTTTGTGTAGAAGACGGCACTTATCCTCTAGGCACTGCAGCATATGAGAAACGCGGCATCGCTATTGATGTGCCGGAATGGCAAATGGATAAATGCATTCAGTGTAACCAATGTTCGTATGTTTGTCCGCATGCGGCAATTCGGCCTGTGCTGGTTAACTCCGCAGAACAAAAAAATGCGCCGGAAGGCTTTAATGTAAAAGCGGCAATTGGTGCAAACGATGTAAGCTTCAGAATCGCGGTTTCGCCGCTTGATTGTACCGGCTGCGGCAACTGCGCGCAAGTTTGTCCGTCTAAGGAAAAGGCTTTAGTTATGAAACCTCTTGCTACGCAGCAAAACCAAGTTGAGCTTTGGGATTATGCGATTGTATTGTCTCCCAAAGAGAATCCCATGAAAAAAGAATCCGTCAAAGGCAGCCAGTTTGAACAACCGCTCTTAGAATTCTCAGGCGCTTGTGCAGGCTGCGGCGAAAGTCCTTATGCCAAACTGGTAACGCAATTGTTTGGCGACAGAATGATGGTGGCCAATGCTACCGGCTGTTCCTCGGTTTGGGCGGGCAGTACCCCGTCTATCCCTTATACCAAAAATCATCGCGGACATGGTCCGGCTTGGGGCAATTCTTTGTTTGAGGATAACGCTGAATTTGGCCTGGGTATGTTTTTAGGGGTAAAACAAGTCAGAAACAAGGTGGCACTGGATATCGAAAAGGCAGCTCAGCTCAATTTGGGTAAAGAATTTGAAAGTGTCTGCCAAGAATGGTTAGCCAAGAAAGAGGAAGGCGAAGGTACGCGAGAACGGGCAGATAAATTGCTTGAAGTTTTGGAAAAAGTCAAAGGCAATGAACCGCTGCTCAATGAAATTTATCAAAATAAAGATTTTTTGGTGAAGAGATCCCAATGGATATTCGGTGGTGATGGCTGGGCTTACGACATTGGTTTTGGCGGCTTAGATCATGTGTTGGCCTTAGGAGAAGACGTTAATGTGTTGGTATTTGATACGGAGGTATATTCCAACACAGGTGGTCAGTCTTCGAAGGCAACTCCGACAGCGGCTATTGCTAAATTTGCGGCAGGTGGAAAACGTACTAAGAAAAAAGACCTTGGCATGATTGCCATGAGCTATGGTTATATATATGTAGCACAAATTGCCATGGGGGCTGACAAAAATCAGACCTTGAAAGCAATAGCTGAGGCAGAGGCTTATCCGGGTCCGTCTTTGATTATTGCGTATGCTCCGTGTATTAATCATGGTCTTAAGATAGGCATGGGCTGCAGCCAGCTGGAAGCTAAACGCGCCGTTGACAGCGGTTACTGGTCATTGTATAGGTTCGATCCAAATAGAAAAGAAACAGGGGGAAATCCTTTTGTAATGGACTCTAAAGAACCAACTGCGGACTTTAAAGAATTTCTTATGGGGGAAGTGCGCTATTCAGCTTTGAAAAAGCAATTCCCGGATATGGCTGATGCTTTATTCGAAAAAACGGAAAAAGATGCAAAAGAGCGCTTAGAAAAATACAAGATGTTGGCTAACCAATAAAGGCTAGCCTATGCCAGTAGCAAACCGTCACCTTGGCATATGCTACGATTCTTATTAAGATTCAACAAATGCCAATTGTACAAGAAACGTGAAACCGAGCCTTGCTTGGTAAAATAATGCTTATTGTGTAAAAATATAGCAGGATTTAGTATTTATGAAAGAGAAGCTACCCATCATCTACCTTGTTAGTAGATGATGGGTAGCTTCTCTCAGGTTAGACATAGTAGTGAAATATAACCTGTCTCTTTTAGAAAGATGCAAGCATAGGGGAAAATGGAGGTATAAGCATGAAAAATGTTGATATGGTCGTTGAATAAAGGTAGATTTATCCCATCGTTTTGGCAAGTCAAGTAGTGGTAATCAATTATTATTGCCAGCACAGAGGGGAATCAATCTATACCTAGTAATGATGATATAAAGATTGGATTAAATATCTATACGAAATAATAATGGTTGTCAGACAATAGATGTACGAGTCGGAGAACCGTCACCTGACTCATACATTTAGTTCGTCTAATCGATTTTATAGACAAGGAAAAGTTTTTCTTAGACAAAGGTTATTGAAATATAAGATTGTTTGTGATAAAACATTACCAAGTGGTAAATATCGACAAAACCGCGGAAGAACGACCAACTTTCCGACTTTTATATAGATGTAGGAGAATATTGATAAACGCATTATCAAGGAGGAGTTACAATTAGGATGACAATTTTCCCACACCAAATTCCTAGCATTTAGTGCTTCAGTTTGCAGCACCTACGGTTAATCTAGGATAGATGAATTAGGGTTTTTGTTGTTCTATAAATTATGATTATACACTATACCTAATAAATACGGGGGTGGTTACTATATTTTTTGTAATTGGGATAATAGCAACAGTTATTATGATTTTATTGCTTCCTAGTACTTCATTTTGTGGTCATCGTAGAACGATTACAACCTTGTTTATGTTTTTTTACTCACTACTGTATTTTTTTATTATACAATATGGTTTAACTTCAGATACTTCTTTAGAATTACCCCTCTTTTTGGGAGCATCCATTTTAATACTATATTTAACAATGGTTGATAAGTATATTAATCAAAAAATAGATTTAAGTGAATTTTTGAAAATTGTCCTGTTTATAATAATACCGACATTATTATGTTTTTTCTTTCAAACCGATAATAACCAAATTCGCTTAGTTGATATAGTAGTTCTTGCTTTGATTCTTGCAATGACCGATTCAGGTTCTATTAATAAAGTACCAATGTTATATAGAGAAAACACGATTGAATTCTACGGATTATCAACAACCTCTAATCTTTTAATTCTGTTTATTTTTTTGGGGTATAGGAGAATTGATATCGATCTATTTTGGATTAATACAATAGATGTATGGGTACTAACTTTGCTAGCTAGTTTTTTGTGCTGTTTTTTTACATTCTTAATTGGATTTAAGTTAAAATATATTTCTTTTAATAATACAGAAAAAGTTGGTCTTAAGAAGTTAATTATTTTAATTATTTTTAATTTTTTTCATGTAGCAATTGCTGAAGAAATTGTCTATAGGGGGATTATCTACAACTATCTACGGCAGTTAGTTGGGGGAGGAGATTGGATACCACTTATATTGTCAACTCTATTTTTTGGGTATCAGCATATTGCTTATGCCGGAAAAAGAATGTTTGTACTTGCCACTATAGCTGGTTTCTTTTATTGCCTAATATATATTCTTACGCAAAATCTGTTAACTGCAGTCATTGTTCATACTATTACTAATATAATTTGGCGATCATTTTTTATTTTAACATCCGACTTAGATTCGATTGATAAATCTAACTTAGAAGTGCCAAAATCATGATGATTGTAGTACTACTATTGCAGTGGATAATGTTAGCAATAATTGTTTATTACAATAAAATTGAAAGTAAATTTAATTACTGGTATGCGGGGCTAATATTTTTTCTTTCATTAGGAGTTCTTTGTGAAATTATCAGAGTTGAGATAGTTCCCATAATAGTTAATAAAGAAGCATTTGAACTATTTGCACGATTCCTTTCAGCATTGAGTTATCGACTAAGTCCCTATTTTGCTATTTTAGCTGGAATTGAGATGTATTATCAAGGTACAAAGAAAACAAAAATCAATATAGTTTTATTACTTCCAGTTATTTTAGGATTTATTGGTGATTTTAGAAATCCAGAAACTGGATTTATTACAATTTTTTTAGACTGGACTCGGGAGCGTAATTAATCTTGTGTAAATAGGAATTCCTTATAACAAGAATTAGGTGGCTTTACTTTGGAAAGCAGACTCATTAATTGCCCTTAGTCGTT
>Ga0316613_10002327_pt1 | contig 12263 bp, 12 predicted proteins | sample OWC_soil_day10_C_2_FD_207647 | JGI IMG/M metagenome (GOLD analysis project Ga0316613, IMG submission 207647) | Wetland soil microbial communities from Old Woman Creek delta, Ohio, United States - OWC_soil_day10_CT_b | ecosystem: Environmental > Terrestrial > Soil > Wetlands | place: USA: Ohio...
CACTGGGATGCCATATAAAAACCAAGACCGGAACAGGATACGATTACAAGGGCTGCCCCTGCCAGTCTTAACCATGTATTACCCATAAGCCCTGCTCTCCTGCCTGTCCGGCCGGACCCCTGTCCCAAATATATTTGCCTGATACAATTGGGTTCCTCTGGAATCAAAGATCTGATCAATGTTTCCGATTCTTCCCAGGTTGTTTAAGACGATATACCGTTCAAAAATCCGTTCCTCCAAAAGGGTTCTAAGCACCGGCTTCTGCCTTAAATCTTCTATGGAGCTGCCGTGTACCGTTGCGATGAGTTTGCATCCGCAGTTCATTACGTATTCAATAGCATCTAAGTCCTCCCTGCTTCCCACCTCATCCACTGCAATCACTCTGGGAGACATGGTGCGGATTAACATCATCATCCCCTTTGCCTTTGGACAGCAGTCTAAAATATCAGTGCGGATTCCCAGATCATTTTGTGGTGCTCCCTGGTAACAGGCTCCGATCTCAGACCGTTCATCCACTACTCCCACGTTCATACCTTCAAACTCTCTGGAACCATCTGATATCTGCCGGATCAAATCCCGAAGCAGTGTGGTCTTTCCGCATCTGGGCGGGGAAATAATCAGGGTATGGCAGACCTCGCTTTGATTTTTATAGACAAAAGGCAGTATGGGAGAAGCACAGCCCTTTACCTGATGGGAAAGGCGGATATTAATAAAAGATATGTATTTCATGGTTTTTATCCCGGACTCATCAAGGATTGTCTTGCCTGCAATCCCGATTCTATGCCCACCTTGTACAGTAAGGAAGCCCTGCTTTAATTCTTCTTCAAACGCATACAGGGAGTAGTTGCTCATATACTCCATAGTTTCCTTCAATTCGTTTTTTGTAATGTGATAGGCTTCTTCCAGTTTTTTGCTGATATCTCCTGATCCGGTTAAATAATACTCTTCGTTTCTGTACACCAGCATAAGAGGGGCAGCCACACGGAGCCTTATTTCCTGGACTTCGTCGAAGTTTAAGGCTACCTTGTTTAAGATTTCTCTTACGTTTTTAGAAAACAGATTGATCAGCTCGTCTTTTCTCTCCACTCTCATCCCTCCTCTTACCTCAATATATGAAAAGTGGGACAAATTATGACTTAAAAAAAGTCCGTTCTTTGCGTCATAATTCTGACGTAAAAAACGGACTTCCTATGGACTCTGTTATTTTTACATGCTGTCTCTCAGCTTAAAAGTCTCCACTTCCTGTTTCAGTGCCTGAGCCAGGGAATCCAGTTCCTCACTGGAAGCAGAACTTTCCTCGGCTGTAGCAGCATTATTTTGTACCACTGTGGATACCTGGGACAGTCCCTGGTTAATCTCTTCCATTGCCTGAACCTGGGCTTCTGAAGCTATGGCAATTTCATGAATAATGTCATCCACCATACCTGCTTTCTCTTCCACTGTTTTTAAAATTCCCGCAGACTGGTCAGCCAGTTTTCCTCCTTCTGAAATTGTAGCAACGGAATAACTGATTAAATCTGCGGTCTGCTTGGCTGCTTCTGCAGATTTTGCTGCTAAATTACGTACTTCATCAGCCACCACTGCAAATCCCTTTCCAGCTTCTCCTGCACGGGCCGATTCCACGGCAGCGTTTAAAGCCAGAATATTGGTCTGAAATGCAATATCCTCAATTACCTTTGTAATGTTTTTAATCTTTTCAGAAGCTGCACCAATTTCTTTCATGGAGCGGTCCAGCTGATCCATACATTCATTGCCTTCCCTGACTCCTGTCACAGCTTCCTTTACAAATCTGGTGGCATTCTCTACCCGTTTCGCATTTTCCTCTGCCTGGCTGGATACATTGGAGATGGCTGCATTTAACTCTTCCACAGTAGCCGCCTGCTCGGTTGCTCCCGTGGCAAGAGACTGGGAAGCACTGGATATCTGCTTTGAACCTTCTGCTACCTGATCGGAGGATACACGGATGTTTCCTAAAACTGAATTCAGATTTAAAACAATTCCCCTTAAGGAATCCTTGATCTGAACGAAATCTCCTTTATAATCCTGGTTTACACTGACGGTACAGTCTCCTTTTTCCAGGCTGGACAGAATGACTGATATTTCATTAATATAGCTGTTTAACGTGGCAACTGTACCTGTAAAAGATTTAGAAAGCGTCTCCAGCTCATTGCCTGAACTGATCTGTGGCACTGGAGAATGAAGATCTCCTTCTTCCAGAAGCCGGATCCGGTTAACCAGATTTAAAATAGGTTCAACAATGGGTTTCGCAATCCGGAACGCAACTACAAATGACAGGAGGATCATAATCATGGTGATAATCATGGTATTAAAGATGGAGGACCGGAAGCTTGACATCATCTCCGACTCCTTTGTAACCACACCGATTGACCAGCCGTCTGTTCCATTTATTGGAGTATAACCAGTGGTCATATTCACCCCTTTGAAATTAACCGTCTGTATTCCTGTCTTACCCGCTATCATGTCCTTCATTTCATCGGATGTACCCTGATAGTTTTTATCTGTTTTTGCTATTTCAATATAGTTTGTCTGATCTTTTACCCGATCTCTGTTTTTGTGGGCAATAATCTTACCCTCTTTATCAATAATAAATCCGTAGCCAGACTCGCCAACCTCCACACCATCAATCATCGTGCTGAAGGTATCAGAATCCAGAGTTGCAATGACAATTCCATTATAATTATCACTTTTTACCTTTGCGGATACAATTAATACAGTTTTACCGGTTACTTTGCTAACAATGGTTGAGGATATGTATGTATTTCCCGCAATGGACTGTTTAAAATACTCCCGTTCGCTGGCATCTCCTCCATCGCTGGTTTTTCCGTCTGCACCTGCAAGGGAGAGCGTTGCAAATCCGTTATCTTTTGCAATTTCAGCCAGTAACTGGGTTCTTTGATCGTTACTTAAGGCTGGATCTGTGATCTCCTGATTCTGTGCAATAAATTCAATTCTGGCCCTGTAAAGATTAATGGAATTCTCCACAGACTGGCTGTAGGCAGTGGCACATTCCGTCAGACGAAGCTTAATATTATTTTTTGCATCCCTGTAAAACATCATGCCATTAATCAATCCGTAGATGGCTGATATAGAAATTGCCATACCAATGATTCCATAAAGTAGCCTCTTTTTTATTGACTTGTTTTTCATTTTGTCCGTAATTTTTCTGCCCGCTGAGTTCATTTGTTTCATTGCTTTCTTGTTTTCTTTTTCCATCATATTGCCCCTTCTTATTTATTCTTTTGAGTAATCGCCATCCCGCCAGCCAATTACTGCATTTATGACAGTGGGAAGGATGAGTGTAAATAAATTAATATAGGATACCAGCGTAAGACCTTTGGAAACAAGGCTGGTAAGCCCAACCTGAGAGACGCCCCAGGTAAAGATAATATAGAACAACGTGAGCAAAGCTCCTCTTTTGTTTCTTTTTGCTTCTGCTGTCTGGGTATTCTCCCCTGTTTTTTTCTGATACCAGTTAATTACACGGTCATTAAAGCCCTGAGCATAGTTAATTGCTGTGGAAATGGTTGCAAAAAAGATGGAAATGGTAATGAGGGTCAGTAAGACCGCTTTCACCTGCTCTCCCCCGAATCCATTTTGCACCACCAAAATGGTGTAAACCGCCTTTCCCGCTTTCCAGCCTTCTAAAACTTCAGAATAATTAGCAGCTAAATTGACCACGGTAATTTCAAGGAAAATCCAGTTTAATATAACAGACAGCACTACGGCCCAGCGCAAGGTACTTTTATTTTTAAACAGCTGCCCGTGATTTACGTAGGCCCCGAAGCCGCCAAGATTCTGACCGGAAAATATGTAGGCCCAGCATAAAGCAGTCAGAAGGTAACTGAAAAAGCTTCCTGCCCCTGATGCAATTCCCTGATTTAAGGATTCTCCCATCACTCCCAGTTCTCTTGTCAGCCTGCCGCAGCTGATATTGTAAATAAGATTGGGCACATGAATTGCCAGTAAAGTAACAAAAATCACTGCACTCATGAAAACCGCATTCTTTCTTACAAGACCTGCGCCTTTCATGCAAAGTAAAAACATGATGATACCAACTGCAAATGTTGTAATCAGGTAAGGCATTCCGGAAAGTTCCGCTAACGCTGATCCGGAAGAAGAATAGGCAAGAGCCATGCATACGATTAAAAGCCAGTTAAAGTTAAACTCGTACACAACCTGCATTGGTTTTGCTAACTTTCCTCCCAGAAAACGGGAGCCGTATTTCTTTAAAAACTCCCCGTAGTCAAAGGTTTTAAAATCCATTGCAAACTTCATAAAAAAGTAGATAATGAAACAGTTGATTGCCGCTACCACAAGGGGCATGAACAGGCAGAAATAAGACTGTGTTACTTTAGGCAGCATCCCGTAAAAGCCCGTATTCATAAAAAAATAGGACCAGGGTGTAGAGCCGGCGGCAAATCCTCCCCCGCACTGGGAACTAAATGCAATGGAAACAAATACGACTACAGTTTTCCAGTCTACTGCACTGGTTTGATTTCTGTTACCTGCAATTCCGGTGCTCATAATACCATCCTCCTTTATGACGACCCAGTACCCCTCTTCCCGCAAAAGTCGAACTATGTCGTTTTTTTAACAATATAGTCATATTATAAGACATGTACGAAATAACATCCAATCGATCCCTCCTATGTATAACTATGGATCAATAGTTTTTGACCATATATTTATTTACCGCTTGTACGCCGGTAAAAAAGTATGATATATTGCAGAAAGTACGAAAATTCTTTTCTATAAAGAAGGAGGAAGACCAAATGCGTGAAGAAATTATGGAAGGAATCCGGCGTCACATCCTCCCTTTAAGCGGTGTGGAGAACGCCGAACTTTTAGAGGTATGGCCCGGACACTCAAAAATAACTTTAGAAATTACAGAAGGTGCCTTAAATCTATACGGAAATCTCCATGGGGGCTTTATTTTTACACTCTGTGACATTACATCTGGTATGGCTGCCTATGCTTATGAGTACGCCAATGTCACACAGCATGGGAATATAGATTTTTTAAAAGGAATCAGCTCCGGTCAGATCTTTGTGGAAGCAAACGCCATTCACAAAGGAAGCCGTTCCGTGGTAAGCAGAGTGGAAGTTACTTCTTCTGATGGAATACTTCTGGCTGCCGGTACCTTTACCATGTATCTGCTTTCAGCACTTTAGGCAAAAAAAACGTATGAGGTTTTATCCTCAATACGTTTTCTCTCTACTGGTTTAAAATTCTTCTCACTGACTGAATGGGCTGAAAATTCACGTTGGATATCTTAATTCCATCCTCGGGTCCGCTGGCGTGAATCAGCTGGCCGTTGCCTGCATAAATCCCGATATGGCCTATGTATGAGATAAGATCTCCCGGTCTGGCATTTTCAATACCGCCTGCATCCACTCCTGCAGCTGCCTGATCCTGGGAGGTTCTGGGCAGATTGATCCCGAAGTTTTTATAAACACTCTGTACAAAACCGGAACAGTCTGCACCCTCCGTCAGGCTTGTCCCGCCATACCGGTACGGGTTACCTAAAAATTGTCTGGCATAGGACACTACCTGATCCCCAGCCGCTGACTGGTCTGACGCAGATGGTCCGTTTATTCTGGCACCCGGTCCAATTACAGTATTTATGACAAGAGGCTCTATAATCGGTATCGCTTCGCTTGCCGATACAGTATCAGCCTTTGCCGGGAAGCTGACTGATCCCGCTATTAAGATCCCTGTAAATAAGACTGCAAACAATGTTTTCTTATGCATGATTTCTCCTCCTGTGAATTTTAGAATCCCATATCTTTCACGTCTTCTGACAGAAATCTGTGGTATGTCCCATGATTATCATGGAATTTAATAAAATAACGGTAAGAATCCCTGGATGGGTCTTGGAAATACAAAATAAAATCGCATTCTTCCCCGTCACAGCTTTCGCAGATATATCTGTCGTCTGAATATCTGGAAAATACGTTTTTAATATCTTCCAGCTGTACACCAGGCTTTTCGATAATCTCAATAAATTCTCTTAAAAACCCATTCTCTTCTTCCTGTTCCCATACATATTGGGCTCCTTCCGGAGGAATGAGAAAGCAGAACCGATCCTGACTTTTGGTAATTTTTATATCTCCCAGCCGGTCTTTTACATAAGCTTTGAATTCTTTCAGTGCTGTTTTTATCTCATCATCCGAATTCCCTGCTTTCAGGATATTAAGCAAAGCCTTTTCAGGATAATAAAACCGGATTACTTCTTTTTCAAATCCCAGTTTCATCTGTACTTCCATGATTGAATTAATGAGCATACGCTCCAGAGCAGCAACCTGCATGTCCGCTCTCCTTTCCATTCTTACCGGCACATTATTCATGAAGCCGCCGTATGATTTTAAAAATAATCCCCCCCTCAGTAACGAATGGCTGTGAATGGGAAAAGAATACGATACCTTCCGTAGGTGCAAGAATCTGACTTATAATCTCACCTTCATAAGGATCCAGGATATCTGCCAGAATCTCACCCCTGCTTACTTCCTCTCCCGGCTTTACGTGGGGGCGGTAAATACCGGCACAGTCTGTCCTGACACTGGATAAATCGCTTTCATGAAGAACGGTTGCAATATAGCCGCTGTGACTGGTGTAACGCACCATTCCCATACGGGTTAAAAACCGCAGCACAGAAGCCACCGCCATACGGGCAGAGGGCTCGTCAATCTGGTCCGTTCCGCTGGTATAGATGGAGAATGCACTGGTATTCTTTAACTGCCAGTTATAATTTAGTGTTGCCTTGTCAAATGGCTTGGCATCCCGAACCACCACATAGGGAAGCCCGAAGAGATTTGCAAGACTGGGGTTTTGAAATCCGGTATCCATCATACGCACATGTGGGACGAAATTGCCGGGTATATAAAAACTGGTAAACTGAATTCCATAGCTGTATTCTTTCACTGCATCGAAGATACCTGCTGCAATCCGTTTGGTCGTTTCTCCGCTTCCATCTCCCGGATACATGCGGTTAATGTCTGAATCATCGGTAGGCCAGAACCGTTTACCAACGTTTAATGAAGCTGTATTCACTGTGGGAATTACCATAATCTCATTGCCTTTAATGATGGCTCCCCGCTCTTCTAACTCTTTCAGCTGTCTGATTAACTGGGAACAGATATAAAGCTGCTGTACCTCGTTGCCTCTGCAGGCGCCTACAATACAGGCCGACTTTTCTCCTTTGCCGAAATGATAGCCATACAGATTCATATCGTCCCTGTAAAGATTCTTCAGTGTATAAATGGTTTCTTTTCTCATGCCTGCTCTCCTCCTAACACCCGTGCCAGCAAAGATCCTGCCGATACCACCGGATATTCCCTGAGGGTAAATACCAGACCGTCTATGGGAGAAACCACTTCCTCCAGAATCGTTCCGGTTAAAGGATTTAAGATCTGCCCTATGGGCTGGTTTTCTCTCACTGTACCAAGATGCTCCACCAGGGGCATAAATATTCCCGGACTTTCCGAATGCAAAAGTCCAAGATTCCGATTATAGGAAATCATGGGTTCTTTGGGAACTACAGTTTTTCCAGTCCATATTCCCAGTTCCTTCATCAGGCAGAGGATTCCTTCTGTCAGCTGTTTACCATAAGTTTTTGTAATTCGCATTCCCACTCCCATCTCAACTACAAAGGTAGGAACTCCAATGCTGTTTAAACCGTGGGACAGAGTGGAATCCAGCACTACGGCATTCTCATAAACCCAGACCAGATCCACATTCATCAGCTTTGCGAAGCCTATCAGCTTGTCTGCATAGGCTTCGCTCATACGGATCTGGGGAATCTCTCTTAAAAAGATATTGCTGGCATGTAAATCCACACAGAAATCAGAACCGGAGATGTCTGCCATGATCTCAGAAGCAATATGTTCCGATACAGCTCCCTCCTCATCACCTGGAAAAATCCGGTTCATATCAATGTCATACCCGGGCAGACCTCTGGTAATGGAATCGATTCCAAGTGGGTTAAGGGCTGGATATATATCAACAATTCCTTTTAAATGATCCTTATTCTCTCTGATAATACGGTTAATTTCATAACATACAAACTGGCCTTCCAGCTCGTCCCCATGAACGCCGGTGACAATACTGATCCGCTTTTCTTTCCCGGTTACCGTCTCTGGTACCAATCGGTTTTTATATATATTCCAGCTTTCTCCTACAGGCAAACCTACGGATGCAACTGTTTTTATCATATTTCTCATCACCCTTGTTCTTATACTTTATTACATTATAAGAATAAATCAGCATGATTCAAACGTCAAGTAATTCCTGCCTGTTGGACTCTTCCTTTTTTATCTGAATTAACATTCCATCCATAACTCTTGCCCCCGGCATAAGAACCTCCTCTTCTGATGTCACCAGCCCGTCATCAAACCATTTTTTAATCTGACTTCTGGAAACTTTAAGCTCACCTGCAAGCAGAACATCTGCCCTGAGTTTCATTGCCGACGGATTTTTTATCTGTATTTCCAGAGAATATTCTTTGTTTCCTGGTGTGATAGTAGGGGTCTTCCGAATATGATACCCAGATTTTGCTTCCACGATTTCCGCTTTGTTTTTTATAAACAGTTCTCTGTTACTTCCATAACTGGCAGCCAGCTGGGGGCTGTTGCTTAAAAAGCCTTTATATTCTTCATTATCTATATTCTCTGGGTTTGCCCGCTCAATAATGGTCATATTCCAGGAAGTGTCACAATGACTGCAGCGATAGATTAACCATACGTCAAGCAGTTTTCCATTGGCATTTACCCTGAATTTCCCGCTGTTTTGAAATTCTGTTTTTCCTTTGCACTTTGGACACCTTCTTATGACAGTGGGCAGCTGATCGGGAACAATCAGCCATAGTTTCCGCAAATTACGATTCATATCTTCCTCCATGTTATCGTCTTTACGGATAACTCTACTATGAACGAAGCCGCCTTCCCACCTCACTCTCAATTATGAAATAAAAAAAAGGCAGTGTATCATCGTTATAATGACACACTACCTGTATCTACTTTCTTTTCCTGGAGTACAATCCTTTGAATGCTCTTCTCTGACAGATAATAGCGTTCTGCCAGAATCTTTACACAAAATCCGGATACATAATCTTTATAGATGGAACGATCCCTGCGTTTCCGCTCTTCTCTCGCTCCGGTTCCTTCTCCCCAGGTCCTTTTGTTTTCCTGTTTTCTGGGGATATAGACATACTCCCCGTCAATATAATTCTGAATCAGCTCCACCAGCTCTTCTGGCAGAATTTCATTGGCTCTCTGATAGCGCATCGCTGCCTCCTAAACAATTTTCTGTCCGGATTAGCAAAGGCTATACAATTACTTATTATTTCACTGCATAACCCGTGCTATGCAGTCTTTGAGGGTTCCATCATAAATAACCCGCCTCCTTTTCAACACTCATTCACCCGCTGTTTCTCCAGTATTTTACCACAGAATCATGAAAAATAGTACCTTATACTTTATATAGAATTAAAAATGAGAAATTAATTCCCTGAACATATCTGCCTTCCTCAGCCTTTTACAACCACCCCTAAGTACTTTGCCAGCTCTGCTGCCTGATATAAATCCACCACTGCCCCTTTTAATTCCCTGCACTCATCGGACAGCACAAGGCCGTGTATGCTACAGGTTGTAAAATCCATCCCTTTCATCATAGTCTTAAAAAAGCTGGCATTATCTAAGTTAACCTGATTCCACATAATTTTCTTCATGCGGCACTGGGTAAGAAACCCCCCATCCAACTGGGAACCGGTGAAATTCATGTACTCCATTTTAGATCCGTCAAAATTGGCATAACGGAAATTACAGTCGGAAATTCTGGTATGAAGCATGGTGCTGCCGCAATACCGGGTGCCCACTCCTTTGGAGGAAATGAATTCTGCCCGGTTAAAATAGCAGTCTTCCAGACCACAGTTGGAAAAATCACAGGAGCGGAAAATAATATCGGTAAATTCCCCTTTTTCAAAGGAACAATCCTGAAACATGCAGTTTTCAAAGATCACAGCGGAAAACTGCATGCGGGAAATATCCTCTCCATTCATATGGACATTTTGTATCAGTGCATCTCTGATTTCTTCTTCCATCATCTTTTTTCTGTTTAATTCCGCTTCATCAACAGGGATTAATTCCTTCTGCGCGGAAAGAATTGGTACAAGCAGCTTCTCTTTCATCCATCCATGCTCCTTTTTTCTATACTGGCTTTATTGTACCAAATCTCTGGAGCCGCGGCTAGTCCTATCTGCAATGCTGCCGCACTACCATACTCTGATCCGGTTATGCCCTGTCTTCAGTCCCTCAAACGGTCCTGCAGAAGGTGTAGCTTTTCTTTCAGTTCCAAGGTAATCCCTGCTTAAGATAATGGGATTTCCGTCTGGACATTCAAAGGGCATCTCCACAATCCTCACCATTCCCAGTTTTTGTGTACTGATGATTTCTGTTAAAACATCAAGCATTCCGTGATCCACCTCCATCTCCAGATACGTTCCGGCTTCCTCTTCCACAATGCGGACAGACGGATCCTTTGTGCTGATTAAACGGTTTGTCTCACGCTCAAAAGCCGGTGCCCCGTTCCAATACACATTTCCGCTGATATAAGCCGGCTGCACAACCTTCTCAAAAAGCTCCACATCTCCCGTTCCCAGATCCAGCAGCTGATCAATATATTCTTCCATGGATACGGTGCTTCCATTGTATCCGGCAGTTCCGGCAATGGACTGTTTTGTAAACACTGGTGCGCCTCCCACAAAAATATTCTGATACAGGCGGTCATCACCCCCATAGACCAAAGCAGTTCCTGCCACCTGGGTTGTATGAGGATAATGGTAAGGAGTGGATCGGTTTAATACCGGCTCACGCCGCATTGTGCCGCAGCACAGATTATGAACATAGGCACCACCCTGAGCTATATTATCAAAATTATAATCTGAGGCAAAAATATTATTGTCCACCAGATAGGGACCATGAGTCACCTCAACCATCAGATCCCGATTGTTATTGTAATACAGGTTCCCACTGACCCGTGCTCCCTGAGCCTGCCAGTCCAGCCACGTTCCCAATGTACAGTGATGGATGTTATTTCCGGCAATCTGCACATCAATTGCAGCGTGAAGCTTGATTCCGGCAATTTCATAGCCGAAAAATTCATGTTTAATGGCTATATTATAGATTTCATTTCCCGTTATGCTGCTAAATACACACCCCAGATGACCTACAATTCCATTTTGACCACAGTCGTAAATCACATTATTACGTATAATATGAGAACCAATTGTTTCCTTGCTCCAGCCCAGCTGCAACGCCTTGAATACAGCCTCCATCTGATACTGGTAACCAGGTTTTCTGTGCTCCATTGTACTAAGATTATGTCCAGTGGATGCATCCTTTCCTATGCTGATTCCACTGCATTTAGCATCGTGAATGATATTATCCTCAATGATCCAGCCCTTACTCCAGTGAGTTCCCAAAAGTCCCGGCTGATCCGCTGTGGGTGGTGTCCATGGGCAGGCCGCCTGGGTCATCTCAAAACCCCGGACAGTGATGTAATTCATCCCTGGACGTTCCGGATAAAAACAACATTTTCTGACACTGATCTCAACAAACTCCCGGTTGGGATTTACTTCCTGAAAATTGGCATAAATCGTCGTAACCTCCTCACCCACAACAGCATACCACTGGTAAATAGAATCCTCAGGATGAAGAAGCTTTTCTGTATGGCATGTCCACGGCGGATTAAAGCCTTCTCTGCGCATCACCAGATGCATAACCTCTTCCAGAGAACCCGCCTCATAGAGGGATTTCCCATTTAAGTAAACGTCTCCGGCATGAACAAAGCTGTCTTGTGGATAAACGAGCCAGTCACCGCTCAGTATTTCGGCATAAGGATTGTAATCCCCAAACACATGGTTTGGGATCACCGTTTTCCAGACTGTATCAGTGTAAAGCTCCCAGCTTTCCACCCGTTCAGACCCCTTAATCACAACTTTTTCTCTATCTGCAGACTGGTATACGATCCGGTCAATATCACTGTATCCCCCATGCTGCGGTTTTACCCATTCCCGGTAGACCCCTTCGTGAACAATCACTGTATCCCCATGCAGAGCCGTTTCTGCTGCCCTTGATATTGTACGAAACGGTGCCTCCGCTGTTCCTGACGCCTGGTCACATCCTGTTACTGCTACATGATATTCTCTTCCCATAATAGTTTTCTCCTATTCATGAATTGAAATAAGA
>Ga0316613_10002328_pt1 | contig 12262 bp, 11 predicted proteins | sample OWC_soil_day10_C_2_FD_207647 | JGI IMG/M metagenome (GOLD analysis project Ga0316613, IMG submission 207647) | Wetland soil microbial communities from Old Woman Creek delta, Ohio, United States - OWC_soil_day10_CT_b | ecosystem: Environmental > Terrestrial > Soil > Wetlands | place: USA: Ohio...
CAGGACGAGCTGCGGAAGGAACTAAATACGGCTGGTATAATGAATAGTGCTGAATTTGATGAGTTTAGCCGTCAGCTTGCCACGGGAGTCGGGGTGGTGGAAGAGCAAGGCGAATAAAAACTCATTACATGTAAATGTGTTTCATAGTATTATATACCAGTAGTATAAGTCAAAGTGAACCCTGGCAGAGAGTTCCGGAAAAGGGCGCAGGGCAGGAGAGGGGAGCAAGCGATTGAATAGTATTGATTTGCATTGTGATACGATAATGCGCTTAATGGAGGAAGATAAGTCAGAGGGCCTTTATCGTAACTCGCTCAGTGTTGACATCGAAAAGCTGCGGGCAGGTAAGGCTCAGGCACAATTTTTTGCTATGTTTATCAATCTGCAGACAGATGGTGATCCGTTGGTGAGAGCGCTTAGAATGATTGACCGCTTTTACCAAGAAATAGAGAGCAATAAACAATATATTGCGCTGGCAAGAAATTATGGTGAATTCCAGCAAAATCAAGCAGATGGCAAATTATCTGCTTTTTTGACGATTGAGGAAGGCGGGGCGCTTAAGGGTGAGTTGATTAATTTGCGAAACTTCTACCGCCTTGGTGTTAGGCTAATTACGCTTACCTGGAACTATCCTAATGAAATTGGCCATCCAAGCACCTTGCCCGAATGCCGTGAGCGGGGGATTACGCCCTTTGGCCGGGAAGTAGTGGCAGAGATGAACCGACTGGGGATGCTGATTGATGTATCCCATTTATCAAATCAGGGTTTTTATGAGGTGGCCGCATTGACACAAAAGCCGTTTGTGGCTTCCCACTCTAATGCCTGGTCTGTAACCTCTCATCATCGCAATCTGACTGATGAGATGATTAAGGTGTTAGCCACAAAGGGTGGTGTTATGGGGATTAATTTTGAGAAATCCTTTTTGGGCAGTGCGCCAGTCAGTCGGGTTGAAGATATGGTTCTTCATATTCAACATATCTATAACGTGGGTGGGATAGAGGTCATTGCTATTGGGTCAGACTTTGATGGTATTAGCCCAGAACTGGAATTGGCTCATGCCGGCGAAATGAGTAAGCTGGTAGGTGCTTTGGGAAAAGCTGGATTTAGTCAGGCGGAAATTGATAAAATATGCTGGGAAAACGCCATCAGAGTGATAAAAGATACGTTACAATGAATCTGGTTAGCAAGTAATAAATAGGCAGGCAATAGTGTTATTGCAGCCTATTTATTTTTTTACACAGAATACACTATAAATAGAGGAAAAATATCACTAAAACGGAACACTACAAATAATAACAAAAACTATGCGAAATTCATCCAATATTATGTCATTTAGAGACTTGCACATTCGCACACAGGGGAGTAAAATAAATTTGTGGTAGTACCTCTTGATAGATGATATTAAAATCTGATAATAAGTTTAAGTGTCCTTTATCAACCAGTGCTACAAAGCGATAGCAATAAAAGGAGTGCGAAAAAGTGGAGTTTTTGGTAGCACTAGCTAGTATTATGATGGTGAACATCATACTTAGCGGCGACAATGCAGTGGTCATTGCTTTGGCGAGCCGTTCTTTACCCCCGAAGCAACAAAAGCAAGCGGTCCTATGGGGTAGTGGCGGGGCGATAGTCCTGCGCGTTATTCTAACAATTGTAGCTGTTGTACTTTTGCAAATTCCTTATGTTCAGTTTTTTGGCGGATTACTTCTAATTTGGATTGCGGCTAAATTACTTATGGAGGATGATGGCGACGAAAACATTGAAGCTAACACTTCGTTCGTAGGGGCTGTAAAGACTATTATTATCGCAGATTTAGTTATGAGTCTTGATAATACCTTGGCAATTGCTGCGGTAGCCAAAGGCGATTATGTTCTGCTTGTCATAGGACTTGCGCTTAGTATCCCTTTAATTGTTTTTGGCAGTCAAATTATTATTAAAATTATGGACAAGTTCCCGATAGTTGTGTATCTTGGAGCCGCGCTTATCGCCTGGACGGCTGGCGAAATGATGGTGGCTGATGAAAAAGTTGGTCCGGTTATTCATGCAGCGATACCCGAATGGCTGTTGCCAGCTGCAGTTACGGTAGGGGTAGTAGCGGTTGGTCTCTGGTGGAAGAGCACACATAAAGAAAAGGGTACCGAAGCCTGTGCTAAAGAGGGAAATTCGGTGCAATAATGTACGTTGTAGTGCAAAGGCACTGTTGGGAAGACATCGCATTTTGATGCGATGTCTTCCTTCTTTTTTGCAGGGTATTGAGGCTCTATGCCGAATAATCTATAGAATATCTATCCAAGGAAGGGCTGACATAGATGGCAACGCCAGTAAGTATGCAAAAACGCCTGGCTTGGTTTTTGACTGTAACCATGCTGGCGATATTTGGTTTAGCGGGGAGAATCGCCTGGATTCAATTCGGTGAGGGGCAACGTCTGAGTTCCAGAGTACAGGATCAACTTAGCGAAAGCCGGGTAATGCAGTCGCCTCGAGGCACGATATATGACCGGAACGGGCAGCAATTAGCGGTAAGTAGTCTAAATAAGTCCCTATATGCTGATCCGGAGGAAGTAAAAGATAGTGAAGAATTATCGGTTTTATTAGCACCAGTTCTTGGTGTAACATCTGCAGATATTAAGGAGCGATTAACGGGCGGGGCTCGTTTTGTGTGGCTTAAGCGGACGCTGGAGCCGGACGTTGCCAAGGCAGTTTCCGCACTTATCAAGGACCACCAGCTTACAGGACTGGGTTTTATCGAGGAAAGTAAGCGATATTATCCTAATGATAAGTTGGCAGCGCAGGTGCTGGGTTTTGTAGGTACAGATGATGTTGGTCTGGAAGGTCTGGAAATGTCACTCGATAAGGTTATTAAGGGCCAAACTCGAAAGCAGGTTATTGCTACAGACAGCTATGGTACACCAATATTCCAATCCATATTTTCTTTTATACCGGAAAAAAAGGGACGTTCAATTTATCTGACGATTGACAGCAACATTCAATACATTGTCGAAAGGGCACTTGATGCTGCCATGGCGAAGACGGGCGCGAAGACGGGTACTATTATCATTATGCAGCCTAAGACTGGAGAAATTCTCGCCATGGCCAGCCGTCCGACGTATAATCCTAATCAATTCGGCAGTTATAATTCAGAAGCCTGGAAGAATCGGGCTGTATCTGTTGTCTATGAACCGGGTTCGACTTTCAAAGCCGTTATTGCGGCGGCGGCATTGGAGGAGGGTAAGGTGCGGCCGGATGAGCGGTTTATTGATAAGGGTTATGTGGAGGTATCCGGGCGGAAGATCCAAAACTGGAGTGGTGAGAGCTATGGCAATGTACCATTTACTGAGATTATAAAGAATTCTATTAACACTGGTTTTGTTGAAGTCGGTTTGCGGGTTGGTGCGGCCAAACTAACAAGCTATGCACGAGCATTTGGCTTTGGCAAGATCACAGGAATAGAATTGCCAGGGGAGGCCGAAGGCCTGCTATTTGATCCCCGGGAGATGCGTGATAGCGATACTGCAACCATGTCGATCGGCCAGAGTGTTGCGGTGACACCACTGCAACTTACGGCTGCTATTGCTGCGATTGCCAATGATGGGGTGCTGCTAAAACCCCGGATTATTAAAGAATACCGTAACGAGGATGGCACGCTGGCGGAAACCTTTGCGCCGGTTGTTGTCAGACAGGCTATTACTCCGGAAACAGCCCGCGCCCTGACCGCGTTACTTGAGAAGGTAGTACATGAAGGCGGCGGTAAACTGGCGGCCGTTAAGGGCTACCGTTTTGCAGGGAAAACAGGTACAGCCGAAAAGTTAAATCCCAATGGTGGCGGCTATTTAGCCGGGCATTATATTGCTTCTTTTGCCGGTTTTGGGCCTGTTGATGATCCGCAGGTAGCGGCACTGATTGTGCTTGATGACCCGAGTGGTATTTACTATGGCGGGACAATTGCCGCACCGGTTTTTAATGATATTATGACACAGGTTATGCGAGTGTTAAGTATTCATCCTGATGAGGGCAGCTATGTATTGCCGCCTGTAAAGACGATAGAGTCCCAGGCGCCGTCAGATGTCCCGACTAACTCCGGGCCGCCACCGGAAGTGCCGCCTGGGCAGGTATTAGTTCCTGCACTTGCAGGCAAGTCTATCAGGGAAGCCGGTGGCATTTTACATGAACTTGGGCTCACTTTTGTACCTGTGGGTACTGGAATTGTTGTAAAGCAAAGTGTTACTCCCAATACACCAGCCGCGCCGGGCACAGAGATTATTGTATATTTTGAATCAGTGAATACAATATCGCCGGGTGGATAATCTGATGCATAGAAGCAGCGGCAAAGAATTGCTGAATCATGAATTAGCTAACCTAAGTGGGGTTTAGGATAGCAACAATAAAAGGCGGCTTAGCCGCCTTTTATGCTACTATGAGTTATTTGCTGTTAGCATCGAATTGGGAAGTCATTGTTCCCGAAGTTGCGGTTGTCCCACTTGTAGAGGAAGTTTGTCCACCCATGGACGATTCATATTGCTCGATCATGCGGCGAACCATGTGACCACCTACCCGACCACAATCGGCCGAGGTCATGGTTGACCAGCCTTGGCTGCGAACGCGATCACTGATACCCAGTTCAGTTGCTATTTCTAGCTTCATGCGGTCAAGTGCATTTTCTGCACTTGGGTTAACGGGTTTGTTACTTCTAGCCATAGAATAAACACCTCCTGAAATTTTTCTAATCCTAGTATCTGCGGCGCAAATACCTGTTATTCTATAAATATTATGTTAATTAAGTAAGAAAATCCCAAAGTATAAAGAAAAATGTAATTTTTTATTGGATAAATGCGAGATATAACGAAAAAACTGCAGGAAATGACGAATTTTGCATGGAAGGAATTTACAAACAAACGGAGAATCATTTATTTAAATGATGTAGTGAACAACAATTTTATGTTAGGGGTAGTGCCATGCACGAGCTTGCAATTGCGCAAGGGATACTGGATATTGCTTTGAATACAGCTGTTGATCATAACGCCACTAGTGTTGTGGGTGTTAAAGTAATTGTGGGTGAACTTACTGGGACTGTACCGGAGGCGCTGGAATTTGGCTTTATAGCGTTGGCTAAAGGAACAATGGCAGAGAACGCTTGTTTATCAATCCGAATAATTCCGCTAACAGGACATTGCCGGGACTGCGGCAGTCAAAGCAGTATAGATAAGTATTGTTTTGCTTGCGCAAGCTGTGGCTCTCATGCCGTTGAAATTATAACCGGGCGCGAACTAAAAGTAGAAAGTGTGGAGGTAGAGTAATAGTTGGAAATTACTGTAATGAGCAATATCCTGGAAAAGAATGAGGAAGTGGCTGCCGAGCTAAATGCCATGTTGACCAAACGGGGGATTTTTACGGTTAATCTGTTGGGTTCTCCTGGCTGTGGCAAAACCTCTCTTGTGGAGCAGACGGTAAGCCTACTCAAAAGTGAACTTAATATAGCGATTATTGAAGGTGATTTATACACATCTAAAGATGCTGATCGCATTGCTGCCTGCGGAGCGCCGGTGGTTCAAATCAATACCCAGGGCGGCTGTCATCTTGATGCGACGATGGTTAAGTCAGCGCTTGACCAATTGGATTTGGATGAGATTGATATTCTGATCGTCGAAAATGTTGGTAATCTGGTTTGTCCAGCCGAATTTGCCGTTGGGGAGCATGCCAAAGCGGTAGTTCTCAGTGTTACGGAAGGAGAGGACAAACCGCTAAAATATCCTCTGGTATTTAGGCAGTCTGCAGCTGTTATTTTGAATAAAATTGATTTACTTCCCTATACTGATTTTGCTATTGATTGCGCGGTGCGAGATATTACCGATTTAAATCAACAAGCTATCTTGATGAAGGTGTCCTGCAGAACTGGAGCAGGGTTAACCGACTGGCTTGAATGGCTTAAGCAGCAGGTGCAGTTAACTAGAAAACTGAAAATGTGATTAGGGGGGGTAGTGTGGCAATTCTGGCGGAAATGGAATGGGAAATTGAGGTTGTACGTGAGCGGTTACATCAGCTAGTAGAACGGAAGTTAGGCGATCTTACTGATGTCGAAGTAACTGAACTTAGCGGCTACCTGGATCAGCTTATTGTCAAGTATGAGATGACTAATACCCGCCAGAAAAAAACAGATAAACTGGCGTCAGTGTAAAAGAAACAACAAAGTTCTAAGCCTACGACCGCAAGTATATAGTAGTAAGGGGACTCGCTTCCTTTGGTAGTAAATGCGGTGGAGGGAAAACTTTGCATAGACAGGAGAACCAACAGGAGCTCCGGCGTGGGCTCAAAGAGCGTCATGTTCAGCTTATCGCAATTGGTGGTTCGATTGGTGTGGGTCTGTTTTTAGGATCATCCGCCGCTATTCAAGCTGCAGGGCCATCATTGCTAATTACGTACTTTATTGGCGGTATTGTGGTTTTCTGTTTGTTGCGGGCGCTGGGTGAAGTTGCTGTTGCTATCCCGATAGCGGGCTCATTTAGTGCGCATGCCCACAGATTTTTGGGACCGATTACTGGTTATTTGACAGGCTGGACGTATTGGTTTATGTGGATTGTGACAGGCATGGCCGAGATTACCGCCGTGGGAGTGTATGTAAATTACTGGTTGCCTGAATTGCCGCAATGGATTCCTGCGCTGCTGGCGGTAATCATCATGACAGGGGTTAATCTTGTTGCCGTAGAAGCTTATGGTGAATTTGAATTCTGGTTTGCGTTAATCAAAATTATTGCCATCATTACGTTAATTATGAGTGGGTTGGGGATGATTATGTTTGGTTTGGGCAATGGTGGCGTTCCTATAGGGATAGGGCATCTCTGGCAGCATGGCGGCTTTTTTCCGCATGGTGTGAGTGGGGCGATTATGGCTCTATCAATGGTGTTGTTTTCTTATGTGGGTATTGAGGTAATTGGCGTTACCGCCGGAGAAGCCAAAGAGCCGGAAAAGACATTGCCAGTTGCAATAAACAAAGTGTTTTGGCGGATTCTATTATTTTACATCGGCTCACTATATGTTATTATGTCAATTTACCCTTGGAATGAGCTTGGTCATGTTGGCAGTCCGTTTGTAGCAGTATTTGAAAAATTGGGAATAAGCAGCGCCGCCGACATAATGAATTTTGTTGTGTTATCAGCAGCGCTGTCCGCCTGTAACAGCGGTGTTTTTAGCACAGGCCGGATGCTGTATACTTTGGCAAGGCAAGGGGAAGCGCCTGCACTTTTGGGTAAGTTAAATAACAGCCAGGTTCCAGTCTGGGGAGTATTGGTCTCAGCTGCATTTTTAATGGTCGGTGTGGTACTCAATTACTTTATTCCGGCAAAAGTGTTTACTTATGTAACTAGTATTGGTACGTTTGCGTGTTTGTGGGTGTGGGCCATCATTCTTATGGTTCAGATCAAGTTTCGGCGAAGTCTGCCGCCGGCAGTGGTAGCCAAACTAGTCTATCCGATGCCCTTATATCCCTTATCAGGAATCTTGTGTTTGGTAATGTTGGCGTTTGTAGTTTTTATTATGAGCCAAGATTCTGATACGGCACTGTCGCTTTGGATTGGTCCGGTTTGGTTAGTAGGCTTGATGATCTTCTACCCTGTACGGTCGCGCAAGTCGTGATAGTAATTGCTGATTCGGTTCATTTAGGAGGCTGACGAGTTATGATTGAACGTCCTGTGTGGGCAGAAATTGATTTGTCTGCGATAAAACACAACGTTATCGAAATAAAAAAAGGCCTAAAACCTGGTGTGAAATTCTGCGCTGTGGTCAAGGCTGATGCTTATGGTCACGGGGGAATAGCCGTTGCGCGTGCCGTGTTGTCTGCAGGTGCTGACAGGCTGGCGGTAGCCATTTTAGGTGAGGCTATTGAGCTTAGGGAAGCTGGTTTCTTGGTGCCTATTCAGGTGCTTGGTTATACGCCGCCTCATCAGGCTAGGACAGTGGCTGCTTATGGTATTGCCCAGACGGTGTATTCCATGGATGCCGTACGGGCGCTAGCAGCGGCTGGAACGGAAACCGGCAAACGTGTAAAACTGCATATCAAGATTGATACAGGTATGGGGAGGATTGGTATCCTGCCTGAGGAGGCCGGCGATTTTGCGGTGGCTGCTGCTGCAATGAGCGGGGTCGAGATTGAAGGAGTTTTTTCGCATTTTGCCACCGCTGATGCGGAGAACAAGTCATATGCGTATGAGCAGTATGCTAAATTTCGGCAGGCGCTAGAACGAATACAAGCCAAGGGAATTGATATTCCCATCAGACATATTGCAAACAGTGCGGCCACTTTGGAAATGCCGGAGACGCATCTGGATATGGTTCGTCCGGGAATTATTTTGTATGGTCTGTGGCCTTCCCCTGAAGTAAAGCAAAACATCACTTTGGCGATGGCTATGTGTCTTAAGGCGCGGATTGCCCATGTCAAGGACGTGGCAGCTGGAACCGGCATTAGCTATGGCCGGGCTTATATTGCTGCTACTGAGCGTAAAATTGCCACCTTACCGATAGGTTATGCCGACGGCTGGTCAAGATTGTTATCTGGTCGGACAGATGTCTTAATTAACGGCAAGCGTGCGCCGTTAGTGGGGAGAATCTGTATGGATCAATGTATGGCAGACGTTACTGGTATTGCTGATGTCAAGACAGGAGATACCGCCATTTTGTTTGGAACGTCGGCGTTAACGACAGATGAGGTAGCCGGTATTTTAGGGACAATTAATTACGAGCTTGTATGTATGGTCGGTAAGCGGGTTCCGCGTGTATACACGAATGTGTAGAAACGGTGTGCAAAAAAGGATTGACTAACAGTGAAAATAATTATATTCTTTAAAAGATTATAATAATAAATCTAAAGGGGGATATGCAATAGGTTCTGTGGGTCAGATTATATTTAAAAATAAAGGAGGCGGATAGGTATGCAGGGATTTCATGATATGGTTAACTGGGCGAATGGTTATCTTTGGGGACCGCCCATGCTTATTTTATTATTTGGAACTCATCTATTCTTAACTTATCGACTTAGATTTATTCAAAAACATGTGTGGAAAGCCATTAAGCTGTCAGTTAGTAAAGATCGGTCAGGTGAAGGGGATGTCAGTCAATTTGGGGCCCTGACAACAGCGCTTGCCGCTACCATCGGTACCGGTAATATTGTGGGTGTGGCCACTGCTGTTGGTCTTGGCGGTCCCGGGGCCGTGTTGTGGTGCTGGTTAACAGGGGTATTCGGCATGGCAACCAAATATGCAGAAGCCTTGCTTTCTGTTCGTTATCGCGTTAAGACATCGGACGGCACCATGCTTGGGGGGCCAATGTATGCCCTGGAAAATGGCTTAAATATGAAATGGCTGGCCGTGCTGTTTTGCATATTTACTTCTATTGCTGCATTTGGTATTGGTAACATGGTGCAGGCTAATTCAATCTCAGTTATGCTTGAAGAGACCATGGGAGTAAGTCCTTACTTGTCAGGCGGTGTTATGGCTGTGCTGACTGCTGTGGTAATTCTCGGCGGCGTCAAGTCTATTGCCAGCGTATGTGAAAAGCTGGTTCCGTTTATGGCAGTTTTTTATGTCTTTGGCTGTGCGATCATTCTTGGTATGAATGCTTCTTACCTGCCGGCAACGATTTCGCTAATTTTTGAGGCGGCGTTTACGCCCCAGGCTGCGGGCGGTGGCTTTGTTGGTGCCAGTGTTATGATGGCAATGCGTTATGGTATTGCCCGTGGTTTATTTTCCAATGAGTCGGGCTTAGGTTCGGCGCCAATTGTGGCCGCTGCAGCTCAGACCAAGAACCCGGTGCGCCAGGCGCTGGTATCTATGACCGGTACTTTTTGGGATACAGTAGTGGTATGTGCTATGACAGGCTTGGTACTTGTGAGCAGCGTTATTGAAAATCCGGCAGCCCTTAACCAGCTGTCAGGTGCAGCTTTGACGAAAGGTGCTTTTGCCCAAATCCCGGTTGTCGGGCCGATTGTGCTTAGTGTTGGCCTGTTGACCTTTGTATTTTCCACAATTCTGGGGTGGTCCTATTATGGCGAGCGGGCAGTGGAGTATCTGTTTGGCAAAAAATCAATCACGCCTTATCGCGTTGCTTGGGTCATTGCTGTATTTTTGGGTTCAGTTACTTCTCTTACGCTGGTTTGGGATCTTGCTGATGCCATGAATGCGTTAATGGCGATTCCTAACTTAGTTTCACTTATTGCGCTTAGTGGCGTAATTGTTGCAGATACCAAAAAATACTTATGGGAAGAGGGCGGGCTGGAACGTGAAGCCCCTGAGCAATATGCCCGGAATATAACTAAAAAAGGGTAGCCATATTTTGCAATAAGACTAAGGGGCAGTCACTGCTGTGACTGCCCCTTAGTCTTATTGCAGGAAAACAATTGACATGTGTCGAAATTTCTCAGAATACTGTACGAGATATTACTAATAACAACAGGGGGTTGTCATGAGCGATAAAGATTGGGCGCTGTTTAAGCAAAAACTTCATACTAAGTCAGGTATTAACCTAAATGACTATAAACCGGCGCAAATGCAGCGGCGTATTGGGAATATGATGAGTCGCCATGGGGCGAGTGGGTATCTTGATTTTTTCAGTAAGCTAGAGGCTAACCCTAAGTTATATAAAGATTTTATTGATTTTTTGACTATTAATGTTACCGAGTTTTTTCGGACACCGGAAAAGTTTGATGAATTGGAAAAAAGGGTTGTCCCTGATTTGTTAAAACAGAGTACGAAACTTTCTATTTGGAGTGCTGGCTGTTCGATTGGGGCAGAACCGTATTCGCTGGCCATCATGCTTAACGAGCTTACGCCTCATATCAAGCACCGGATTTTGGCGACAGATCTGGATGTCGAGATGTTGGCCAAGGCAAAACAAGGGAGCTATACCGCAAATGAGTTGAAAAATATACCGCCTGCCAGGCTTAAAAAATATTTTGCGCAGGCAGACGGCTTAGCCACCATTAGTGATGACATCAAAGCCCGGATTGATTTTCAGCGTCACAATCTTTTGGTGGACAAGTTTGAAACCGGGTTTGACCTCATTTTGTGTCGTAATGTAGTAATTTACTTTACGGAGGAAGCTAAAGAAGGACTTTATCGTCGGTTTTTTGCGGCGCTTAAGCCGGGAGGAGTTTTGTTTGTTGGTGGTACGGAGGCCATCCTGAACTTCCGCGAAATTGGATTTAATCATTATCTGCCCTTTTTCTACAGGAAACCTCTATAGCAGTCCCCACCCAGATAACCGTTGTATAGTGCTAAGCCAATGCCTGAGCAGGATTTTATTTATGGTATATTCCTCTACTGTGCTGCCAGCAACAAGATCAACTGTTTTTACGGCTTTATCCTGAACATAAAATACGATTTCGCCGATTTTTTGGCCCTGGTATACCGGGGCCTTAATTTTTTCGGGTAAGTCCACTTCTACAGTTACAGCTGGATAGTCGGTCGCAGTAACTACCAGTGATCCGGGCCCCGCTACCAGGGCATCTACCATGTCTGTCAAACCATTTTCTATCGGCAGTGCGGCGAAAACAGCGCCGTCTTCGGCGTATTCGTACAAATCATACTGTTCAAACCCATATTTTAATAGTTGCATTGAGTCATACCAGCGGGCATGATCATGCAGGACAACGGCAATGAGCCTTTGATTATCGCGGGTAGCGCTCGAAACCAAACAGGGGCCAGCCATATTGGTTGTACCGGTTTTTACACCGTCAGCATCTGCTAGCATCCAGAGTAGTTTATTGGTATTGCGGAGATTGCGGTTATGGTTTTTGCCTTTGCGGTCAAGCCATTCAATGTTGGTCTCCTTGGTACTAACGATTTGGGAAAATGTGGGATTAAGTAAGGCATACCGGGCTATTGAAGCCAAATCAAATGCGGTTGACAGATGATTGGGGGCGCTTAACCCGTGGGGGTTGCGAAATTGGGTATGCATGGCGCCAATACTGAGGGCTTTTTTATTCATAATTTCGACAAAAGCGTCAACCGAGCCGGCCAGATGCTCGGCAATAGCAACAGCAGCATCATTACCAGAGCGAAGTAGAAGGCCGGTAACCAATTCTCGCAGCGTAATAGTTTGTCCTGGATACAGATTTAGTGACGAGCCGCCGGTGGCGGCGGCATGGGCACTTACACGCGCGGTTTCTTCCAAACGACCACTTTCAATGGCAATGATGGCAGTCATGATTTTGGTCGTGCTGGCCGGTGCCAGTTTTTTATTCATGTTGCGGTCATAAAGCACTTGACCGGTTTTTGCATCC
>Ga0316613_10002331_pt1 | contig 12260 bp, 10 predicted proteins | sample OWC_soil_day10_C_2_FD_207647 | JGI IMG/M metagenome (GOLD analysis project Ga0316613, IMG submission 207647) | Wetland soil microbial communities from Old Woman Creek delta, Ohio, United States - OWC_soil_day10_CT_b | ecosystem: Environmental > Terrestrial > Soil > Wetlands | place: USA: Ohio...
TCGAGCGTGGCGTCGTCCACGCTCTCGCGGTAGACGGCGAGGAAGCCGGGCGAGACGAGCGTCGAGCCGTTGGCGCGGAAGGTGTTGCCGGCACCGGCGGCCAGGTCCACGGCCACGGTGTCGAACACCGCCGCCTCCATCTGGCTCGCCACCGCGCGACGCCAGATGAGCGTGTAGAGCTTGTGCTGCTCGGGGTCGAGCTTGCCGGCGAGTTGCTCGGGCGTGCGCGCCGCGGAGGTCGGGCGGATCGCCTCGTGGGCCTCCTGCGCGTTCTTCGACTTGGTGCGGTACTGGCGCGGCGAGGATGGCACGGCCTCGGCGCCGTAGATGCGCGCGATCGCTTTGCGGAGGTCGGCGATGGCCTCGCCGGCGAGGCTCACCGAGTCGGTGCGCATGTAGGTGATGAGGCCGACCGGACCCTCGCCGAAATCGACGCCCTCGTAGAGCCGCTGCGCCGTGCGCATGGTGCGCTGCGCGCCGAAGCCGAGCTTGCGCGAGGCCTCCTGCTGCAGCGTCGAGGTCGTGAAGGGCGGCGAAGGGTTGCGCTTGCGCTGCTTCTTCTCGACGCTGGCAACGATGAGGTTACCGCCGGCCGCCTGCTCCAGCGCGCGGCGGACTTCCTCCGCGCGCGGGCCGTTCGTGATGGTGAACTGCTCGACTTTCGAGCCGCCGAACTCGACGAGGCGCGCACCGAACGCCGCGCCCGCCTTCTCGGCCTCGGCGTCCATCGTCCAGTACTCGCGCGGCACGAAGGCCGCGATCTCCGCCTCGCGCTCGCAGATCATGCGCAGCGCCGGGCTCTGCACCCGCCCGGCGGAGGCGCCCGACAGGCCGGCCTTCTTCCACAGCAGCGGCGAGAGGTTGAATCCCACGAGGAAGTCGAGCGCACGGCGCGCGAGATAGGCTTTCACCAGCGCGTCGGCGATCTCACGCGGCTGGTCGATGGCTTCCTGCACCGCGTTCTTCGTGATCTCGTAGAACACGCTGCGGTGGATCTCCTTGCCCTCGAGCGCACCGGAGTCCTTCAGGAGCTCGTAGAGGTGCCAGGAGATCGCTTCGCCCTCGCGATCCGGGTCGGTCGAGAGGTACAGCGCGTCGGCCTTCTTCATCGCCCGCGCGATCGCGTCCACATGCTTGCGATTCTTGTCGATGACTTCCCAGCGCATCGCGAATCGGCGCGTGGGGTCGACCGCGCCCTCCTTGGGCACGAGGTCGCGCACGTGGCCGTAGGAGGCCATCACCTCGAAGTCCTTGCCGAGGTACTTCTTGATGGTCTTGGCCTTGGCCGGCGACTCGACGATGACGAGGTTCCTGGTCATGTTCCCTGCAAAGTTTCGCGTACCCCAAAAACGATCATGCCGCGGGGGGCCGCGGCATCGGTGTCGGGCGCCGCCCGGGCGGGCCTCAATGCACCACCGCCGGCCGCTCCTCGAAGACGAGGTCCTCCATGCGCGCGAACGCGGTTTCCTGGCCGGGCTGGCTGAACAGCACCATCAGCACCACCCACTTGAGCTTCTCGAGGTCGATGTCGTCGCCCTCGAGCGCCATCAGCCGGTCGATCACCAGCTCCCGCTGCTCCGGCGAGAGGATGCCGACGTTCTCGAGGTGCACGAGGAAGCCGCGGCAATCGGTGTCGAGCCGGGCCTGCTCCAGCGCGCCGAACACCCGGATCGCGCCGCGGCCGGTGGGCGTGCCGCTGTTGCGGGTCGGGTCGGACGCGAGGTCCTCGAGCCAGCACAGCGCGCGCTCGACCTCGCCGGCGGGAAAGCCCGCGTGCTCGAGTTCCTGCTTCAGGGTGTCGCGGTCGGGCTCGTCGCCCTCGTCCAGCTCGCCGTCGAAGTAGTTCTCGAACAGGTAGATCAGGATGTCGAGAACGCCTTCCTTCATTCCTCACTTCCCCGCCAGTCGCCGGCAGTACAGTCCGCCGGGCTGCTGGGCCACTCGTCCATCGAGCTCGAGGATGAGCAGCATCGACGCGACCACGTCGGTGGCGAACCCGGTGCGCGCGACGAGCGTGTCGATGCCGGCCGGCGCGAAGCCGAGCGCATCTAACAGGATTTCGTAGTCCTTGTCCAACGCGGGGCCGGAATCCTCTTGCACGTCAGGCGCTTCGACGTGCGCACCCGCCCGCAGACCCGCGAGCAGCGCGCCCAGCTCGGTGAATATGTCATCCGCGGTCTCCACCAGTTTCGCGCCCTGGCGGATCAGGCGATGGCAGCCGCGCGCCATCGGGTTGTGGATCGAGCCGGGGATCGCGAAGACCTCGCGGCCCTGATCCGAAGCGAGCCGCGCCGTGATCAGCGAGCCGCTCTGCAGCGCGGCTTCGACGACGAGCGTGCCGACGGAGAGCCCGCTGATGATGCGGTTGCGCCGCGGGAAGTGCTGTCGGAGCGGCGGCGTGCCGGTCGGCATTTCGGAGACCAGCGCACCGGACGCCGCGATCTCGCGGGCGAGGCCGGCGTGCTCGCGCGGGTACACCGTGTCGAGGCCGCAGCCCAGCACGGCGACGGTCGACCCGCCGGCCGCGAGCGCGCCGCGGTGCGCCGCGGCGTCGATGCCGAGCGCGAGCCCGCTGGTGATCGCGAGCCCCGCGCTCGCGAGATGCTCGGCGAACTGCTGGGCGGTGTCGCGGCCGAGTTGCGTCGGGTTACGGCTGCCCACGATCGCGAGCTGGGGCAGGGACAGGGCGGCCGCCGTGCCCTCGACGAACAGCACCAGCGGCGCGTCGGCGATCGCAGCGAGCAATGGCGGGTAGTCCGGCGAGCCCCAGGCGACGAGCCAGCGATTCGCGCCCGCGAGCCACGCTTCGTCGCGGGCGAGCGCGTCAGGGTCCGGGTGGCGCAGGGCGGCGATCGCCGGGTCGCCGAACCCGAGGCTCACGAGTCCGCTCCGCGATTCGACGGCGAGCGCGAGCGGGTCGGTTACGGGGCCGAGGTGCCCGGCATGCAGGCCCGGCACGCGCGCCAGCGTGAGCCACGGTCGGGGGTCGTCCATGCCCCCGAGACTACCGGCAAAGCCGCCGGCCAGCGCGCGCGAATCGCGTGCGTTCGTCGAATTCCGCGCGGAGCCTGGTCAGCGGACGAAATAGTTCTCGCGACCCGCCTCGCGGTGCCCGTAGCGGGGGTGCGCGACGAAGTCGCCGAGGCGGATCACCTGCGACGACTCGACCACGAGTCCAAAGCTCATGCGGTCGTACACACGGAACAGCAGCACGGTCGCGCTGCGTTCGTCGGGGAGCCTTACCTTGCGGTAGTTCACCGCAGGCGACATCCAGCTCGTGCCGCGGCCGAAGCGGTCCCGCACCTCCTCGCCCCGACTGAAGACGCCGAGCGCGTTGCCCGGCGCGAGGCCGTGCTGCTTGCCGCGGTTGAGCGCCACGACCTGGTACCGGGCGGCGACGTACACGCCGTCCACCACGGAGACGACCTGGCCGATCACGTCCTCGTTGGCCGGCGCCGAAAGCACGAAGTCCTCGCCGAGGTCGGCCTCGGTCGGGAACAGCTTGTCGCCCGGCAGGATCTCGCGGCCCGTCTCCAGCACGCGCAGGTGCGTGAGCTCGTCCTCGCGCTGCATCTTGCGCACCGAGGTCGCGCCAGGCACCACGGCGCCCGAGTTCTGGATGACCTCGGCGGTGCCGACGAAGTGGCCGGTGTAGCCGAGCAGGTCGCCGTCGTCAGGGTCGCGCAGCTCGTCGCCCACGTTCACCATAGTGAACCGCCGACCGACGGTCGGCTCCCCGAGGCCCGACGCGTAGACCTCGTTCTGGGTCGAGCCGATCAGGTGCCGGTCGCGCATGCCGACCACATAGGGCTGGTCGCGGACCTGCGACTGGTCGAGCAGTGTCGGACGGCGGACGAAGTCCATGAGCAGGTCGTAGGGAATGGCCCGGATCGCGTCCTTGAGCGGCTCCGTGCGCACCTGGGGCGAGAGCCGGGCGGAGCCGCTGCTGCCGACCGTGACGCGCGGGCGACCGTCCACCCACACGAGGTTCAGAACGTCGCCCGGGTAGATGAGGTGCGGATTCTGGATCTCGGGATTGACGTACCAGATCTCGGGCCAGTACCACGGGTCGCGCAGGAACACCCCGGCGATGTCCCAGAGCGTGTCGCCTTTCTTGACGACGTACTGCTGGGGCGCATCGGGCGCGAGCGGGACCGACATCGAGGTGCCGGAGGCCTGGGCCCGGGCAGGCTCGGGGATGGCAGCGCCGAGCGTCAGCCCGAGGGCTGTCACAGCGGCGGCGACGGCGGTGGCCCGGATCCAGGAGCGGCGGCCGCCCGAAGACCTGTTTTCGAGACGCAGGCTACGATCCATCCCTTAATCTCCATCGGGTGTCGGGGTGGGGACCGCCGCCTTATAATCCGCCGCGGCCTGGCCCGGCTGCCGACCACGTCTCAGTCGGAGCGGTTCACGGGACGGCGGTAGTGCCCTGCGACGGCGCACAATCTCAAGCGAGACTTAACTTTAGCAGCAAATTCAAACGAATGGCGAAGCTCACCATCCTCGAATACCCGGACCCGCGGCTGCGCACGCGAGCCGTGCCCGTCGCCGCGGTTGACGATTCGATCCGCACCCTGATCGACGACATGCTCGAGACGATGTACGCGGCGCCCGGGGTAGGCCTCGCCGCGACGCAGGTCAATGTCCACAAGCGTGTGCTGGTGGCCGACATCACGCGCGAGCAGAACCAGCCGCTCGCTTTCGTCAATCCCGAGATCATCGAGCGGGAGGGCAAGACCGAGGCCGAGGAAGGCTGCCTGTCCGTGCCTGGCATCTTCGACAAGCTGAACACCCGCTCGGAGCGTGTCGTCGTTCGCGCGCTCGACCGCGACGGCAAGCCCTTCGAGCTCGAGGCCGACGGTCTGCTGGCCGTGTGCATACAGCACGAGATGGATCACCTGGAGGGCAAGCTGTTCGTGGATTACCTCTCCGAGCTCAAGCGCGGCCGCATCCGCAAGAAGCTCGAGAAGGAACGCCGCGAGCGCGGCACCGCCGAGGCGGGACGCGAGCGCTCCAAGGTGCCGGTGATCTAGTCGCCCGAGCGGCCGCCGACCGCGCGACTCCGCCCCATGACGAACCGGCTGCGCATCGTCTACGCCGGCACCCCGGATTTCTCCGTGCCCGCGCTCGAGGCGCTGCACGCCGCCGGACACGAGATCGTGGCGGTGTACACGCAGCCTGACCGGCCGGCTGGCCGCGGACAGGCGGTCGGGGCGGGCCCGGTGAAGCGTTGCGCGCAGGCGCTGGGCCTGCCGGTCGAGCAGCCGGCGACGCTGCGCTCGCCCGAAGCGGTCGCGCGCCTGCGCGAGCACACCGCTGACCTGATGGTGGTCGCAGCCTACGGGCTCATCCTTCCGCCTGCCGTGCTCGAGCTGCCGCGGCTCGGTTGCTGGAACATCCACGCTTCGCTGTTGCCGCGCTGGCGGGGAGCGGCGCCGATCCACCGCGCCCTGCTCGCGGGCGACACCGAGACCGGCATCACCATCATGCAGATGGATGCGGGCCTCGATACCGGGCCGATGCTGCTCAAGCGTCCGACCGCCATCGGCGAACGCGAGGACGGCGGCACGCTGCACGACCGCCTCGCAGCGCTCGGGGCCGCGGCGATCGGCGCGGCGATCGCCGAGTTCCAGGCCGGCCGGCTGACGCCGGCCCCGCAGCCGGCGGACGGCGTCACCTACGCGTCCAAGATTCGCAAGGAGGAGGCGCGCATCGACTGGACCGCCCCGGCTCGTGCCATCGACAGGCAGGTGCGGGCATTCAATCCCTGGCCGGTCGCGGAGACTCGCTGGCAGGACCGCCAGCTGCGAGTGTGGGCGGCCGAGCCGCTGCGAGCGGCGAGCGGCGAGCCTGGACAGGTCGTCGAGGCGAACGGCGCAGGGATCGTCGTCGCGGCGGGCGAGGGCGCGCTGCGGCTCACGCGCGTGCAGCTCGCCGGACGGCGTGCCATGACGGCCGCGGAATTCCTGAACGCACATCCTCTGGCCGGGGCTCGGTTCGGGTGACGGCCCTGGGGCCCAGTCCGGCACAGATCCGCGCGGCGGCCGCCGAGCTCGTGGCGGGAGTGGCTACGGACGGCCGCTCGCTCGACGAGCTGCTTGCCCGGGACACCGACCAGGGTGCGGCGCGCGGGCTCAAACGCTCGCTCGCCTACGGCACGCTTCGCTGGCACTTCCGACTGGTCGCGATCCTGCGCGGCCTTGCCGACCGTGCGCCGGAGCAGCTGCCGCCAAGGCTGCGTGCGTTGCTCGAGGTGGGCCTCTACCAGTTGCTGTCGGGAGAGACGGCGGCGCACGCGGCGGTCGCCGAGACCGTCAATGCGGCGCGTGAGCTCGGCTTCGCCCGCACGGCGGGGTTTGTGAATGCCGTCCTGCGTCGCTTCCAGCGCGAGCGCGACGTCGTGCTGGCCGCAGTGGATGCCGACCTCGCCGTGCGCAGTGCGCACCCCGGCTGGCTGGTCGAGGCATTGCGAAGGGAGTACGGAGATCGCGTGGAAGCGATCCTCGAGGCGAACAACGCTCATCCGCCGATGTGGCTGCGGGTCAACCGGCGCCGCTGGAGGGTGGCCGACGCCGTGGCCGCGCTCGAGGCGGGCGGTTGGCAGGTCCACCCCCACGCCCTTGCGCCGGACGCCCTGCGGATCGATCCGCCGGCCGACGTCCGGCAGCTGCCGGGCTTCGACGACGGGCGGATCTCGGTCCAGGACGCGGCGGCGCAGCTCGCAGTCGATCTGCTCGAGCCGCGCGCCGGGGAGCGCATCCTCGACGCCTGCGCCGCGCCCGGCGGCAAGACCTGCCACGTGCTCGAGCGGGTGGACGGGCCCTGCGACCTGACCGCGCTCGACGTGTCCGATGCGCGACTCGCGCGCGTGCGGGGCAGCCTCACTCGTCTCGGACTCGCCGCCGACGTGCGGGTGGGCGACGCCGCCGAGCCCGGGACGTGGTGGGACGGCCGCCCGTACGACCGCATCCTGCTCGACGTGCCGTGCTCCGCCACCGGCGTGATCCGGCGCCACCCCGACATCAAGTTGCTGCGCCGTGCGCGGGACATCCCGGCGCTGGCTCGCCGCCAGGGCCACCTGCTGGCCGCTGCATGGCGCCTGCTCGCGCCGGGCGGGACACTGCTCTACACCAGTTGCTCCGTCCTGAGCACCGAAAACCAGGCCGTCGTGGGTGCGTTCCTGGCCGTGACGCCCGAGGCGAGCGACGCGACCCCCGCCCGGACCGCCGGCTGGCCGCCGCGGTCGCCAGTGGTGGGGCCGGGATACCCGATCTTGCCTGGGGAAGCCGGGATGGACGGGTTCTATTATGCTTGCCTGCGCAAGCACCCTTGAATGTTGGTGATGAGCAACACCCGGGCCAGGACCAGCGGCATTGACAGGCGATTGAGCCGGCTTACGCTCGCCTGGGCGTTCTGCTTTTTCGCAACGCTGGTGGCGGCGCCGGCCCGGGCCGAGACCACGGTCGAGGTGACTCGCGCTTCGATCGCGCTCGACGAGGGCGTGTATGCCCTCGACGTGGACCTCGGGCTCAACCTGCCTGGCGGCGCGCGTCGCGCCATCGAGGCCGGGCTGGCCCTGCGACTCAAGTACGAGATCGAAATCGATCGCGTGCGACGCTACCTTCCCGACCCGGGCGTCGCCTCGCTGTTGCAGAGCTACGAGCTGAGCTACCACGCGCTGAGCCAGCGTTACCTGCTCCGCAACCTCAATTCCGGCGAGCAGCAGGATTTCGGCGGACTGCCTGCGGCACTCGACCGGCTGAGCACGGTGCGCGCTCTGCCGCTCATCGACGCTTCGTTGCTCGACCCCGGCACGACCTACGAGATCCGCGTGCGTGCCGAGCTCACGCTGCGCTCTGCGCCCGACACCCTCAGCTGGCTGCTGTTCTGGACCGACGACTGGAGCGCCACCAGCGATTGGTACGCATGGACGCACCGACCCTGAGGCGGGCCGCAGCGGCGGCGGCCATGGGCGTCGGGGGACTGCTCTGGCTGTCCGCGATCCTGTTCATGGCACGGACGGCGCAGCATGCCGAGCCGTTCAGCCAGCTGCACCCCTGGATCCTGATGATCAACGTCGCGGGCCTGGTGGTGCTGCTGGCGCTGCTCGCGACCAAGCTCACGCAGCTGGTGCGCGACTGGCGCGGCCACGTGATCGGGTCGCGGCTCAAGGCGCGCATGGTGTGGACCTTCGGCGTGCTCGCCACGCTGCCGATCCTGCTGGTGTACTTCTTCGCGGTGCAGTTCCTCAACCGCGGCATCGACAGCTGGTTCAACGTCGAGATTCGCCAGAGCCTCGACGACGCGCTGGTGCTGTCGCGCTCGGCGCTCGAGACCCGCATGCGCGACCACCTCGCCGCCACCGAGATGATCGCGAGCGAGCTGTCGGTAAGTGGCGGGCCGATGCCCGGCAACCTCGAGATGCTCCGCCGGCAGGCCGGCGCGACCGAGATCATCGTGGCCTCCGAGGGCGGCGTGATCGTCGCCATGAGCAAGGGGCTGTCGAACGACGTGGTGCCGGACGAGGTGCCCGGCGAGGTGCTGCTGCAGGTGCGGCAGGGCCGTCCCTTCGTGAGCCTCGAGCCGCTCGCCGAGGGCGGCTACCTGATCCGCACGGCCGTGCCGCTCGGCGCCTCCTCGGGGGATCGCGGCGGCATGGTGGTGCAGGCGACCTACCCGGTCGCGGAGCGGCTCGGCGCCCTGGCCGATACCGTGCAGGCGGCCTACCAGCAGTTCGGCGAGAAGGACTACCTGCGCAAGCCGCTCAAGGCGAGCTTCATCCTGACGCTCACCGTGGTGCTACTGCTGTCGCTGCTGGCCGCCTGGTACGGCGCGATCTTCACCGCGCAGCGCCTCGTCCAGCCGATCCAGGACCTCGTGAAAGGCACCCGCGCCGTCGCGCAGGGCGACCTCGACACGCGACTGCCGCTCACCTCGCACGACGAGATGGGTTTCCTGGTGCATTCGTTCAACGACATGACCAAGCGGCTGCGCCGCGCCCGCGAGGACCAGCAGCAGGCCCAGCAGGCGGCGGAGACCGAGCGCGCCAATCTCGCCATCGTTCTGGCACGGCTCTCCACGGGCGTGATCGCGCTCGAGCCCGACCTGCGGATCCGCACCGCCAACCAGGCCGCGGGCAGCATCCTCGGCGAGGGCCTCGACGACTGCCAGGGCCGCAGCTTCGCCGGGATCGGCGCGGCCGACGGCCTGTTGCGGCAGTTCAGCGAGGCCTGCCGCAGCCGCCTCGCGGCGGGCGAGACCGAGTGGCGCGAGCAGCTGGTGTTCCCGCTCGAGACCGGCCGTCGCGTGATCATGTGCGCCTGCACGCCGCTGCCCCGCGAGGGCGCGACGCCGGGTGGCTACGTGCTCGTTTTCGACGACATCACCGCCATGCTCCAGGCGCAGCGCGAGGCGGCCTGGGGGGAGGTCGCCCGCCGCCTGGCGCACGAGATCAAGAACCCGCTCACGCCCATCCGCCTGTCGGCCGAGCGCATGCGACACAAGCTGATGCCGGCCATGAACGAGCAAGATGCGAAGCTGCTGGACCGCGGCACCGAAACCATCGTCCAGCAGGTCGAAGCCATGAAGGAAATGGTGAACGCCTTCAGCGAGTACGCTCGCGCGCCGCGTTTCGAAATGACGGAGGTCAACCTCAACCAGCTCGTCTCCGAGCTCACCGACCTCTACCGCGCGCAGGTGTCCGGCCGGGGCGTGACGCTCGAACTGCGCCTCGACCCGGCGCTCGCCGGCGTAGTCGCCGACCGCGGCCGCCTGCGCCAGCTTCTGCACAACCTGCTCACCAATTCCGTCGAGGCGCTCGAGGGACGGCGCGGCGGCAGGATCTCGATCGCCACGCGGCGGGTGGCTTACGGCGACGACGAGGTGGCCGAGCTCGCGGTGGAGGATAATGGCCCCGGGTTCCAGCGCGAGCTGATGGGTCAGGTGTTCGACCCGTACGTCACGACCAAGGCTCGGGGCACCGGGCTCGGGCTTGCGATCGTGCGAAAGATCGTCGAGGAACACGGGGGGCACGTCGAGGCGGAGAACCGGCCCGACGGCGGCGCGCGCGTTCGGGTCGAGCTGCCCATGAACGGGGTGAAAAGAGGCGAGGGCGTGCGGCGGGAGCCGCACCGACCGGAGCCCAGGAGGGAGCGTGCATGAGTAACGCGCGGATTCTGGTGGTGGATGACGAGGCCGACATCCGCGACCTCGTTCAGGAGATCCTGACCGAGGAAGGCTACGTCGTGGACGTCGCTGCGAACGCGGCCGAAGCGCGCGCCGCCTGCGTCCGCCAACCGCCCGATCTCGTGCTGCTCGACATCTGGATGCCCGACACGGACGGCATCAGCCTGCTGCGTGAGTGGCAGCAGTCGCAGTCGCAGTCGCTGTCAGCACCCATCGTGATGATGTCGGGCCATGGCACGGTCGAGACCGCCGTCGAGGCCACGCGGCTCGGCGCGGTGGACTACGTCGAGAAGCCGCTTTCGCTCGCCAAGCTGCTGCGCACGGTCCGTACCGCACTCGATGAGGGCCGCAGCCGACGGTTGACTGCCCGCAGCGTGCTGCCGCCGCTGCTGGCGCCGGTCGGCCGCAGCCGGGTGATGCGCGACCTGCGCGAGCAGGTGAAGCAGCTCGCGCCGCACGACGTGCCGGTGCTGATCGTCGGCGAGCCCGGCTCGGGCCGCGAGGCCTTCGCGCGGTACATCCACACGCTCAGCCCTCGATCCGCCGGGCCGTTCGTCACGGCCGTGGCTGCTGCCGTGTCGGAGGCCGGCCCGGAGGTGGCTCTGTATGGCTCGGAGGAAGGCGGCGTCGTGCGCAAGGGACTGCTCGAGCAGGCCGAGCGCGGCGTGCTGTTCATCAACGAGCTCGGTGACCTCGCCCCACCCGCGCAACGGCTGCTGTTCGCCGCTCTCGACACCGGGAACTTCCAGCGCGCAGGGAGCGGCACGCGCGTTCCCTGCGAGGCACGCGTGATCTGCTCGGCCCAGCCGGGGTTCGAATCGCGCGGGCCGGAGCCGTTCAGGCAGGACCTGCTCGCGCACTTGAACGTGCTGGGCCTGCGCGTGCCGCCGCTGCGCGAATACGCCGAGGACGTGCCCGACCTGCTGCGATATTACGTGGACCGGCTGGTGGACGACCAGCGGCTGCCGTTCCGCCGCTTCAGCGTCGCGGCTCAGAACCGCCTGCGCAACTACCCGTGGCCCGGGAACATCCGCGAGCTCAAGAACCTCGTGCATCGCGCGCTGGTGCGCGGCGGCCCGGAGGAAGTGCCGCTCGAGGAGATCGAGCGCGAGATCGCCTCGCAGTCCTCCCACAGCGAGCCACTCGTGAAACAGGACCTGCTCGCGCTGCCGCTGCGCGAAGCGCGCGAGCACTTCGAGCGCGCCTACCTCACCCAGCAGCTGCAGCTGTGCAACGGCAAGGTCGGCCAGCTCGCGAAGCGCGTCGGCATGGAACGCACGCACCTGTACCGCAAGCTGCGCTCGCTCGGGGTGGATTTCCGCCAGTCGGAGGACTGATCAGGGCGCCGTTCGCGCCGGGAAGTCCCTCATCGCCGCGGACACCGCGGCCGTCACGGCCGCGGGCTCAAGGCTGCCTTTGCCGATGCGACCGGAAACACGGCCCTGCCAGACCTCGGCGTTGCGCACGGTATCGATGGCGTGGATCACGAGCGTGCCTTCCTGGTAGTTGCGCACGCTCGGGCTTCCCACGTTGACCGAGCCGCCGAAATTGCCGCCCCAGCTGCCCATGCCGATGCCCACCCGGACCGGGTTGCTCTCCACCTTCTCCTCGCGCGCGGTGTCGTAGGCAACGCGCAGGTCGGGATTCTCCGCCGATTCGACGTAGCCGCGGCGCTTCATCTCGGCGGCGATGGCGGCGCGGATGTTCTGGTCGAGCAGCAGCAGCGGCGCGTCGGCGTCGCTGACGCCGGGCGCGGGCGCCCAGCCGAAGGTCCGGTAGGCCCCGAAGTCGGCGCCGGGATCCCGCATGGACTCCGGCTCGGGCGGTGCGGAGGCGCAGCCGGCAGCGAGCGCGGCGACGACCAGCAGCAATCCTCGGAGGACGTGCCGGTGTGCCGAGCGACTCATGCGCTACTTCGAGGCCGCGACCATGTAGTCGACGGCGTTGATGATGGACTGGTCGGACAGGTCGGTTCGCCCGCCCTTCGGGGGCATGTAGCCGGCCTTGCCCTGGTAGCCCTGCAGCGAATGCAGGTGCAGCGTGTCCATCCCTTGCGCGATGCGCGGTGCCCAGGC
>Ga0316613_10002332_pt1 | contig 12259 bp, 11 predicted proteins | sample OWC_soil_day10_C_2_FD_207647 | JGI IMG/M metagenome (GOLD analysis project Ga0316613, IMG submission 207647) | Wetland soil microbial communities from Old Woman Creek delta, Ohio, United States - OWC_soil_day10_CT_b | ecosystem: Environmental > Terrestrial > Soil > Wetlands | place: USA: Ohio...
AATAAGGATACAAACACAAAAGCGGCGAATTTCATTTTCATCGGAAGCACTCCTTTCAGACCTATATAGACGATATGAAGATCGCTGTAAATAAATACAATAATCGACCAGAAAACTCTATGCTCCGACGTTATAGGAGGATAGGACAAATGATGAGATGGGAGTACAGGACGCTCGGACCGATTACCTGTTGATCAGGCCTTTTTCGGCGGCCAAGGCAGTTAGAGATGCGACATTGTGGAGGTCGAGTTTCTGCATGAGGTTGGCCCGGTGTTTTTCCACGGTCTTGAGGCTGATGCAGAGCAGGTCCGCAATCTCCTTGTTCTTGTGACCTTCGGCAATCAGCTTTAGGATTTCCCTTTCCCGCTGGGTGAGGGTGTCCCACGCGGATCGAATAGTGGACGCTTTCTTTCCCTGCAAAAGGCCATCGATGATCGTGCCTGAAATGCTCGGGCTGAGATAACGGCGACCGTCTAAGACATGGCGGATGGCTGTCAGGAGTTCAGCACTGTGAGCATCTTTAAGGACATACCCGTCAGCGCCTGCCTGCAAGGCGGCAAGAATATATTCCTCAGTGCGGTGGACCGTTAGAACGATGATCTTCGTGGCGGCGTTTATTCTTTTGATTTCTTTGATTGCGTCGAGGCCGGTCATTTTCGGCATGGAAAGATCCAAAAGAATCATATCTGGAGAATGATTCTGAACACAGCGGATGGCCTCGAGCCCATCTCCGGCTTCGCCGACAATTTTCAAATCGGGATGGGAAGAGAGGAGTGACTTCAAGCCTTCCCTCAGGATGGTGTGATCTTCGGCAATCACGATACTGAACGGTTTTTTCATAGGTCGCTCCCGTGGCCCTACCAGCGCATAGGGAAAATACATGATGCCAGTTTCAAATATAAGGTGTTGACCTTATTTACCATGTTGGATCGCATCAGTAAAGTGGTCGCAATTTGGAAAAAAGAAAAAGACAATGAACCCCTGGAGACGAGGATTTCTCTTGAGGCAAGAGAGTGGTAATTTCAGAGTTATGCTGGTTGAAGATAATGACAGTTTTCGCCGGAGTCTGGCCGGGCTTTTAATTTCGAGATTCCCATCTATTTTTCTTGGTGAGGCGTCGGATGGCGCTGAAGCGATCGAGAAGGTTGAAACGTTTTTACCGAACCTCATTTTCATGGACATCAAATTGCCAGGCCAGAACGGGCTGGAACTTACAAAAACAATCAAAGCGCTCCATCCCGACATCCATGTGGTTATGCTCACAAGCTACGATTCCCCTGAGTACCGAGATGCCGCTCGTGCGAGTGGAGCGTACGGCTTTCTGTCAAAAGGATCGTCCACTGCCGAAGATATTCAGGAACTGGTGGAAAAACTGTGTGAAAAATATGCAGCTTAGAACGTGTGATTCCGCATGCTCATTGAAAGGAGGACTGAAATGAGACCAAACTACCTCGGAATCTACATGGTTGACCGGCTTCTTGCCGCTCCAATAGAGCATGGGTCTGAATCACTAAGGCCCGATAGCAGTAAGCCCCCAATGCTTTATTTGAAGTGCTGGGGATCGGATTACCCCTATCTTCAGGGAGTTAAGCAGCAAAGACGATGGCTTCCTGTCCCAGTGGCTTCAGCGCGAAGCATTTGATTCGAGAATCGGGCATACTTTTCAGGTCAAAGACCAGAGCTTTGTCGTCTCGGGAAGGGAGCGCTGTAGATAGAAGCCGTGAGGGAATGGCAGAGTGGGGTGTTTTCATGAAATTTCAGGATATGCCATTTAAACTCCTCGGGATGCTTTGAATGAGATCTCAAGAAGGCGCATTGACTTAGCTCGGATCAGGATTAAATTAGTCCGGTAATATGATTTTTAAGACAAACAATAGCCGGGTATCGGTGGGAAAGCTCTAAGAGGAAAACACACATGAATCTCAAAAAGATTTTGATCGAGAGATTTGAGAAAAGGGGTGTTGAACCGGTGCTGATTCCTGGTTTGCTGAAGAATATTCTGGCCACTCTCAAAGACAGGCCTGACATCACTCACGAACAAGTGAGCGAAAAATTGCACTACATCGGATGGAAAGATTTTGATCTGGACGAGAACACCCTGCAGATCATTATAGCGGATTACGAGGCCAGCGCACCGGCTCATCCCGCCCACATGTGACACCGAGTTCTTCTGAACTGATCTTACCGAAGCCCCGGCTAGGTGACAGGTCGGGGTCTACCATGAAAAAGGGGAGAAATCCGATTTACAGGAAGGGAGAGAGAAATCCTTTCTGCTCGAGCTATGCCGTGTGCCTGGACGAAGCCATCAGCAAGTCCTGGCTTTTTTGGGATTGTTCTGAATGCGAATTTAAGTGCACTCGTGATCCTAAAACGGAGATCACTAGCAGAACCAATGATTCCATGCCCTACTATGAGATTTCTATTGACCTGTACGAGGAACCCTAAGATCAGAGGGTATCTCTAAACCATCCTTGAGATTGTCATCGTCAGTGCGGAAGGCGCGAGCGACAGGCCGCCTAGGGCAGTGCATTTGAGCTCGCGCGGCAGCATCCGCCCCACCGCACAAACCGCATCAATGGTTTCATCCAGAGGAATCGGATTGGCGTACCCGCCGAGAACAAGATCCGCGCAAACAAAAGCTGAAGAGGCTGCCACGGCATTCCGGGTGTGGCAGGGGATTTCGACCACTCCCTGAACAGGATCGCACACAAGCCCCATGGCGTTTTGAAATGAAATGGCCGCCGCATCTGCTGCCTGCGCTGCCGTTCCTCCTGCCGCTTCAACAACCGCTGCCGCAGCCATGGCCCCGGCTGCCGCGATTTCGACCTGACACCCTGCGACTTCGGCGGCAAAAGTCGCACGGTTGGCAACGATCACGCCAATCGCTGATGCGGCGCAAAGCGCAGGGGCAGCCTCCTGAACACTCAATCCCTTGTCTTCAACAAGACTCACCAGGACCCCGGGGATCACGCCGGCCGAACCGGCGGTTGGCGCTGCACACACCAACCCTCCTCCGGAGTTGATGTGCATGACCGCCATGGCTCTGGCTCCTGCGCGGGTGTGAATTCCTCCTACGGCCAGTCTTCCCCTTGCCTCAGCCTGAAAAATGCTTGCCGCAGAAGGAGCAAGCAACTTCATGGGCGGGACGTATTCCTCAAGGCCACGGTGCACCGATGCCCTCATGATTTCAAAGCGTCGGAAGAGTTCCTCCATGACGTCCTGCTCCTGAAGGCCAAGGAGCTGAGCTTCGTAGTCCAATGCCATCTGTCCTAGAGACAGAGACCGGGAACTCGCAAGAGCACTCATTTCTTGAGCGCTGGTAAAGAGAGGCTCCCCTCGAAGAGGATAGAAAACCGGAGAGGCCCACCAGACTTGGGATACTCCAGACAAAGTTCTTAGCCGTATTTTAGTTTCAGGATCAAGCTCGGAGTAGAGGTTCAGGTGAAGAAGGGCAAGAACTTCCTGGACTTGGCGCTTGGGCGCACCGATCCACTTCACCTCTCTGCTGAGAGATTCAAGAACCACCGGCTCGGCGTCTGCCTTTACCTCAATCAACAACTCGTGCGAATTCCCTGTGAGCATGATAGGCCACCCATCTAAACGGGTGAATTGGAAAGCGCCGCCTCCTATGGATTTAGCCAGAGCCGAAAGTTTTCGTCCGCTCCCGGACACCATGCGGATCTCCACGGTATTGGGGTGATCCGCTTGAGGCAGGGCCTCGATGGCGAACTTCATTTTAGTCCCTCTTTCAGCAGCAAGATCAAGCGCCCGAGAGAATTGCTCGTCGGTGATAGGCAAGCCCATAAGTCCGGCGGCAAAACCGAGGTCGCTTCCCTGCTGGCGATGGACCTGTGCGAATGATCCCTTCGGGTCAAATACAAATGTGACGGATGCGGGTTCTTCCCCCAGGAGAGCGCGGGCGATCGTGCCGATAAAAAAAGGCGCGGCCGTGTGCGAACTCGATGGCCCGCGCATGACCGGCCCAAGGACGTCGTTTAATATGCTTGCAGGGTTCATGGGAGGCACCTCTTGTGCGGTCATGGATGTTGTCAAGGACGGCTCAACCTTTATCAGACAGCGAGGATTCTGTGAAGCCCCACTTCGGTACACCGAAAGCTTAGACACCCGAATTGGAAACAGCAGAACCCTCTCCTCAGGTTGAGGTGAAACCTAAGGAACAGGAGAAAGAAAAAGACGCGATCAAAACGGACCAATCCAAAACACTATTCTATGAATCTAAGCCCTTGTGGCCAATCCTCTGATTCCTTCAGACGGACACTTGACCAAGCGCAGCGAGGGGCGAATTGCCCCTCGCGCTGTTACTGAAGTGTTCGGTTCAGCCTTCCGGGTATACGGGTTTACCCGCAGGACCTCAACCCCTGTCGAGCTGAACAGAAACCGGTGTTTGATTGAAAATCGTGTTGAACACTGGCGAGTGCTTCTGGGCCAGCTTGACGAGCTCTTCCTTCTGCGCCTCAGGGATGTCCGCGTCGATTTTGAAGTAGGGTCCTCCGAAAAACAAAAAAGCGAGGGGATTTCCCCTCGCTCTTTCTTTGAAGCGGTTCAATGTCCCGCCGCTCTTAGTAGTAGTCCCAAGCTCCAATCCCCATGGATTCTTCCACTCCCTTGGACTCCATTGCCTTGGATTTCTCCATGGACTCGTCGGTCCAGTAGGGGTGCTGCCCAAAGTACCTGTAGACCTCCTCGGCAAAAGACCGATCATGCAGTTTTGCTTTGTCCTCAATATTGGGTGCACTCTCGAATCGATCCTTGCTGATGGCACAGGTGAAATGTTGTCTTTCTTTGTCATAGGTGAGAGCACTGTAGAGGACGGCAACCTTTTTTTTCATAGAATCCCAGGAAGCCCCCGTGGGAGACGATGGCGAAGGAAGCTATTCCCTCAGAATCCTGTCTGGTTTTCTGGATACCGGCTTTCGCCGGTAGGACGAATTCGCGGCAAGCGGCGGGCAACAGAACCCAAAGGGATTCAGCACGGGTTTTCAAAGGGCTAACGGCCAGGAGGCGCGAATGATTGTCCCTTTTCCCGCTATAGACTGAATTGCAAAGGTTCCACCCGAAAGTTCCGTCCTTTCCCTCATAGTGGATAGACCAAGCCCCTTGGCGATTTCCTGGTTTTGAAATCCATGGCCATTATCCTGAATGGTCAGTTCCACTCTTTCCCCAACTTTCTGCAGGGAGAGGTCGACCAGGCTTGCTTTGCTGTGTTTTGCGATGTTGTTCATCGCTTCCTGCGAGATGCGAAAGATCACGGTTTTTAGAAAGTCAGGTACTTCTTCTTCGGCTATCCCGATCCTCTTTTCTACAGAGAGATGGGAATAGGTTTTCTCGTATTCGCGGCAGAACCAGTTGAGGGCGGGCAGGATCCCTAAGTCGTCCAGAATGGAGGGGCGTAAATCGGCCATGATCCGCCGGACTTCTCCCAGGGTCTGCATCAGGTATAAGGATATATCTTTCATGGATTCGGGGTCGCCAAGACCCTTTTTCATATCCTCCCCCGTTTTTTCGATTCTGAATTTGATGCCGGCGAGAGAAGATGCGATACTGTCGTGAAGCTCCGCGGCGATCCTCCTTCGTTCCGTCTCCTGGGCGGTGAGGTACTGGGAAGCAAAGAATCGAATCTGGCTTTCCTTTTTTCTCAGCTCCTCCTCTGCTTGCTTGAGCTCGGTGATGTCCCGGGCGGCAGCGAAGACACCTAGCACGGCCCCTGTTTCATTCCTGTAAACGGTAGCGTTGTATAACACATCGGTCACGCTGCCCGACCGATGTCGAACAGCGAGAGGATAGTCTCTTATAAATCCTTCTCGGAATACTCTCTGATACCCTTCTGCGGCTTTTTTGGGCTCCGTAAAGTAATCTGAAAAATCGGCCCCAACAAGTTCATCACGGGAAACCCCGGTGATGAGTTCTGTGGCACTATTCACATCCATGATCTTCCCGTTTGCGCTGATCGTGACGAGGGGGTCAAGGCTTGCTTCGATGAGATTTCGGGTATAGAGAGAGGCATCCCGCAAAGCCGCCAGTGCTTTATTGCGCTCAGTGATGTCGATGCCCATTTCCAGGATGAGGGTGGAGCCGTCCACATCGGTAAATGGGAAGTCGTAAACAAAATAGTCGCGGCCGTCAGGGCCGCTCCACTCCCACACATGGGGGGCCATGGTTTTCAGAACAGTATAGGTTTCGCATATCTCGCAAGGTTCGCTACGGTCGAACAGGAACTCGAAACAGCGCCGGCCATGAGATTCACCGAATCGCTCCCGGAAGGTTCGGTTGGCAAAGGTCGCGTGATAATCCGGACTCAGCAGCACTACGTAAGCCGGTAGTGTCTCCAAAACGTCGTAGAACAGTTTCCGCTCAGCCATCAGCGTTTCACCGGCTCTTTCCAGTTCCGCAGTTCGTTCCTGAACCCGTGCTTCCAGTTCAGTCCGGGAGCGTTCGGTGCTCCTAAGCTGTTTCATCCGTTCAATGGCAATAGCAACCCCGTCGGCAACCATCGTCATCAATGAGAGTTCGTCTTCAGTGAAAGTAGTTCTGGAGCGCGTGCCGAATGAAAGGGTCCCGATCACTCGGCCCATAGAACAAAGCGGATGGCAAGCATAGGCTTTGATTCCGAAGGACTTTACCAATTCGGTGCGAGGGTCCGGCATTACAGGGATGTTCTCGCAGACAATTCGAGCAGCATCCCTCGCTGCGCAACCGCACACGGCCACTCCATAATCGAGCCATTCAATTTCCTTGACGGTTTGTTCAGGTATTCCCGCGCAGGCATTCAGATGCAACCGCTGAATACTCTCATCCACCAGATAGTTGAAGAAGGCATGACAGTCGAGATGGGCCATCACTTTCTGACAAAGCTCCTTCACGATTTCTTGAGGCTTGTCGGTTGCCAATAACTTGCTCGCCGTGTCGGCCAAGAGCTCGAACCTTTCCTTGTTCTTTTCGAGCGACTCTTCGCTGCGCTTGCGCTCCGTGATGTCAAAGCCATAAATCCGTAATCGGGTTCCTTCTAGGACGGCATGGATGCTTTGTTGGTGCCAGTAATCCCCGGTTTTTACCTCGCGCACGTATGGGTTTCTTGACTTAATCTCCGGCGTTTCGCTTACATTCTGCAAATCCAGGAGCCAGGGGTGATCAAGTCCCGCCTTTCTCAGGTCCGGAAATAACCTTTCGGCAGCGGGGTTGGAATAGTGAACATATCCGTCCAGATCAACTTCGACAACGGGGTTTGGATTCAGTTGAGGAAAGGACGCAAGTACGGCAAGCTCCGCCTCATCAAGGGCCTGCTTTTTGTGCTTCTGCTCGGTCAAATCCGCAGGAACGGCCGACAGGAGTGCGCCATCGCCCCAGCCGGTTCGAATGGCCCGACGTGCCTCTTCGGCTTCATCGAGACGTCGGCGCAGTTCCTTGACTTCCATCAACAAATCCTGCTTGGTTTTAGACTTGGCTTTCATGGCAATTCCTCAAGAAAGGTATGAAAAGGATATAGATATAGTGTGGATAACCTCTGCAACCTATTTGTAATGACTCATTGAAAGGTATCGTGAGAATAGCCGACTCTGATCATTCAGTCGGTTCGCAGCGTAAGCCCTATTAAAGCCCCTTTTGCTCGGGGCGTCAAGGAGAGCATAAGTTCCGGGGACGCAAAAAGACCTTGCTGCACGAGGCGCTGAGGTAAGGGAATTTCGTTTTCGTACGCTGCGGTGGGTTCCCAGAAAGGGTTCTTGGTGGCACAAATATCGCAGTGCGAAAAAAAACATCGCAATGCGATATTTTTTTCTTGACAGCCCCTGATCCCTTTTCCTATAAAAAGGCACGCTCATTCGGAGGCGGTTTGTTCCATCCGAAAATTTAAATCCACCCAAACAAGAAAGGGCAACACCATGAAGAAAGTCACCGCACAAACCCTGATGGAAAAAAAGAGAGCCAAACAGCCTATCACCTGGCTCACGGCCTATGACTATCCCATGGCCCAGTTCGAAGAAAAAGCCGGCATCGACATCATCCTGGTCGGAGACTCCATCGGCATGACGACCTATGGCTTCGACTCCACCCTCCCGGTGACGATGGATCTGATTGTCCCGCACACCAAAGCGGTCCGAAAAGGCGCTCCCAACGCTTTCCTTATCGGCGACATGCCGTACATGAGCTACCAGGTCTCGGCCGAAGAGGCTGTGCGCAACGCCGGCCGCTTCATGGCGGAGTGCGGCTGCGACGCCGTCAAGCTTGAAGGCGGGCGCGAGATGCTGGACACCATCAAAGCCATCATCAGGGCCACCGTGCCGGTGGTGGGGCACTTGGGCCTGACACCCCAGTCCATCGCCATGCTGGGGGGTTTCAAGGCCCAGGGGCGGGATGCGGCCGCGGCCGTGCGCCTGATCGAGGATGCCCGGTTCATTGAAGAAGCCGGGGCCTGCATGATCCTGGTCGAGGCCGTGCCCCCGGAGGTCGGTAAAATCATCGCCGAGCGCGCGCAAATCCCCATCATCGGGATCGGCGCCGGCCCCCACGTCGACGGCCAGTGCCTGATCGTCCACGACATGCTCGGCATGTTCGAAGCCTTCACACCGAAATTCGTCAAGAAATATGGAAACATCGGCGAGCAAATCGTCAAAGCTCTCAAGGAGTTTTCACAGGACGTGACGAAGGGAGGCTTCCCGGCCCCTGAGCACTGCTACAAGATGCCTGAGGCCGAGCTCCTCAAGCTCAAAGACCTCCTGAAGAAGAGTAAGTAAATCCTGCGGAGGGATTTTACCCATGGCCTTGAGACGATTCACTCTGAACTACGGCAAGGGCACTGTCTCCTTCGGGCTTCCCGAGGAGCAGGTGCTCTGCGAAATTGTCGGCCGCTCCTACCCGGAGGCGGATCTTGAGAAGGCCTACCGTCACGCCCTTGATCACCCCATCGACGCGCCGCCCCTCAAGGAGTTGGTCCGCCCCGGCGAGCGGGTAACCATCGCCGTCAGCGACATCACCCGTGCCTGGCAGCGCAACGATCTCACCCTGACGATCCTGCTGGAAACGTTAAACGCCGCCGGCGTGCCGGACGACAATGTGACGATCGTGATTGCCGTGGGCGGGCACCGTGTGAACACGGTCGATGAGCACATGGAGATCTGCAGCCGAGACGTTTGCCACCGCGTGAAAGTGGTCAACCACGACGCCCATGACCTGAGCAACACGGTTTACCTTGGGAGGACCAGCCGGGGGACCGAGGTCCGGGTGAGCCGGCTGGCCGCGGAAGCGGACAGGTTGATTCTGACCGGCGGGGTGATTTACCACTACATGGCCGGGTACGGCGGCGGCCGCAAGAGCATCCTGCCTGGGATTTCTTACATCGAAACGATCCGGCAGAACCATGTGCTTGGGCTTCATCCCGAGGTAGGCCAAGGATCCAACCCTCGGTCTGCCTCGCGCCTCACCCGCGGCAACACGCTGCACGAGGACATGATGGAGATCGCGGGTTTCGTGCAGCCGGATTTTATCGTCAACATGGTGCCCACCCTAGAGGGGGGAGTGGCCGGGGTTTTTGCCGGCAATTGGGTTTCGGCCTGGGAGGAGGCGACGCGCTTGGTGGAGCGGATCTTCAGTGTGCCCATCGAGGCGCCGGCGGACATCGTGATCGCCTCTGCCGGCGGCTACCCCAGAGACATCAACCTCTACCAGACCGGCAAGACCATGGACAACGCCGGCTATGCCATGCGGCCCGGAGGCGTGGCCATCATCCTTTCGGAGTGCCCCCTGGTGCGGGACCCGGAGACCTTCTTCAAGTGGTTCGCCTATCCCAGTACCCGCGACCTGGACATGGCCCTGCGGGAGCGCTTTCACATCGACGGGTGGGTGGCTCTCAAAGAGCTGGAGTGTAACAATCGGGGGCTGATCATACTGGTCACTCGCCCGGAGAATGCCGAGGCCTTAAAGCCCACAGGCTTCACCGTTTGTGGCCGCATTGAGGAAGCATTGGAGATCGCCTACCGGAAGTGCAGCAGGCCGTCGCCTCGAATTACCATCATGCCTCAGGGTGGGCTCACGCTGCCGGTGTTGGGGGTGAACCGTGTCTGACGGCTCCAAACGGACAAACGGGATCAAGTCTGTGGTGAAGACCCTGCGCCTGCTCAAGCTTTTTTCCCCACAGCACCCTGTGTGGAGTGCGGAGAAAATGGCCTCGTCGTTGGGATACCACAAAAGCTCGGTGCAGCGCATTTTGGCCACCCTGGAGAAAGAAGGATTCCTGTCCAAGGTGACACCCCGTCGCAGCGAGTACCGGCTGGGGCCGGACATCCTGTTTCTGGGCAACGTGGCCGAGGTGAGCATGGATCTGCGCACTGTCGCCCGCCCGACCATGGCGGACCTGGTGCAAAGGGTACAGGAAACGTGCTACCTGTGCGTGGTCGACCAGGGCCAGTGCCTGTACATCGAAAAGGCGGAGTGCTCCCACCCCATCCGAATCATTCACCAGGTCGGGCAGCGGAACCCCCTCTATTGCACCGGAGTGGGAAAAGCCTTGATGAGCGGCATGAGCGATGAGGAGATCGAGCGTCTGATCCAAACGCAAAAACTGCGGGCGCGCACCCGCCACACGATCACCGATCCGCAAAGACTCAAGCGCGAACTGGAAGCCGTTCGCAAAAAGGGCATTGCGCAGGACAAGGAGGAGCTCAATCTCGGTGTGAAGTGCGTTGCCGCACCCATCAGGAACCGCTCCGGCGCCGTGGTGGCGGCCATCAGTCTTTCCGGCCCTACCCAGCGGTTTACCCAGGCCGCCATCCGACGCTTTGAAAAGGATTTAAAACAGGCTTCCATGGAAATATCCCAAACCCTTGGGTTTGTTCCGACATCAGCCATGCCGGGCTAAAACGGATTTGCTCAGGGAATCGAGCACGGGTCTCGTCCGAGGCGCGACGGCGCAGCCACCGCGCGGGAGACTAAGATGTTGACAGGCAGAAACTGAACAAATATAGATTAGGCTCGTCAAATGCGACAGGCAATTGATACGGATCAGAAGCCAGATCAGCGTCCCTTACACCTCCCGGTCGTGCCCCAGTTTGGGAACCCGGCTTGGCTCCAGGCAGACATGATCCAGAACCTCTTCAAACCTGAGCAAATCCAAACACCTGATCCACCCAACAAGTTCTCCAAATGGGCGAAACCGTTTCGTAATGGTTTTCCGCTCTGTATTCACCCCTCGGTGCAGCATCGGGGTAATAACAAACTATAGCGTGGGGATATATCCACACGCAGCCGCAAGGAGGAAGCAAAATGAGAAGAGTTATCGTGTTAGGAATTGCAGTGCTGATGATGGTGGCTTTGGCCGGGCCGGCGTCGGCCCAGTACAAGGCCACGATGAAGTTCGGATCCACCCAGACCCTAGACCATCCTTACATGATTGGCGCCCAGAAGTTTGCCGATCTCATCAAGGAGCGGACCAACGGTCGCATCCAGATCAAGCTTTATCCCAGCAGCCAGCTGGGCAAGGGCGAGCGCGAAATGTGCGAGGGCCTTCAGACAGGAGCCGTTGAGCTGCTCGTCACCTCCACCGGTCCCCTGGGTGGGTTCAGCCCCGCCATCAATATCCTGGACTTTCCGTACCTTTTTCGGGATTTTGCCCATGTGGACTCAGTCATGGACGGCCCTATCGGCCGCAAGCTGCTCGATGGTTTCGAAAAGGCCGGTCTCAAGGGATTTGCGATCTGGGAAAACGGGTTCCGCCATCTGACCAATGCCAAGCGCCAGGTCAAGAAGGTCGACGAGGCCAAGGGGCTCAAGATCCGCACCATGGAAAACAAGATGCATCTGGCGGCCTGGAAGACTGCCGGGCTCAACCCAACGCCCATGGCCTGGGGCGAGGTCTTCACGGCACTGCAGCAGGGGGTCATCGACGGCCAGGAAAACCCGATTGCCGTCTTCTTCGCTTCCAAGCTGTGGGATGCGGGGCAGAAGAACTTCTCCCTCACCTCACACGTTTACTCCCCGTCCCCGTTCTTCATGAGCAAGAAGGTCTTTGACGCCATGCCCAAGGAAGACCAGGAGATTTTCATGAAGACCGGCATGGAGGTGGCCAAGTTTCAGCGCAAAGTGAACCGTGACGCTGAAGAGAGCAAACTGCAGGACATGGCCAAAGCCGGGGTCAACGTGATCCGCGACGTGGACCGCGAGAGTTTCAAGAAAGCCATGGCGCCGGTCTATGACCAGTACAGCAGCCAGTTCCCCAAGGCTGAAATCGAAGCCATCATGAACGCGAAGT
>Ga0316613_10002333_pt1 | contig 12258 bp, 9 predicted proteins | sample OWC_soil_day10_C_2_FD_207647 | JGI IMG/M metagenome (GOLD analysis project Ga0316613, IMG submission 207647) | Wetland soil microbial communities from Old Woman Creek delta, Ohio, United States - OWC_soil_day10_CT_b | ecosystem: Environmental > Terrestrial > Soil > Wetlands | place: USA: Ohio...
TTCAGGGCATTCGCAACCCTTTCCCCCACCCAAAAAAATATGCGTACGTCCTGCCAAGAATTGCAGCGCGGCCGGCTCGATGCAATGCTCCTCCCGCTTCTACGTGGCCTGCGCAGGAAGGCCTCGGCAAACCCGCATCCAGCCGCCGCCTCCCTGCTTGAAACCGGTCAGACCCTTGAAGAACAAGGCTGGATCCACCGCAATCGCGTCAACATCCTGCTGGTAACCCTTGCCTGTGCCGCCGCATTGACGGCCAGCATTCATCTGATGACCCCCGGTCTGGCCGAGACTCTGGCCGACAGCCTGCCGGGCAGCTGGGTCCGGGCCAGTTCGGAACAAGTGCTGAGCACGCTGGAAAACAATCTACTCTCCGAATCCAGAACTTCACTGGCAGAACAGGATGCGTTGCGCGACCGCTTTGCTACGATGATCCCTGCACCGGAAGGCGCACCACCCTACCGCCTGCTGTTCCGGCACAGCAACACACCGGGCGTCATGCTGATGAACCTGCCGGGCGGCGAAATCATCGTGACCGATCAGTTCCTGAAAACGGTTCCGGACCAGTCCGAGCAACTCGCCCTGCTCTGCCACGAACTGGGTCATCTCTATTACCGTCATGCGCTACGCAACGCCATCGAGCACAATCTTTACTGGCTGGCGTCAGCGGCACTCATGGGCAGCAGCGAGAACAGCATCCACGCACTGGCACGCGGCCTGCAGCCTGCCGACTATACGCGCGAGCACGTCCTGGAAGCAGATCGCTATGCCGTATCCATGCTGCTCGCCAACGGGCTCTCACCTCGTTTGATGCTTGACGCCATCGAACACAGTCAGCCCCCCGTCAGCACTTCCCCCAGCACCACGCAGGCTCCGCTTTCGCACAGCCAATACTTCAAGGACCGGATTCGCACCTTGCAGAATTTGCTGTGATCCTTCGCACGGCCTGCTTTATCATGCAGTAATGTCGTCCTGTTGCGCCTTCCATCCGTTTCGCCGCGCCTTGCGCAGCCTGCTTCTCATCTGTCTGAGCGCTCTTCTCGTCGCCTGTGGTGACGGGCCGCTGGTCCGCCAGGAATCCTTTGTCTTCGGTACCCGTGTTGAAGTCGTCACCCAGGGGGCGCCGGAGGCGCAGGCACAGGCGGCCATCGCGGCAGTCTTGCGCGAATTTGATCGCCTGCACAACACCTACCATGCCTGGCAGCCCTCGGAGCTGACAACCCTGAACCAGGGGCTGGCGCATGGCGACACCGTAAGCGTACAACCCGAAATGCTCGGGCTGATCCGCTCGGCACAGCACTATGCCGAACTGGGAGACCATCTGTTTGATCCAGCCATTGGCCAGTTGATCCAGCTCTGGGGCTTCCACACCGATACCTTCGTTGCGCGCCTGCCGGATCCGGCGGCCCTGCGCAAACTCATCGCCGCCAAACCCCGCATCAGCGATCTGCAGATCGACGGTAACCGGATCCGCAGCAACAACCCGGCCGTAGAACTGGACTTCGGCGGCATCGCCAAAGGTTGGGCACTCGACAAGGCTGCGACCATCCTGCGGGCTCACGGCATCCACAATGCGCTGATCAACATCGGGGGCAATGTCATGGCACTGGGGGCCAAGGGCAAACAGCCGTGGACCGTCGGCATCCAGCACCCGCGCGCCTCCGGCCCCCTCGCAACCCTGGCGCTATACGACGGCGAAGCCATCGGAACTTCCGGCGATTACCAGCGATTCTTCGATCTGGGTGGCCGACGCTACAGCCATTTGCTGGACCCGCGCACCGGAGAACCCGCCCGCCATACCGAGGCCGTGACCGTGCTGATCACGCCACGCCCGGAGGCGGGCATGCTTTCGGATGTGGCCAGCAAACCCATCTTTCTGGCGGGCACGGACGGCTGGCGCGAGATGGCCCGCCGCTTCAAGGTCAACCATGTGCTCAGGGTGGATGACACAGGCAAGATTTTCGTCAGCACGGACATGCGGGCACGTCTTCGCTGGGCACAAGGTGTCGAACCGGGTGAGGTGGTAGAGTGAGGCTTGCCCCGCCAACGCATCTCTTCCGCACATGATCGGCATCCTCATCATCACCCATGGCACGCTTGGTGAATCCCTGATTCAATGTATCTGCCACGTGGTCAACAAACGCCCGCCGCACATTGCCCAGCTGGGAATTGCCGAGCGTGATGATCCCAGTGAAGCACTTACCGAGGCGCGCCGCCTGCTTGCCAGTGTCGATAGTGGCGAAGGCGTTCTCGTGCTGACTGACATTTATGGCGCCACGCCTGCCAACATTGCCATGAAACTTCTTGTCCCCGGGCGCGTCGAAGCAGTCGCTGGCGTAAATGTGCCAATGCTGCTGCGCATCTTGACCTACCGGGAAAAGAGCGATATTCAAACCGTAATCAACAAAGCCATCTCAGGCGGATGCGATGGCGTGCTGCACATCAAAGGAGGTTCCTGAATGCCCCGTGCAATGACCGAAATAGCCAACCGGCTGGGCCTGCATGCCCGGCCCTCTGCCAAGCTCACCCAGCTGGCCACCCAGTTTCGCAGTGATGTCTGGCTGGAACGCGATGGTCGCCGCGTCAACGCCAAGAGCATCATGGGCGTCATGATGCTGGCAGCATCCCAGGGGACCAAGTTGACGATCGAGACCGAAGGCGAAGATGCCGAGGCCGCCCTGCAAGCCATTGTCGAACTGATAGCCAGCCGTTTCGGCGAACGCGAATAACTTTTCCGGAAGCCACACCGACCCATGCCATTTGTTGTCCATGGCCTCCCCGTCTCACAAGGCATCGCCATCGGGCGAGCCCATCTGGTGTCCCACGCATTGCTGGAGGTCGATCACCTGCTGATCGCTCCGCGTCACGTAGACGCCGAAGTCATCCGGCTTGAGGATGCTGCCGCCAAAGTCCGTTTCGAACTGCGCGCCCTGCGGGAAACCTCAGCCAGTGCCCAATCCGAAGTCTCGGCCTTCGTCGATCTGCACACCATGCTGCTCGGCGACCCGATGCTTGTCGAAACGGCCTGCAAACTGATCCGCGAGCGCCGCTGCAACGCAGAGTGGGCTTTGGTTCAGCAGATGGAAGCCATCGTCGATGTGTTCGACAACATCGACGACCCCTACCTGCGCGAACGCAAGGCCGATGTCGTTCAGGTGGTGGAGCGTGTGCTCAAGGCACTGCTTGGCCACCCTGGTCACGTCACCTCCAAACGTGGCAAGGATGACGGGCTGGACACCATCGTGGTCGCCCACGACCTCTCGCCTGCCGACACCATCCATTTCAAGGACAGCCAGGTCTCCGGTTTTGTCACGGATGTCGGGGGTGCTACGTCACACACCGCGATTGTCGCGCGCAGCCTCGGCATCCCTGCCGTGGTCGGTCTGCGCCACATCCGCCACATTGCTCGCGATGACGACATCATCATCATCGACGGCGCACGCGGCGTTGCAATCATCGATCCCGATGAACGTGTCCTCGAAGAGTATCGCCTGCGCCGCAGCGCCATCGAACTCGAACGCACCAAGCTCAAGCGCCTCAAAGCCAACCGTGCCGCCACGCTGGACGGACTGGAAATCTCCCTCCAGGCCAATATCGAACTGCCGCGTGACGTCCCGGGGGTCAAGGATGTCTATGCCGACGGAATCGGGCTGTTCCGTACCGAATTCCTGTTCATGAATCGTGACACCCTGCCCAACGAAGAGGAGCAGTTCGAAGCCTACAAGACCGTGGCCAAAGCCATGGGCGGCAAACCGGTCACCATCCGGACCCTGGATATCGGTGCAGACAAGAATCTGTCCTCGGGCGGACCACGCCCGGAGACCAATCCAGCACTCGGCCTGCGCGCCATCCGTTACTGCCTGGCAGAGCCACAGATGTTCCTGACCCAGTTGCGGGCGCTGCTGCGCGCCTCGCTGCATGGCAAGATCAAGATCCTGATCCCGATGCTGGCTCATGCCCACGAAATCGATGCATCCCTGATCGCCATCGAGCAGGCCAAGGCCCAGTTGCGCGCAGAAAAGATCAAGTTCGACGAAGCCATCCCGGTCGGCGGTATGATCGAAATCCCTGCAGCGGCCCTTGCTCTGGGAATTTTCGTCAGGCGACTGGACTTCCTCTCCATCGGGACCAACGATCTGATCCAGTACACCCTGGCCATCGACCGGACCGATGAGGCCGTCGCCCATCTGTATGACCCGCTCCACCCTGCCATCCTGCGCCTGATTGCACAGACCATCCAGGTTGGCAGCAAAGCCGGAGTGCCCGTTTCGGTGTGTGGCGAAATGGCGGGCGACAAGACGTTCACACGCCTGTTGCTGGGCATGGGCTTGCAACAATTCTCCATGCACCCGACGCAGATCCTGGAGGTCAAGCAGGAAATCCTGCGCTCGGACAGCACCGATCTGGCCATCAAGGTCGGCAAACTGCTCAGGCTGGATGAGCCGGACAAGATCCGCGAAGCGGTCGAAAAGCTTTGAACCACCGGTTTGACTTTCGCCGCGCCAGCGGGTAATTTTCTTCCATTGCGCCGATTTGATTCAGCTTGCGGGCGCGTAACAAATACGGCTAAAGCGGATGGGCACCTTCAAACCCGATCACGCTTTGGCTGATCGGGTTTTTTGCTTTCATCATGACGACAACTTCAGAAGGCAGTGTCGGCGCGGTCGCGCCACAATGTGCACATTTCTCCGAACCTCTGGCTTTGCGCAGCGGCAGTGTGCTGCCGGCTTACGATCTGGTCTATGAAACCTATGGCACGCTCAATGCCGCAAAGTCCAATGCGGTGCTGGTCTGTCATGCTCTTTCGGGTTCGCACCACATTGCCGGCCATTACGCAGACAAGCCCAAGAGCACCGGCTGGTGGGACAATCTGGTCGGTCCCGGCAAGCCGCTGGACACGGATAAATTCTTTGTCGTCGGCGTCAATAATCTGGGCGGCTGTTTTGGCACGACCGGACCGGCCAGCACCAATCCGGCCACCGGCAAGCCTTGGGGCGCCAGTTTCCCGTTCGTCACCGTCGAAGACTGGGTCGACTCGCAGGCACGCCTGGCTGATCAACTCGGCATCGATGCCTGGGCCGCCGTGATCGGCGGCAGCCTGGGCGGCATGCAAGCCCTGGCCTGGACCCTGCGCTATCCGGAACGGGTACGCCACGGCATGGTCATCGCCGCAGCCCCGAAACTCTCGACCGAGAACATCGCCTTCAACGAAGTCGCACGCCAGGCCATCCTGACAGATCCGGAATTTCACGGCGGTGACTTCTACCAATACGGCGTCGTCCCCACGCGTGGTTTGCGCCTGGCACGCATGATCGGCCACATCACTTATTTGTCGGACGATGCGATGGCCCAGAAATTCGGTCGCAAGCTCCGTCACGGTGAGCAAAAATATCATTACGACGTCGAATTCGAGATCGAGTCCTACCTGAATTACCAAGGCGACAAATTCGCCGGCTTCTTCGACGCCAATACGTATCTTCTCACCACCAAGGCGCTGGATTACTTCGACCCGGCCTATGAATACGGTGGCGACCTGAAAGCCGCACTGGCGCGCGCCCAGGCCAAATTCTTCCTGGCCTCTTTTACGACCGACTGGCGCTTCTCGCCCGCACGCTCGCGCGAACTGGTTTTCGCCCTGCTCCACAACCAGCGGGACGTGAGCTACGCCGAGATCGCCAGCAGCGCCGGACACGACTCCTTCCTGCTGGCCGACCCGCATTACCACGCCGCGATGCGCGCGTATTTCCAGAATATCGAGGTATGAGATGGTAAAAACCGGACAACAAGACCGCCACGACTACGACGTGATCGCTGGCTGGGTAGGAGAAGGCAGCCGAGTGCTTGATCTGGGTTGTGGCGATGGCGGACTCCTGCAGCATCTGGCCGCCACCCGGCACACGCTGGGCTATGGCGTGGAACGTGACTCGAACCACGTGACCGCCTGCATCCGCAATCACATCAACGTCTTGCAGATCGACCTTGAGCAAGGTCTGGCCGGCTTTGAAGACGGCCAGTTCGACTACGTGATCATGAGTCTCTCGCTCCAGGCCGTGCACAACACCGAAGGCATCCTCAGCGAGATGCTGCGGGTCGGTCATGAAGCCGTCGTCAGCTTCCCGAACTTCGGCTACTGGCGCCACCGCATGGCCATCAACGAGGGTCACATGCCTGTTTCCGACAGCCTGCCGCACCAGTGGTACAACACCCCGAACGTCCGTTTCTTCACCATGGCGGACTTCGAGCAACTGTGCGAGAACCGTGACATCCAGGTTCTGGAGCGCGCAGCCTTCGACGAAGAGCGCCGCATCGACATCGACCCGAACAACTATGCAAGCGTTGCGCTCTATCGGCTTGGGCGAGTGAGCCGCTGACGGCTGGTTTGTGAACAAAAGCAAACGTCACGCAAAAGACACACCGACCCGTAAGAAAAACGCCCGAGCGTTTGTCGGAATAACACCACACAAGGGAAACCCCCTAAATAAATACCCTTGCTGAGGGTTTGGGCCTGAGTTAATTTAGCCCGCTAATTAAGTACGCTGCGACCATGTCATCAGGTCAGCATCGGTCATTCACATCCAGAGGAACACGTCATGAAATTTTCAGCTTACCGTGCTTGGGGCACGGCATGTCTTGGCTCCGCCTTGCTCGCACTGCTAGCAAGTTGCGGGGGAAGTGGCAGCGCGGAGGAGAAGAGCACCACGACCGCGAGTAGTTCAACAGCCTTGAGCGTCAGTTCGACCGCCACCGGCTGGGCTTCTCAAGGATCGGGTACGACCGGCGGTGCCAGTGCCCCCGCCAGCAACATTTACGTGGTGCATAACCGTGCCGAGTTGAATGCTGCCCTGCTCAATACAAACAGCGCGACCTACGCCACCGACGCCGCAGCAGCGGCCAAAGAAGCCAAGATCATTTACGTGGTCGGCTCCATCTACGGGACTGATCTCGGTAACGGCAAGTTTGCTGACGAGGCCTACTACAAAACACTCAACACCACAGCGGCAAAGTGGGATTGGGATTTGTACATCAAATACGTGGATCTCTCATACACGCCCACTGCGGATGAAACCACGGCCATGAGCAAGCTCTCATCAGCCCGCACCACGTTGCAAGGCCTTCAGAAAGCGCAAATTCAGTTCACCATCCCGTCCAACACCACGATCATGGGTGTCGGAGCGGATGCAAAAATCATCGATGGCTACTTCAACATCAATGCCACCAGCAACATCGTCATTCGCAACCTGGAATTCCAGGCACCTCAAGATCTGGCACCGGCCTATACGAATACAGTCGGCAGTGAAGAGTGGAATGCCAAGTTCAAGGCCATCTCGGTCGTAACCGGCAAACAACTGTGGATCGACCACTGCACCCTCAGCGACGGTTCCCACATCGACTCCTCCGAAATCCTGACGCTCGGTGGCGTCACCAAGGAAGTCATGCGCCACGATGGTCTGCTCGACATCGAGGATAGCTCGGACTACATCACGATTTCCTACACGATCTTCAAGAACCACGACAAGACCAACATGGTCGGCGGTTCCGGTGATGGCAACCACAACAAGGAATACGCATACAACCACATCACCTTCTCCAACAATATCTGGCAGGATTCCGTACAGCGCGCACCGCGCGCACGCTTCGGCCAATTCCACGTCTACAACAACTACTACACCGGGGATACCGACAAGACGAGTTACGCCACCAGCTATTACATCGGCATGGGCGCGGAATCCAGAATCCTGTCCGAAGGGAATGTTTTCGACCTGACAGGTTCGAAAGCCACTGTGGCCAAAGTGATCTCGAACCTCAACGGCTATCAGTTCAAGGATGTCGGCTCCTGGTTCAACGGGGTTGCCGCTTCCAGCGATCTGGAAGCGGCAGCCAAGGCTGCACTGGATGCCCGCTACACCAGCGCACAGGCAGCAGCAACCAAGAGTGGATTCACGGTTGACGCCTACACCAACGAGCTGGGCTGGACACCGCCTTACAGCTACACACGTGGAACTTCCGCAGCGCAAATCCGCGAACACAACCTCGCCAATGCCGGTGCCGGCAAACTGCCCGTCACGGCAGCCAGCGCCACGCGTCCGATGCTTGACGACACAACGGCCAGTTCCACCTACACCGTTGCCAAGGCGCTCGCCGGTAGCGACGCATGGGAGCCGCAGAGCGTAAACGCGGGTCAGCCGAACGTCGGCCGCCTCTACCCGGCCGGATTCACCGCTGACTACGTGGTCGCCAAGGATGGATCAGGTACCTATACGACGATCCAGGCCGCTCTGAACGCAGCCTCGACGAGCACCGCAAGCCGTGTTTACATCCAGGTCAAGGCTGGTGACTACAACGAGCAACTGATCGTCAGTTCATCGACCACGACCGCGATCACGCTTTACAGTGCCGAAAGTGATGCTTCCAAGGTGCGCATCTACAACGCCCTCGCCAAAGGCAGCCCACTCACGTCCTATACCGCTTTCGTTGGCACACCCTATGCCAGTTCGGTCTACGCGGGCAACACTGAAGCCAAGACCTATTACAACCTGTGCACCGCCTCAGGCAAGACCAATGCCATCGGTACCGAATGTTCGGCAACGATCCGGGTGCGCAACAGCGGCTTCCAGCTCGTGAACATCACCGTGGAAAACGCCTGGGTCGAAACGGGTAGCAATGACCAGGCCAACGCGATCATGATCGACAAGGCCGACAAGGTCGTGCTTGATGGTGTCCGCCTGATCAGCAACCAGGACACCCTGTACCTGGCCAACAGCGGCAAGCGTGTCTATGTGACCGGCAGCGTGATCAGTGGTGACGTTGACTTCATCTATGGTGCCGGTATCGGCGTATTCGAGGGTTGCACGATCCGCACGCTCGGCAGCCGCAAACCGTCCGGGACTTCGATCACGGCACCGTCTACCACCGCCAGTACGCAAATCTACGGTCTGTTCTTCAACAACAGCGTATTCCTCGGCGATGACGCAACGACCCAAGACAGCATCTACCTTGCTCGCCAATGGGATGACAGCACCACCGATGCCCCGGGCAAGACGCTGGTTCGCAACTCGGTGCTCGGCAAACACGTTGCACTGACTTCTGGCCCGTGGAGCCCGACCGTCATCGGTGGTAGCGCCACTAATTACACCTATTTGACCGAATACCGTAACTGGGATGAAGTCCAGAAGGTTGTAGACTCCGGCAGCTCGTCGAGTTCGAGCAGCTCCTCCAGCTCGAGCAGTTCAAGCAGCAGCTCTTCGAGTTCAAGCAGCTCCTCTTCGAGTTCTTCGTCGAGTTCTGGTGGCAGCAGCACAGACACGGTGATTACAGGCTCTGGCACCTTTGCCAATGCCTATGCCTCGGGTGGCCTGCCCAGTACGGTGAGCACCACGTACGACAGCACCAACGGCATCTTCACGATGGTGTCGGCAGGGAGCATCGGAACCACGACAGTGCTCTATGACAGCCTGCAGTATGCCTACAAGCAGATCACTGGTAACTTCACGATGATTGCACGGCTGACCTCACTGGAACTGCCCACTGGCCTGTCTACCGCCAACGTACGTGCCGGTCTGATGCTGCGTAACAGCCTCGCCGACAACAGCCGCTTCTTCGGCGTCATGGTGCGTGGCGTACCCCGCGTGCAGTGGGAACAGCGCTTGGCCGACGGCGGGACAGAAAGTTCGGCCAGCTTAGTGAGTCTCGCCAACCAACCTTCCAGTACTAACCCTGTCTGGTTGAAGTTGCAGCGGGTTGGCCAGATCATTTACGTGACATATTCGATTGACGGCGGAGTCACCTATCTGCCATCGGGTGGCAAGTCTCAGGACTTCTCGACGGCCACCGGAGCTACCCAACTCAGCGATACGGTCTATATCGGCCTGGCGGGAGTTTCGGGAAGTACCACCGTCACCTCGACCAGCACCTTCGACAACGTCAGCCTCACAGCTAACTAAGCACGCATTTACTTGCATATTCAAGCCCGCCACCCGGCGGGCTTTTTTTCGCTTCAACACTGGATATTGCTCATGTTATGGTAAGGCTGGCGTCGATATTTGCTTTCTTGCTGCCTTGAATAGCCCATACCCCATCCCTGAAATCCCCTGGACCTCCCGCATCCTGCTGGGCGGTTTCGAACCGCGTTCCACCGTCAACTGGCCCGGCCGGATTGTCGCCACGATCTACTTGCGCGGCTGCCCCTGGCGCTGTGCCTATTGTCATAACCCGCATCTGCAGAAACGCGGCTGCGCGCCCTCCTTATCCTGGGAACGCATCGCGGCACAGCTCGAAGCACAGCGTGCGGACTTGCAAGGCGTGGTGTTTTCAGGCGGCGAGCCAACAGCCGAGAGCACGCTGCCGGAGGCGATTGCAGCAGTCCGCGCGATGGGCCTGCCGGTCGGCCTGCAGACCAGCGGCGCTTATCCGGAGCGCCTGGCCGCCGTACTGCCCTTGCTGGACTGGGTCGGCTTCGATCTCAAAACCGATTACGCCGGCTACGATCAGCTCACCGGCGCCCCCGGCAGCGCGGCACGGGTCACCCACAGTGCACGCGTGATCATTGCCAGCGGCATCCCGCACGAATTCCGCCTGACCTGGCATCACGAAGTGCTGAGCGAAGAGGCCGCCCTGCTCGCCGCGCATTTTGCCCGGCACCTGGGCGCGCAGCGTTTCGTACTGCAGTTGTATCGCCAGGAAGGCGTGGAAATTACCGAACTCGCGCCCGACTCCGTTCCCAGCCCTGCGCTGGTCGAACAGATCCGTGCGCTGTTTGCCGATTTCGAATTGCGCAGCGAAATCTGCGGGCTCGCCGATTAAGGGCAATTCACAGTAGCCACGCTGGATCGGGGATAATCGCGCAAACCTTTCCGGATTGTGCCTGTGCCCTCCGTTTCTTCCCGCCCTGCCTGGCTAGACGCCCTGCTCAATCGCCGGATGCTGATCTGCATCCTCACCGGTTTTTCCTCCGGCCTGCCGCTGTTCCTGTTGCTTAATCTGGTGCCAGCCTGGCTCAAGACCGAAGGCCTGAGCCTCAAGCTGATCGGCGCCTTCGCACTGGTCCAGTTTCCCTATACCGCGAAGTTCCTGTGGTCACCGCTGCTGGACCGTTATGCGCTGCCCGTACTGGGCCGCCGACGGAGCTGGATGCTTGCCACCCAGATCCTGCTGGTCGCCGCGATTGCCGCCCTCGGCCAGATTTCGGTGAGCAATCTCGCCCAAGCCGCTCCGCCTGCCGCGGAACTACCGGACTGGCTGGCTAACACCGTCCGCTACGCGCCGCTGTTCGCGCTGACCGGGCTGATCGCGTTCCTCTCCGCCACCCAGGACATCGTGCTCGACGCCTTCCGCCGCGAACTGCTGCCGGAAATCGAACTCGGTCTGGGTAACGCCATCCACGTGAACGCCTACAAGATCGCCGGTCTGGTCCCCGGCTCGATCTCGCTGATCCTGGCCGACCTCCTGCCCTGGAGCACGGTATTCCTGGTCACCGCCTTGTTCATGCTGCCCGGCGCAGTGATGAGCCTGATGGTGACCGAACCCGGCGCCGCCCGCATTGCACCACGCACCTTGCGCATTGCCGTAATCGAACCTTTCCATGAATTCTTCAGCCGCCACGGCGTACGTTCGGCGCTGCTGGTACTGGTCTTCATCCTGCTCTACAAACTCGGCGACTCGCTGTGCACCTCGCTGGCCACCCCGTTCTATCTGGCCATGGGCTTCACCAAAACCCAGATCGGGCTGATAGCCAAGAATGCCGGCCTGTGGCCTGGCGTGATCGGCGGGCTCCTCGGTGGCGTGTGGATGGTCAAGCTCGGCATCAACCGCGCCCTGTGGATTTTCGGTGTGCTGCAATGGATCGCCATTCTCGGTTTTGCCTGGCTGGCCTGGCTCGGCCCGGCTGAAGCCGATGCGGCACGGCTCGCGGTACTCGCCGCGGTGATCGGTGTCGAAGCCGCAGGCGTCGGGCTGGGTACGACCGCCTTCGTGGCATGGATGGCACGCACCACTCACCCGGCCTACACCGCCACCCAACTGGCATTATTCACAAGTCTGATGGCCGTACCGCGTACCTTCATCAACGCCTCGGCCGGCTGGCTGGTCGAAGCCCTCGGCTGGTTCGATTTCTTCATGCTGTGCGCGGTGCTGGCCATCCCCGGCATGCTGCTGCTGTTCAAAGTCGCCCCCTGGAATCATCCGGATCACCCCAAGGAAGCCTCATGAGTGCCCAAGCCCTGATCACCCTCGCCCGCGAACTCTCCGCCGCAGTCACCCCGATGC
>Ga0316613_10002334_pt1 | contig 12252 bp, 9 predicted proteins | sample OWC_soil_day10_C_2_FD_207647 | JGI IMG/M metagenome (GOLD analysis project Ga0316613, IMG submission 207647) | Wetland soil microbial communities from Old Woman Creek delta, Ohio, United States - OWC_soil_day10_CT_b | ecosystem: Environmental > Terrestrial > Soil > Wetlands | place: USA: Ohio...
TGCGCTTTCCTATCCTGATAATAAGGGCAGGGATACCAGGCATCATTTTTTTAACATAGGAAACGTTGTATTCATCAAGTTCGCCATCCCATAAGTGAGCCGTAGCCACATTCACCCGTCCCTGGTATAGGGCAAAAATGCCATTATAACTGGTAAGATAGGATCGGTATAACTGCAAAGAATCGGAATAAGAGCTAAGATGGTTAATCAATAAATCCAGGGCGATATCCAGTCCGCACATAATAAATTCATTTCCCCTGATATTCTCGTCAATCACCTGGTAGGAGTTTTGCTTCTTCGCAATTTTCGAAACAGGCGGACTATAAAGCATTTTCCGGCCGGCAGAGGAAACCTGATTTACTGTTCCATTTAAATAAGCGTTTACTTCATCTTTTGAAATCCTTACCTGCTTCCCAACCTTAGATGAATTTAGTTCACCCCGTTTTATCAATTCATAAACGGTGTTTCTTGATATTTTTAAAATTTCTGCAACTTCCTGAGCACTTAACAGATCATTTTCCATATGTCGGCCCTCCACTACTGCAATTATTTTTTCGGATATTATGGTAAGATATCGTATTCTGTATAAGTTGCCGTATTATTATTTTTCATCAGCTGACCTCATTATATGGGTGTTCTGATATAGTGTCAAGTTATGCAAGATTGATGTTCCCAGAAGAACCAGACTTTCATCCGTTAGAACGTGCACCCGCCGGGCACACAATGAATGAAAGTAATTCTTTTTGCAGGATTGCGAAAAAGGTTTCCACATCCTCTTTATCAATTTCTGGCTGGCAATAGCCTGCTGTAAAAGTCAGCGCATCATGATAACTGCTTACGCCCAGCATGAAACTTGGTGATTGAAAGGCAGGAGTTACCATATAGGCTTCCTTCGCAATAGCGCTTCCAAATTTCAGAGGGTAATCCGCAATAATACCCATATTAGATAGATTTATCGTTGATTTCCCACTTTTCACTGAATCTTCCCATGCTTTTCTGATGAAAGCTGCGGCTTTCTCATATTCCATTCCAGCCATCATTTCCATTGAAGCTGCGCTATGTAAGCCGGGGTTATTATTCTTAACTTGGTTCATAACAAGCGAAACTCTCTTTAATGTTGATTGGCTATCCTCTCCATCTTTCAAAGCGATTCTGTGATTTATCACCCCTGATAAATTACAAATTGCATCTGCTTTTTTCTCAGGAAGGTATCTTCGTAAATCAACGGTAACACAAATCTCCATAGGTTCTGTCTCTTCTGGATGAACCATAATAAACATGGTTCTATAAAATGCAGTCAGGATCAAATCATTTATTGTGACACCCGTTTCTCTTGTAAATGAATAAAGAAGTCTGACTTGATATCCATCAAGCCTGCAAATGGAAAAGCTGAAATTTTTTATCTTCTTCTCTTTGTAGGGGAATGCCCATGTAGGTTTTAATGCTGCCACCTGAGGATCTATCAATATTTTAGGATCACTTATATTAAGCACCTGAAATAATTTTGATGCATCTCTTTTTCCAGCAATATTCGTCTTTGGAATGTAACTTATATCCTCACATAAATGCATGTAAATACCTGATAATAAATGTAAATAGTCCTTCGCCCCACCTCCATCACAGCAAGAATGATTCAGCTTGATACAAAGGGTATCTCTATTTTTTGAACGTATAACATTGACTTTCAATTGATGATCCTCACACTCAAAAGGCTGGGCAAGTATTCTTTTTATAGATTGGTCCTTATCTTGAACCGTTTCAAAGGTACACCATTCGACGTCATCAATATTCTTAATTCGCATCCAATAAGGGGAACATTGATCCAAAGCAAATTTGCAGCCAAGAATCGGTTCAGCATCAACAGACAACCTCACTGCCTTCTTTATACAATCAATATCCAGTTCTTCCTCGAACTCCAGTACAATTTGGATCTGCTCATTTGCGTTCCAAAAGTGTCCGATATGATTGGCCCAATCCTGTCCATTGCCAGGAAATTCTGCAGGAATCTCCACTTGGTAATTAAACTCTTTCTCACTCATTTTTTTCCTCCCCGACATCTGGAATTTTCCGTTTATATTCAGCTAAAAAGAATTTTGCATGTTTTATAACTTTTCGGTTGACTTCCTCCCTGATTTCTTCTGTAATGGTTTCTGCAACCAGATATCTATGGAAAAAGTATACGATAGGTGCATAGTATTCTATAACCATGCTTTCTACGTCGGAATCTATAAGGTAACCGATTTTAACCAGCCATTGGAATATAGCTTGTTGTCCTGCAAGAGCTTTGTCAAACAGTACCATATGATACAATGCCGCTGCCTGGGGATTGGTACTTTGCTCAATGATCAACATCCGGATGAATTTATTGATTTTGTCGTCAATAAGATAATCATTGAGATAACGCTGACATGCAGAAAGAAATTCTTCATCAGAAAATTTTGTTTTCTCTGACATGTTTGCAGTGAACTTTAGAGATATACGATAGGTAGTATCTGTAAACATTTCGCACAGAATCTCAAATATTTCCCTCTTATTCTTAAAATGGGAGTATATAGAGCTTTCCTTAATACCCACTTCTCCGCAAATATCACGTATCGATACGGAACTATAGCCTCTTTGAGAAAATAGATTTAGAGATACTTCTAAAATACGGCTTTTAGTATTGGTTTTTCCTTTATCCATAGAAGTCGCCTTTCCTTTTACAATAGTTTACAAAGCTTTATATAACTGCTTTCCTGGTTTAATATAATACAGCAACAAGCTAACGAGTGTTAGGTATATTTTACCTAACACTCGTTAGCTTGTCAATAAGGAGTTTTGATACGGATCGTTAGTAATTGGTGATTACCAATATTACTCAATTTCACTACTCTGGCGTATATTAGAGTTATGTTATATCGATTTATCAAATTGTTTCAACTTATGTTTGACAGCACATTCTCTCTGGATACTCCCAGCCACTCTCTTAATCGATCTCCACTTAAATCATTCCAAAACAATTGAGTTGCTTCTGCTTTACGTCCCGGTGCCTGCCCCACTATGGCAATGCGAGCATCTGCAGGCGCCTCATTCATTATTTACGTAAAACGAGACCGTCTATTCTCTGATATCCTGAGAATAGACGGTCTTGTAATTAGATTTTATATGGGATACACAATCTTATACACTGTTATTTCAGCGGTACCCCTCTGTATTACCAATCTGCCACCGCAGGGAGTCCTTACACATTTCATCGATCCCCCGCTCTGCTTCCCAGCCAAGTTCTTTTTTCGCAAGGGAAACATCCGCGAAGCATTCTCCGATATCCCCAGGGCGGCGCGGTCTGATGGAATAGGGAATTGGGCTTCCCCATGCCTTTGAGAATGCTTCTATCATCTGAAGCACACTAAATCCACGTCCCGTTCCAAGATTATAAATCCTGACCTGGGAATCATGGGAAGAAAGTTTCTCAAGAGCCTTAACATGACCCAACGCCAGATCCACCACATGGATATAATCTCTGACCCCAGTGCCGTCTGGCGTGTTATAATCATCGCCGAAAACGCTGACTTCTCTAAGCTTCCCCACAGCAGCCTGGGTGATATAGGGTGCCAGGTTATTGGGAATTCCCGCCGGATCTTCACCGATCAGACCGCTTTCGTGAGCTCCCACTGGATTAAAATAGCGAAGAATGATAACACTCCACTCCGGATCCGCAGTATGAAGATCCGTAAGAATCTGCTCCAGCATTCCCTTTGTCTGTCCATATGGGTTAGTGATGCTCCCTTTTGGGCACTCCTCTGTGATGGGAACAAAGGCCGGATCTCCATACACGGTGGCAGAAGAACTAAAAATGATCTTCTTTATCTGATGTGATCTCATGGTCTCACACAAAATAAGAGTCCCGGTAATGTTGTTATGGTAATATTCCAAGGGCTTTGATACCGATTCTCCCACTGCCTTTAAACCGGCAAAATGGATTACTGCATCAATTGCTTCTTTATTAAATATTTCTTCCAATGCATCTCTGTCCAGAAGATTCACCTCGTAAAAAGTAACCGACCTCCCGGTAATTTCTTCCACTCTCTTTAATGAAACGCTTGAAGAGTTAGATAGGTTGTCCACCACAACCACATCATATCCCCGCTCTAAAAGCTCCACACAGGTATGGCTGCCGATATATCCGGCCCCCCCTGTCACCAGTATTTTCATCCGTTAACCCCTTTCTTTCCCTATTGATATTTATTCATAATTTCTTTCATCTCCACCCATTTCTTCTCCATATCTGCTACCAGAGCAAACTGGGTTCTGGCACGATCTAAGTTGTGGTTATCTCTGCTGGTGTGGAAATAGGTATCTCCCTGAAGAAAATCCGTTAAAAAACGCATACCGCATTCATAAGTCATTAATTTGGCACCCATTGGCAGCATTGTCTTTTCCTCTGCCGTCAATACCTCTTTGCAGCCTTCCAAATAGCCTTTGGTATAGATCTCAAACAACTCCAGAGATAAGGAGGCCTTGCTGGAATCCGGATCATCCTCTTCGGCTGTATTGGCTCCAAAGCGAATGGCATCACCGAAATCAAAGATAGAGAGCCCCGGCATAATGGTGTCTAAATCAATGACGCATAAGGCCTCTCCAGTCTGATCATCGATCATGATATTGTTGAGTTTGGTGTCATTGTGGGTTACACGAAGCGGCAGCCTGCCTTCTCGCAACAGTTTCATTGCAGCATCCGCCTCATTCTCCCTGTCCAGTACAAAATTTATCTCCTTGCTGACCAGGTGTGCCCGGTTACAGACATCCGCTTTGACCGCTTCTTTAAAAGCTTGCAGGCGAACCGGCGTATTGTGGAAATTTAAGATGGTTTCCGTCAGCTCTCCAGCGGGGTATTCTCCCAGTCTGCACAGGAAACGACCGAAGGCTCTGCCGCTCTGGTAAAAGTCTTCCGGATTTCTCACCTTATCATAGGTGGTAGCCCCCTCTATAAAAAGGTACCCTCTCCAATAGTTTCCGTCGCTGTCCTGACAGTAATCCTTTCCATCCCGTGCCTTTACAATATTTAATGTCTCACGGTCCGGATCCCCAGCCTGGGCTATAATCGCTTCACGCAGAAATAAAGTGACACCTGAGATGTTCTTCATAAGAGACACAGGATCCTTAAATACCTTATGATTGATTCTCTGGATAATGTAAGGTTTTATGGCTCCCTTGTCCATGCAGACCAGACGAAATGTATCGTTAATATGACCATTTCCATAACGCTCACATGAAACCATTTCTCCCTCGAAAGCCAGCAGACCAATGGCCTCGCCGATCTTTTTACATTGTGCGTCTCCCATTACTGTTCCTCCCACAGTCTTTCCGGATAAATACCGTTTTTCTTAAGTTCCTTAATGGCATTTACCACCGTTTCCTTATCTTCTTTGTAAGTGACGCCGTACCAACGGTCCACACTCTTTAAAACGGTAACCTCCGCCTTATATTCCTTTAACAGTTCATCCACCACAAAAGGAAGGAAATATTCAGACTTTAACGGATTTCCCGGAAGCTCCTTATCCAGAAAAACGGCAAACCTCTCGTCAAGCTCTTTTATGATACTTTTTGTAAAGCCCCACATATTCATGGAAACAACGGTGTCCTCGCCCAGCTCTGTCCAGGCCTTGCCGTCATCCTCTGTAAATTTCGCTTTATCCCCCTGCTTTTCAATTCTGGTGCGTTCATGGATATCTACAAGCTTTCCATCTTCACTAATGGTGCACACGCCCCTTGCCACATGACCATTTTCCGTGAGGGTATTATATAGGCGGTAGCCTACCATGGTATACTGAAACTTCTCACCGTCGGATATCTCTGACAACTGATTGTATATGGACACAAAAGCGCTTTTCCCATAATAATCATCCGCATTAATCACTGCAAAAGGTCCGTCGATGGCATCCTGGCAGCATAAAATAGCATGGCCGGTTCCCCATGGCTTCACCCGTTCCTCCGGCACCTGATATCCGGCCGGCAGCCTGTCCAGCTCCTGGTATACATATTCTACTTTCACGTGTAACGCTATGCGGTCTCCAATGTTCTCCCTGAATTCTTTCTCAATGGCCTTCTTAATAATGAAAACAACTTTTTCAAATCCAGCCTGAACCGCGTCAAAAATAGAATAATCAATGATCTTGTTCCCATATGAATCAATAGGGTCTATCTGTTTTAATCCTCCATAACGGCTGCCCATACCTGCAGCCATAATCACCAGAACCGGTTTTCCGTTCATTGTTATTACCTCCTGAAATTTACTATCCTCAGTATAATGAATATACCTCAAAAAATATTTGCACAATCTATTATTTAATTTACACAATCGTACTCTTCTTTTTATTTTTACAAGAGAATGTGGTATACTAATTAAATGAACAAACATCAGAAGAAAGGATAACCCATGGCCTATAAAAGCACTTCACTCCGTCCCTCAGCTGTCATTAAAAAAATTATAACTGTTCACTATTTTGAATACATGAGCGATTTCACCTTTCCCGGTGAAAGCCACGACTTCTGGGAATTTGTCTGCGTTGACAAAGGAGTCATTGACGTGGTAGCGGACGGGAAACAGATTCCTTTAAAGCGGGGAAACATCATCTTCCACAGTCCAGGGGAATTCCATAACATACTGACCAATGGGACGATTGCCCCTAACCTGGTGGTAGTGGGATTTGAATGCAATTCCCCCTGCATGAAGGCATTGAAAGGAAAAATTTTATCCGTACAGGAAACGGAAGCAGCTCTGCTTGCCCAGATTATCATAGAAGCCAGGAATGCATTTTCTGGAAGGCTTGACGATCCCTACCAGGAAGAACTGGTCAGGCGTCAGCCCGTTGGTTCTTTTGGGGCAGAACAGCTCATCGGCAATTATTTGGAAGAGCTGATCATCCACCTCTACCGTAAATATATTTCCAACCCGGAGCAGATTCTCACGGATAGCCAAGCAGAAAGCCGAATCCATGGAGATATCCATAACCGGATCGTCCGCTACATGGAAGAACACATAAGAGAGCATCTCACCATCGAATCCATCTGCCGTGATAATTTAATCGGGCAGTCCCAGCTTCAGAAAATATTCCGGGAAGCCCACGGCTGTGGCGTAATCGATTTTTTCTTAGGCAAGAAAACGGAAGCGGCCAAGCAGTTAATCCGCAACAATCAGATGAACTTTACGGAAATTTCAGATTGCCTGGGTTATAGCTCTATCCACTACTTTACAAGGCAATTTAAAAAAATCACCGGAATGACTCCCACCGAGTATGCCTCTTCCATACGTTCCCTCTCAGAAAAGAGATAGAAGCTTACTTTTGTTCATTGATTCAACATATAGTCCATATACATGCTGGGGTGAAAAAGATTATAATTAATATGAAATACAACAATCTTTAACTGCTTATTTAAACGGAGGCACTCCATGAAAAATTTACTGATTCAAGAGAATCCTTTACAGACTCGTCAGGATTTACTTAAAGTTTTAGAAACAATTGTTCATCCTCTAATCCCATTTTATTCTGAAAAGAACACGCAACTAATTTTAGGTAACACTGGTACGTGGGCCGTAAGCCGCACTGCTAATATGGAAGCACTGGCCAGACCGCTCTGGGGGCTGGTTCCTGCTGCCGCTGGAGGTTTTGCAGATGATATCTGGCTTATTTACCACGATGCCATCCGTTATGGCACCAATCCTTCCTCCCCGGAATATTGGGGAGATATTGAGGATTATGATCAAAAAACAGTGGAAACCGCTGTATTAGGACTTGCTCTTTGTATGGCGCCCAAGCAAATTTTCTATCCACTCTCCAAAAAAGAGCAGACTCAATTTGCCAATTGGCTCTATCAGGTAAACCATCATAAAGTTCCGGAGAACAACTGGAGATTTTTTATCGTTCTTGTTAATCTTGGCTTAAAAAATGTTGGAATGCCTTATAACAGTGAACGTATCAAGCAGGAATTAGAGGCTCTGGATACTTATTATCTGGGGGAAGGCTGGTATTCTGATGGTGCAACCGAGCAAAGAGATTATTATATTGCTTTTGCCATGCACTATTACGCCTTAATTTACGCACATCTGATGAAAGAGGAAGATCCTGTTCGAAGCAGGCTTTACATAGAGCGCGCTAAGATATTTGCTCAGGATTTCATCTATTGGTTTTCGGAAGATGGTGACAGTGTCCCTTACGGAAGAAGCCTGACTTATCGCTTTGCACAATGCGCTTTTTGGGGTGCGCTCGCCCTTAATGATGTGGAAGTTTTTTCCTATGGAGTTATGAAAGGGATTGTTCTAAGGCACCTTCGAAACTGGTTTCAGAAACCGATATTTAGTCGTGACGGTATTCTTAGCATTGGGTATTGCTATGAGAATCTGGTTATGTCTGAATCTTATAATGCTCCTGGATCACCTGCCTGGTCATTAAAAGCCTTTCTTCCTCTTGCCTTATCAGAAAGCCATCCTTTCTGGCAGGCAAAAGAAGAACCATTGCCTTCCTTATCCTACAAAAGAGTTATGCCTCATCCTCATATGGTATTTGTAAGAAAACCACATCATGTAGCAGCATTTACCGCTGGACAATATGCTGGCTTTGAGCCTGCTCACATGGCAGCAAAATATGAAAAATTTGCTTACTCCAATGTATTTGGATTCAGCGTGCCACGAGGCGATTATGACCTTGAGCAAAATGCTCCTGACAGCATGTTAGCGTTAAGTGAACAGGATAGTTATTACCGCGTCAGAAGAAATTGTGAATTATTGGAGCTTAATGAAGAACTTATCCGCTCTCGTTGGAAACCATGGCCAGACGTGACGGTCACTACTACCATATTCCCAGGATTACCCTGGCATTATCGTATCCATGATATTGAAACCCAACGTCCTCTATTTGCAGCGGACTGTGGATTTTCCATTCCAAGAGCTGCTGACAGAGGGGGCGACTTTATCCCTTCACAAGCGCTAAAGACTGAAAATGGTTATCTGATCTTTGAGTGTCCTTATCAAGACGAGAATGATAAAACCTGCTACCATTATATCAGTGGTATATACGATTTAAACGGAGAAGGAAATGCACATTTTATCCAGGCAGACAGCAATAGTAATCTGATCCATCCAAGAACCTGCATACCCATGATTCAGTCACAGCTAAAACCTGGTAAACACAGACTTATTTCTGCCGTTTATGCCGGAACAAGGGAAGCACTGCCTACCGATATCCCAATGACGGCAGAGATGCTGCTGGCACTTCTGGCAAATAAAAAATAGTTAAAAAATGCCCCTGGTCTCAATCTTCAAAGACCAGGAGCTTCTAACAATGATAAATCACTCATATATGGTTTTATTCCGCTTTTTATTTAGATTTTTGTATTGTACCGGAGTCAAACCTGTCTGTTTCTTAAAAAAACGAATAAAGGCATTACAATAGAGATATCCCACCAGTTGACAGATCTGTTTAACCTTTAAATCAGTTTCATCTAACAGTTTTTTGGAGATTTCAATCCGAATGCTATTAATTGCATATAATAAAGAGTTTCCAGTTTCATTTTTATAGATCTTTGATAAATATGCAGGGGTCAGATGAAAGGTTTTTCCAAGCATTGATACATTTAAATCCGGGTTGAAATAATTTTCTTTAATATATTGATTGAGTTCCTTTTCTATAAAATATTTCTGCATCTCTTGTTGTGACAAATTCAATTCGCATGCACAAGAGCAAAAAACTAATTCTCCGAAACAATTTGGGATATGAAAATTAATCTCCCCAGTGGGTGAGTATGCCAGATATTCAACATCATCTCTGGAGGTATTATTGATTCTATATGCGTTAAACAGCCAGATATCTCCTATTTCAGGCGGAATGCCTGGTCCTGTAATAAATTCAGTAAATGGGATCGCTAACTCCACCATAAATTCCTTTTCTTCCTGATTTTGAATCACAGCTGATATAATATTATTACTGACTCTGGCAAATTGTAAAATGGTACCAGCCAGGTCATTATGTATATTATAATGAAGTACTGCATTTAACGGATTCACCTCGATTTCAAGATAGGTTTTTCGATCACTGTTATCATCAATGAATACCTCTACCACATCTTCTTCATAAAGTTTTTCATTAAAACCACTCATTGTTGCATTAATCTGTTCATACCTGCAATAAAAACCAACGTACAAAAACATATCATCCCACAGGAACTTAACCATTGTCTGGTTATTACTTTCTAATCCTGTTACTGTATCCACTAGTAAAGCACCTTCTGCCGCCTCCCACTGGACTTTCTTTAAATTACCATTGACAATAAGTTTATCGCATATTTTCCTGCATTTATATCTCATAAGGATTTCCCTTTCTAAAATTTTATATTGAGCGGTAACGAAAAAAGCGGGGTGCTATCAAACTAACTTACGTTAATTTTGCAACACCCCTTATGCTTGATTTTCTTCTAGTGATTCCACAAAAATGGATCTTCTGTCCTGCTTAAATACGCTCTAAGCCTTTCCCTGTATCTAAGAATATCACTTCTCTGACAATCAGGCTTTAAAAATTCAGGATTAATTTGATAAGGATCCATTTGATTATCATAAAGATATTCCCTCTGTTCCTCGCCTGGGGCATAACCGTTAGAAATGACATAAGTGTAACGCTTATCCTTTATACCACGCCAGCCATAGGATTTATGACTAAGACCCTCACAGGAGAAATTCTTTACCATCTCCGCTCCTCCCGGATAAGAGCAAATCAACATATCCCCGGGCTCATCCTCATCCGTTCCGAACATTCCTTTCACATGACTATAGCCTTCGCATGTATCCGGAACGGGAATATTAAGAAGCTCCAGAATCGTGGGCATGTGGTCAGGGCTGGCAAAAATCCCATTGTTGTCCGCCGCCTGGATTCTGCCCTTCTGACGAATCATAAGCGGTATATGAATGGACTCCTCATACCAGATATTTTTACTCATCAATCCATGGGAACCAAGCATCTCTCCATGATCCGAAGACAAGATGACAAGAGTATTTTCCTCCATGTCATGATCTTTTAGATATTGAAGGATTCTTCCAAACTGCTGATCAATCCCATATATTGCAGCATAATACTGCCTTGTCTGAGTCTCCAGGATCCCTCCCTTTTCTCTCATCTCTTCCGGAACATTTTCACGATAGCAGACCTTAAGATCCTTAAACCTTTCGTAATACTTATCCGGCACCAGCTCATAGGGAAGATGAGGCGGATTGTAGGATAAATACAGCGCAAATGGCTGTTCACCCTCTTTCCTCGCTTCCATGTATTCAAGCGCCTTGTCTGTTTCAAATTCTGCAGACCATTTTCCTGGCTTTATCTGTCTTTCATCGTCTTGCCAATAATGGGGATCCAGGTGATCATCCCAGGCTCCGTAAGACAGCCAGTAATCAAATCCATGCCTTCTTTCCCCTGGAGGCGTATAGGCATCCCAGTCCCTTGCACCTGATATTGGATTAGTAACAAAGTTAAGCTCTGATGCATCCAGATGCCATTTGCCAATGTAACCCGTCCGGTAACCTTCCCCTTTTAGCACATCTCCGATGCAGTTCTCCTGGGGTCTTAACATGACCTTCTCTTCCAGTCCAATCTTGCAATTGGTCCACATTCCCAGGCGGAAGGGGTATTTTCCTGTCATCAGAGACGCTCTGTGAGGAGAGCATAAGGGATACGTACTGTAAGCATTGGTAAACCTCATGCTCTCCCGGGCAAAAGAGTCAATGTTTGGTGTTATCACCTGATCCATGTTCATAAATCCCATGGCGTGCGCCCGCCACTGATCAGCAAACACATACAGCAGATTTGTCTTCATTTTTTTCTCCTTATTCCTCCACCAGCACTTACCAGTACAGCTCCCAGTCCTTGGAAAGCCTTGTGAGCGCCTCCATATAAAAATAGTCTCCCCATGTATTGCACTCATCTACACCACGGTCGGTACAGGTATTCTCTTTGGAATTTCTTGCATAGGTGCCATGAAGCAGCAACCCATTGGATGTTTTGTAATCCCTGTTGGCACAAAGGTCTGTCAGCGCCCTAAGCATCCGGTCAGCTGCAGCCACATATACCTGCGCCTTTTCTTTTTCTAAGTATTTTGACATTTCCAGGATTCCGCAGACAGCAATGGCAGACGCAGAGGAATCTCTGGGCTCCTCACTTCCTGTGTTAAAGTCAAAATCCCAGTAAGGAATCAGATCTTCCGGCAGATGTTCTATAAAATAATCCGTAACGC
>Ga0316613_10002337_pt1 | contig 12245 bp, 14 predicted proteins | sample OWC_soil_day10_C_2_FD_207647 | JGI IMG/M metagenome (GOLD analysis project Ga0316613, IMG submission 207647) | Wetland soil microbial communities from Old Woman Creek delta, Ohio, United States - OWC_soil_day10_CT_b | ecosystem: Environmental > Terrestrial > Soil > Wetlands | place: USA: Ohio...
TATATTTTTATACGTCTTTATTGCCGCTTTTAAGATATTTTCTCGATGTACAACAAACAATAACCGCCTCGGATTATAGTTTTTCGCATCAAATGCGGAAAGATATGTTTTTCCTGTTCCAGTTGCCGAAACTAGTAGCGCCTTATTTTTCCCTTCACTACGTAACTTATTAAGATTTAATAAAGCTTCATTTTGCATTTTGTTTGGTTCTATTTTGCGAATTTCAGAATTGTTATCTCGATTTATTAGGGCCATGCGTGATAATTTAGCTGTTTGATATAATTTCTTATATTCATTAATCCACTCTTGTGTAACCTTACTAGCATTATCATACATTCTATTAAATTCTTCCAACGTATTATAAACGATTACCCCATTCTCCATGGATGATATTTTTAAATTCCATTCTTTATTTACACTTAATGCATTTTGTGTCCAATTGCTACTCCCAATAATAATTGTATACTTATCATTTTTCTTAAATATATAACCTTTAGCATGCAAATTTTCTTCTGTTACGATACATACTTCTAAATTCGAAAATCTTAAAAGACGTTCTAAAGCTCTTGGTTCAGTAAAGTTTAAATATTGAGAGGTAAGTATTTTACCTTTAATACCTCTTTCTTCTAATTCTTTTAAAGTATTAAACAAAACGGCAATTCCACTATTCGTAATAAATGCAACAGAAAAATAAAATTCCTCACACGTTTTTAGTTCATGAATAATCTGGCTGAGAACTTTTTTTTCATTTAAATTATCATTTACTAATAATCGGGGCTGGTATTCCTCTGATGAATTTTTATTTTTATCAATAAAGCCAGTAATCAAGCTATCATTTAATCTATTCATTGATTTCAGCCTCTATCAGTTTATCAACGATAGGAATATCAGCCTCAGCCCAATCAATTTGTTTTAAATCACACTTTTTTAACCATTTAAAACCAATATGCTCTTTTAATTGAAACTCTTTATTTTTAACTTTGCATATATAACTATGCATTTTAATTTCAAAATCAGGATATCTATGCTCTACCGTCATAAATAAATCATTCTTTTTTACTTCGACTTCCATGTCCATTTCTTCTTTTAATTCACGTTTTAATGCTACGGTTGCACTTTCTCCAGGCTCAATTTTCCCACCTGGAAATTCATATTTGTAAGAGACATAATCGAATTTTCCTTTATTTCGTTGCATGCACAAAATTTCTTCTTGATAAATAATAATTCCAGCAACAACCTCATACGTTTTCATATCATTTCCACCTTTTCTACAAAGCAATATATTTACTTGAAAAATAGTAATCCTAATTTAGTCCAAGACAAAAGGCACAAGCGCAGAAACAACTATACCAATATCAAAGATCCAAAACTACGAACACGGAGCGGATAAAGTCCAGCAAAATTGGCCAAATGGCTCTAGAGAATAAAAACAGATCTTCTAATGGCTACCCTTTAAATATGTTATCATTGTGCCATTTCAAGTAGTCAGGATCCGGGCAGTCTCGAACCGGCAACTTGATTTTCGTACCAGCAAAAGCTCCAACGAACTGCCTAATAAGTGGATCTTCTAAACTAGTTGCTATTTTAACGATAAATTCAGGAGTAATTGTAATGTCACCTATATCGAAGGCCTTATCTAATAGTATTGATAAGCAAATACCATTACGGGGGTTCAACCTTTTATCTTTATCTTTAGCCCAAGGAATGATGTGTGACCCTATAAGATACCGCGGATCAGAAATCCCAGTAATAGCACAGCGGTATCCATAATTTATCTTTACAGCACGCGCGAATACCCGCTGACTACTACCTCTCACCTTCTGAGAGGCGAAACTATCATCCACAGAATAGTTGCCTGCATTAAATTGATGAATCAAATCCTTCTCGGTATTTAAATCGTCACTATCAATATCAATCAGTCCGCTTGGAAAGGCCAAATTTACTAATCTTAAAAAGTCATCTCCCTTTATCTTCGTCATACCGTACTGATTAAATATATTGCCCCAAGTTTTTGAGTCATGCCGAAAATCCCACGGAAGATCATCCATTTGAATTTGAGTTACGACGTCAGCAAACGGCAATGCTTTAGTTATAACACCATCCACTTCTCCATTTTTTTTGTCCTTTATTTGATCAACTTTTCCAGCACCAAAAAAGTAAAATTGGTTTTTAATCTCCGAATCGCTCTGTGGGCGACGATAAAGGAATAAGTCCCCTGGTTGAACCTTATTATATTTCTTTCTTGACCAAGAATATATCTCAAAATCTAAATCATGATGAGACTTTTTTGGGGATGTATCAAAGATAAAGTATTGAGTCTGAGATTTTGACATCTCCTTCTCAAACAAAAAACATTTATCCTCTTTATGCTTAAGGCACTCTTGCCCTTTATAATTCCGATCTGTATTAGTAATTCCATTTTTGTCGCCCCCTATATATATAGGCCGTTCATTCACTTGCAACTCTTCATCAATTATTGCATTTTGTTTACTTTCAATTAGCCTTAGGATCCTTTCTAAATGTTTATAATTAATTCTCTGCTTAACTTGCGAAAATGGTTGCATGGTATTGTCTATAGTATAAATTTCGTCAAATGTAATAGGTTCAAAAATGGTGATACTATCCGTATCGAAAATGTGCGCCCCATAATAAAGTCCGTCAACAGGAACATTATATTTTTCATTTTTTATAATCCGTGCCATTGCTATTATCAAATTGTTAAACTGAAATAAGACTAATGAACCATCTGAAGAATTTATGCCAGATTTACGGTAATAATAATAACCTTCTTTTTCAATTAAATTTTTTAGAAAGTACTTCTTTTGCATGTCGGCTACTGACCATTCAGGAAATTCTTCATCTTTACTCATAGGCAAAATTCTAATTTCTAGCTCAGTATTTTCTACGTTTGTTTTATCATTATTAGGACGTGGCAAATCAATTTTAATCCCTAAATGGTCCGCAAGTTTATACCATTCTTGGCACTCCCTAATCTTTTTACATTCTAACTTAAAAAGTTTTCTGGCTGAGAGCTCCTTTGTATCTATACCATACAGCTTATAAAATGGATTAAATCCTGCTCCTACTACATGTGTATTTTTTTTAACAACCTTTGCGGATAGAAATGGCAGTCCAAATTCATAGCAAAGTTTTGAGATCTCTCCAATATTTGTTCCCACTTGTCTATGGTGTATTGGCGGTGTTATTCTGCTTCCCAATTCATTATATTCTACATATGGCTCATTTTTCATTACAGAAATCAACAACTGCTCTGCAAGTTTTATCTGAATATCTGTTAGTTTTGAGAACATACCAATTTCTCCCTTACAGTGATTTTATCTAAGATTCCTTCGGTCCCCCCTAAATTGGGAGTAAAATCTCTATATCACGTATTATCATAGAATAGCTATTTTTTGATAACACAAATAGTTTTATATCCATAACCTAACCTGCAAAAATCCCTAATCATCACGTTCGTCATTCTTTAAACAACTACAATAATTATCTTGCTGTTATCTTCCGTTCCGCAATAATTTTTCTTTTTGTCATAAAAAATAACCTTCAAGGTGGTGTTTTTATTTTACACCACCTTGAAGGTTTACACAAAATCTGGGATAGACTCTTTTTATCATCTTTTCAGTTTTTCTATCAACGTAACTAGACTTAAAATCCACCCAATAACACCTCAGAATGCTCTTTTACTTTCATTAAAAGAACTGTTCTAAATCCACATTTACACTTTCCTGTGCTACCGTCAATCCACTGTTCGTCATAGTACGTCCGGCTAATTTCTTATCAATCAGCTGCTCAATGGTTGCCACTAACTCGGGATCAATCTGTCCTGACCTTCTTGCAATTTCCGCACGTGCCCGAGAACGTACCCATTCCGAAATGTTCGGTAAACTTTCAAGAAACTCAGCTACATCTTTATCTTGAGGCCGAAGGTATATTAACTTTGTTTTTGCCATTTTGCTTTACCCATTAAGTAATCACCAAAGGCATTTGCATATACCGGGTCTTCTAAAATCTGAGCACCTTTAAAATGCTTTGTTAACCACTGTTCCATCAGCAGAGCTCCGCCACCTGCCAGCAATACCAATTCATCATTTAAGTCCATCCACCGTTGAGACAAATCCGCATAAATGCGCCTCGCTAATTGTTCAGCGACACCATCATTTGGATTATTGCTTGCGTTTTGAACCTCAAGACATCCGTAATCAAGATTAAAACTATCCACATCAACAAATCGTGTACCATTGATAGTTAACGCATTTATTGTCCGGCTTCCTAAATCAAGCACACGAAATTTGCCGCTAAATTTTCTTCCTCGAAAAACCTCTGACCAGTACGCCCCCGCCCCCTCAATAGTTATTGCAATGCCATCATCCGTCAAAACAATTTCCTGTTGTGGAGCGCCATTAATTTTTATTGTATGTCCGCCGGACAATAGCCTCGTATATTCCTTCTTAATTTCCGGAATATGCTGATCCACTGGCAACCCTGTCACTATTCTTATCTCTTCGCCGGGTGTAGCCAATAACGCAATAGCCGTAAGTGTTAAAACCCTAGTTTCTTCGTGAATCTTACTCCGGCTGGTCATTTCACGCCGAAATCTTGATTCCATTGCAGCCAGTTCCCCGACGAAATACTGCTGACCATTTATTAAAACCTCATAATCTCCGCCCTCGCTGATTTTCCGTTTTCGCCATTCCCCCACCACCGAAGGTATAAATATTCTCCGATTACCGTTTGTCACAGCCTTAACACCTTGACGACCTGAATCCACACCAATTACCTGCATTATCACACCTCCCTATATAGCGTGTATATAGAAATCTATATAGGAAACTATATACACATACCTATTCCATATGGGAATGTTTTATTCAAGTTATTTAATAAAATTAGATATAAAAACTACTTCGTTTCAATTTCAATCACTTCAAACAAGTCGTTAACATTACATTTCAATTTGCAACTTAACTTAATAGCCATTTCTAAAGTTGGCTGCAAGTTTTGGTTTTCCCACCTATTATAATGGCTCTGAGATACGCCTAAAAAAGTTGCAAACTCGGTTTGATTCATCTCATATGTATGTCGAAAATGTTTCAAATTATTTTTCAGCATAGAATCCCCTTTGTAGGAATATCATGGTATTTAATAGTATTCTGTGTGTGTAAATTATTTCCTTTTAAGTTAGTGATGTTAATTGTGAAAAAGGTCAATGGGGTTTTTACCTCCGTTGACCTCTAATTTTATATTATTTACCGAGAAGTGCAATAGCCAATCCACGGTTACTTTCCAAGTCAAATAAGTTTAAGGAGCTCCATTCAAGTGGTAACTCCTTAAACTTATCGACTCATGGCTTATTTTTTTAAGTACCTATAAATTCCATAAGCAACCGCCCCTCCACCAAGCCAATATCCAAGACTACTACCTTCTTTTTCGGTAGAATGATGAACACCAGAATAATGGGACGTGTGGGAGCTATGTGAGTAATGCGAGCTATGCGAACTATGGGAATAATGGGAAGCATATAAATTAGATTCTATTTTATCACCATCTCCTAATCGCCAATCATCAACACGACTTAAATATAGTGGAGAATCTTTATCAACATCAATAATATCATTTATTAGTTCTTTTGGTTTATTATCATAGGCTAAACCTATATTCATATTTGACAAAATTGATAAACCCGTTATATAGACATACCACCATACTTGGCGCCATCTTCTCATGCTTTCCCCCTAGCCACTACAGAGCAAGAGCATCCTTAGTTATTTTATTTATAACTCCATCAGCGTAGATTCCATTGTTATTTTGAAAATCTTTTATCGCTTGGATAGTATTATCATCACGGACTCCGTTAGTATTACAATTAAAGCCTAGCTGCTTTAATTTTTGTTGAACATTTATTAATGATATTGAATTCAAAGCCTGCCTAGTATTAGGCCCAACCATACCATCAACATCTAAATCGTACCCTTCTTGGAACTTTTTAATTGCCTGAACTGTTTGTTGGCCATTAACCCCATCTGCGGTACCTACATCATACCCCAGCTCATTTAACCTTTTTTGAATACTTTGCATTTCCGCAGAAAATGTTACTACAGGTTTAGAATATGTAGCTGTAGCATTAGAATACGATGGACTACTATAGTCAGTAGACGTATATGCACTTGAGTAATGAGATGTATGTGATTGGTGTGAATAATGAGACGAATGAGAGCTATGAGAATAATGAGCGTATTGCTCTAGATTTGCTTCTGACGAAGCGATAATATTTCCGATTTGATAGTTTGACGGTGTTAAATATATAGGCGTGTCATGTTTAACTTCTGGCATAGACTCAGTAGAAACAACTGGTTTCAACTCAGCGCCTTCAGCAAAACTAAAACCTAGACTTGTTATAATCCATAAAGACGTGATTGCACAACGTGACAAAAGTCGTTCATATAATTTCATTTTTCATTTTCCTTTCTATTCTATAATAGGTTTTAGATACCTACTCTGCCTAGTAGATGTAGCAAAGTTCCCAGCACAATGATCTATTTTTATACATGATGTGCAGCTATCTTGAAAAGTTTTCTTCCATTCTGAAATACTATCTCTAGAAAATCGCCACATTTCCTTAGGTAATAAGCAATACGGAAGATTAAATATAGACACGTTCATTGCTCTACGATGCAATTCGATCACACATTGACGTAACTGCGCTTGATATTCTATAGGATCAACCCATACATCATTTAAATTCTTCGAGGCAACGCCTGAACATTCCATTCCCATCAAAGCAATATGAGCTACAAACGGCATATTACGAAAAATAAACTCAGCTAAATCTACCAACCTATCATAATTTTGTTTTATCATCACTACTCTTATTTCTACGGGAGCCTTAAGACGCGCTAAATTATATAATCCTTTTATCGTCTGCTGAAAACTTCCCTCACTACCGACTATTAAGTCATGCTCAATGTCAGTTGGTGCATACAAAGGAATACAAAACATAATATTTGAATTTGCCTCAACTATTTTCTTTGCTATACTAAAATCTGACAGAAGTTTTCCATTGGTCAGTAACGAAACTGGCGTACTAGGAAACTTAGTCTTACATCCATGTAGCAATTCTACTAGATTATCCAAACATAGCGTAGGCTCTCCTCCCGTAAAACAAATATGTTTTACTTCATCTGAAGATGAAAGTAGCGAAAGTATTTTTTGGTTTAATTCATGATATGATCGTGATAAACTAACAGATTTTTGCGGGCACATAATACAAGCTGAATTACAATAATCAGTCATAAAAAATACATTTTGGTGAGATTTGTTTTCCCATAAGACTTGTATCATTCCATCAGAATTAATTTTAACTATATCGCCATCAAAAAGAGTGTCAAAGTCACTATCACTAATTTCGCTTACAGAAGGTTTTGTCACATTAACTGATTTAGTTGTTATTACACCAGAATAGCCCCATAATAATTTAGGGTTTTCCCGTGTCACCAAAACGGTATTTTTAGAACCTATCCATGATTTTTTCTTTGAAACCCTACAGATCAAAGGATTACCTATATTCTGAGGATTACCTTTAACAATTTTCAAGCTTTACATCCTCCAAACTGCGTCGAGTAATCCATGACCAAAATAAGTTCAAAATATCCTCATTGCCTTGATCAATCAATTGGAAGATATAATCAATAATACCCTTATTTTTTTTACAGAAGCCACTGTTTGGCCGTTTCCCAACAACATCCCCAGTTTCTACATAATATCTAATGGGATCAGCACCACAGTAAAGTTGATAAGCACAAGTCCCACAACCAGGCATGACTTCCACGCAGCTTCTATATACAAGATTTTGAATAACCGAACCATTAAAAAGTTCTTCATACGAGTCACTAAAAACGTTCCCCATAAGAAATGTCTTATCGCCCATTCTCGCTAACATTCGAGCTTCATCAGCAGGATAAACTTCTCCGCTATAATCGTAAATTGCACCACTAATTCCTGCCCCTGCGGGAGACTGTAAATCAACAAATCCTGTTGAAAACGGGGTTAGTATTCGTTGTAATAAAAGAACTGTATAGTATTCTATAAAGGGTTTGCCATTCATATTTAACTCAATGATGTAGTTCAACGCATTTTTAAATGCAAATAAAAATTCTTCGGTTGAGTAACCTATATTATCCGAGTTCGTAGCTGCGTATCCATAAGGATTTAAAGCTCGCAAAAATACACCTGAAAAACCCATATCAATATAATGATCAATAACTTCGTCTAACCTTGTTAGATGATCTCTTGTAACAGTTAGTAATGCAGTACATCCATCAAAACAACCTTCTTCCCGAACAAGTTCAAGGTTATCTTTAAAACGATCATAACTACTACTACCGTCTCTACTTTTGCGGTGACAATCATGAAGGTCCTTCGGCCCATCTAGTGATGTTGATAGCATTACTTTATGCTTTTTACAGAAAGTAATAATTTCTTGGTTTATTAATACTAAATTAGTACAAATAACAAACCCAAGTTCACGTTTAGCATAACGATTAATATGCTCTGCATAGAGAATGCTTTCTTTAACAATATCCCAGTTTAATATTGGTTCTCCACCTTGAAATTCTATTTTTATAGTTGGCGATGGCGACTGAAATATCATGTCAATAGTTTTTCTGGCAGTTTCCCAATTCATATCAAATTCAAGTTTTTCAGGTTCAATACTTGAAGCATGGCAATAGTCACATATACAATTACACCGGACTGTTACGACCATCATATGTAATGTAGTAAATGAAGTTAAGTAGGCTTTTCTCGTACGAAGCTTTGTAGAAAGCAAATCAATAGCCAAATCTACATCATCGGTAGCTATAAGATGCTTAGATTTAAATCCAAATAGTGAGTTGCCCATTACATCGCTATCGCCAGATAGTAGGCGATTAAACTTGTCCAGATCTAAAAATACATACTCGCCACCTTGATTTACAATTAGAAATCGATTATCTGAAAATCGCTTAAATGTAAAAGGTAACAACTGTACTTTTGACATTACGCGCCAGCCTTTCGACGTTTCAACGGAGTAAATGCGTGTTCATAAATTATTTCACGAAGCGCTCCATAACGTTCATCCAAATCTCGTCTAACTTGCTGATCTAAAACCTCATTGCAATATTCTCCAAGTGCAAACTTAACATCAGAATCAATTTGCTCTATTTTGGTCTGGAACCAAACCCCCACATAATGATCATCTATAGAATCAATACGGATTTGAAAATTTTCTCTAAATAGATATGCCGCCGCAAAGATAGACTCTCTTTCATAAAAGGCTTTAGGAAACTTTACTAAATAGAGACCTGATTCAATCTCTATAATAAACGACTGTTTTTCCATTTTTTTGCTCCTTGTCTATAAAAAAATAACACTCCTTTCATAATGAAGAGGAGTATTTCATACTAATTTAATTTTCGTAATAGTATTGCGAATAGTGGGAGCTATGAGAATTATGTGAGTAATGAGAGCTATGCGAACTATGCGAGTAATGTGACATCTGTTGCATATTATCCTGACTATTTTGTTCAATCATATATGTACTGCTCGATTGCAAATATATTGGTTCATTTGCATTAACTACCATAGTAGTTTCTAAAGATCTTATGGGACCTGCATCAACTAGACCTATACTAGAACAAAGGCATGTAATAGTAACAATTGCAAAACTCCAGAAACGATATACAAATTTCACAATATCACCTCCATACCTTTACAGGATAAGCCTAATATCCCATTTTTGTCAACAGATTCCATTATTCTATTTTGCTATAACTATGTAAACTTATTCTTACACTCCTACTCACATGCTTCACTGATGCCCCTAGCGAGTATTGCTGAGAATAACGCAACTTCATGACTAAACTCAAAAAACGGGTTTTTACCACTTTCTTTTTCTACCTCTATTCCATTCTTATAGTGTTTAAAATCAAGCACCTGAGAGAATCGTATTGTTGAGTTCTTTTTAGTCCCTGTATAAATTAGGCGTTGATTTGTCACATAAAGATTGCCTGAATCAATTTTTGTTAACACATCTTCAGACACACGTTGAACCCCGACACTTCCCATTCGCCAATAAACACCTTTTGCTAACTTTACCCGCATAGCAGGCCCCCCATAATTAACACGCCGCGTAACCTTTCTATACTCCAAAAGATTAGCCGCTACGACCATATAGCATTTTTCATTTCTATGAAGGTTAATATCCACCGAAATTACAGGAATCTCTCCATATTGCACCAGCCACTGATATCTGCATCGTGCAAGCTTATCATTTGTATTTTTATCTGGAATAAGATCATCAGAACTCGATATCCCACCCAGTTCATCTATACGAGTATCTATCATCGCCTCTCTCAAACCTTGCTCCTGCTCAAGAGAATACAACCCGCTTTCTATTATTGGTTTAAAATATTCATTCATCAATGACCGAGCAAAATCCGAATGAACCTTTAAAACTACTTTTTTTGGTATTAAAAGTTTAGCTTGAATATTTTTTAGCTCTATAACCTCTTCATCCGAAATACCTTTAGTTCCACTGAGTCTCAGAAGTTCTTTCTTATAATAATCCCTAGTTCGTTCTTCACGCATTTGCCTCGCTCGCTCTTCTGGAATGTTAAATGTCGTCTGAAGATATGCTAGAATACTCATGTCCAATTCGTCCAATTCGTTGTCGGATATCGCATGCAACAGGTACTTATCATAAAATGATAAACATTCTTGTCGACTATTGATATCTGTTTTATAAGATGTCATAACAGATTCTATCTCATTATGAGTAATTTTACGAATGTCATCCGAGCCAGCAAACATATTATTAATTTCAATAATAGCATTCTTTTTAACACAAAGATGAAACAGACGTTGAAACCAATTTGGATTCTGTAGTTGCTCTGCTAAAAATGGCAACACTACTCTTCACTCCAATTCTTTTTTACCACAACGTATACAGCATGTATGGCCTTCGTTATATATTTATTTTAAGCAATTCACTAAATTCACCTAGTTTTCCTGCCATTAATTTTAGCGAAGTCGCATTATGCTTATCCCAATTATGTAAATTTTTATGGAACATAAATTTTAATTATGGTAAACTTATACCATAAACTACTAATTTCGCCACGATATGCAATAAATTAACAGCATATTACTTTTATATTATTTTAATTAGGCAGGAGTGTTTTTATGAAAAAGTCAAAATTATTTACGTTGTCAATATTTCTTTTTCTACTGTTAGTTACTTCAATTACTTATGCAAACCCAATAGAAGTAAAACTTGTAACTATTGAAGAGTATAAGGCAAATGCTGACCATACTACTCTTTTAGATGTAAGAAGTGTTAACAGTCGAACTAAAAGTAATCAAGCAATCCCAGGTGAGATATGGATTAACCCATACAGTGGAAATATCTTGCAAAATTTTATTACATCTGCAGATAAAAATGTGTCATATACTATCTTCTGCTCTTGCGTAGATGATAATTATAGTATTAGGGCAGCCCAAATATTATTGAAAAATGAGTTTAAAAACGTAACCGTACTTAAAGGTGGTTGGGATAAACTTACCAAAAGCGGTATCAAAATGATATCTATAGATGGAGGTACTCAAAAATGAAAAAACTAATTTTTATGGCATGTTTATATTTGATTATTAGCATTCCAGCTATTGTTTTTGGATCACCTAATACACAAGATGATGGCATAATTCCAGACCAAACAGTCCAACATCAGGTTACTAAACAAGTGATAGATGAAAATTCTATTGCTGGAACCAAGGATATAGATTCAATATTTTATCCAGATAGCAATTCCATTGCTGGTACTAACGACCCAGACATTATTCCTATGACCAGAGGATGTTGTAGCTGGCATAAGGGCGTATGTGGCTGCGATGATGGACGCACTGTATGCTGCGACGGTTCATATAGTCCTTCTTGTGGGTGTTAGAACTACCATTAATTCTAATAAATAATGACTTTAATTATGCACATACGTAAACCAACACTTTTTTACAAAACACTAGAACTACCAAAGCCCATTAGCCGCATATCAAAACGGTTAATGGGCTTTAATATTAAGACTTAAATATGTCACCACCACAATTAAACAACTTTTCAAAAGCGCCAAGCTTTTTAGCGTTCCTTATATTACTTGATGTTATAATAATCGCTGTATCAAAATCCATAGCTTCGAATA
>Ga0316613_10002340_pt1 | contig 12242 bp, 9 predicted proteins | sample OWC_soil_day10_C_2_FD_207647 | JGI IMG/M metagenome (GOLD analysis project Ga0316613, IMG submission 207647) | Wetland soil microbial communities from Old Woman Creek delta, Ohio, United States - OWC_soil_day10_CT_b | ecosystem: Environmental > Terrestrial > Soil > Wetlands | place: USA: Ohio...
GCTGGCGAGGTCGCGGATCACACGTTCAGCGTCTGCCGTTTCCGGCACGTTCTCGACGAAAGTAGTTTTGACCTGATCGCCAAACTTGGCTTCGACGGCCTTGCGCCCCACGTCGTGGGAGTAGGTCCAGCCATGATCACCGGTCGGGCCGATGTAGAGGAAGCCCGCCTTGAGCGGCTCGGCAGCCATTGCGCCAGTGGAAAGTGCTGCGGTCGTGGCGGCCAGGGTGGCCAGACGCACGAAACTCCTGAAAAAAGTCATCGAGGGATCTCCTGATCGGGTTCGCATGAAAAAGGCTGCAGGCGGGGGAACCACTTCTGCAGAGTGGGCCAGATTATGACCCCTGTCAGGCCTTGTGGAGAATGCCTCCGCAGATGAAAAGAAAGGATTATTTGCGGTGGCGCAGGCTGCTAGACTTCCGTCCTTTCGAAGAATCGTGTTTTCTTTGTTACATGAGTGTTCCTGCCCATTCTTCTGATTTGCCACCGCGCCTGGCGCTCTGGCACGTGACCAAGCGCTACCCCGGCGTCGTGGCTAACAACGATGTCAGCCTGACCGTGAAACCCGGCGAGATTCATGCTGTGCTTGGCGAGAACGGCGCCGGCAAGAGCACCCTGATGAAGATCATCTACGGCGCTGTGCATGCGGACGAGGGGCATCTGGTCTGGAACGGACAAACGGTTCATATCGCCAATCCGTCGGCTGCGCGCCAACTCGGGATCGGCATGGTGTTCCAGCATTTCCAGCTGTTTGAAACCCTGTCCGTGGTCGAGAACATCGCACTGGCGCTGGAAGGCGCTTTCGATCTCAAGCATCTGGCCGAGCGAGTCAGTGAAGTCTCGGCCAGATACGGCCTGCCGCTGGATCCCCAGCGCCTGGTGCACAGTCTGTCGGTGGGCGAACGCCAGCGGGTCGAAATCGTGCGCTGCCTGCTGCAGAACCCGCAATTGCTGATTCTTGACGAGCCGACATCGGTGCTGACGCCGCAGGCTGTGCGAGCCTTGTTCGGTACCTTGCGGCAGCTGGCCAGCGAGGGGGTCAGCATTCTCTATATCAGTCACAAGCTGCATGAAATCCAGGCCTTGTGCGACCGTGCCACCGTGATGCGCGACGGCCGCGTGACGGGCGAGGCCGATCCGCGCCAGGAAACCGCGGCCAGCCTCGCCAGCATGATGATCGGACGGGAACTGCCCGTGTGTTCGGCCCCGCCGTATCACGGTGAAAGCTCGGCGGTGCTGGAGGTGCGCGGACTCGATTATCACAACGAAGATCCGTTTGGCGCTTCGCTGCACGGTGTAGATCTGGTCGTCAATCGGGGCGAGGTGGTCGGGATCGCCGGGATTTCCGGAAATGGTCAGGCCGAGTTGCTGGCCGCCTTGTCGGGCGAGCAGCTGTCCGCTCCCGGCTGTGTGCTGATTGGTGGTGAGCCGGTCGGGCATCTGCATGCCGGCAAGCGGCGCGATAAAGGCCTGGCTTTCGTGCCCGAAGAGCGCCTCGGACGTGGTGCCGTGCCGGCCATGACCCTGGCCCAAAATTTCCTGCTGACATCGCATCGCAAGCCCGCTTTGCGCCGCCATGGCCTGATCAGTCGTACCCGTGCGCGGGAGTTCGCCGCGCATTGCATCGAGCGTTTCGATGTGCGCTGCAACGGTGTGCTGTCGGCTGCACGCAGCCTTTCTGGCGGGAACCTGCAGAAGTTCATCGTCGGGCGCGAAGTCCTGCAAGAGCCCAAGGTGATGATCGTGGCGCAGCCAACCTGGGGCGTGGATGTCGGGGCCTCGGCCTTTTTGCGCCAGACCCTGCTGGATATCGCCCGGAGCGGGGTAGGGGTGCTGGTGATCTCTGAAGAACTCGAAGAACTGTTTGAAATCTGTGATCGTATCGCCGTCCTGGCGGGTGGGCATCTGTCGATGCCTGTCGCCAGAGCGCTGACGGATGCAGAGCAGATCGGCTTGTTGATGGCCGGTCCACAACAACAAGCGGCGTAATCCCATGCAACTTCTCGAACCTCGTGCCAATCCTTCAAAGCTGATGCGCTGGGCTGCGCCGCCTCTGGCAATCATGCTGACCCTGCTGGCGGCTGCCGCAATCTTCGTGCTGCTTGGCAAACCGCCGCTGCAGGCGTTCCACGTCTTTTTCATCGAACCCTTGCAGGACGCCAATGGCTGGAGCGAATTGCTGCTCAAGGCGTCCCCCTTGATCCTGATTGCGCAAGGGCTGGCTTTGGGTTTCCGGGCACGGATCTACAACATCGGTGCCGAAGGGCAATTCCTGATGGGTGCGATCTGTGCCAGCGGCGTTGCGATTTATACCGACGGGATGACGAGCGCCTGGATCCTGCCGGCGATGGTCGTGGCCGGAGCCATCGGAGGAGGCTTGTGGGGCGCGCTACCTGCCTGGCTGAAAACCCATTACAACGCCGAGGAAACGCTGACCACGCTGATGCTGACCTACGTGGCGAGTTATCTTTTGTCGTGGCTGGTGGGCGGGCCGTGGCGTGACCCGGGCGGCACCAATTTTCCGCAATCCATCCTGTTTTCCGAACCAGCCATGTTCGCGCCGCTCTTCGAAGGCTTGCGTGTGAATAGCTCGGTTTTCATCACCGTGATCGCCGTGCCATTGTTCTGGCTATTCGTATCAAAAAGCTTCATGGCATATCAGCTGGCCGTAGGTGGCGAAGCGCCTGCCGCTGCACGCTATGCCGGCTTCTCTGCGCGGCGGACCGTCTGGGTGAGCCTGATCGTCTCGGGTGTGACCGCAGGGATTGCGGGCGCTTCAGAGGCCGCCGGGCCAGTAGGGCAGCTGACTTTGTCATTGTCGCCGGGATATGGCTTTGCGGCGATCATCGTTGCATGGGTCGGGCGTCTGCATCCGATCGGGATTGTGCTGTCTGGCCTGCTGCTTGCGTTGATCTATATCGGTGGCGATGCAGCGCAGGTCTCGATGCAGCTGCCATCGGCCATCTCCTGGTTGTTCCAGGGCATGTTGCTGTTCTTCCTGCTCGGAGCGGATGCATTTGTTGATTTCAGGCTGAAGCGGCGACGCGCCAAACCCCGGCTCAAGGATCATGTGAATGACGAGGAGGGCCGCGCATGATCGAGGATCTGATTCCGATTCTGGCGACCACCCTTGCCGCAGCGACTCCGCTGATATTTGCCGGGCTGGGCGAACTCGTGACCGAGAAAAGCGGCGTGATCAATCTGGGGGTGGAAGGCATGATGCTGGTCGGCGCCATCGCCGGTTTCGCTGCCGCCTTGCAGTGGGGCGTAGCAGGCGGGATTCTGGCGGGGGCCCTGGCCGGGGCTTTGGTGGCTTTGCCGTTTTGCTTTCTCACTCTTTCACTGGGCGCCAATCAGCCCGCCACCGGATTGGCGTTGACCATTTCCGGGATTGGATTGTCGGCGTTCATCGGGCAGTTCTATGTCAGCCAGAGTCTGCCGGGACTTCAGCCCTATGCCATTCCACTGCTGGCGTCGATTCCGCTGATCGGGCCGGTGTTCTTTGCGCAGAGTGCGGTGGTTTATCTCTCGTACGTGGCTTTTGTTCTGGTTGCGTGGATGCTGGCGCGCACGCGCTGGGGGCTGATCCTGCGTGCTGTAGGCGAAAGCCCCGAAGCTGCTCACGCAATTGGCTACTCCGTCATCGGCATCCGTTATGCCGCAACGTGTTTCGGTGGGGCCATGGCGGGAATTGCCGGAGCATATCTGTCGACCGTTTATACCCCGCTGTGGGTACAGAACATGACTGCCGGGCGAGGCTGGATTGCGGTGGCCTTGGTGGTGTTTGCGACCTGGAAACCTTCTCGCCTGATGCTGGGAGCCTATCTGTTTGGTGGCATGACAATCCTGCAACTGCATGCGCAAGGACTCGGCGTGGAACTTCCCTCCCAGTTGCTGGCCGCCGTGCCCTACGTAGCCACAATCCTGGTCCTGGTGTTGATCTCGCGGGACCGCAAGGTATTACGCCTGAACCTGCCTGCATCCTTGGGTAAGCCATATATCTCGGGAGGGTGAGCCAAACGTCTCCGGCACATCGTGCTATTCGTTTGGACCTGCGTGAGCATTTCATCAGAGCAAGGTCTTGAAACGCCACGCGCCGTTCCGTTTTGTCTCCAATACAAAGAATGTGAATGCCGAAAGCATTATTTTGTGGACGGTATGTTGGTTACATACCATCCATCCTGCAGGTGGAATCTCAATGAGATTGTGATGAGAGCCTTGACAGCGAGGGTGTTCTGTACCATAATCTTGTTTCTCTGACGCGGGGTGGAGCAGTCTGGCAGCTCGTCGGGCTCATAACCCGAAGGTCACAGGTTCAAATCCTGTCCCCGCAACCATATTTATGTAATTAAGCCAATCACTTAACGGTGGTTGGCTTTTTGCATTTCAGACCCCTAAAAATTTTTGTGCTTTCTTTATGGTGCCCTTGCGCATCGCCGGTGTCGGGAATGAAAGGCGATTCATGGCGGTTTAAACCAAAAAGGCTCTGTGGACAAAATGGCGTGACAGCAGATCTATCTGCTGGCCTGCCGAAATTGGCGAAGTCTTCCGGAACCGTACTGGATTTTCTGAATGCCTTTGTCATTTTTACGCGCATCATCCCGGATGAAGAACAGGCAAATGATTTCATGTTGTGCGCGAATGGCGGTCAAGTTAGCGCAGGTCTTAGGCAGGACTCAACATGAGCAACTGACTCCGTGCAAGCCCTATGCTAGTCTGGGGGCGATAGGCGGGGAGAGTGGTTAGTCGGGCGGGCAGGGCAGACGCCTGGCTGTAAGGGATAATCTGGTTTTCGGTCGCTGAAACGAAGAAAGCCAGCACCGGAGTGCTGGCTTTCTAATCTGGCTCCTCGACCTGGGCTCGAACCAGGGACCTACGGATTAACAGTCCGGCGCTCTACCGACTGAGCTATCGAGGAATTGAGAGGCCGAATAATAGATACGGCAGCTCGCCGTGTCAAGGTTTTTGCGCTAATTTTGCTGTCTTGTTGTGAGCTTGTGGGTTCGTATTGTGTTCATCAAGAGTAAATGTTTCAGGAGAAACATCGTGAAGCTTCGTAAGTTGCAGTCCTTGCTCTTAGCGCCGGCGCTGTGTGTGCTGGTTTTGTTGCCCCAGACAGGCCTGGCTGCGACTGAAAAGGAAACCTGGCTGGGGTTGCCTGTCGAGTTTGCGAATCAGCAGTATGCCTTCAAGCAGGGGCCCGCCCTTGAATTGAACAAAGTGAAGGTGCAGACCACGGCACCCATCGAAATCGAAAGAGCCTGGGTCACACCGGATTGGGCGGATTGGATTACGCAATTCCGCACTTCCAGAGTTAGGGTGAGTACAGGGGAGATCGTGGCTCGTCCCAGTTCGCTGGCACGTCTCGGGTTTGTGGATGGACCGTCGACGCACAAGGTCAGCAAACTCGAGTTTTCGAGCCTCAAACTGCTGCTCGGGACTACACCCCTGGTGTTGCCTGCGGGCGAAATGCGGTTTGGTCCGGATGGCGCATTGAGTGCGATACGGATCAAATTCGAGAGTGGTTTCAGTCTGGATCTTTCTCCGCAGGAAGGTGGCAGGTTAGGTGTGTTGCTGCAGTCGGACGCGATGAGATGGGCTGTTCTGTCAGCCTTCAGTTTTGATAGCGTGGTAGCGCAAGGGGCGATGTCGGATGATGCGGTAGTTCTCGACAAGATCGGTACGAATGGTGATGGGGGCTCAATTCGTGGCAGCTTGCGCTTGATTTCTGCAGGCAAGTTTCTGCTTGATGGCGATCTGAAAATGGAGAGCTTGCGCGCTCGGGATGTTCTCGGCCGCTTGTACCCGCGCCCCACGGTTGATGGCGTTCTGAGCGGGAGCTTCAAGCTGAGTGCTTCTGCCGAATCTTTCGAACAGCTGGCCTCTACCGTGGCTGTGAGCGGAACCTATGTGCTGAAGAATGGTGCGATTGATCGCTTCGGTTTGCTGGAGGGAATGCGGCGAAGTGGCACAGGGGTGGTTGGCGGCGGGCTGATGCGGTTTGATAGCTTGAATGGCCGGTTCAGCGGCCGTGCTGGCGAACCTGCGCAGGTTGACTATCAGGGACTGGCATCCGGGGCCTTACGCGGCTCCAGCAGCTTTACGGTTCTGCAGGACGGTCGCTTGAAAGGCTCTGTGAGCGGATCCCTGACCTTGCCAGGAGGCGAAAACGTGTCGCGCAATTTTGAATTGTCCGGCAAGGTTGATGCTCCTACTTTGACGGTGCGGTAGTATCTGCCTTGTCAGCAGGCCTGATCCGGGCGCTGCCCGGATCAAGGTTGAGGATTTTTGCCGTGCCGTCGCATCTTCGCGAAACAGAATTTCTTGTGTCCTGCTTGTGCGCTGCCTGGTGCGGGACTTGTCGTGAATACCGTACAGGGTTCGATGCGTTGCAGTCGCGTTTTCCAGAGGTTGGTTTTATCTGGGTTGATGTCGAGGATCAATCGGATATCGTAGACGAGCTTGATGTCGAGAACTTTCCGACTTTGGTTATTCAGCGGGGCGTACGGGTATTGTTTTGTGGCCCGATGCTTCCGCAGCATCATTTGTTGGAACGTCTGCTTGAAACGTATCTGGCGCAAAGCGAAGAAGAATCGGTAGCGTATGCCTTGGGTAATCCGGAGAGGCGGGCCTGGCAGGGCGTTGCGGACATCCGCTCGCGCTTACCCGTGAGGTGATGTAAAAGAAAATGGGCCTGAGAAGGCCCATTTGTCATGTATCAGGCGCGAGATTACTTGAGTACAGCTGCGATTGCGTCGGCAACGTAATCGATGTTCTTGGTGTTCAGTGCCGCCAGGCAGATGCGACCCGTGGAAACGGCATAGATGCCGAACTCGGTTTTCAGGCGTTCGACCTGCGCAACGCTCAAGCCGGTGTAGCTGAACATGCCGCGTTGCTGGATCACGAAGCTGAAGTCCTGCGCCACGCCACGGGCAGCCAATTTCTCGACCAGACTGGTGCGCATTTCACGAATGCGCAGGCGCATGCCTGCCAGTTCGGTTTCCCATTGCTGGCGCAGCTCGGGGGAAGCCAGAACTGCGGCAACAATGGCGCCGCCGTGGGTGGGCGGGTTGGAATAGTTGGTGCGTACCACACGCTTGATCTGCGACATTACCCGGCCCGCTTCTTCTTTGCTGGCACAGACGACGGTTAGTGCGCCAACCCGTTCGCCATAAAGCGAAAAGGACTTCGAGAAAGAGCTGGAGATGAAGAATTGCAGACCGGATGCGGCGAAAGCACGAACAGCTACCGCATCGGCATCAATGCCCTCGGCAAAGCCCTGATAGGCCATGTCGAGGAAAGGTACAAGACCGCGTTCCTGGCATACGGCGACGACCTCCGCCCACTGTGCATCGCTCAGATCTGCACCGGTCGGGTTGTGGCAACAGGCGTGCAGAACAACGATGGAGCCTGCCGGCAGGCCAGCAAGGCAGGCTTTCATGCCTGCGAAGTTCACTCCACGCGTGGCTGCGTCGTAGTAAGGATAGCTTTCTACGGTGAAACCGGCCGACTCAAACAGGGCACGATGGTTTTCCCAACTGGGGTCGGAAATGTAGACCTTGGCCTGTGGCAGCAGACGTTTCAGATAGTCTGCGCCGACTTTCAAAGCACCCGTGCCGCCAAGCGCTTCGATGGTAATCGTCTTGCCTTCGGAGATCAGTGCAGAATCCGCGCCAAAGAGCAATGCCGCAACCGCCTTGTTGTAGGCGGGCAAGCCATCGATGGGTTGGTAACCGCGGGCCGGCGCGGCTTCCAGACGGACCTTCTCCGCCGTTTTTACTGCTGCGAGCAGAGGGATCTTGCCTTCGTCGGTGAAGTAAACCCCGACGCCGAGGTTGACCTTGGTGCTACGGGAATCTGCGTTGAATGCTTCATTCAGACCCAGAATCGGGTCACGCGGGGCCATTTCGACGGCAGCAAAAATCGACGAGCTCATGAATACTCCAGTGATCAGTGATAAGCCCCGCAATAAGATCGCATCGGGGCGGGAAATCCGTAATAATCAACGGCTGGCCGCACCCGCAGGTTGACCGTCCAGTCCCTGAAAGAAGCAAATTTTACCATGGCCGATACCCCCGCCTCTCCCGCAATTGTGTCCTTTCCGGGCAGTCCGTTCCGTCTTCACCAGCCGTTTGAACCGGCAGGAGACCAGCCTGCGGCCATCAAGCTGCTGACCGAAGGTATTGAAGATGGCCTTATGTTTCAGACCTTGCTGGGCGTAACAGGGTCCGGCAAGACCTACACCATGGCCAATGTGATTGCGCGTTGCGGGCGTCCAGCGCTGGTGCTGGCGCCAAACAAGACGCTGGCGGCACAGCTTTACGCAGAGTTTCGCGAGTTTTTTCCCGAAAACGCGGTCGAGTATTTCGTTTCCTATTACGACTACTACCAGCCTGAGGCCTACGTGCCCTCGCGGGATTTGTTCATCGAGAAAGACTCGGCGATCAATGAGCACATCGAGCAGATGCGTCTTTCTGCGACCAAGAGTCTGCTGGAGCGGCGTGATGTGGTGATCGTGGCGACCGTTTCATGCATCTATGGTATCGGTGATCCGGTGGATTACCACAGCATGATCCTGCATCTGCGCGAGGGCGAAAAAATGCCCCAGCGCGATGTCGTGAAACGGCTGGTGGCCATGCAGTACGACCGCAATGATGTGGATTTCCAGCGTGGTTGTTTTCGCGTGCGCGGTGACGTGATCGATGTGTTCCCGGCAGAAAGTGCAGAGTTGGCATTGCGGATCGAGTTATTCGACGATGAGATTGAACATCTCACGCTCTTTGATCCGCTCACAGGCCACCTCAAACAGAAATTGGGGCGGTTTACGGTGTTCCCTTCCAGTCACTATGTGACGCCGCGCGCTACCGTGATGAAGGCTATCGAGAAGATCAAGGAAGAACTGCGCGAGCGCGTTGAGTTCTATCAGCGCGGAGGCAAGCTCGTCGAGGCTCAGCGGATCGAGCAGCGTACGCGGTTCGATCTCGAAATGCTGTCGGAATTGGGCTTTTGCAAAGGGATCGAAAATTATTCGCGGCATCTTTCCGGGCGCTTGCCCGGCGATCCTCCGCCAACCTTGATCGACTATCTGCCACCCGATTCTCTGATGTTCGTGGATGAGTCCCACGTTGCGATCCCGCAGGTAGGCGGCATGTTCAAAGGTGACCAGGCGCGCAAGATGAACCTTGTCGAGTATGGTTTTCGCCTGCCCTCTGCTGCGGATAACCGGCCACTGAAATTTGACGAGTTTGAGCGCCTGTTGCCGCAAACCGTGTTTGTTTCGGCTACGCCTGCGGCATATGAAGAGGCCAATCAAGGGCAGGTTGTCGAGCAACTGGTACGTCCGACAGGGCTGGTTGATCCGCTTATCGAGGTGCGTCCGGCAATTACCCAGGTCGATGATTTGCTGACCGAAATCCGCAAGCGTGTCGTGGTAGAGGAACGTGTGCTCGTTACTGTCCTGACCAAGCGCATGGCGGAGGATCTGACCGATTATCTGGCCGAAAACGGTATCCGGGTACGCTATCTGCATAGCGATATCGATACGGTGGAACGCGTCGAGATCATCAGGGATTTGCGCTTGGGTGAATTCGATGTACTCATCGGTATCAACCTGCTGCGTGAAGGCCTGGATATTCCAGAGGTATCTCTGGTGGCTATCCTCGATGCGGATAAAGAAGGCTTTCTGCGGTCGGTGCGGTCACTGATCCAGACCATTGGTCGGGCTGCGCGACATTTGCATGGTACCGCCATTCTGTATGCTGACAGGATGACGGACTCAATGCGTGCAGCGATTGGCGAGACCGAACGACGTCGCAACAAGCAGATTGCCTTCAACGAAGCAAACGGGATTACGCCAAAATCGGTTAACAAGCGCATCAAGGACATCATTGATGGCGTGTATCAGGATGATCAGGCGAATCCGCGTACAGGACGGCTCGCCGCTGAGCCGAAGGCTGACTATGCATTGATGGACGAGAAAGGGTTGGCGCGCGCCATCAAGCAGCTTGAAAAAGAGATGCAGGAGCATGCCCGTAACCTTGAGTTCGAGAAAGCAGCGGCGGCACGCGACGAGCTGTTCAAGCTACGCCAGCGGGCTTTTGGCGCGGATCATCATTGATGCGTGAGTGAGGGTTGCGCCATGAAACGTATTTTGTTCGTTTGCACCGGCAATATATGTCGATCTCCTACGGCCGAAGGTGTCGCACGGCATCTGGCACGCGAGATGGGGCTCACAGGCTTTGAGTTTGACTCGGCTGGTACGCATGCTTATCACACAGGTGAAGCTCCAGATATGCGAGCGCAGAAAGCCGCGCGGAGACGGGGCTACGATTTGTCCGGATTGCGGGCTCGCACTGTCATGCAGGAGGATTTCGAAAGTTTTGATCTGATCCTGGCAATGGACCGGGGGCATCTTGCATGGCTACAGCAAATCTGCCCTGAACACTTGAGGCACAAGCTTGCCCTGTTCCTGAAATATTCCAAAATGCATGCCAATGGAGAAATCGAGGACCCATACTATGGTGGCCCAGCAGGTTTTGACCGGGTGCTTGACCAATGCGAAGAGGCAATGCGTGAAGTTTTCGATCAACTGGGTTGACATGCCCGATTGGCTGTAGGGGTTTTCTTGCTGCTATGCAGTTTGTCGCGTACCGTATTGCCAGCCGTGGTCGGTTCGTTGTTCGTTCCCCGTGCTGAAATTGCACGTTTCACCTGAAACGCTGTGCCCTGTACCTCTGTTTGCAAGGAATGCTGTATGGCTACTGGAATTGTGAAGTGGTTCAATGATGCCAAGGGATTTGGTTTCATCACGCCCGATCAAGGTGGTGAAGACCTGTTTGCGCATTTTTCTGAAATTTCTGGATCGGGTTTCAAATCGCTCAAGGAAGGTCAGCGCGTTGAATTTGAAATCAAGCAGGGCCCCAAGGGCCAGCAGGCTTCAACGATCAAGCCGCTTTAACGCTTTCTCCGCAAGGCGTTTGAAGGCCGGGGATTCTCGGCCTTTTTTCTTTTTGTGTGAGCTAAATGACCAAGAAAAAGGCCGTCATCCTTGCAGATGACGGCCTGATTGTTCTGTTGCGGCAAAAAACGCTTATCCGTTGCGGGTTTCCACTTGTTGCAGTGGTTCCTCAACGGGAATCGGACGTGGTTTGCGACGACGCGGTGCGTGAACCGGGGCTTCTTCTGCAACGACAGGAGCCTGCGCGCCAGCGATAGTTTCTACCATTTGCAATTCCGCCTCTTGTGCTGCGAGCAAGGCTTTCAGATCGATTTGTGGTGCAGCTACAGGTCTGACCGCCGGTACAATTTGTACAGGTTCAGGCTCGATCGATGCTGGTTCAATTTTCGTTTCTTCAACGGCTGGCGTTGCTGTGACAGCAGGAGCTGGCTGTGTTTCAGAAACTGGAGGCTGCGTCTGCTCCTGCGCCACCGTTTCCACAACGGGGGCCGCTGGGGTTTCTGCGGTTTCAGGCTCAGGGACATTCAACGCCAGCGGAACCTGCGCAGAGGCTTCGGAAACCGGCGCTACTTCAGGCGTTGTGGCGATGACGCTTACTTCTCCATTCTCATTCAGCGCGGAGCTGGCGTCAGTCTCTGTTCTGCGTTCGCCACGGCCACGGCCACGACGGTTGCGACGATTGCGTTCGCGTCCTTCGCTGCTGCGGACTTCAGAGGGGCTTGAACCTTCTGTCAGGGCGACACCCGTGTCGGCTTGTACTGCGGCGACGATGGTTTGTTCAGGGGCTTCTGCCAGCGCGACAACTTCGCGTTGCTGCTGCTGACGTTCACGCCGCTCCTGATTACGTTCGCCACGCTCGCGTTGCGGTTTGGCAGGCGCATCCGTGCGTTCCTGCTTGTCACCGCGTTCGGGACGGTTGCGTTCGTTTTGTACGCCTTGTTCGGTCTTGTTGCGTTCCTGACGCTCGCCACGGTTGCGCTCGTTACGCGGACCACGCTCGCCACCAGCAGGTTCTTCACGGGGCTTGCCACCATCCTTGCGTGCTTGGGCAGGATCGGTATTGCGGCCCCCTTTGCGCTCACCGCGTTGTTCGTCACGGCGACGACCATCACGGCGCTCACCGCGCGGCTTGGCCGGGGCCACCGGGGCAGGAACGGCCGGCGCGGCCGGTTCGCCACTGAGCCAGTCCATGATGCGACGGAACAAGCCTTTGCTTTCGCCCGATTTTTCGACCGGCTTGCTTGCACGAGGCGTGCGGGGTTCAACCATTGGCGCCGGTTGGTCTG
>Ga0316613_10002342_pt1 | contig 12236 bp, 10 predicted proteins | sample OWC_soil_day10_C_2_FD_207647 | JGI IMG/M metagenome (GOLD analysis project Ga0316613, IMG submission 207647) | Wetland soil microbial communities from Old Woman Creek delta, Ohio, United States - OWC_soil_day10_CT_b | ecosystem: Environmental > Terrestrial > Soil > Wetlands | place: USA: Ohio...
AACGAGTCGTTTATGTCGAGCCTTACCCTAAAAGCCGGGCGCTCGATCTGCATTCTGAGGCGATTTCGCTCAAAACTAGTCTCGATAATCAGTCTGAAAAAAACCGCGTCACGTTTGAGCCTTTTACCGGAGTTGGTGCCAGGCGATTTCTAGACCTTTTTTCCATGTCACTGGGCGGCGGCTCAAAGCTGAAACGGAAAGATAGGCAGGGTAACACTGTTGAATGGGCGAAGGAGAGTGCGGTTGCCCGCACGCCGTTGCTGCCGAAGTCGTACTTGGAGGTAGAAGCCGCAGCTTCGAGTATATGGCGAGAGGCGGAGACAGCTCTAGTATGAAATCTACCAGCGAAGCCACCGGAATCCGTTTTCCAGGAATGAGTGGTCCGAAGAAATCCGGCAGGTCACATGTACTTCCCATATGAGCGAACAGACGCACATAGTACAGATCACTTCGGATAACCCTGAGTTAGCCAGTCTTCAGAAATCCTGGGTGACCACGGTCTTTAGCGCCGAGGACGGCCTGGGCCCGATGGCTTCATTGCATCAGGCTGGTGACTCTATCGTGGCGCTGGCAACGATGACTGAAGACGGGTTCATGATCCTCGGAAGCGGCGTCATGGTCGGTCCAGGATTGATGTTCACGGCAAGTCATGTGCTTGACGAGTTTCCCCAAAATGGAGCCGGGCCTGTTTGCCTCACGTTTCTGCCCGGCGGCGCGCGTGCCTGGCTGCCTCGGGGGCGAACAACCATGAGCGGGCCGAGCGACTTCGGGCCTGACCGGCGCAGGGTCTCTGATCTTACTTTGATGAGTTGCGCCTTGAACTCTGCCGCACTAGGTGAGTTTCCTCTTGTACTGGCTCCCGTCCAGTTGGCTCTGCCCTTGATTGGCGATCGGCTGTGGGCGTTTGGTTATCGTCACGGAGACATCGTGGACCGTGTGGCTTTGCTGACACCGCTGGTTACGTCGGGACTTGTGACCGGTTGCTATCCGCAAGGCCGAGGCGAGCGTATGCCTGCCAGTTGCATCGAAGTCGACATGGACACCATGGGTGGCATGAGTGGAGGCCCCGTTGTCAACGATGAAGGCTGGGTCGTGGGAATTGTCTCGTCGTCCTTTGACGGTGGGCCAACCTACGTCACGTTGATCTGGGATGCAGTTCGTATCTCCGTCCACGGAGCACCCTCGGAGATGTGGCCGGACGCGGAGGGCGGCCTCTTGGTCGGGCGAGATCTGGGACTTGTGAAGCTCAAAGGCGCAGTGGAACGGGACGAAGCGGGCAACGTGACGCTCACCATGTCAACGTCCGAAATGGAGCAACTGGCCAAAGGCTAATGCCGGAATCTTGGACCGTCGCCATAGCAGTTCCACTTACTCGCCTTGCATCGTTCTCAACTCTCCGTACACAATGACTATTGAACTGCATCTCGATGGCGCGGCCCTTGTCGAACCTGCGGAACAGGACCTGCGCGCCGCAGGCGGGTCGCCGACGGGCGCGGTTGCCCGTGCGCTCCAGGCGCAGGTGTTTGAACGGCTCAGGGTACTCTTGGGGGAACGGCTGCTTAAGCCACCGAAAATTCAACCCGACGTAGGCCCAGGGAATGGTTGGCCAGCGACGCTGCCGGAACTGGCCAAGACCGGGTACGAGGTTTATTACACTGAGCTGCGGTTTTCCACGAAGTCCGGGGACCCTATTGAAGACATGAAGGTGTCGGGGGATGGGATCGACATCATCCCGTTCCATTACGGTGGCGGGGTCTATCGCGCCAGCCAGTTCAAGAGCAAAACGCTGAAACAGCAGATCAATCACGAACTGCGGATTAATCACTTGCGCGTCCCCGGTAGGGTCTTCCAGGCGGTACTCAAGGACCTTATGAAGTCGGACACGGTGCAGCAGCCGTGGCTTCCGAATTTCCAGCCAGGTCCGGATATTCAGGGGTTTCGTACGGTCTCCTTCGATCACATGCTTTCCGGGCAGCGAGTCTTCTGCAACTGTGCGAAGACGATGCACCATCATCTACTGGCAAAGGCGAGGGTTTTGGTACCTCTGTACGTGACAGGCTCCTGGCCACAGCAGTTCGTAGCGATCATTGAGCGAGCGAAATATGTGGATGCCAGCTGTCATCTGTGTATTGCCCGGAATCATTCTCCAGAGGAGGCGGCACGGTTATATGGCGCTGGCTTGAATACCGGCTACGTGAGTTATGTGGACCAGGTGATGTTCGACCTGGGCATGGACCGCAAGACGGCCCGGGCCGAGGTGATGCAGCTGTTGGGACTGAGCCGTTGGAAGCGGGAGGCCCAGCTGTTCCAGGTCGTCCGAGAACTGTTCCCAGACCAGCGAATATTGCGCGAGGCCTCGCCGGAATGGTTGGGGCGCATGCGGCTGGACATTTACCTGCCCGAGCTTCAGTTGGCCCTTGAGCATCAGGGCGAGCAGCACTACCGGCCGATTGGTGCGTTTGGCGGGGAGTTGGCATATACCCGCGTGGTGGAGCGGGATGCGTTGAAGCGGCAGTTGTGCCGGGAGAATGAGGTGGAGGTGCTGGACGTTCGGTTTGACGCGCCGATCTCCAGGGCGGCGCTACGTCAACGACTGCTGCGCTATTTTTAAGCGAGGCGTCGGCTCCGGCTGGGACAATGTCCGGTTAGCGGCAGAGAACAGCCCCTGAAGCTTGTTCAGTCCGATGTACATTGGAGTCGACATGTTGCGATGAAGCATGCTTGACAGATATCACCTACGAAATACGAATCCCCCGAATTCTCTGATTTTCTCGCCCGACACGCCGCAACGCGCTTCCGCTTGCGGCGTTTTTCCTGATTACGCCTCTGCTGTAAATCTTGCGTTTTCCTCTTGAATTGTGCCGATAACGGTCTTTGACCGGCACTGATCCAACACCGAATCTCTCCTCTGCGGCACGTCTTCGTGCGCGGGATGTGCAGGAGAAATTCGGAGGTCAGGATGCAAGGGACCAGTGTGCTGTTCGGTCAGGTATTGACGGTTTTTGGTATCGTCATCACCGGCGTGTGGGGTGCCACACAATGGACCGCCGCCGCCCTGGGCTATCAGCTACGCCTTGGCACGCCCTGGTTCGATTTCTACGGCACGCCGGTCTATCACCCCTGGCGTCTGTTCGAGTGGTGGTTCGTTTTCGATGCCTACGCACCGCATATCTTCAATACGGGGGGCGCCATCGCTGGCGCCAGTGGCATGGTCGCCGTGGTGGTTGCCATGGGCATGTCGATCTGGCGCTCGCGGCAATCGAAGCTGGTCACGACCTACGGCTCTGCACGCTGGGCCGATGCCGAAGAGATCGGCAAGGCCGGGCTGACCGTTCCGGCCGGTGTCTTCCTCGGCCTGCATGAGCGTCAATATCTGCGCCATGAAGGCCCAGAACACGTCCTGGCCTTTGCTCCCACGCGCTCGGGTAAAGGCGTGGGGCTGGTGGTGCCGACGTTGTTGTCATGGCCCGCATCCGCGGTCATCCACGACATCAAGGGCGAGAACTGGGCCATCACCGCCGGCTGGCGCTCGCGTTTCTCGCACTGCCTGCTGTTCAACCCGACCGACCCCCAATCGGCTGCGTACAACCCCCTGTTGGAAGTCCGACGCGGCGCACAGGAAGTGCGCGACGTGCAGAACATCGCCGACATCCTGGTCGACCCCGAAGGCGCGCTGGAACGCCGCAACCATTGGGAGAAGACCAGCCACGCCTTGCTGGTCGGGGCGATCCTGCATGTGCTTTATGCGGGCGAAGACAAGACGCTGCGCGGTGTCGCCAACTTTCTGTCCGATCCGGCGTGCCCGTTTGAAGTGACGCTGCACCGGATGATGAGCACGCGCCACTTGGGCGCAAGTACCCATCCTGTTGTCGCATCGGCTGCGCGCGAAGTGCTCAACAAATCGGACAACGAGCGCTCGGGTGTCCTGTCCACGGCCATGAGTTTTCTTGGGCTGTACCGCGATCCGACGGTGGCCGAAGTGACCTCGCGTTGCGACTGGCGCATCGCCGACCTGATCTCTGCCGAGCATCCGGTGTCGTTGTACCTGGTGGTACCGCCTTCAGACATCAGCCGCACCAAGCCGCTGATCCGACTGATTCTCAACCAGATCGGTCGCCGCCTCACCGAATCGCTCGACGGTTCCGATGGCGTGGAGCGCCGCCACAAGTTGCTGTTGATGCTCGATGAGTTTCCTGCCTTGGGCCGTTTGGACTTCTTTGAATCGGCCCTGGCCTTCATGGCCGGTTACGGTCTGCGCGCTTTTCTGATTTCGCAGTCGCTCAACCAGATCGACAAGGCCTACGGCCAGAACCATTCGATCCTCGACAACTGCCATGTGCGTGTGACCTTCGCCACGAACGACGAGCGCACTGCCAAGCGCATCTCCGAAACGCTGGGCACCGCCACCGAATTGCGCGCGCAGCGCAACTACGCCGGCCATCGCCTCGCGCCCTGGTTGGGCCACCTGATGGTGTCGCGCCAGGAGACGGCGCGACCGCTGCTGACGCCTGGCGAAGTGATGCAACTGCCGTCCGATGAATCGGTGGTGATGGTCTCTGGCCACGCACCGATCAAGGCCAAGAAGCTGCGCTATTACCTTGACGCCAACTTCAAGCGGCGCGTCCTGCCGCCGCCCTTGCTGACGGTGGGGCGTTACGTCGACGTGCCGGCGGCGCACACCGATGACTGGAGCGCCTTGGCGATTCCCGCTACGTCTGCCACATCTGCCACAGCGGGGCCGGGTGAATCGGCCGATGACGGCGGCCCGCGCCAGCAGCCGGAGCTGTCCGAATTTGCCTCCTACAGCCCCGAGCCCGAGCAGTCGGCCAGCGACCTGGCGCTGCTCGATGACGACGATTTTCACTTGCCTCTTTCGGCAGCTCTCCCATCCCAGTTCGACCCGCGCTTGCAGCGCACGGCGCGGCTGGCCGCCCTTGATCCTGACGACGGAATCCAACTATGAGCCAAGCCCGCCTGAACCTTTTCATTCAACCCGACCATGCCAAGCGCCTGGACGAACTGGCCGCCAAGAAAGGCGTGTCCAAGTCGTCCATCGTCGCAGCAGCGCTCGCGTCCTGGCTATCGCCCGATGCGGGCGACCAACGCGAAGCCGCGACGGCCAAACGGCTGGACCGGCTGTCGCGCCAGTTCGAGCGCCTGGAGCGTGATCAGAACATTTTGATCGAGACGCTGGCGCTGTACGTGCGCTATTACCTCACGGTCAGCACTCCGGTGCCCGAGGCCCATCAGGAAGCGGCCAAGGCTCAAGGCAAGGTGCGCTTCGAACAGTTCATCGAACAGCTCGGCCGCCACCTGCTGCGTGGGCGCAGCCTGGTCAAGGCCGTGGTCGAGGAAGTCCAGCCTGATGCGGCGCGGCTGGCAGAAGACGCGGTGCAGGAGGGCGGAGCATGAGCGCCGTCCCGAAGTTGCAACCCGCGCCGCCATCGTCCGCCGCTACATCACTGGATCGGCGCATCCGCATGCTGCGTACAGCGATGGGGCCGCTGATCGCCGCCGCGTTGGAAGACCCGGACGTGGTGGAGATCCTGCTCAACCCGGATGGCTCCTTGTGGATTGATCGGCTGTCGTCGGGTCGCTCGCCGACAGGCGCCAAGCTGTCCGAGGCCGATGGCGAGCGCATCATCCGGTTGGTTGCCGCACACGTCGGTGCAGAAGTGCATCGCGGCCAGCCCCTGTTGACCGCTGAGCTGCCAGAAACGGGTGAGCGCTTCGAGGGTGTCCTGCCACCGGCTGCGCCGGGGCCGGCCTTTGCCCTGCGCAAGCGCGCCGTGCGCATCATCGGCCTGGAGCGCTATGTTACCGACGGCATCCTGTCCGAGGAACACGCCGACTTCCTGCGCCGCGCGGTGCGCGAGCGGCAGAACATCCTGATCGCTGGCGGCACCAGCACCGGCAAGACGACGTTGGCCAACGCCTTGTTGGCCGAGATAGCCGCCACTGGCGATCGGGTGCTGGTGCTCGAAGACACCATTGAGCTTCAGTGCGCCGCCCGCGATCACGTATCGCTGCGCACGCGGGCCAACGTGGTGTCGATGGCCGATCTGGTGCGCGCCACGATGCGGCTGCGGCCTGACCGCGTGATCGTCGGCGAGGTGCGCGGCGGCGAAGCGTTGGACCTCATCAAGGTCTGGGGTACCGGCCACCCCGGGGGTATCGCCACGATCCACGCCAGTTCCGCCCACGGCGCACTGCTGCGCCTGGAACAACTGATCCTCGAAGTCGCTTTGACGCCGCCGCGTGCGCTGATCGCCGAGGCGGTGAATGTCGTCGTCTTCATCGCCGGGCGAGGCCGCGCTCGCCATGTTCAGACCATCGCCCGTGTTATCGGCTTCGACGCTCACGGCTACCAACTCGACGACGCACTCGCGCCGCCGCTTCCAACGCTTTCGTTGCATTGCTCACCCACCCCTGGAGAACTGCCATGACGCAGATCGACGCCCCAGCCTTCCGTAGTTCTGTAAATCCGCATCTGCGGTTGGCCTTGTTCCTTGCCGCGCTGTTGCTGTGCCTGGCAACGACTGCCCACGCGGCAGGCTCCAGCATGCCCTGGGAAGGACCGCTGCAATCCATTCTGGAATCGATCCAGGGTCCGGTGGCCCGGATCATCGCGGTGATCATCATCGTTTCCACTGGCCTGGCCCTGGCTTTCGGCGACACGTCGGGCGGTTTTCGCAAGCTGATCCAGATCGTCTTCGGGCTGTCGATCGCATTCGCCGCGTCGTCGTTTTTCCTGTCGTTCTTCTCGTTCTCGGGCGGGGCGGTGGTCGCATGAATGCCGCCAATGAATTCGATGCGGGTTTCGCCAGTGGTTTCGAGATTCCGCTGCATCGCTCGCTGACCGAACCGATCCTGCTGGGCGGCGCGCCGCGCACCGTGGCGATCGCCAACGGCACGCTGGCCGCCGCCGTTGGTCTGGGCCTGCAACAGTGGATTCCCGGTCTGGTGCTGTGGATCGTCGGCCATTCGCTGGCGGTCTGGGGGGCGCGGCTCGATCCGCAGTTCATGGCCGTGTTCGCCCGGCACATCAAGCACCGCCCGCTGCTCGACGTGTGAGGCCGACCAGGGGAACTCGCCATGATGAACCTCGCTGAATACCGCAAGCGTCCCGCGCTGCTGGCCGACTGGCTGCCCTGGGCCGGGCTGGTCGCGCCGGGCGTCGTACTCAACAAGGATGGCTCATTCCAGCGCACGGCGCGTTTTCGGGGGCCGGATCTGGACAGCGCCACGCAGGGCGAACTGATCGCCACGTCGGCGCGGCTGAACAACGCGCTGCGCCGGCTGGGCTCGGGCTGGGCCTTGTTCGTGGAAGCCGAGCGGCGCGCTGCCGCTGACTATCCGCACTCGGATTTTCCGGAGCCGCTGTCCTGGTTGGTGGACGAGGAACGCCGGGCCTCGTTCGAGGAAGACCACAGCCACTTCGAGAGCAGCTACCACCTGACGCTGGCGTACCTACCGGCCGAGGAATCCCGCGCCCGCGCCGCCAAGCTGTTGTACGAGAACACACCGCAGGGCGGTGTGGATTGGCGCGAGCGACTGGAGTCGTTCGTCTCGGAGACCGATCGTTTCTTCGATCTGCTCGATGGCGTCATGCCGGAGATCGCCTGGCTGGATGACAGCCAGACGCTGACTTATCTGCATGCGACGGTCTCGACGCGACGTTATCAGGTGGCGGTGCCGGAGCATCCGTTCTATCTCGATGCCTTGTTGGCCGATTCTGCCTTGGTGGGCGGTTTGGCGCCGATGCTGGGTGACCAGCACCTGCGCGTGGCATCGGTACGCGGTTTTCCGACCTCGACCTGGCCGGGGTTGCTCGATGACCTCAACCGGCTCGGCTTCGCCTACCGCTGGTCCACACGCTTTCTGTGCATGGATAAATCCGAAGCGGAAAAGGAACTCACGCGCCTGCGTCGTCAATGGTTCGCCAAGCGCAAGAACGTGGTGGCGCTGCTGCGCGAAACGATCTTCCAGCAGGAAAGCCCGCTGGTCGATACCGACGCCTCGAACAAGGCTGCGGATGCCGACGCGGCCCTGCAGGAGCTGGGCAGCGATCAAGTCGCCTTTGGCTATGTCACGGCCACGGTGACGGTGCTCGACGCCGATCCTTCGGTCGCCGATGAAAAACTGCGCCGGATTGAACGGGTCATCCAGGGCCGTGGTTTCGTCACGATTCCGGAAACGCTCAATGCTGTGGACGCGTGGCTGTCCTCGATTCCGGGCAATGCCTACGCCAACGTGCGCCAGCCCATCATTTCGACACTGAATCTCGCGCACCTGATGCCGGTATCGGCGGTGTGGGCCGGGCAGGAGCGCAATGCGCATCTCGATGGGCCGCCGTTGATTGTGACGCGCACCGATGGCGCCACGCCGTTCCGGCTGGTGACGCACATTGGCGACGTGGGCAACACGCTGGTGGTCGGTCCCATCGGCATGGGCAAGTCGGTGTTGCTGGCCACCCTGGCGATGCAGTTCCGCCGCTATCCCGGCTCGCGCATCTTTGCCTTCGACATGGGGCGCTCGATGCGCGCCACCGTCTTGGGGCTGGCCGGCGAACATTACGACCTGGGCGCTGACGGCGAGATTGCTTTCCAGCCGCTGGCCCGTATCGACCAGGAAGGCTACCGCACCTGGGCCGCCGAGTGGCTGGAAGGCCGCTTGCGGCATGAAGGCGTGAGCGTTGGCCCGGAAGAAAAGGCCGCGATCTGGTCGGCGCTGGGGAGTCTGGCGGGAGCGCCAGTGGAGCAGCGCACCTTGACCGGACTGTCGGTACTACTGCAATCCAATGCGCTGCGCCAGGCCTTGCAGCCTTACGTGCTCGGCGGTGCGCACGGCAGGCTACTGGACGCGGATTCGGATCGGCTGGGCTCGGGTTCCGTGCAGTGTTTTGAGATGGAAGAACTGATGCACAGCAAGGCCGCGACGCTGGCCGTGTTGGGTTATCTGTTCGCGCGCTTCGATGAACGCTTCGACGGCGCGCCGACCTTACTTATTCTGGACGAGGCCTGGCTGTTCCTCGATGACCCGGTGTTCGCCGCGCGTATCCGCCAGTGGCTCAAGACACTGCGCAAGAAGAACGTCAGCGTCATCTTCGCCACGCAGTCGCTGGCCGACATCAAGGATTCGGCCATCGCGCCCGCGATCATCGAGAGCTGCGCGAGCCGCATCTTCCTGCCGAATCCGCAGGCAACCGAACCGCAGATCAGGGTGATCTACGAAGGCTTCGGTTTGAACCGCCGCCAGATCGACATCGTGGCCGAGGCGGTTCCCAAGCGCGACTACTACTACCAATCACGGCTGGGCAATCGCTTGTTCGACCTGGACCTGGGGCCGGTCACGCTGGCCTTTGCCGGTGCCTCGACGCCGCAGGACCAGCGCGCAATAGACGAAGTACGCGATGCGGTTTCCGGTTCGGCGTCGTCTTCCGACTTCGCCGCCGCCTGGCTACGCCATCGCGGCCTCGACTGGGCCGCCGACCTTGTTCCGTCCTTTCCGACCTCTTCGTCCCATTCGTCCGTCCCACAGGAGTACGCCTCATGAAAAAGCCCCTTCTCGCCATGGCCGTCGTAACGCTGGCGACCCTCATGCCCGCGGCTCACGCACAGTGGGTCGTGATCGATCCGTCCAATCTGGCCCAGAACATCATGACGGCCGCGCGTTCGCTGGAACAGATCAACAACCAGATCAGGCAGCTCCAGAACGAAGCGCAGATGCTGACGAACCAGGCGAAGAACCTCACCGGGCTGGATTTCAGCGCGTTGAGTCAATTGCGGGCGTCGCTGTCGGCCACCAACCAGCTCATCCAGCAGGGGCAGGGCCTGGCGTTCAACGTCTCGCAGATGGAGACTGAATTCCAGCGGCTCTACCCGGATGCGTATTCCGCCTCCATCTCCGGAACGCAGATGTCGACCGATGCGCGTTCGCGCTGGCGCAACTCGCTCGAAGCGCTGCGCACCGCGACCAAGGTGCAGTCGCTGGCGGTGCAGAACTTCGCATCCGACGAGCAGACGCTGACGGACCTGGTGAACCGCAGCCAGTCGGCCGTGGGGGCACTGCAGGCCACGCAGGCGACCAACCAACTGCTGGCCCTGCAAGCGCGGCAAGCCATCCAGGCGCAGCAACTGCAGATCACGCAAGACCGAGCGACCGCGCTGGAGCAGGCGCGCATCGTTGCCGCGCAGGAGCGCGCACGCGAAGTACGGCGGCGCTTCGTCGGGAACGGCACGCCGTACACACCGCAGACCGTCGATTTCTACAGCCACTGAGGGAACGCCATGAACGACGTTTCCATCATCGACCATTTTCTCAACGTCTTCTCGCACTACATCGACTCCGGCTTTGGTTTGCTGCGCGGAGAAGTGGCCTATCTGACCGCTACGTTGGTGGCGATCGACATGACGCTGGCCGGGCTGTTCTGGGCCATGAGTCAGGCCAGCGGTGGTAGCGACGACATCATGGGCAAGCTCATCAAGAAGGTGCTGTATGTGGGGGCCTTTGCCTACATCATCGGCAACTTCAATCTGCTGGCCGGCATCGTGTTCCGGTCGTTTGCAGGTTTGGGATTGGTGGCGTCGGGTTCGACGATCTCGCAGGCCGAGTTCCTGCAGCCGGGCCGGCTGGCCAAGGTCGGCATCGACGCCGGTGCGCCGATCCTGAAGCAGATCAGCGAGGTGGCGGGATTCCCGGAAGTATTCGTGAACATTGACGTGGTCGTCGTGCTGCTTCTGGCCTGGTTGGTACTGATCGTGAGCTTCTTCGTGTTGGCGGTGCAGCTCTTCGTCACCTTGATCGAATTCAAGCTGACCACGCTTGCAGGCTTTGTGCTGGTGCCGTTTGCCCTGTGGAACAAGACGTCGTTCCTGGCTGAGAAGGTATTGGGCAACGTGGTGTCGTCGGGCATCAAGGTGCTGGTTCTGGCGGTCATCGTGGGGATTGGCACGGGCCTGTTCGCCGAGTTTCAGACGCCTCCGGGGGCGGACCCTTCCATTGATTACGCGCTGACCATCATGCTGGCCGCACTGGCGATGCTGGGCCTGGGAATCTTCGGGCCAGGCATTGCGACCGGGTTGGTGTCCGGGGCGCCGCAGTTGGGTGCCGGTGCCGTTGCGGGTACAGCCTTGGCGGCCGCTGGAGCCGCAGTCGCCGTCGGTGCGGTCGCCACGGGTGTCGGTGGCGCCGTTGCTGCCGGTGCGCGCATGGCGCCGGGGGCGGCAAAGCTGGCCGCGAGCGGAGCGCGCTCGATGGCCTCGACCGCCAGTAGCGCGAAGTCCGCGTTTCAGGCGGGTTCTGCCGGTGCAGGTGGCGGCATCAAGGGCGCGGCGGCGGGTCTGGGCAATGTCGCCAAGACGGGCGCGCAATCGGTGGGGCAGAAGGTCGCCGCAGGGGCCAAGTCGATGAAAGATCGTGCTGCGGCGGCAATCAGTCCGGATGCTCCGGCATCCGGGGCCAGCGCGGCGCACGGTTCGGGCGCCCAAGGCGGCGCCGATACCACGCCCGCCGACACCCAACAGCCCGCTTGGGCAAAGCGCCTGCAGCGCCGCCAGCAGATCGGCCATGCCGCCTCGACCGTCGCCCACACGCTGCGCGGTGGGGATGGCGGCGGTTCGGGTAGTGGCCCCAGTCTGCACGACCCCTCGGATTCATAAGGAGAACATCCCATGCGATTCAAACGTCCTCTGGTGCGCTATGCCGACACGCCACAGCCCGCCACCCCGTATCAATCCGCCGAACAGGTCTGGGATGACCGCATCGGTTCGGCCCGTGTGCAGGCGAAGAACTGGCGGCTGATGGCTTTCGGTTGCTTGGTGTTGGCGCTGTTGATGGCGGGCGGCCTGATTTGGCGCTCGGCGCAATCTATCGTCACCCCCTTTGTGGTGGAGGTGGACAGCGGCGGGCAGGTGCGCGCGGTCGGTGAAGCCGCGACGCCGTACAAGCCCAACGATGCGCAGACGGCGCATCACCTGGGGCGTTTCATCACGCTGGTGCGTTCGCTGTCCATCGACCCCATCGTCGTGCGCCAGAACTGGCTCGATGCCTACGACTACACCACCGACCGCGGCGCGGCGGTGCTCAACGACTACGCGCGGACCAACGATCCATTCGCGCGTGTCGGCAAGGAGTCGGTGACGGTGCAAATCACCAGCATCGTGCGTGCCAGTGAGGCCTCGTTCAACGTGCACTGGACCGAGCGCCGCTATGTCAATGGCGCGGCTGCCGGCCTG
>Ga0316613_10002343_pt1:7500-12236 | contig 12236 bp, 5 predicted proteins | sample OWC_soil_day10_C_2_FD_207647 | JGI IMG/M metagenome (GOLD analysis project Ga0316613, IMG submission 207647) | Wetland soil microbial communities from Old Woman Creek delta, Ohio, United States - OWC_soil_day10_CT_b | ecosystem: Environmental > Terrestrial > Soil > Wetlands | place...
GCAGCCGCGTAAGCGCTCCCCTTCTCGCGTTTGGCCATCTCGCCCAGATGCTATCGCGGCGCCCTCCCGCCCGCCTCGAGGTGGCCCGCGCGCAGCCGGGACGGGCTAGGATCGCCGGCGGTGGCACCCGCTCGCGCCGCGGTCCGGCACCTCCCACGCGCCCCCCGGGCCGTGGTCGGCTCGAACGTCCCCCGCAGGGAGGGGCTCGAGAAGCTCACCGGCCGCGCCCTCTACGTCGCCGACCTCGACGTGCCCGGCGCCTGGTGGGGCGTCACCGTGCGCTCGCCGCACGCGCGGGCGCGCATCCTCTCGATCGAGCGCGACCTGGGCGCTGACGGCGCGCGCGCCGTGGTGGTCACCGCCGAGGACCTCCTGCGCTCCGGGCGCGACAACGTCGTCCACCTGATCGCCGACGACCAGCCCTTCCTGGCGCATCGCTCCGTCGAGCACGCCGAGGAGGCGGTGGCGCTCGTCGCCGCGCCCACGCGCGAAGAGGCCGAGCGCGCCGCCGCCCGCGTCCGCGTCCGCTACGAGCCGCTCGAGCCGGTGCTCGACTTCGAGCGCGCCGAGACGATCCACAAGACCTGCGCCATCGACAAGGGCGACGTCGCGGCCGCCTTCGCCGGCGCGGCCAGGGTGGTCGAAGGCACCTACCGCGTCGGGCACCAGGAGCACGCCTACATCGAGCCCAACGGCATGGTCGCCTGGCCGCGCATCGACGGGGTCCGCCTGGTGCGCGGCTCGCTGCAGTGTCCCTTCTACGTGCACGCCGCGCTCACTCGCCTGTTCGGCGAGCCGGCCGAGGCGATCCGCGTGGCGCAGACCTCGACCGGGGGCGGCTTCGGCGGCAAGGAGGACTACCCCGACCTGGTCGCCGGCCACGCCGCGCTGCTCGCCGACGCCTGCGGCCGCCCGGTGCGCCTGCTCTACGACCGCGCCGAGGACATGGTGGCCACCACCAAGCGCCACCCGGGGCGCATCGTCCACCGCACGGCGCTCGACGCCGAAGGCCGCCTGCTCGGCATGGACGTCGAGGTCCTGCTCGACGGGGGCGCCTACGTCACGCTCTCGCCGGTCGTCCTGTCGCGCGCCGTGATCCACGCCGCGGGGCCCTACCGGTGCGCGAACGTGCGCATCCGCGGGCGCGTGGTCAAGACCAACACGCCGCCCAACGGCGCCTTTCGCGGCTTCGGCGTGCCGCAGGTCGCCTTCGCCCTGGAGCGCCACCTCGATCGCGTCGCGCGCGCCGCCGGCCTCGACCGCGTCGAGCTCCGCCGCCGCAACCTCCTCGCCGACGGCGAGACGACCGCCACCGGGCAGGCGGTGATCGACGCCGGCGCCAGCCGGCAGGCGCTCGACGCCGCCCTGAAGCGCTCGCGGTTCGCCGCCACCGCACGCGCGCACGCCCGCTTCAACCGCCGGCACGCCCACCTGCGCCGCGGCCTCGGCCTCGCCTGCTTCTTCCACGGCAGCGGCTTCACCGGCAACGGCGAGATCCGGCTCGCCTCGGAGGTCGCGCTCGAGCTGCTCGAGGGCGGCCGCGTGCGGGTCCTGGCCGCCGCCACCGAGATCGGCCAGGGGACGCGCACGGTCTTCGCCCAGATCGTCGCCCAGGTGCTCGGCCTCCCCTACGAGGCGGTGGAGACCGTGGACCCGGACACCGCGCTCGTCCCCGACAGCGGGCCGACCGTGGCTTCGCGCACGGTGCCCATCGTCGGCCGCATCCTGGCCGACGCGGCACGCGAGCTCGACGCCGTCCTCGCCCGGCGCGTGGGACGCCCGCCCGGCCGGCCCTGGACCCGCCGCGACTTCGCCGGCGCGGCGGCGCTCCACCTCGACGCCGGCGGCGAGCGGCGCGTCACGGCCCGCTTCTCGAACCCGTCCGGACAGCGATTCGACGAAACGCGCTACGTCGGCGACGCCTACGCGGCCTATGCCTGGGCGGCCGCGGTGGCGGAGGTCGAGGTCGACCTCACGAGCTTCGAGACGCGCGTGCTGCGCGTCGTCGCCGCCCAGGACATCGGGCGCGCGATCCACCCGCGGCTGGCCGCTGGTCAGCTCGAAGGGGGCCTGACCCAGGCGGTCGGCTGGGCGCTGTTCGAAGAGGTCGTCGCGCGCGACGGCCGCATGGCCAACGGCCAGCTCACCAACTACATCCTGCCCACCGCGATCGAGACGCCGCCGATCGAGCTCGTCGTGCTCGAGCGCCCGTTCGCGCACGGCCCGTTCGGCGCCAAGGGGATCGGCGAGCTGCCCATGGACGGCGGCGCGCCGGCGGTGGTCAACGCGATCGCGGACGCGCTCGAGATCGACCTCGACCGCCTGCCCGCGACGCCGGAGCGGATCGCGGCGGCCTGGCTCGCCGCCCGTCCGGAGCGGAGGCGCGCATGAAGCTCCGGCTCGAGGTCAACGGCCGGCCGCGCAGCGCCGACGTGCCGCCCATGAAGCGCCTGCTCGACGTGCTGCGCGACGACCTGCGCCTGACCGGCACCAAGGAAGGCTGCGGCGAAGGCGAGTGCGGGGCCTGCGCGGTGCTGCTCGACGGCGAGCTGGTGAACTCCTGCCTGGTCCCCGCCTGCCAGGCGGACCGCCGCGCGGTGACCACGGTCGAGGGGCTCGCCGCACCGGACGGCAGCCTCCACCCGGTCCAACAGGCCTTCTGGGAGAAGGGCGGCGCCCAGTGCGGCATCTGCACGCCCGGAATGCTGGTCGCGGCGGTGGCGCTCGTCGAGCGCGCGCGCCGCCCGAGCGACGCCGAGATCCGCGAGTGGCTGGCCGGCAACCTCTGCCGCTGCACCGGGTACGTGAAGATCGTCGAGGCGGTCGCGGCCGCCGCGCGCGCGCGCCGTCCAGGCGCCGGCGCGCGCCGCCCGAAGCGGGTGAAGCGGTGAGGGGCGACCTCGCCGCGCTCGAGGTGCTGCGGCCGCGTCGGCTCGCCGAGGCGCTCGCCGCGCTCGCCGACTCCGACCGGCCCTGCCCGATCGCGGGCGGCACCGACCTCTATGTGGCGCTCAACGAGGGCCGCGCCCCGGCTCGCCGCTTCCTCGACCTGTCGCGCCTCGACGAGCTCACCGGGCTCGAAACGACGCCGTCGGGCCTGCGGCTCGGCGCGCGCACGACCTACACCGAGCTGCGCGCCTCGCGGCTGGTGCGCCGCCGCGCGCCGGTGCTCGCCGAGATGGCGGCCAGCGTCGGAGCGATCGCGATCCAGAACCGGGGCACGCTCGGCGGCAGCCTCGGCAACGCGTCGCCCGCCTCCGACCCGGCGCCGGTGCTGCTCGCGCTCGACGCCGCGGTCGAGCTCGCCGCGCGCGACGGCCGGCGCGTGGTCCGGCGCCGGGTGCCGCTCGACCGCTTCTTCATCGGCTACCGAGAGACCGCCGCCCGGCCCGACGAGCTGATCGTCGCCGTGCTGCTGCCCTCCTCGGCGCTCGAGGGCTGGCGCTACGCCTATCGCAAGGTCGGCACCCGCCGGGCGCAGGCGATCTCGAAGGTGGTGGCGGCGGTCGGGCTCGAGCTGGGCGCCCGGCCCCGCCGGATCGCGGCGGCCCGCATCGCCTACGGCAGCATGGCCCCGACCCCGGTGCGCGCTCGCGCCGCGGAGGCGGCGCTCGCCGGTCGCGCGCCGACCAGCGCCGCGGGCCGCGCGGCGGCACGGGCGCTGCTCGCCGAGGACCTGCACCCGATCGACGACCTGCGCTCGAGCGCCGACTACCGGGCGCTGGTCGCCGGCCGCCTCCTCGAATCGCTGCTGGGAGCGCTGGGCGGCTTCCGGCCCGGGCTCGACGACTGACCCCCTCCCGGCGGGCGGGGGCCCGGGCCGGCCGCGCGCGCTAGGCTGAGGCATGCGCACGATCATCGAGCCGTTCCGGATCAAGTCGGTCGAGCCGATCCGCATGTCGACCGCCGAGGAGCGCGAGCGGCTCCTCGCCGAGGCTGGCTACAACCTCTTCCGGCTGCCCTCCGACCAGATCGTCATCGACCTGCTGACCGACAGCGGCACCGGCGCGATGAGCGCGCAGCAGTGGGCGGCGATGATGCTGGGAGACGAGTCCTACGCCGGCAGCCCGAGCTTCCGCCGCTTCGAGGCCGCCGTGCGCGACATCTTCGGCTTCCGCCACGTCATCCCCACCCACCAGGGCCGCGCCGCCGAGCGCATCCTGGCCGCGACCCTGCTCGCACCGGGCGACGTGGTGCCCAACAACACCCATTTCGACACCACGCGCGCCAACATCGAGGCGGTGGGAGCGACCGCGCTCGACCTGCCGTGCGCGGAGAGCCGGAGCCTGGGGACCCCCCACCCGTTCAAGGGCAACCTCGATCTCGAGGCGCTCGCCCACCTGCTCGAGCGCCCGCCCGGCCGCGTCCCGGTCGCCTTCGCGACCATCACCAACAACGGCGGCGGGGGCCAGCCGGTCTCGATGGCCAACCTGCGTGCCGCCTCCGAGCTGTGCCGGCGCCACGGGGTGCCGTTCTACATCGATGCCTGCCGCTTCGCCGAGAACGCCTACTTCATCCGCAAGCGCGAGCCCGGGTTCGCCGACCGGCCGTTGATCGAGATCGCACGCGAGATGTTCGCGCTCGCGGACGGCTGCACGATGAGCGCCAAAAAAGACGGCATGGCCAACATCGGTGGCTTCCTGTGCACCAACGACGACTCGGTGGCGCGCCACGAGGAGGAGCTGCTCATCCTCACCGAGGGCTTCCCGACCTACGGTGGCCTCGCCGGGCGCGAC
>Ga0316613_10002349_pt1 | contig 12214 bp, 10 predicted proteins | sample OWC_soil_day10_C_2_FD_207647 | JGI IMG/M metagenome (GOLD analysis project Ga0316613, IMG submission 207647) | Wetland soil microbial communities from Old Woman Creek delta, Ohio, United States - OWC_soil_day10_CT_b | ecosystem: Environmental > Terrestrial > Soil > Wetlands | place: USA: Ohio...
TGTAAATGTCGCTCTACCGTTAATTGCTGCTAGTTTTGGCGTAGAATTAACAGATGTACAGTGGGTGGTAACGGCATATTTATTGGTTATTTCAAGTTTGCTGCCCTTGTTTGGTAAGATTGGTGATATGTATGGTCGGCGTAAGATTTATTTATTAGGATTTGCGATTTTCACAATTGGTTCACTATTGTGCAGCTTATCTAGTACGATTTGGTATTTAGTAGTTTCAAGAGTGCTGCAGGGTACTGGCGCATCCATGTTAATGTCCAATGCTCCTGCAATTATAAGTGTAACATTCCCTGGCAAAGAACGAGGGCGAGTCCTAGGAATGAATGGTACTGTTGTGGCGTTAGCTGCTATGACTGGACCAAGTTTAGGTGGGATTCTGGTAGGACTATTTAATTGGGAATGGATTTTTTACATTAATTTGCCCATTGGAATCCTTGCATACTTATTAGGATACTATATTTTACCTTTTGAAAAGAAATATGCAGCTGGAACTTTTGATTTTAAAGGAGCTATCTTATTTGCTTTGGGAATGACAGGTTTACTCGTGGTATTAAGTGAAGGACATGAATGGGGCTGGAATTCTTTCATAACAGGCAGTATTGGCATTTTAAGCCTGTTATTGCTGAGTACTTTTATCTGGTTTGAAGGCAGAATTAAAGAGCCGATGATTGATTTATCCTTATTTAGACGTTGGCCTTTTCTTGCAGGAAATGCATCAGGTTTATTATCTTTTATGGCCATGTTTTCTAATAATATGCTCATGCCATTTTATTTGCACTCTGTATTGCTGCTGACACCAACTCAGATTGGCTTGGCAATTACTCCTTTTCCCCTATTAATGGCAATTGCCGCTCCTCTTAGTGGTTATTTATCGGAACGAGTTAGCCCAGTACTATTAACCAGCAGCGGTTTAGGAATCTTGATGCTAGGTTTGTTCTATTTAGCTACATTAGACGCATATTCTACTATCTGGCATGTTGCTATAGGTCAGGGGATTATGGGGATTGGTAATGGGATGTTTCAATCACCGAATAATAATAGCGTATTAAGTTCCGTGCCTGTTAGAAAAGTAGGTTTAGCAAGCGGAATTAGTGCCTTGATGCGCAATGTTGGGATGGTAAGTGGTACCGCAGTAGCCGTATCTGTCTTTGAAAGTAAGAGACAGCAGGAGCTGGCAGGGGTTTTAATTCTAAATCAGGATGCATATATGAGTGCATTTTTGTCAGCATATCATCTTGCATTAATGATTGGTGCCTGTTTTGCTGGTATTGGACTCATTATCTCATTAAGCAGAAAAGGGCATGTACATTTAAGAGTTGTTAAGTGAAAATTGCTTCTTGTCATTCTATTTTTGGTAAAAAGTTGACAAGAGTATTGTTTGTTATTTATAGTAAAAGTATATAACAGAAGAAAAAGTGTAATGGCAAGGTGTATCATTAAAAGGGGGGTAAAGAAATGAATCAAATATGGTTGCGGATATTCATGGTAATGATTGGTGGCAGCGTTGCCAAATATATAGTTGTTAACCCTTTTATCTGGGTATGTATTGATTTGGCGATACTTGGGATTGCTTATCTGATTTTAAGACGATATCCTTTTATTGATTTAAAGTCGAGCATGTCATTTCTTGGTGGACTAACAGCTGTCTCTGTTTTAATTGATTTGGGAATTATTAGCGGTCTTGTTGGTAATATTCTTATTATAGCATTGTTGGCATGGATGATATTTGGTCGCTCTCGTGGCTCTAATAATCGACCAGTGAACCGTCATAAATGGCATAAGTAAAGAGGGGCTTTATCACGATGAGACCAAAGGTTGCGATTCTAACTCGTACAGCGTTATTGTTGGCTCTTGCATTGCTATTTCAGTCAATACGCTTGTTAATTCCTATACCGCCTTTTCTGTCTACCTTTTTAATTGGCAGCCTGATGAATAGTTGTTTTTTGATTGCTGCTGACATGGTAGGAGCAGGACCTGCTATTGTGCTTGTATCCTTAGTGCCTATAGTGGCATATTTTCAGCAAGTGTTGCCTCTTCCTATTTTTATCATACCAGTTGCATTGGGAAATGCTATATTTATTGGAATATTTTTAATAGGAAAAAATCAGAAGTACTGGATGAAAATTCTTGCTGCTGCTGCAGGCAAAAGTATTTTTATGTATGTTGCCTTTAGTTGGTTGTTAACTTTCATTGCGATTCCCGCAAAAATTGCCGCAGGCCTACTCTTTATTATGAGCTGGCCACAATTTATAACTGGAATAATGGGTGGCATTCTTGCTGGTATGATAAAAAGACGCTTAACATTGTTGTAACTAACAATGTTAAACGTCTTTTTATCATACCAGCACCGCTTGCCTTGCTCGTACCAGGGATAAGCCTTCTTAAAATTTAAAAAAGAGCTATGTACAGTTGAGGATGGCCATGATTAGCGCTCCATTCGTGCGAAGCCATTCCCGGCATTGTTTGAAATGAGGCGAATAGTTTCCTACTTCTTGCCAAAAAGCTTGCGAATGATTTGGTATGCGCAAATGGCAAAGCTCATGAATTACCAAATAATCAATGACTTCCATCGGTGCCATGATGATTCGCCAATTATAATTGATATTGCCTTTAGAAGAGCAGCTCCCCCAACGGGTTTTTTGTTCTTTGATGGTAATTCGTTTTGGATTTACTTTTATGACCGATGCCCAAAAAGTTGTTCTTGTTACTAAGGTATTAGTAGCATAGTGGATGTACCATTGCTTAAGGATTTTTTCTGCTGTTGCATTTGTATCCTTCGCAGTTAAAGGAAGAATATTCAGCATAATTTGATTCTCTTCTAAGTGAACTGGAGGTTTATGAGTATCTTTGCTCATAAATTTAAGGATATGGGGCTGTCCTAAAAACAGTATTGCGGCATTATCACAAACTGATTTATTAATGGGGTTGGCTGCTGCAGCTGCCAATTTTGTTATTTGTTTTACAATCCACTTTCTTTTTTCAAGTACTATTTTTTCAATGCCTTCCTTGGGAAAGCGGGTAGGGGCAGTAATGGTCAAATGACTGGATGAATTTAATTTTAATTGAACCGACTTTCGATTTTTCTGATATATGATAGTATATGTTAGTTGATGATTATCAATTTTAAGTGTATGCATAATATCCTTCATTAGACAGTATGGTGTAAAAATCCTGCAGAAATGAAAAAAAGCCTCTAATTATCGAAAATTAGAGGCTGTAAAATACTGGTGCCGAAGGCCGGACTCGAACCGGCACGTGGAGTACACGTCTGATTTTGAGTCAGGTGCGTCTGCCAATTCCGCCACTTCGGCATAAATTATATTGAACACTTAGCTCAACGAATATCATGATAACATAACAGACCGTTATTGTCAAGTTGCGGTAATGGAAAGTTGGGTAAAAAAGTTATAAATAGAACCAATAATGTTTTACTTTCCCATGAAAAAAAGACCTAGCATAAATGCAAAGTCTTATAAAATACTGGTGCCGAAGGCCGGACTCGAACCGGCACGTGGAGTACACGTCTGATTTTGAGTCAGGTGCGTCTGCCAATTCCGCCACTTCGGCACGTGTTAAGCTGTTTGGTGTTAGGCTTTTGCTCACCAGACAAGTGATATAATACCATGATAAGAATAAGCTTGTCAAGATTAATTTCTATAGTTTGTATAAAGTTTGTATAATTATTTGTTTTTTGGAAACAATTGTATCATATATGGTTGTTTCTCGGAAAATCCTTTATGAAGGCAAAGAATGAGCATAATTGACCTCTCAACTTGTATTCCTACGCTTAGAGTTAAACTCATGCTTTGACCGTTACGGCTCTACATGGCTGTTTTCTGAGAGTACATCTATGCCAGATGAGGAGGATGGTATTATGGCAACAAAAATGGGGCGTTTACCTGTAAAAAAAGTTTTATTGAACAGCAAGACAGTTAGTGATGAAGGTGAATATGAATTTATTATTGACTGTGATTCGATTTATTTTGATGTAGGGTATGATAATGAAGGTAATTTACAATTTGTTGATCAGTATTTTTATACGGATCGTAATCCTCAAGGCGATTTAAATTCTGCTGCTGAGCAAAGTCTTCTCTTAAGTGTTGATGATAACGATTTTCCTGTGAAAAGTTATCTATTAGCGAAGCAAGAACAAGGAAATGAATGGCTGCGGTTTCATGCGGTAGTGCCTAAAACAGTTGATCCTGGATATTTTCATCAAAAATACCTTGGGGAGTAAGTAGAATAATCTTTGAATCAATTTATTCTATAGGGATGGCGTCTTTGCTATCCCTATTTTTTTTAGTATCATCATACAACTATGTGTAAAAATATGGTAAAATACATTAAAAATGTAATAATATGGTAAAAATTACAATTCAATGTTAAAACGTCCATAGCAAACAAAAGTTATTGTGTCGAAATGAAGTAGGAAAGCAAATAGAGATAAGCTTGTTAACACTAGGGTACTGGGACTTTGCATAAGAATATTCGACAAAACAGACTGGTTTACTTAGAATTATGTCGCAATTTTACGAAAAGAACTTAGTCTAATTTAGCAGGACTTACAATTATTTACAAGAATATTAAGTATCACTTTAATAAATAGGAAGATAAGGAGAGGGCAAAATATGTACTTAGCGGCAACTTCGCAAAATAGATTAGTACATTTAGTAAAAGAAGATGAGTATAAAGAATATTTTGAATCGACGACAAATGGGATTATACATCTTGATAGAGAAATGCGCATAAAAAGTTTGAATCGGGAGGCAGAACGAATCGGAGGAGTGGATCATTCTGCTGTAATCGGAAGACGGGCGGAGATTATTTTTCGAAAATATGGTGAACAGTTTCTGAAAATCTTTGATGTTTCAGAATATGAGGATATTAAGACTGCTAATATTAGCTTGAAAATTAATGATCAAATTATTTATCTTCATATCGATGCGTTGAGGCTGGTCGATTCTTTGGGTGAATTCAATGGGATGATCGTTATATTACAGGATGTATCTGCTGTCAGAGCTGCCATAAAGCAAATACAGACTACACAAATGCTAGTGTCATTGGGGGAATTAGCAGCTGGTGTGGCGCATCATGTACGAACCCCCTTAACTACGATTAGTGGGTATCTGCAAGTTATGTTAGGGCGTATTGATGATGATAAGTATACTGTACGCCGCGATGTATTAGAAACTTTACTGGGTGAAGTATCTTATATCAATGATGTAGTAAAAGAATTAATTCTTTTTGCAAAACCACCAGTGCAAAAAGAGCTGGGTGTTGATTTGAATCGTTTGCTGGAAGAGGCATTATTGCTAAGTTTTAAAGAGTTAGGTGGAGAAAAGATCAATATAAATAAGGAATTAGCTAAGAATCTTCCTATTATTACTGCAGATAAAAATCTTATTAAGCAAGCGATAATGAATATTATGCAAAATGCTATAGAATCCATGGATGGGGAAGGGGTATTAAGCATAAAATCGTGGATGAATGCAGAGCTTAGTATGTTGGTGCTTGCAATAAATGATACTGGGGCAGGAATAACACCGGAAATATTATCACGTATATTTGAACCTTTTTATACAACTAAATTGGATCGAGTTGGGCTGGGATTGCCTATTGCCAATCGTATTATTACAGAACATGGTGGTTTTGTTAATATTAGTGTAGGTGAAAAAGGCGGTACAAAGGTACATATTTATTTGCCGATTGTTGATGATTGTACCAATCGCCTAGCAGTAGTGCATCAACAAATCTTAAACTTACAATAACGTAATCCTTGTTATTTTTAAAATATAGGAAAAATATATATCCTGTCATATGCACAGAACATCCTTCATATATGTTTAGTGTTCTTTAATTTTTGACAAAGAAGGGATGTCTGTGTTTTGTTTTTCAAGGATTGTAATCAGCATATTTGTTCTATTGATTTTTATCCTGTTTCCTATTAGTGCTGCGGCGCAGCAAAGTAATTCACCTCAGATTATTATTAATTTGCCTAGCCGCACTTTGCAATTGTATTATGGTAATACAATGAGCAAAGAATATTATGTAGCGATTGGTAAACCCTCTACACCAACTCCCATGGGTAATTTTTATATTGTCAGTAAGGAACGTGATCCCATATGGATTCCTCCAGGAAGTAATTATGTTGTAATGTCAGGACCTGATAATCCCTTGGGGTATCGTTGGATGGAGTTTTTACCTTTATATGGAATACATGGAACCAATGCTCCTTGGACAATTGGCATGGCAGTATCGAATGGCTGCGTGCGAATGCGAGAGGAGGAAGCGGAAGAGCTGTTTGATATTGTTACGAATGGTACGCCAGTAACAATAACCTACGAGCGGATTAAAATTGATATTGGAAAGAGTGGGAAAGCATCAATTGGGATTTATCCGGATGTTTATGGCTATAATACTATTACTTTAGCTGATGTGAATGCAAAATTAGCTGAATATGGATATAAGGGATTTGTAAATGAAGATTTTTTGTCAGCGATTCTAAGAGAAGAGAGTGGTAAACAAGTAGAATTTGCCAAGGAACAGAATATAAGAATAAATCATACTCGATTGGAGCAGAAAGGAATTTTGGTTGGCAATTCCGCTTATCTGCCAGTTTGGGCTGTTGCTGCAGCCTGTAAAAGTGGTTTTATATGGGATGCTAAGAAAGAGTTAATTTGGAAAGATAATATTGCATATCAAGGTCTGATAAAAAATGATATTATTTATAGTAAAATAGAAAATATTGAAAAGTTATTTAGCTTACGGACTGATTTTCAAGAAAATGATGAATTAGAGCTCAATAGTGATTAAAGGCAGCATTGCGTAGCGTTATCAGTATCAATATAAAAAATGTTATTTATTAGAGTACTGATAAAAGCAGCTTATTTAGCATAAAATAGAAAAAGGATGCCGGGATAGATTTCCTTCTATTCCAGCATCCTTTTTTAAATAAAAAAAATAGGAAATATAAAGGGATTTTGCAACTGCTTAGCTAAGTATATAAAGTTGAAATTTATTAATTAAGGTGGTAAGCATATGCCTGAAAAGTTTATAATCATCGATGGAAGTAGCTTGGTACATAGGGCGTTTTACGCTTTGCCCCCATTAACTACAGGTAACGGACAATATACAAATGCAGTGTATGGCTTTACAACTATGTTGGTAAAATTACTCGGTGAGTTAAAACCAGATTATATGGTTGTAGCTTTTGATAAAGGGAAAATTACTTTTCGTAATGACGTATATGCTGAATATAAGGCACAGCGTAAGCCTACGCCTAGAGAGTTATCGGAACAATTTCCATTGACGAAAGAGGTGCTGGCAGCATTCGGAATTAGAGAGCTAGAAGAAGCAGGGTATGAGGGCGACGATATTATTGGTACTTTAGCGGCTAAAGCAGGACAAGCAGGGCACGAGGTGATCATTGTTACTGGCGATCGTGACGCCTTGCAATTGATTAATCCTCATACCAAAGTAATGCTAACGAAAAAAGGTATATCCGATATGGACATTTTTGATAAAGAGGCTTTTTTTGCTAAATATAACGTGACCCCACAGCAACAAATTGATCTCAAAGGCTTAATGGGAGATGCTTCGGATAACATTCCTGGCGTTCCAGGGGTCGGAGAAAAAACGGCTATAAAGCTAATTGTCGAATATGGTTCTATCGAAAATGTCTTGGAGAATATTGAAAATATTTCAGGAAAAAAACTCCAGGAAAACTTACGTAATAATAAAGAAATCGCCTTGTTGTCAAAACAATTAGCGACCATTAAATGTGATATGTCCATCGATTTTGCAAAGTATGATTTTGGGATCCATCCTAATCTTGAAAAAATGAAAGAACTCTTTGCTAAATTTGAATTTAAAAGTCTTCTAGCGCGAGTACACAGTATATTCCCTGGACATGAGCAAGAGCAAGAAGTAGAGGCAGAAGCACTGCCTCCGATTGATGAGATAACCGATGCTGCTGAGGTGGCGAGTTTAATTACACAGATAAGAAAAACTGGAATCTTAGAATTTTATCCAATCATTACAGGAGATTTACCTGCTGTTCATATAGGTGGTATATCATTTATCCTGGAAGGGAAAATTAAATATATTTCCAGTGAAACGGCAGGGTGGCAGGAATTTCTGACTTTGTTTCCAGATGCAACGATCATGAAAGTTACTCATGATGCTAAGAAAATGTACCACGCATGCGCTAGTATGGGCACTTTCTTAGGAGGGCTTGTATTTGACACGATATTAGCAGCATATCTTTTGGAACCCACTGCGAATGACTATTCTCTTGCGATACTGAAAGAAAAATATCTTGGAAAATGCAGTACGATTCAATGGCAAAAAATGTATTATGAACCTCTTTTTGCTGTATGGGCTATTGAAGTCATACATGATATATACCCTATATTAAAACAAGGCCTAATCGACAATGAGCTGATTCATTTGTTTAACGAAATAGAACTTCCTTTAGTTGAAGTGTTATCCATAGTAGAGAATCACGGAATTAAAGTAGATCGTGAATATTTGCAAATTATGTCAGTAGAAATTGGGGCAAAGATTGAGTTATTATTAACTAAGATCTATCAATGTGCAGGTGAAACATTCAATGTGAATTCTCCAAAGCAGTTAGGAGTCATTCTGTTTGAAAAACTAAATCTGCCTGTTATGAAAAAAACAAAAACTGGATACTCTACTGACGCAGAGGTATTGGAAAAATTAGCAGGCCAACATGCTATTGTGGATACGATTTTAGAATATCGAATGTTAGCCAAACTTAAATCGACCTATTTGGATGGAATGGTTGATCTGATTTCTCCTGCAACAGGTCGTATACATACTACCTTCAATCAAATGGTGACGGCTACAGGCAGACTTAGCAGTTCGGAACCAAATTTGCAGAATATCCCGATACGTACTGAAATTGGTAAGAAAATTCGAGAGTTGTTTATACCTGGTGCAGGGTATGATTATCTGATGTCTGCTGATTATTCTCAAATTGAGCTGAGAGTTTTAGCTGATATGTCAGGTGATGCTAATCTCATTGAATCCTTTGCCAAAGAACAAGATGTGCATACTCGTACTGCAGCAGAAGTGTTTGAAGTTCCGATGGAAGAAGTTACTTCAGAATTGCGTTCAAGAGCAAAGGCTGTAAATTTTGGTATTGTCTATGGTATCAGTGATTATGGTTTATCACGTGATACAGGTGTCAGTCGTAAAGAGGCGAGCCAATATATTGAAAATTATTTTACTAAATATAATGGTGTGAAAGCCTTTATGGACAAAGCAGTTGGTGCGGCTCATCAACAGGGGTATGTTACTACTTTGCTGGGACGTCGTCGCTATTTGCCTGATATTAATAGCAAGAATTTTAATCAGCGCTCCTTTGCAGAGCGTACCGCCATGAATACTCCCATTCAGGGGACGGCTGCTGATATTATAAAAAAAGCGATGGTTGATGTCTATCGAGCATTGCAAAAAGAAAAATTACAAAGTCGTATTCTATTGCAAGTACATGATGAATTGGTATTAGAAGTGCCTATTGGTGAAGTAGAGCAAGTCTCTAAGATAGTTAAAGAAGCAATGGAACAAAGTGTTACGTTAAAAGTCCCATTAGTGGTGGATGTAAAGATCGGAAAAAATTGGGCAGATGCGAAATAGCATCAATGATATGAACTAGGAGGTCAAACATGCCAGAAATGCCAGAGGTGGAAATCATTCGACGCAGCCTCATCGATAAAATTTCAGGGCGTACAATTGTAGAAGTTGAGTTTTTATTGGCGCGATTGGTGAAATGGCCTTCATCTGCAGAGTTTCAAGCTGTATTAACAAACCGAAAAATTGAGACTGTAGCGAGGAGAGGTAAATATTTATTATTCCATTTAGACGATAAGCAAGTCTTAGTTATACACCTTCGCATGACAGGGCGGTTGCAATATATCACACGGGATGGAGAAAAAGACAAGTTTACTCGCATTATATTTAAATTAGATAATGGTGATGTATTGGTATATGCGGATACTCGTACATTGGGAACCTTATACTTAATGCCCTTTGATGAATTGTGGAGAATTGCTGGTCTTTTTACTATGGGGCCAGAACCCCTAACCCCTGAATTTTCGCTAGTTTACTTAACGGAAATGCTGAAAAAACACCATGGAAAAATTAAAGCGATCCTATTGAATCAAAAATATATTGGCGGATTGGGTAATATCTATGTGGACGAATGCATGGCTATTGCTGGTATCCATCCAGAACGCATCGCGAGCAGTTTAAGTGAAAGTGAAAATGAAAAATTGTATCATGCGATTAATAAAGTAATCGCAGATGGTATAGAGCATGGAGGAACGACCTTCCGTGATTACCGTGATGGCGATGGGAAAAGTGGCAGTCACCAGCATCACCTTAACGTATATGGACGTAAAGATGAGCCGTGCCTTTCTTGCGGCACACCGATCCATCGTAAAGAGGTAGCGGGCCGTGGAACTCATTTTTGTCCAAAGTGTCAAAAATAAGCACCGAATTGTGGGAGGAACGCTTCATGTATGTGATTGGTCTAACTGGTGGGATTGCAAGTGGTAAAAGTACGGTAAGCTCCATGTTGGCGAAATTGGGAGCTTACATTATTGATACAGATAAAATAGCTCGCGAAGTGGTTATGCCTAAGCAGCCTGCCTTGCTTGCGATTATGGCTCACTTTGGTGATGAAATTATGCTGCCGGCTGGAAATGTGAATCGAAAAATGTTAGGAAATATTATATTTCAAAATCCGAAGGAACGCTCCTGCTTGGAGAAAATAATTCATCCCTATATTGAAGCACAAGTTGATAATTGCATTAAGAAGGCGGAACAGCTGGGGCATAAGGCTGTTGTTATCGATATACCATTATTATTTGAAGCAGGTTGGCAAAGTAAGGTTGATGAAATTTGGGTGGTTTACGTTGATCCATCAGTACAGCTTTCGCGGTTAATCTCTCGCAATCAGTTAACCAACAAGGAGGCCATGGATCGAATTAATGCTCAACTCAATATAACTGAAAAAGCTAAGCGGTCTGATTTGGTAATTGATAATACGTTCGATGTTGAGAATACGAAACAACAGGTCATAACAGCATGGCAGAATGTACGTGAGAAAATGAATAATGTTATGGCGTGAAGGATTAGTTGTTCTACTTTCTTCGTGTTTTGAGTAGAATTTTGTAGGATGACCCTACTAACATAGCAACGGAGTGATTTTTTTGGGGATTTTAACCTGGATGAAAGTCCTGGTGAGGAATATAGTAATATTGGCCATTATTGGATATGGAGTATATAATACTGACTGGTTTCAAAAAAAATATATTTACCCTTTCCCTTACCAGGATATTGTGTATCAGTATGCTCTGGAGAGAGAGTTGGATCCCTTTCTTGTTGCTGGTGTGATACGAGCAGAAAGTAAATTCGATACAAAAGCCGTGTCTCCTAAGGGAGCTTTAGGATTGATGCAGATGATGCCTGAAACGGCAAAATGGGTAGCCGAGCAGATGGAAAAAAATGACTTTACTACTGCGCAGCTAGAAAATCCTGAAATAAATATTAGTATGGGAACTTGGTATTTAGCATCTTTAAAAAAAGAATTTAAAGGTAATGAAGTATTAATGTTAGCTGCTTATAATGGTGGCAGGGGCAATGTAAAGCAGTGGATGGGGCAATATGCATGGGATATGTCATTTCATGACTCTAAAAAAATCCCATTTGGAGAAACTAAAAAATATGTAGATCGAGTTTTATATAGTAAAAAGCGCTATCAGGAGTTATATGGTAGATAGGAGAGCGGTAGCTTTGCGATATGGAAGAATAGTGTCAGTAAGATACGAGATGATTAATCTGGCTCTTCTGAGGAGAATTGTAATGATGCTTAGCCGCAGATGTAGTATGCTGTGTTTGCTGATGCTTGTTATGCTGGCAAGTGGTTGCAGTTCTAAAACCCTGCCAGATTCTCCAAAGAGTGAGATCAAACCAGGCGGGCAATTAGTTTATGGTAGTTTGCAAGAACCAAACACATTAAACCCATTATTATCGGATCTTTTAGCAACTGCAGAGGTCAGTAGTTTGATTTTTAGCAGCTTGATAGTAAATGATGCAAGGGGAGAATGGCTGCCGGATCTTGCTCTTGAAGTTCCCACTTTGCAAAATGGCGGAGTAAGTCCCGATGGCTTAACGA
>Ga0316613_10002351_pt1 | contig 12212 bp, 14 predicted proteins | sample OWC_soil_day10_C_2_FD_207647 | JGI IMG/M metagenome (GOLD analysis project Ga0316613, IMG submission 207647) | Wetland soil microbial communities from Old Woman Creek delta, Ohio, United States - OWC_soil_day10_CT_b | ecosystem: Environmental > Terrestrial > Soil > Wetlands | place: USA: Ohio...
AAATCGCATTTTTTAGCCCCATTTTTTGCTCATTTTTCAGTCAAAAACCACAACATCTTGTGGTCTAACCCCTGTTTTTCTTGTTCAAACCGCAATACGTCATCATTATCACCGCTTCAACATGTGTCGTCCAGGGAAACATATCCACCCCCCACGCCTTCTTCGCCTCATACCCTTTTTTCTTAAAATACTCCAAATCCCGAACCAACGTCTCTGGCCCGCAAGACACGTACACCACTTTATCCGGTCGCATTTTAGATACAGAGTCAATAAACTCCTCCGTGCTTCCGCTTCTTGGGGGATCCATAAATACCACGTCCACATGCTCTCCGGATTCTGCCATATTGACCATGAACTTACCTGCATCATTACAATAGAAGCTTGCATTCTTTATATGATTTAGTTTTGCATTTTCAATTGCATCACGTACAGCATCCTTATTTAATTCTACGCCAATCACTTCTTTTACATGGCTGCTGGCAACAATTCCGATTGTGCCTATCCCACAATAAGCATCGATAATCCTTTCTTTTCCGGTCAGCCCGGCCGCTTCAATGGCCTTCTTATAGAGTACCTCTGTCTGCACCGGATTTACCTGATAAAAGGATTTGGAGGATATTCGGAAACGGCATCCGCAGAGAACATCTTCTATATAGCCCTTGCCAAAGAGTACATTTTCCTTATCTCCAAGCACCATGCTGGTTCCCCTGTTGTTTAAATTTTGTATCACTGTGGTAATTTCTGGATGACGGTCCCGCAATGCCTTAATAAAATTATTCTTTGAAGGAAATACTGGGGAAGCTGTTACAAGCACAACCATAATCTCACCAGTCTGAAAACCCCGGCGAATTAAAACATGGCGCAGCAGACCATATCCTGTATCCTCATCGTAAGTGCGGATTTTAAACGATTTTAGCATTCCCCTGATGGTCCCGATAATCTCATCTGATTTCTGATCCTCAATCAGGCAGCTTTCCACAGGAACAACAATATGAGAATTTGCTTCATAAACGCCAGAAATAGGATTTCCCTTTCTGTCATGGTCAAATATGGCATGTACCTTATTGCGATAATGATAAGGATCACTCATCCCAACCATAGACTCCAGACGGCAGAAAGGCTTTAACAGCGTCTCCAGATCTTTTTGTTTCTGCTCGAGCTGTTTTTTATAAGGCAGATGAAGGAGCTGACAACTTCCACATCTTCTATAAACCGGACACTGAGACGAATTTCCCTGGCCACGTTCCTTGTGTAATTTATTACCTGGTCTCTCATCATTTCTTATCTTATCATTTCGGGTCTTATCATTTCGCATCTTTCCATCTTGACTCTTATCACTTTGTGGGGTTCGGGAAAATGTTTTTTCATTCTGCACTTTTCCATTGCGCGCCTTCCCATTTTCCCCCTTCTCGCTATACATCTTCTCACTCCGCATCTCCACTCTCGGCTTCTTCCCGCTTATCGCCTTTCCGCCTTGTGTCTCCACTCTTCCCTTATTATCACTGGCAAACTCTTTCTTCTCGGTTTTTGCCGCCGGCTTTTTACCTTCTATACGAAATTTTTCTTTCTTCAAACGATTATCTATCATTTCATTAATCCGCCTTTTCTTCTCTGTTATCAAAAGCTATTATAGTATATTCTTCCCCATAAAACCACCGAATTCCTTTGTTTCTTGAAAAACTATTGCATTTTCGTCATCGGCGTTTATAATAATTCAAAAAGAGAAAAGGAAGAATCGACAAATGACTGATGCAGACAACAGCTTCTATATAGATAAAACACTTTACAATGGACGTCCAGCAAATTCTTCGGACAGATTGGAAAAGGAGACTCGCACCTATGATCTCTTAGACCGGCTTGAAATCCCTTATCAACGGCTTGACCACCAACCGCTTCCAACCATTGATGCCTGCCGGGAAGTAGATACCCTGTTAAACATTGATATCTGCAAAAACTTATTTCTCTGCAATGCAAAAAAGACGGAATTTTATTTGCTCCTGCTGCCAGGAAAAAAGAAATTCCGTACTGCCTGTCTTTCAAAACAAATCGGCGCCTCCAGGCTCTCATTTGCTGATCCGGAGTTTATGATTCAGTTTCTTGATATCACCCCTGGCTCTGTCTCTGTTCTTGGACTCATGAATGATAAAAACAATAAAGTTCAGCTCCTTATTGACAAAGATGTTCTCTCTTTTGAGTTCTTCGGATGCCATCCCTGTATCAATACCAGCAGCCTGAAAATGAAAACAGCCGACTTAACTGACCGGATTCTCCCTGCCATAAACCACAATTTTATTCTGGTGGATCTTCCTGATGAACCGGATTCTACAACGCATTGAAAAACTAAAAAAGGGCAGGATTGATCTCTCCTGCCTGACCTTTATTTATCTTAATATATCTTACTTTACCTGCCAGATATTATCGTGATAAGAGGCAATTCGGTTCTTACCTGCCTGCTTGGCATAATACATGGCACGGTCAGCCTGTGAAAAAAGCCTCTGATAGTTCTCTTCCTTCTTCCCCGTGCTGGAAACGATTCCGATACTGACGGAAAGGCGTCCTTGCCCTTCCGGTACCGATTTCTTTGCCCGCTTTAACAGCTTTTCCGCCCGCTTGTACACATCGGGTTCGGAGGTAAATACTACGAATTCATCGCCGCCGACTCTGCCTACCAGATCCGGCTCCGGGAAAAGATCACAGAGCATTCCACCGACTTTCATAAGAATACGGTCTCCTGTGGGATGGCCGTAAGAATCATTAATTTCTTTGAAATTATCAATGTCAATCATGCACAGCCAGCTTTCTGAGTCGCCTTTTAACAGCTCATCGACCCGGTATTCGAAGGCTGATTTGTTGTAAACTCCGGTCAATCCGTCTTTTAAAGACTTTAAAAGCAGTTGCTCCTCTCGCGCTTTTGATCCGCTGATATCCTGAAGCTTGCCGATCATCTTAAGCGGAGCAGTCTTTTTGTCTTCCCAGATAGCGGTTAAATTACAGCAGCACCAGTGAAATGGCTCCCCCATCTTCCCCATACTGAATTCGAAGGACCGCATCTCCCCCTCATTGGGTGCATTATCTCTGTGCTTAATAAAAAAACGCTCAAATGCCTGTAAATTAATATGGCCTTTTGCATTAGCTGAAAGATACAGCCGCTTCTCTGGATAGGAATACTCGAACAATACAGTGTCAGTAAAAAAACTCATGTTCCCGTACAGCTGTTCTGCCTGGCTGAAGCGGAAAGACTCCTGTATGATTCCCTTACTCTCACTTTCTAATTGTCTTTCTGAATTTCCTGTCATGATACTTCCCCCTGTACCTCACGGAATCCTTTATTACCCGTCTTTTCTATATGTATATCATACATGATAACGCTTTTTACCCGTATATGCAACTTGTTTTTGGAGCATTATTACGCATATAATACGTAATGTCTGGTTAGAATATCCTTTATGATAAACCAAGAGGTGATAATGTTGAATGAACAATTTGTCAGGAACCGAATCACAGAACTCCGCCTGAAGAAAAACATTTCGGAATATCAGATGAGCTTAGATCTGGGGAAGAATAAAAGCTATATACAAGGTATCTCTTCAGGACGTTCTATGCCATCCATGAAACAGTTTTTTGAAATCTGTGATTATCTTGAACTTACTCCCATTGAGTTTTTTAATACAGAAAAAAATGAGCAGACTCTTTACAGGGAGGCCACGGCAATTTTAAATGAATTAAGCCACGAAGATCTGGAAGCAGTTTTTCCAATTTTACTGCGGCTCAGGGCGAAGACGGACAGAAAAAAACAGGCAGAACCTTAAATCACTAAGGTCCTGCCTGATTTTTAAATTGCTCTGGTCTGTTCTTTCAGCCAGAGAGCTTCTTCCTCTGTCAGATGAGGTGCTACCGCATCATAAACTTTTTTGTGATAATCATTTAAAAGTGCTTTATCCCGTTCTGTCATCAGTGACGGATCTAATGCGTCTAAGTCAATGGGTACCATAGTCAGAGGTTCAAATTCCATAAACTGACCGTATTCATTCAACTCCGCTTTTTTACATACAATCATGTTCTCGGTTCTTACTCCGTGGCTTCCCTCGATATAAACTCCAGGCTCATCGGAAGTAATCATTCCTTCTTCCAGAACGCAGTTGTCCTGACGCTCGGCAACCATACGCCAGCGGAAACCGTTGGGACGCTCATGAACATTGAGAAGATAGCCAACTCCATGCCCTGTACCGTGGTCAAAGTTGATTCCACGGCTCCAGAATGGTTCTCTGGCTACATAGTCAAGTGTCAGACCTCTGCAGCCGTACAGGAACTTTACAGCTGCCAGACGGAGCATGCTGATGACTGTTAGTGTAAAATGCTCCCGCTCCCCATCGGTAAGGGGGCCTACCGCAATGGTTCTTGTTACGTCAGTGGTTCCCTCATAGTACTGGCCGCCGGAATCCACCAGATAAAGTCCCCTCGGCTCAATGGCAGCATTGCTTTCTAAAGTTGCCTTATAATGACACATGGCGGCATTGGATCCATATGCTGAGATGGTATCAAAGCTGATTCCTAAATTACCTTCCTGCTCAGAACGAAGCTTATCTAAGTATTCCTGAGCACTGATCTCGGTGATCTCCTGCTTACCCACATTCTGCTTCAGCCAGTAGATAAATTTTACCATGGCTGTTCCGTCTTTTATATGACCCTTTTTCATATTTTCCACTTCAACAGGGTTTTTGATGGCTTTCGCCAGCACCGAAGGGTTCATACGGTCAATGATCCGGTTGGACGAATCAATTCCTTTTACTATGGCGTAATTGGTTCTGCCTGTCTCAAGGAGAATTCTCTGATCCCTTAACTGGCTGACAGAGGCATAGATATCATTATAAGGGCGCACCGTTACAGAGAGTTCTTTTAAATATGCCTTTACCTGGTCATTTAAGGTTTCTTCATTTATAAACAGGTAGAAACGCTCCATTGTCACCATTGCATAGGAAAGAACAACCGGATTGCAGCTTACGTCATTTCCCCTGATATTCAAAAGCCATACGATATCATCCAGTGAGGTAAGAATATGAACGGTTGCTTTTTCTTTTTTCATCGCTTCTCTTAAATCACTGATTTTTTCAGCTGCTGATTTACCGGCGAACTTCTCTTCCAGAATCCAGACCGGCTCTTTTGATAATTGGGGACGCTGCTTCCAGATCTGGTTCACAAGATCCTCTTCATATGCCAGAGTCACCTGTTTATCTGCCAGCTTTTCTTCAAAATCCAGTCCCTGACGGCAATTTACAACCCGTCCGTCAAAGCCCAGCTTTCCGCCATCTGGCAGTACTGCTTCTAAATATTCCAGAATTTCAGGAACTCCAGGATTTCCCATCTTTCTCAGTTCTACTCCGGTGCCGGAAAGCTGCTTGCCTGCCTGAACAAAATATCTGCCGTCTGTCCACAGACCTGCCTCGTCCTTTGTAATTACGGCAGTTCCCGCGGAACCGGTAAAGCCTGTCATAAATTCTCTCGCTTTAAAATATTCTCCTACATATTCTGATTCATGAAAATCAGAGGTTGGAATCATATAAGCGTCCATATGGCGCTCTGCCATTAAGTCTCTTAGCTGTTGCAGTCTTTCACTTATCATTGCTTTGCTTCTCCTTTGGTTTCAAAATAATTTTCTATTGCCTCCGTGATGCCCTCGCTGTATGTGGGATGGGCACGCATGGCAAGCCGGAGCTGTTTGGCCGTTAACCCGTTTGCAATTGCGGTTGCCATCTCACTGATCATATCCGTTGCTCTTGGACAGACTATCTGGGCTCCCACCAGAGTTCCGGAGTATTCCTCAAATACCAGATGAATAAATCCGTTCTGTCTGCTGGTAATAATGGATTTTCCATTGGAACGCATAGAATAACGGCCACAACGCACATTCATATGGTTTGCAATGGCCAGTTCTCTGGTAATTCCCACCGATGCGATCTCAGGCTCTGTATAGATGCAGCTGGGAACCACCGGCAATTTGACAAACATTCCGTTTGGTATAACGCTAAGGCGGATGGTATGTTCTATCCCCGCGATCTTTTCCACTACATAGGTTCCCTGAGCAGCAGCAACGTGAGCCAGCAAAATATCTGATGCCACATCTCCGATGGCATAAATTCCGGGCTCACTGGTCTGAAATTCTGAATTTACTTTTAAACGGCCATTCTCCACCTCTAAGCTTACATCATCTCCCAGAAGCTCGTCGATGCAGGGAATCCGTCCTGCTGCAAGCAATATCTGACTGGTACGAATGGTCTGTTCCTGCCCGTTCATTTCAAAGACACAGGCAAGTCCATGTTCTTCCTCTTCTTTGATTTCCTTAATATTTGCCAGGCAGTGAACTGTAATTCCCCTCTGCCTCAGTTCTTCTTCCAGTGCCTGTGACACTTCTAAATCCATGGGACCCAAAAGATGGTCTTTCTGTTCAAGAATTGTTACATTGGAACAAAGCGCGCTGAAAATGGTAGCAAACTCCACTCCGATCACACCTCCTCCTATCACAAGAAGGCGGTCATAATTCCAGTTATCTGAAGCAAGCAGTCTCTCACTGGTCAACACTCCCGGCAAATTCACTCCCGGAATATTTGGTATGGCACATTTTGCTCCTGTGGCGATTATGAGATGATCCGCAGAATAAAAATCTTTTCCTTCCGGACCACTCACTTCCACGGTTTTATTTCTGCGTATCACAGCCGTACCGGTGATAACAGTAATATTCTCAGCTTCAATCAAATCTGTAATGCCTTTTCGGTATGATTTTACCGAGTTTTTTTTGTAATGCTGCATCTTCTTAAAATCAAAAGAAATAAAATCAGTAGATACCCCAAACTCATCGCAGTTTTGAAGCTCTTTAAATTTACTGGCGGCATGGAGAAGGGATTTTGTTGGAATGCACCCTTTATTCACACAGGTTCCTCCAAGCTTTTCTTTTTCCACAATGGCCGTCTTTAACCCCAATGAAGCAGCCTTTAATGCGGCAGTATAACCGCCCGGTCCTCCTCCAATGATAATAATGTCATAATGTATTGCCATGAAACCTCCTACTGCCGGATCAATCCAAAATGAAGGCAGGCGTTCTTAATTCCATCCTGATCAATGGCATCTGTAATGTAATCTGCTGCCCGCTTCAACTCATCCATCGCATTGCCCATGGCAATTCCGATTCCTGCAGCCACCACAATATCATAATCATTCATGCTGTCTCCAAATGCAATTGTCTGGGAAAGAGGAATCTTATAAAAGTCACAAAGTCTGGCAAGCCCTACTGCCTTAGATGCCTTTCGCTCTACGACATCTGCCCCTTTCTTGTCCGCAAACATATGAACGTGGATTTCCGGGAACTCCTCTTCCATGGTTCTTGCACCAGCTTCGTCTCCGATATAGGCCATGGTTCTTACATCAAGATGTGCCAGTTTGTCGGCATCTGCAAAATTTCTTCTGCATTCTCCCCAAAGCTTCCTGTCATGTTCTGCAACTGTCTCCGGGTTTACATAATAGTCATACTCTCCTACCGTGGTGCCAACACTGTAAGGCGTGGTCTTTGCATAGGACAGAATCTGCTTTAAAAGATTTTTATCAAAGAAATGTTCATATATTACAGTCTCTCCCACAGTGACCTTGGTTCCATTGAGGTGAATAATTGCATCCGGCCGAATCTGATCCCTTATTGCAGTACTGAATATGGAATCCATGTCTCTTCCAGTTGCCACCACTATGGTATAATTCTCCCTCAGTTTCTCGATTGTCTCCATCGCACTTGCCGGAATCGACCAGTCTTTATGATCAAGCAGCGTCATATCTATATCAAAGCTTACGATTGGTTTCATCTATTTTCACCTTTTTTTCTTCCTGATTAGTCTTGTCTATTCCATCATATATTAAATTTTGAAATATTTCAACAAATATACTTTACCAATTGGAAATTTTCTGCTATAATGTCTGAGTGTCAGGAAACGGAGTATGGCGTAGCTTGGTAGCGCGCTCGGCTGGGGGCCGAGAGGTCGCAGGTTCAAATCCTGTTACTCCGATTGACGATTGTAATATTAGTACCGGATTTCCCATCAGATAGGAAGCCGGTGCTTTTGGTTTACCGACAAATGTATGGAGACATAGCTCAGCTGGGAGAGCATTTGCTTGACGTGTAAAGGGTCGCAGGTTCGAATCCTGTTGTCTCCATTAATTATGAACCCTGGTAAGTACAAGGATTTCTTGTATTTACTGGGGTTTTTGAGTCTGATAGCTTCAGCCTAGTTGAATAACTTACTGCACAAAAATTATGCAAATAACCAGTTTCATTCCCACAAATCCCACCATTCTTCTATATACCACTTGACCTTATCCATAAATCGTAGTAAATTAGACACAATAAATTATAATTAGTTACGCACACTTTGCCGCCGGGTAAAGTATCACACCAGCGTTCAGATTTCATACCATTAGGCCATTGAAGGTATGATATTCTGGACTTTTTTTAATAAGGAGGAAATGAAATGGATTTACAGATTATTGACAGGAAGTTTTCAATATGTAAGCTGAAAGAGATAAGTACTGAGCTTTTAAATCATGAATTTACATTTATCAGCAAGACTGATAAGGAATTATCGTTGATATGCGAAACCGCCCATATGCCGGAAATAAATCTGACTGCAGAACATGGATGGCGTTGTTTTCGGATTGCAGAGGATGCGTCATTTGAAAAGTATGGCATGATTGCGTTCTTATCTAAAATTATCGCTGATGAGAAGACCTGTATTTTGGTTGTGGCCACTTATGATACAGATTATATATTTTTAAAAGAAGATCGATTAGAAGACATCAAAAAGGCCTTGCTGGCAAATGGGTGCAAATTTATCTAATTCACCAGTCTGCCCTACTTAGAAAGAATACATAACAGGCATCCGCATACTATATACCATAAGTAAAGCAGATAGGATGCCGGCTATGCAAAAAATATTGGATGAGAATTATTACGACTTTATCATTGATAACTCCATGATCCCCAGATATAGTACCGGAGACAACATCACATTATTAAATGATGCTCATTCATTGCTGCATATCTCCAGAAGTATGATGGACGTTTGTGATATCGGACGCACTCCCTATTACGCCTTCCCATCAGTTTATACCCTTGCCTCTTCTGCCAGTGATGAAATCTCAGCCAATAAAACAGTGGATCACTATTCCGATTACAATCTTCTCGGGCAATGCACACTGGTTGGCATCGTAGACACTGGGATTGATTATCAGCACCCTGCTTTCAGAAATGCAGATGGTTCCACCCGCATTGTATCCCTCTGGGATCAGACTGACCAGAGCGGAGTATCTCCGGGAAGCTTTACCTATGGTACTGAATACAGTAAGCAGCAGATCAATGCCGCGCTGCTTTCCAATGATACCCTGTCACTGGTCCCCACAGTTGATCCCATCGGCCATGGTACAGCCATAGCCAGTATTATATCCGGCAGTATAGACTCCAAAAATTCATTTAGTGGAATTGCTCCCTATAGTGAGCTTGTTGTGGTAAAACTAAAAGAAGCCAAGAAAAATTTGAGAAATGTTTTTGTGATACCAGACGATGAACTGTGTTACCAGGAATCTGATATTATTCTCGGTATCCGTTATCTGGTTGAAGAGGCTAAAAAAATGGAGCGGCCCATTGTCATTTGTATCGCAATGGGGACCAGCCAGGGAAATCATGACGGGCAGGGCGTAATGAGTCAGTATCTGGTAAGTCTTCTGAACTTATCAGGTATTAATATTTCCATTGCTGCAGGTGATGAAGGGAACCGGGGGCGGCACTATATTGGAAGCATTGATTCAGCTCCCTTTGGCACCGAGTTCCAATTAAACATAAGTGATAACGATAAAAAATTATCTATGGAAATCTGGCCCAGCATACCGGGCAGACCGGCAATCCAGATTATTTCTCCGGATCGAATGATCACATATAAGATTGAACCTTCCTTTAATGAATGTATAAAGATTGCGTTTAATCAAGGTCTTGTGTGGGTGAATAATATTGTTTTTGAGGAAGAAACCGGGGGGCAGTTGATATTAATACGCTTTGACCAGGCTGAACCAGGGCTTTGGACCTTCCGTCTGGACAGCACGGAAAACCAGCCTTTTTATTTTAATTCCTGGCTTCCGTCCGGTAATCTCATATCCGATCAAACCTACTTTATAAATGCCAGTCCCGATACTACCATAACCAATCCGGGAAATTCAATTAATTCTCTGACTTCCTCCGCCTACAACCAATTTGATGGCACCATTTTAGTACAGTCTGGCAGAGGCTATACCAGCAACGGACTGGTTAAACCAGACATTGCTGCTCCCGGTTATCAGATTTCTTGCGCTCTTCCCCAAAACCGGTACGGAACTATGACCGGGACAGGAGCTGCCGCTGCCCAGGCGGCAGGTGGAATTGCCCTGATCATGGAATGGACTCTGTGCAAAGGGAATTCCACCTCCCTTACCGGAAAACAGATTAACCGTATGATTGTCCGTGGCGCAAGTCGCAGCAGCTCCTATCTCTATCCCAATAATGTATGGGGCTATGGTCAGTTAGATATTAATGGATTAATTAATCGTCTGATTAACATTTTATAATCCGTAGCTTTATTTATATTGACTATTGTTCTCTTCTGTGGTATATTGAATTAGTATTTTAATAAAGTTTTGATTTCGCATATATTTGTAAGTCATTATTCTATTGATGATTTACAAGTATATGCGATTTTTAGTTTTAAGCAAAATACACAATAATTTTAAGGAGGTATCTTTTCATGAAAAAAGGTACAGTAAAATGGTTTAATGCACAAAAGGGTTTTGGTTTCATCTGTGACGAAGAAGGCAACGATATTTTCGTTCATTTCTCCGGTCTTGCTATGGAAGGTTTCAAGTCTTTAGAAGATGGCCAGTCTGTTGTTTTTGAAACAATCAACGGCAACCGTGGTCTTCAGGCAGTTAACGTTCACGTAGCTTAATTTTATACAGATGTACGAATCACGTCTATTTATCCATTTTCTTCAAATACCCATTTGATAAAGTGAATTTGTTAAAGTGAAAATGTACCAACTATCTGTATTTTAAAAAGTCAGAGTAATTTTTATTTATTACAGCTAAGCCAGCAAGGTTTATTTTATATTCCCTGCTGGCTCAAACTATCTATTCATTATTTTATATAATTGTTAAAAAGGCGGGTACCGGAATAAATCGGATACCCGCCTTTAATAGAATTAATCGCAGCCACAATCATCGTCATCGTTATCAAAACGACGATGGCACCGAGGATCATTACAGCCAGCTCTATATCCAGCCCAGTAAGCTCTTCTAGCTCTCTCTGAGCAGTCATCATCATCATCATCATCGCAGCCACAATTATTATTGCAATTGCTATTACAATTGCTATTACAATTATTATTACAGCGATTTCCGCAACCCCAGAAGCATCCCATTGTTTACTACCCCCTTTTCGAATTATAATGTATTATATGGTGCTTAAAGACAAGATGTGAATGGAGTAGCGCAGGCATGTCCGGCTTGTTCACACAATACAAGAACATGCATATAATATTATTACAGAACGAGATATCAAAACATTACCGGGGATCACAAAAACGAGCGCAAGCCGCCGCAAATCCGCCTTACCAATGTAAAACAACTCATTTTCCGCGCTGTCAGACTTTGTATCTTCGGTTGATAATGAGTTCTGTAAACTGCCCGATCATAAGTATGAAACCTCAGCAGGGCGAAAACCAACGCATCCTGGTTTTCGCCCTTTTCTAATTAATCTGATCTTCGTTTGGTATTCGGTCCCATACCTTCTCTGCGGGAATTATGGGTCTGGTTCTGATTCTCAATTTTCCCTTTTTCTTCCCTGTATTGATTGACTGAATTTGTTTTCTTTGTATCATCCTTTGACATAATTATCACCTCATAATTAATATGTCTGCCAGTTCTATTTTTTATGCAAATCCGGTTTCACGCATAAATAATTCCGCCTGGTACATTCTATTTATGAGGTGATAATCATGTCATATATAGCTCCTGCAGTCCAGGCAAAATTCGAAACTCTTTCCATTGATTTAAAAAATCAGATCCTGGAACGAAATGTGCAGATCAACAACATTTACGACCTGATCCGAGTTCTGGAAGAAATCGTAAATGAAGGAAAATGATCCTTGTGTTAA
>Ga0316613_10002354_pt1 | contig 12209 bp, 7 predicted proteins | sample OWC_soil_day10_C_2_FD_207647 | JGI IMG/M metagenome (GOLD analysis project Ga0316613, IMG submission 207647) | Wetland soil microbial communities from Old Woman Creek delta, Ohio, United States - OWC_soil_day10_CT_b | ecosystem: Environmental > Terrestrial > Soil > Wetlands | place: USA: Ohio...
AACGTGCTCCGATTTCTACAATCGGTTCAATCAAAGGCAATACTTCTGAACAAATTCGGACAAATTCTCGGACCTGAGGTCTCATTATTTCTCCTTTCCAATATAGAAAATTTTTCCATACAAACTTACCATATATTTCATAGCAATAAAACAATTGCACTAATATATTTATTAAAAAATCTAAAATTCAGAAGCATCTATTGATGCTTCTGAATTTTATTTATAGGTTATATCATGAATTCTCGAGAGCTGTTAGATCAGATTTCTCATTTAAAGTCGTTCAATGTTCTAAGCGGATTATCGTGTAGTGACGTTTCAATATTATGTAACATATGCTGAAGTAGATATGACAAGGAGGGATTAAAAATGTCTACTTCTCAAAATATTCAACTACTCCGCGGCGGCGCTTATTCACACACAGAGGGTTTCAACACAACTGCAAACAATTTTGCCTCTCACGCCGAGGGGTATGAAACAGAGGCCGGTGTCAATGAAACGGGATGTATTGCGGCTCATGCTGAAGGTGGTGAAACGACAGCTTGTACCAGCTGGTCTCATGCTGAAGGATATCGCTCGACAGCCAGTAATACGGCAGCTCACGCCGAAGGTCATTTTACTACGGCCAGTGGCTTCTGGTCGCATGCTGAAGGGGATAATTCAACAGCCAATAATACGGCGGCTCACGCCGAAGGATCGACCACGATGGCGAGCGGCAGCGGTTCTCACGCCGAAGGATATAACTCAACGGCCACTAATACGGCATCTCATGCCGAAGGAAATAGTACTTCAGCCAGCGGCTACTGGTCCCATGCTGAGGGTAACGCCACACATGCCAACGGCGTAGCTTCACACGCTGAAGGTCACCGCTCAACAGCCAGCGGTGAAGCATCCCACGCCGAGGGCACTTATGATACGGCCGATACAGCTAAAATTACCCAGGCTCTGGCACGGGGTTCACATGCCGAGGGAATTGGCACAACAGCCGGAGCAGATAACGATAACGGCCAGGGGGCTCACGCCGAGGGATGTATAACAGTGGCCAAAGGCAATTATTCTCACGCCGAAGGCCTAAGCACTGCCGCCAGCGGTAATGCCGCCCATGCCGAGGGATACAGCACAAAAGCTAGCAATAATGCTTCTCACGCAGAAGGCCAAATCACGACTGCCAGCAATGATGCTTCCCACGCCGAAGGCCAAGGCACTACTGCCAGCGGTATGGCTTCTCATGCAGAAGGCCAAAATACTACTGCCAGCGGTGAGGCTTCCCATGCAGAAGGCCAAGGCACTACCGCCCGCGGTATGGCTTCTCATGCAGAAGGGCAAGGCACGACTGCCAGCGGTATGGCTTCTCACGCCGAAGGCCTAGGCACAAAAGCCAACAATGTTGGTGCTCATATTATGGGTCAGTATGGTGAAACAGATGCCTCGTTTTCCTGGTACCTAGCCAACGGTACCGGTACCGATCCTGGTCAAATGAGTATAGGTGCGAAAATTATCGGCTACGATACCACTCCGCTTGATCCTATGTACACAGGTCTAACTAACGGCTATATTGACGGTACGTGGTTTATGATCGGTGCTGACTACGCGGAAACATTCGAGACGCTCGACGGCCAGACGATCGCCCCCGGGTATTTTGTCACACTGGACGGCAAAAAAATCCGTGCAGCTGAAGCTGGTGACTATATCCTGGGTGTAACCAGTATCAATTACTCTATCCTGGCTAACAGCGGGGAATTGCGCTGGAAAGGCAAATACCTTACCGATGAGTGGGGACGTGTTCTGAAAGAGGAAGTTGTCGTACCGGCAGTGACAGATAATACTGGCAATGTCATCATCCCCGAGCACACCGCAATACAGCCGGTATTAAACCCGGCCTGGGACAGTGCCCAGTTGTATATCCCCCGCCTGCGGCGTCCCGAATGGGTGCCGGTAGGTTTATTAGGACAGATCCTTATGCGCCACGACGGTACCTGCCAGGTTAATGGTTATTGCAGCGTCGGCAGCGGCGGAGTTGCCACTGCTGCGCCAAATGGGTATCGAGTACTGGAACGCGTAAGCGACACGCAAATTCTGATACTGTTCCGCTAACAAGGTAGTTACTATTTTGTTTTGTCCACTTTTCTCTTATATATATTCCGCATTAAAGAATACTACAGGCGCAGGCGGGTGGTGTATTGACAACGCTCCACCACTGGCGTTTGACTTCCGCTTATGCCAACACACCACCCGCCTGCAAAACTTTAGTGCGTTGTATATAGATTAGCAATACTGACCCTTTCCAGCTCTTGCCTCAGAAGAACTATATAGTGTTTCCAAATAGTGATAATTAAAGACTTGAGCAGAAATCCTTTTTAAGAACAAATGCACAATCCTTAGTTAATTTCTCCTTATTAGCTGAGATATTGGATGAAAACATCTTATCCTCACTACAGATCAATCCGAAAGTATAGAATTTATAGCCACACTGTTATAATACGGATCGCCTTTCTTAATCTCGTTTGCCCATTTAGCTAAAAAGTTATCTCTCTCACGTATCGCCCGTACTCTATTTAAGTTGTCTGCATCATTCTTACGCGACTTTGATTCATTATGGTAGAGCTCTGCTATTGGAGTTAACACTGCCAATTTACCTAATTCTCTAATCTTCATACATAAATCAATATCATTAAATTCGATGGTAAACAAAACTGTATCAAGACCAGATACTTCATTAAATAAATTTTTTTTGGTCATCAAACAAGCCCCCGTTACAGCACTAACATTTTGAACTACACCAGCCTTGCCATAATAGCCTTGGCTGCATTTTGGTAATTTGTATGCCGCGTGACCCGCACCAATTGATTTATCAATGTACACACCAACATGTTGAACTGTATCATCTGGAAAGTATAGTTTTGCGCCAACAATGCCGACATCATCACGCTGTAAATACATTACCATTTCTTCCAGCCATGTTGAAGTAATAACTTCTACATCATTGTTTAAGAGTAATAAGTACTCACCCTTGGCAAATAAGACACCATAATTAACAATTGCAGAATAATTGAAACCTTTTCCTTGCCATACGACAACCGTAAGGTTATCGTACTTTTTTAACGATTCGTAGTATTCAAAGGTTTGTACATCAGTACTATTATTTTCTACAATAATTATTTCATAGTTATCATACGTTGTTTTACTATAAATAGACCTCAGACAGCAATCTAACTCGTTAATATGGTCTTTATTCGGAATGATAATCGATACTTTTTTTCTATCGTTTAGTTCGTATTTTATCTTGTAACTACCTAAAAAGTTGCCAAAATAAATACTACCGTTTAACCCTAACCGCTGAATATGCTCTAATAACACCTTTTTACCAGCCTCATAAGCACACATTTTAGAACTGGCGTCAAGCACGATCGAGTTTTCACAGGTACGTAAATGATATAATACTTTGGGTATGTGCACCACATGGTTAGCAATTTCGGTTGCTCTCAAAATCAAATCATATTCCTGGTTATCGCCATCAGACTCTGAACGAAAACCGCCTATTCGCATGATAAGCGATCGTTTAAAGACACTAAGATGATTTATATAATTGTAGCTTCTTAACATATCGGGTGCAAAATCCGGTTTAAAGAATGGATCAAACCGTTCTTTATCTACATATTTAATCTTATCCTCATCAGAATAAATAACTTCAGGTTTCTGATGGTCATTTATCGCTTTAACAACCTCGTACAAAGCAAATGGCGCTAATGTATCGCCATTGTTCAAAATCCCTACATAATCCCCTTTTGCCAATTGTAGCGCAGCATTGCGAGGGCCGGAAGTGTACTTTATTCTAAGATCATGCATATACCGATTAATCATCTCTTCAGCATGATATCGTTGCTCACTACTGACATCAGCAATATATAATTCCCATCCCACATAAGTTTGCTGCAGAATTGAGTCAATTGTATCAGATAAAACGTGCTCTGGTGTATTAAAAATCAGCATAATAATACTAACTATCGGCTCATAAGAAAATTGTTTTCTTGTTTGCAATTCCAGTTCTGCCCTATTAGGTTCACTATACAATATCCATTTTTTATAATATTTATCCAATTGGACGTATCCTCCACATCAGAATCATTTGTTATATTAACAGAAGTCATCCTGATTATCTCCCCATCACTACTGATAAAAACCAATATATCCACATGATTATAGTATGTCGGAACAGTCCGGATAGTTTATTACAATATGATATTTTGGAGGTATACTTGCCCGTGTCTTTTGTGTTTACACGTTTTTTATCTTGGCACACACTTTAAAGAAAATCATATTATAGAGTGAAACGCTATGTCAGTAGTCACCTAAATACTAAAAAGGAGACTCATTATGAGCAAACCATCATCTCTTAAACATAATGTCACATGTAAAAGCCCCGCTGGCAAGCTGCTGGAAGAGGTTATCACCCTCATGCAACAGGCATCTGTGCCGACAGATATATCGGAGCATCTTTTGACGATTTACTCAGAGGCGGTAGAGTGCCGCCCAAAGTTAATTGTTGAACTTGGTGTCCGCGGAGGTGAAAGTACAAGAGCGCTGTTGCTGGCAGCTAAGCGATATGGAGCCCGACTTATTAGTGTAGATATCGAGGATTGCGCAAAAGCCAATTCATCAATCTGCTGGACCTTCGTACAATCAGATGACATTGACTTTGGCAACAAATTCTCGGAATGGAATCAGGCAAAAGGCCTTGATTCTGCAATTGACGTATTATTAATAGATACTTCTCATACCTACGAGCATACATTATCAGAAATTCATACATGGTTCCCATACTTGGCTCCCGGGGCAAAAGTACTATTCCATGACACCAGCAACAGCGCATTGTGCGGTTTTGGTGTCACCCGTGCTATCCAGGATCACTTACAGATTCAGTTCGATGAGAGTAAATACTTACCGGCCCTCTATATCGAGGGTTGGTTAGTCCGTCATAATCCTGCCTGCAATGGGTTAACTATACTGCGGAAACTTGACTGCTAGCAAAATTCTTTGGGCATTACTCCTTAACATAAAGGAGTAATGCCCAAAGAATTTTATCTAAAAAGTGTTACTTAAAAAGCCCATTGGCTGCCATAAGCTTCGCCATCATACTTTTGGATTCGAATAATTCCTTCTTTTCTTTGGAGAAATTTGGTTTTTTGGCGACCAGTACTGAATCATGCCAGATACCACTACCGTCTAAATATTTAACGTTTCCCCACTCCGTGTAAACTTCCAATGTCTCAAGACAGGAAAACATAGCCAGTGCCTTAAAACCATCAGGATAAATCCGCCAGCAATCAACAGGATACCTATGTTCGTTTCCCGCTGACGGTGCTATCACACAACATAATCCTGATTCTTTGAGAACTCTTGCTATTTCAATCATAGTAAACCACATATATTCAATATGTTCAAAAACTTGCCCTGATATAACAACGTCAAAACTACCGGATTCGAACTCAGTCCAATTATATACATCCTTTAGAACCACGTCTACATTTTTTCCTTCAGCCATATCACAGCCTATATACTGCCATCCCATATCTTCGAAAATAGGCCGATAAGTGCCATTTACATCCTGGCTTCCTACATCTAAAATTTTGAGTGGCTTATTTTTAAAAGTGCTTAAATACTTCTTCTTAAAATTATCCATTTTCATATAAGAACTGATGTGCATGCTAACACCTCACATTAAGAAATTCATATTTACTTCCAAACTGATTGACTCAATCTTAACAACAACTGAGCCTGCACCGATTAAACTATGAAAAAATTGTCCACATATACCTAAAGGGGTCTTGCTGAAGAAGGTACTTTCGGCAAGGCCCCATCTATTTGTTCAGGACTTTTTCGAGAATAACGGCAAAGTCGCTAGTACTGTGATCTCTGACAATACGATTAACTGCATTTTCTCTAATTTTCTGCCAAAGTTCTTTGTCGTTATACAGACGAAGGCACTGCTTAGCAAAACCTACAGCAGTTTCTCCAACCAGAATCTCTTGCTCATGCCACCAATTCAGCTGTTTTGCCAAAATAGGTGTTAGCACTACAGGAATTCCATGAGCACAAGCCTCAGGTACTTTGAGGGGAATACCTGCTGCGAACCTCGTCGGCGCAATAAAAATCCGGCAGTTATTATACCAGTCTGTAAGGTCATCAATAGCACCTAACAAAACTACATCAGGAGAATTAATCTTTTTGAGCGCGCTTGCTCCATTTTTACCAATTAAATACAACTTAATCCTTTCCTTGTTTTCGGAATTGATTAACGGTAACACTTCGCTTATAAACCACAACATAGAATCAACATTAGGCGAGTCATTTTCCGCGAGACGTCCTACAAACAAAATATCCTTTCTCTCTGTAAAACTCTTACCCGTTGGACTAGCCGCTAATGCGTGACCCAAAACATGCACTTCATTATAGCCAGCATTCTTAAAGCACTGTGCTTCCTGACTCGATACAGCTAGTACGGTGTGCGCAATCTTCGCTAATGCCACTTCTTGCTCAATGTGCTGGGCTGTTTCCTTTTCCGAGATTGACTTTCCTTGAATTTTTAGCTTTTGAATATCCCTAATTGACCAAATTGCTTCGGCATCATAAATGATTTTAATTTCGGAAAACAAATCCGGGCTTTTCTTATATATTCTATTTATTTTTGCCATATTGGACGGCCGGCTAATAAATAAAACATCATAGTATCCGGCTCGTTCTGTCAGGAAGCGTTCTAGCTTATTCGAGCCATACCCGCGTATAACCTCGATCGTGTCAGGTATAGCTTCATAAATGTCCTGCCAATTATCTACCAGGTTAGGTTCGTTAAATGGATAAAAAGTAACAAACCAGCCCTTATCGACAAATGTCTGCAAGATGCTTTTAGCTCTTGGATAGCCGGCTCCTAAATTTTTCAAAGGAACACGATCATCGATAAATAACACGCGTCCCTTGTAACTATTCTTCATCCTGGCGTACAATATGTTTTTAGCATCATAATTATGATGCTCTGCCAGTGCATCAATGTGAGTACTAAGGAATTTAGTTCTATTTATTTCCATTTGGCATTGACTCTGCTCACTGATGGTTGAGCTCCCATATTGAAAATGGTCTAAAACGATGGCCGGGTCGTAAACAACCCTTAGACCACGTTTCCTTAAACGCATACAATAGTCCGTATCTTCATAATAAGCCGGAGCATACCGATCATCGAAGCTACCCATTTCACAAAATATTTCTGTCGGTGTCAGTAGAAAGACACCTGAACAATAATCTACATCTCTTACAAACATTGCCTCATTAGTATCAGGCAATTCTCCACATTTGTAACCAAAACATATACCGTTCTGCCAAACCAAGGATCCTGCTTCCTGCAGCAATCCGTTAGGTAAGATAACTCTGCCGCCAACAGCACCAATATCAGGTGCAGACTCGATTCTGGCAATTGCCTGCCCAATGCTTCCCGGGCGGACAACTGCATCGTTGTTTAGTAGTAATAAATATTGGCCGTGTGCCTGGTTTGCTGCCATATTTACAGCCTTTAAGAAACCAATATTTTCTGTGTTGGCAATGACGCGGACACCGCTAATCATGCCTAACAGCTGTCTTGTAGCATCAGATGAAGCGTTATCGACAATCAGCACTTCGAAACTGCCGTCATCTTGACTATGGAGTGCTTTCAAGCAGGCAAGCGTCAACTCTGCCTGATTCCATAAGACGAGTAATATGGTTACTTTAGGAAAGCTAGGTGTACTAAAATTCAACTGCTCCCTCGCTGCTAAAAAGACTTCCAGTTCTGTTTCTCTAACTTGTCGCAAATCTGACTTAGCACTATTTATTTCAGGTTTCGTTGTCGCTCTTTGCGTAGCAGAAAACTGTCTTATCCAGTTTTCCACTTCCTCTTTTGTTTTAAATACTAAAATAAATTTACCCCCTTTCCTTTACATGTTTTTTTCTTCTATTTATATTATTCATGTTCGAAAAAACTGTGAATATTGCAAATGATACTTAGCTAAATGACGACCTTTATAAAGTAGACTTAGCCGCTCTTTAACTCCCACTTTTAGAAGATAGGAGTTAAAGAGCTGGTTAGTCTCAGGATAAAATACCAGCCAGCAAGGTATAGAACCCTGCTGGCTTATTTATAGTTATACCACGAATTCTTGAGAACAGATTTGATACAACGACATATTATGTAATAGTCAAGCAGCTTCGACTAGCATTTTTCGAACATTGTACAACTGGATGTTCTGTTATCTGATACTGACTGCCTGTACGAGGAGGAAAAAGAATGAAGATTGCTATATTTGGCAGTTGTCAAGTAGCTGGTATCTCTCGGTGCCTTAGGGCTATAGCACCAAAATGCGAAGTATTCGCAACAAACCTGGGCATCCATCCCAACCTCGCCAGTTCTATAGAGGTCGCCAAGAATTGTGACGTTATTATTTACCAGACACACTTTCGTAAACTGCTTAATGAAAACGGGGTACTGGATAGTCTTAATGATAAGTATATTCTAAGCTGCCCAACGTGGTACTTTCCCGCATTTCATCCCGACCTTGTCTATATTGCTACGTCGAAAGGTATTGCGAAATCGCCTATGAGCGACTATCACTCCTCTATCATTTTTTATGCCTGGACGAAGGGACTAAGTGTTGACCAAACGGAGGCACTATTTTGTGAACCTGTCTTTGAACATCTTGGGTTCTTCAACTTTTGGGAGACTTCCAAACAGGCACTGCTGAGCGATATACGCAACTCAAGCCTTGATCTTGAGGGCGCATTCGACCGTTGGGCCTCACGTGGCTGTTTCGCCTATTCAGTGAATCATCCCAAATTATTGGTACTCAGTAGTATCGCGGCGGCTATTCTTGGTAAGCTCGGCATCTCTCCCACACCCCTGCCCCGCAGGCCAGAGGAATTTCTCCCCGACGAGCTATCTTCTCTGGTATGGCCGGTTTATCCAGCTATAGCCGAGAGACTTGGCCTCGAAGGAGATTATGTCTTCAAGGCTTCCAACGACCTGCGCTTTACGCTGCGCGAGTATATCGAAGGATCATTTAAATGTTATAACACCTACGCCTGTGAGGAACTGCGCTGTAGCCGAGTGCTTGAACAAAGTCACTTGTACCACGACATCGTGGAAATTGCCGCTAGCATGGAGCGTAAGAGCGTCAATCCCTATTCTAGTCTTCCGGACTATTGTTTCTGGCGAAAAGGGGTGGTAAAGCTTGCCTTTAGCGAGGTAGACCCCGTTGTACAGACCAAATTTAAACTCGCTGAGACCGACCGGATCGCCACAGCGGGAAGTTGTTTTGCCCAGCATATCGCAAGTACCCTGGTTAAGAATGGCTATAATTATTATGTTACCGAGGCAGCTCCCGACGGCATGGCACCTGAGCAGGCTGCGGCTGGCAGTTACGGCCTGTTCAGCGCCCGTTATGGCAACATCTATACCGCTCGTCAATTTTTGCAGCTCATTGACCGTGCCTACGGCTGGTTTACACCGTGCGACATTTCCTGGTTCCGGCGCGACGGGCGATATATTGACCCATTCCGGCCACAGGTTGAAACCGATGGCTTCTCTAACGAAGAGGCCGTCATCACTGCGAAGGAAGAACACTTTACCGCTGTGCGACACATGTTCGAAACAATGGATGTTTGCGTCTTCACCCTCGGCCTGACCGAAGCCTGGCGGGCGAAATCCGATGGCGCAGTGTTTCCGGTAGCCCCTGGCGTTGTGGCGACTGGCCTGGACGAGGCCAGGTACGAGTTTGTCAACTTCAAGGTGGCAGAAATCCAAACTGACATGCGCGACTTCATAGCCAAATTACGGGCAGTGAACCCCCGGGTGCGAATTATTCTCACAGTTTCGCCGGTACCACTAATCGCCACTTATGAGCAAAGACACGTCCTTGTGTCTACCACCTATAGCAAATCCGCCCTTCGTGCTGTTGCTGGGGAAATCGCAGCCGAATTCGACTATGTAGATTACTTTCCATCCTACGAAATCATTACCGGAAACTTCAATCGTGGCCAGTACTTCGGTGACGATCTGCGTGAAGTGAAGCCGGAAGGAATTGAGCACGTGATGCGGCTTTTCAGTAAGCACTATTACCATTTACCAACCGCGCAAAAGACAGATGAAAAGAATTATGCTGCTCCCGACCATGTTCTCCCCATTGATCGGATGCTACACAATGAAATTGACCGCTGTGCGAAGGTGCTATGCGATGAAGAACTGCTAGACCAGTCGTAACCGCGACTTTGTATCTAAGCATTCTCACTCTTTTGTTGTTAACCCATATACTATATATTGTACAGAGTTTCGGTATCTATCAAAAAAGGGGAGAGTCATCGATGCCAATTGTAATGCCAAGACAGAGCATACAAGGGCCAATAAATTCTACTGCTATGCTTGATAGCAAAGCTCTAAGCGATTATCAAGGTATGGTATCAGCGCAGTATATTGCGCAAAATCAACCGGAGAAAAGACAGTCCCGTCAGCTGTTTGTAGATATTTCAGCATTAGTGCAAATTGATTTGAAAACCGGAATTCAGCGTGTTACCAGGAGTATATTAAAAGAATTACTAGAAAATCCGCCTCAAGGGTATAGGGTTGAGCCCGTTTACGCAACTAATTATCAGGTGGGTTATCGTTATGCGAGAAACTTCACATTGCACTTTTTAAACTGTCCGTGCGGACAGATAGAAGATGCCCCCATTGAAGTGGCTCAAGGAGATGTTTTCCTAGGTCTGGATTGGCAACCAGTGATTGTATTTACACAAAGAAATTTTTTAAACTACATTAGGAGATTTGGTGTGTGCGTGTATTTCGTAGTGTACGATTTACTGCCGGTTTTAATGCCACATGTGTTTGTAAACGGTGTGGCTACTGGTTTCAGTAGATGGCTTCAAACAATATCTTCATTTGATGGAGCTTTATGCATCTCTCGATCGGTAGCTGATGATCTACATGAATGGATGAACAACAACGTGGCCGTTCGTATGCATCAGTTTCATATTGGGTGGTTTCATCTTGGTTCTGACATAGAGAACTCTGCACCAACAGTTGGATTGCCCAATGACGCGAACACGATCCTATGTAAGATGGAGAAGAACCCCAGTTTTTTAATGGTAGGTACTTTAGAGCCACGTAAGGGACATTTGCAGACGCTGGCTGCTTTTGAAAAACTATGGACAGAGAATATGCAAGTCAATTTATTCATTGTGGGTAAGCAAGGCTGGGTGGTGGATATGTTAGCGAATCGCTTAAAAAATCATAAAGAGTTAGGAAAAAGATTGTTTTGGCTGGAAGACGTAAGTGACGAATATTTAGAAAAGCTTTATAGTGCCGCTACTTGCCTGCTTACTGCTTCTGAAGGCGAGGGATTTGGATTACCTCTAATTGAAGCTGCACGTCGAAAACTGCCAATTATTGCCCGTGATATTCCTGTATTTCGTGAGATTGCAGGCCAGCATGCTTACTATTTCACCGGTCTAGATGATGGTAGTTTAGCCGAGACTATTATTCAATGGATAAAGCTCTACGAAAAGGATTGTGTGCCATCACCAGAGGGTATGCCGGTGTTATCTTGGTCTGAAAGTACTGTAAATCTTCTAGATTCTTTATTGAATAAAAATTGGTATGTTTCATGCATTCAATAAAAAGTTAAAAGAGGATTAGTTTTAGAAAAACACTTGAGAACATAATATTGTCGACTTCGCAAATAATCTCGAAAAAGTGCTGAAAATAAATGACGGGCCCGGCTGACTTTGAATTTCAGCAGAGCCCTTTTTTTGCCCCAGATTCATTACTTCTAGTTTGTCATATGTCAGGAATAGAATTTTTTTGTAGTTCCAGCGCCTTTTTCCCCACGTCAATCTCAATATCCTCGCAAATGGCAGGTATAATATTAACGAGCGACTGAAACTTTGATTCAAGCTCCAAGTTGGTTCCAAATCTGTTGTAGTTGTATTGCGGAAAAATTCTCTCCATAAGTCCAATTACAAACTTTGACATCTTACTTTCCTGTATAAACGGAAACATTTCTTGAAACAAGCCTAAAAGACTTCGAAACATAACATAATCTTCGGAGATTTCATATTCAAGCACCCATTTGCGGTCAATAAAGACTAGATTCGCCTCAGTACGGATTAAATTGTTAAAACAGTAATCCACAGCTTGCCCG
>Ga0316613_10002355_pt1 | contig 12206 bp, 8 predicted proteins | sample OWC_soil_day10_C_2_FD_207647 | JGI IMG/M metagenome (GOLD analysis project Ga0316613, IMG submission 207647) | Wetland soil microbial communities from Old Woman Creek delta, Ohio, United States - OWC_soil_day10_CT_b | ecosystem: Environmental > Terrestrial > Soil > Wetlands | place: USA: Ohio...
CTGTGGCGGCGAGCAACGCGGTCGTGGCGAGGAGCGGGATCAGGCGCTTCATGTCAGAACGGAATCGCCAGCGAGAAATGCAGTTGGACGGACTCGCTGCGCTGGCCATAGGCGATATCGACGGCGATCGGCCCGGCCGGCGTCCGCCAGCGGGCGCCCAGTCCGTAGCCGACGGCGAGGCTGACATCGGTCAGATCGTCCACCGCGTTGCCGGCATCGACGAAGGCAGCGATCCCCCAGCGTGGGTCGAACCAGTGGGTGTATTCGGTGCTGAGCGTCGTCATGTAACGGCCGCCGACGATCGCCGAACCGTCCTGGACGCCGAGGCTCTCAAAGCTGTAACCGCGCACCGTGTTGGTGCCGCCGGTGCGGAAAACGTACTCCTGCGGAATGCCGTCGCGCGACGGGGCGATGGTGTAGCCGATCTCGCCTCTCAGGGTCACCGTATCGCGTTCGCCGACCGGAAAGAACTGCTGGAAGCGCCCGTACAGGCGGATGAAATTCTGCGTCGACAGAATTGCCTTGCTCGCCGCGCCGACCTGACCCTGCAGCACGATGCCGTCGCGCGTATTGAATGGATCATCCACATGGCGCCAGGTCCACGCGGCGTTGGGGACCAAGGCCCGGTTGATGCTGTCCGGAGCGCCGTCCGGTTCCAGGCGCTCGTCCTGCCAGGTCAGCGACAGCCGGGTTTCCACTTCGCCCCGGGTCCACGCCTGCTGGCCGCCGATGGCGATGCGCTCGGTGCGCAGGCCCTGAATGTCGGTAGCCTGCGCCATGACACCGACGCTGTTGCGCCGTTGCGCGGCATCGGGCGGGAAAATGATGTCGGCGAAGGCGGTCTGCTTCTTCTGCTCGATGCGCAGGCCCGTGTTCAGTTCCCACGCCTGTCCGAAGAGGTCGGCCGTCTGGAAGACGGTTTCGACCCGCGCCCCGGTATTGGAACTGATACCGGCGCCGAACGACAGCCGGTGCGCCGGGCGTTCGCTCAGGCGCACGGTGACTGGCGCAGTCACCACGCCGTCGGCATCCGGCGGCGTGTCGCGGTCGATGCTGACGAGCACCGAGCGGAATTGCGGCGTCGACTGCAGGGCAGTCTGCAGGGCAATGAGATCGGCTTCGCGATAAGGGGCGCCGGGGCGCACCGTCCGGTTAAGGCGCTCGACCAGCGTCGGCGCATAGCGCTCCAGCCCCTCGATCCGCAGTTCGCCGAAGCGGAAGTCCGGACCGCTGTCGTAGCGGGCCATCAGTCGCGCTTCCCGGGTCGCCGGGTCGATCGTCGCCTGACTGTCCAGCAAGCGGGCGCCGGCATGGTTCTCGGCCAGCAGGCGGGAAAGCACCTGCTGCTTGGCGCTGTTCCAGTCCTGCTGGCGAAACGGCTGGCCGACCGGCAGAGTCCAGCCGGCGATCAGTTCCTGCCGCGTTTTTGCCGCCAGCGGGCCGTCGACCGCAACATCCACCTCGGCGATCACCGTGCGCGGCCCGGGATCGACCGAGATGCGCACAACGCCGTCGACCTCGGAGAACTCGATTTGCGGCGAGAAATAACCCTCGGTGGACAGTATCTCGCCGACCAGCCGTTGCAGGCGTGCCTGCCCGCCGGCGCCGGGCGCTGCTTCATCAGGCAGGAAGGGCGCCACCAGGTTGGTGATTTCAGCTGGCGCGCGCAGGTCAATCTCGCCCGCCGGCGCCAGCGGGACAAACACGATCAGGACAAGCGGAAACAAACGCCGGATGACGCGGGAAAGGACGGACACGCGCCTATTTTACCCGTCGCTGCCGGTCGCCGCGGCGCGTGGCGGCAGCAGGAAGCTGCGCGGTTGGTACCGGAAACGGTGCCAGATGGCGCGCAGCAGCGCCCCCCAATGGTCGAAGTGAACGTCGCGGGCGCCGAGCGCTGTGCGCAGCGCCAGCGCGAAACTGACCGCCAGATTGGTCAGCCCGATCAGCACGATGCCCAGCGCGCCCCACAAAATGGCCTTGAGCGGGAGTTCGAACTGGAAACCGACCAGGGAATAGCCGAGATTGGCCGACGAAAAAGCGATGTGCCGGATATCCAGCGGCAGGCCGAGCAGTTTGCCGACGACCCCGGTGGATCCGAGCATGCAGCCGAAAAGGAAATTGCCCATGATGCCGCCCAGATGATCCTGAATATAGGTGCCAATCCGGGCGGCCCGGTCACCACCGAAGACACGCTTGAGCCAGCGCAGGCGGGCGATGCGGACGCCGGTGTCGCTGTAGGCGGCCCGGTTGTCGAAATAGCCGGTAATCAGGCCGGAAAGGAAGAGGAAGAAGCCGGCGATCGCGGCATGCGGAATGGCCCAGCTAACGGGATCGAGATCGGCCATCAGGTGCGCGCCCTTGTCGAGGCTTATGACCGGCGCGCCGAGCCACTGGCCGAGTCCGAGGCCGAGCAGGATGGCGACCGGCAGCGCGACCATGACATTGCCGGCGATGGCCGCGAGCTGGCTGCGACAGACGGCGGCGACCACGTCGACCAGGCGATCGAGCTCCGCCTGGCGCGTCGCCCGCACGTCGCCGAGCAGGCCGGCCAGCGTCTGTGCGGTCATCGCCGGCTGCTTGGTGGCGACCGTCATGCCGAGCAGGAAGATGGCGACGAAGCCGAGGCCGTAGACCAGGCTGAACAGGAAGGCCTCGACCAGGAGCGGCGCCTGCAGACCGGCGGCGAAAATCTTGAGCAGCGCCATGCCGCCGATCAGCACCCCGGCACCGGCTGCCGAACGCCACATGCGGCCATAGTCGCCACGTGTTTCGCAAATGTAGTGCTCACCCGAGCGCGCGGCGTTCTCGGTCACCCGCACGGCCAGCAGGCGCGACAGTTGCGACATGTAATGACCGAGGCTGTTGCGACGGTTCTCGGCGAGAAAAGCGGCGCGGAGAAAATCCGCCCAGGCCGCGATGGCGCGGCCGCGCGTGCTCAACGCGTGCGAGGCGGTCAGGATGGTGACCAGTTCGCGCAGGCGCTCGAGACTCTGCTCGCTGCGCGTCAGCAGATAGCTGAGATGAAGGCTGGTGCCGACCGTCAGCGCCCGCTTGCGGATGCGCTGCAGCGTGTCGACGCACTGGTCGGCGATGACCAGCAACTGGCTGCCGTCGTCGGCGGCGATCGCCGGATCGTCGAGCGCGCCGCGGAAGGTATTGACGAAATCCAGGGCCTCGGCCGACAGCGCCACGAAACGCGGCAGGTCATCGTCGAGGCTGGGCGAGGCGCGCATCAGTTCACCCTCGACCCCGAGGCCGCTGACGCGATGCGCCAGCAGCAGCACCGAGTCGAGAATCTGCTCCTGGATGCCGCGCCAGTCGACATTGTGCAATTCTTCCTCGGGCGCCAGCAGTGCCCACAGCCGCTGCGAAAACGCCGGGGAAATCCGCTCCTGCCAGCGCCAGTCGTCGGAGCGGTCGAAAACGACATGCATGCAGTCCTTCAGCCGGCGTTCGTCGGGCGCCTCCGGCAACAGCCGGTCCCACAGGATGCGCCACCATTCGGAGAAAAATCCGGTACCCGGCAGGATGCCGCTGTCGGTAAAGAAAGTGATGAGACGAAGGCTGGCGATGAAATGCACGATGCGCGCGCGAAAGCTCGAGCGCAATTCGGCATCTGCCTCAAGGCGGGCCAGAACCAGCTCGTAGCGTTCCGCGGTACCGCCGTCGCGCCGGTTCCGCGGGCGAACTTCGGCAACCAGCCGGCGCACCAGTTCAAGGGTCTCGGCGGCGGGGTCGCGAAAGGCTTCGATCACCGCCAGCAGGCGCGCCTCGGGGGGTTGACTGCGGCTGAACAGCCCGCGGTAAAGACGTCTGAAAACCGACATCCGGGACGGGGTCAGCTTTTAGTCGGCTTGGCGGCCTGCGCCTTGGCGTGCGCTGCCGGCCCCGGCCTGGCGATGGCCTTCGGCTTGGCCGCGTTGTTTGCAGGGGGCGCTGCGGGGACGAGGGTGGCCTTCTTGGGGGCCGTGGCACGCCTCACCGCCGGCTTCTTCGACGCCGGCGGCGGCAGGGTCTTGTGCCCCAGAGCCTTGCGGATTTTCTCCAGCATCGCCTTCTGGGCCGCCGTCGGCCTGGTGGCAAGAATCCGCTCGTCCTGCATCAGCTTGTCGAGCAGGGTTTGCAGGCGCACGGCATCGGCCGGCACGGCCAGCAAATTCGGCAAGGTAGCGAGCGCCACTTCCAGCGACTCACCGACAATGATTTCCTGTGTGCCGCGAATGCGGCGCTGCTCGTCCGGCGTCGTTTCCGGCAGCAGGTCCGCATATTCCCTGATCAGTTCGGCTTTCAACTGGAGACGCGAGAGCGGCAAGGGCTTGCCCTTGTCCTGCAGCAGGAAAGCGACACGCGCCAGGGCGGCCGGATAGCCGCCCTCGTCGACCTGCGCCAACGCCATGCGCACGACGTCGTCCCGGCGCCCCCCGGCAGCCAGTTCGCGGGCGACGGACGGGCTGCGCTCGGCCATCAGGTTAGTAAACATGTGACCGTAGAGTTGGAAGAACGCCGCTTCGCTGATCGCGTCCTGCACCGAACGGTAATAGGTCAGGGTGGCCGACAGGATGCCGGAGCCGGCATTTTCCAGCTGGCGCAGCGGGTTCTCTGGCCCCACCGCCTTGCGGTGGCTCTTGACGAATGCCGCTGCCGGCGCCAGCCAGCCGAGCCACGGGTTGAGATCCGAGATCGCCCAGCGCTGCATGCGCAGCGGGTGGAAGACCTGACCGAGCTTGGCCGTCATCGGGCTGGACATCTGCTGCACCAGCGGCTGGGCGAACATCTCGTAGGCCTTCTGGTTGAATTCGGAAACCTCTGCGACCGCCTCGAAGGCCTTCTCGTCCTTGCGCTCGAAACGGTTAAGCCGCTTGGCAACCTCTTCGAGCGAACGTTCGACGAACTCGACTTCGTAGCTGACCACGCCATCCTTGCTCTGATGCTCGGTGATGCTCATGCCGTAGAGACCGGGCGTCAGCGCCTCGATGGACTTGAGGACGGAAACGATCTGCGCGTGTTCCTTGCGGGCCACGGCACCGGAGACGAAGATGCCGAGGTGGCCGACATTCCTGTGCAGGAGGCCGACGATAACCTGTCCGTTGGCCTTGATTTCCTCGGTTGACCCGTAGGTGTCGGCGACCCAGTTGAAGGCTTGCTCGGGCGGCGTGATGTCGTCGCCCATCGAGGCGAAGAGGACGATCGGCGAGCGGATCGACTTGAGATCGAAAAGCTTGCCCTGCTTCGATTTCACCTCGCTCCACAGCTTGTTGCCGACGAAGAGGTTCTGCGTGATCCACTCGATCTCCTCGCGGTTGAGCAGGTACATGCCGCCCCACCAGCGCTCGAACTCGAGGAAGCGCGGCGGCTCGGTGTCGACGTTCTTGAAGACGTGGTAATACTTGTCGAAAAAGGTGTTGGCCGGGTGCAGGCTCTCGAAATTCTGGACCAGCCAGGCACCGTCGAAGACACCGTTGTTGAGGTCGGCGACCATCGACGACAGCCAGGTGCCGCCGAGCAGGCCACCCGAATAACGCATCGGGTTGTCGCCCGCGCCCTCTTCCCAGGCGCCGCCCCAGTAGGACATCGGCGCGCCGTTGATGACGATCGGTCCGGTATCGTCGGGGTCGGACGCGGCGAGCATCATCGCCGCCCAGCCCCCCTGGCAGTTGCCGATGATCACCGGCTTGGGGCTATCGGGGTGCAGTTCGCGCACCTTTTTGACAAAAACGGATTCCGTTTCGCAGACATCGAGCAGGGTCTGGCCCGGTTCAGGATCCGGGAAAAAGGACACGAAATAGACCGGATGCCCTTCGCGCAGCGCCACACCCACCTGGGAATCATCCTTGAAGCCGCCGATCCCCGGACCATGGCCGGCACGCGGATCGATGACGACATAGGGCCGGCGCTTCGGGTCGACGGTGACGCCCTTCGGCGGCACGATGCGCAGCAGGGCGTAATTGACCGGCCGTGCGAACTTGCGTGCGTCAAGCACGATTTCGTACGCGAAATGCAGCAACGGCGGCAGGCCCTTCTTCTGGTGCTCGCGGAAGTTGTTGCCGCGCTGGCGCATGGTGTCCCAGAACAAAATTGCCCGCTGCGCGAAGTCGACCGCGTAATCGTTCCAGGTCGTTCCCGACTGCAGCAGCGCGGGCAGGGTGGCCGCGCTCTGCGCCTGCGCCTCACGCAGGGCATGCGAGAACTCATCCTGGGCATGCTTCAGGCGCTTTTGCAGGAGCGCGGCGACGTTCTTGTCGATCTGAACGTTGCGGGACAGCTTTTCGATGGGCGATTTCATTGCATTTCTCCTGACCGGCGGCTGCAGGTGCAGCATGAATCGGACATGTTAAAGCACTCTCCGTTGACGGCATAGTGCCTGACATCGAGCCGGCATTTGCCCGCCCGTGCGGCAATGTCTATGATGGGCCGGAGACAATGCACATGGAGACCGTCAATGGAACAGAAACACGCCAAGTACCGACTGCTGCTTGCCCGCTGCAAGGCATTGCCCCCGGCACCGACTGCCGTCGCCCATCCGTGTGACGAAAGCGCGCTGCGCGGCGCCGTCGAAGCCGCCGAAATGGGCATCATCCAGCCGCTGCTGGTCGGCCCGCGCGGCAAGATCGAGGAAGTGGCCAAAGCAGCCGGCCTGAACATCTCCCCTTACGAGATCATCGACGTCGAGCACAGCCACGCCGCCGCCGACATGGCCGTGCAACTGGCACGCGAAGGCCGCGCCGAGCTGCTGATGAAGGGCAGCCTGCATACCGACGAGCTGATGGCGGCCGTGGTGCGCAGCGGGACCGGCCTGCGCACGGCGCGGCGCATCAGCCACTGCTTCATCATGGATGTGCCGAGCCTGGACCGCGCGATCATCATCACCGACGCCGCGATCAACATCTTCCCGACCATGGAAGACAAGATGCACATCATCCAGAATGCCATCGACCTCGCCCATTCTCTGGGCATCGAGAAACCCAGGGTGGCGATCCTCTCGGCCATGGAAACGATCAACCCGAAGCTGCAATCGACCATCGAGGCCGGCGCGCTGTGCAAGATGGCGGATCGTGGGCAGATCACCGGTGGCATCCTCGATGGTCCGCTGGCGCTCGACAACGCCATCGACCTCGATGCCGCCAGGATCAAGAAGATCGAGTCACCGGTCGCCGGCCGCGCCGACATCCTGGTCGTGCCCGATCTCGAAGCCGGCAACATGCTGGCCAAGAGCCTCAGTTTCATGGCCGATGCCGACGCTGCCGGCATTGTGCTCGGTGCCCGCGTGCCGATCATCCTGACCAGCCGCGCCGACTCGGTGCTGACCCGCCTTGCCTCGTGCGCCGTCGCCGCGCTGGTTGCCGCCGACCGCCGCAGGCAGGCCGGCAAGGCCGTCGCCGGCTGATTTGTCGCAGCCCTCAATGGAAAAGGGCCGGTCTGTCACCGGCCCCGCATGCCCTTGCGCAATACGTCCGGCTAGAACACGGCCGGCACATACTTGTAGGGGTAATCCGGCTCCTTGTACTTGCCCGGCGTCTGGCGCTTGGGCAGCACGATCTTCGGCCGCTTGATTTCCTCATAGGGAATCTTGCTCAGCAGGTGGGTGATGATGTTGAGGCGCACCTTCTTCTTGTCGTTCGACTGAGCGACGAACCACGGCGCCCACGGGGTATCGGTCTTCTCGAACATCTCGTCACGCGCCCGCGAGTAGTCGTACCAGCGGCTGTAGGACTTGAGGTCCATCGGCGACAGTTTCCAGATCTTGCGCCCGTCATGGACACGCTGCGACAGGCGCCGGGTCTGTTCTTCCGGGCTGACTTCGAGCCAGTACTTGAGCACGATGATCCCGGACTCGATCATGACTTTCTCGAAGGCCGGCACCATGTTGAGGAAACGCTGCGCCTGATCGTTCGTGCAGAAGCCCATGACCCGCTCGACGCCGGCACGGTTGTACCAGCTCCGGTCGAAGATGACGACCTCCCCGGCAGCGGGAAAATGCTGCAGGTAGCGCTGCGCATACATCTGCGACTTTTCGCGCTCGGTCGGCGACGGCAGCGCGATGACCCGGAACACCCGCGGACTGACCCGCTCGGTGATCGCCTTGATCGTGCCGCCCTTGCCGGCGCCATCACGCCCCTCGAACACCACGCAGACCTTCAGACCCTTGGCGACCACCCATTCCTGGAGCTTCACCAGTTCGACATGCAGTTTCTCGAGCTCGCGCTCGTAGTCCTTGGCGCCCATCTTTTCGTTTGCCGTTTCGGCAGCCTTCTTGCCAGCCTTCTTCTTGCTCATCTCTCTCTCCTCAAAATTGGCCGATTTTCGGGGTCGACCGCGCCCCGAAGGAAAAACTCTTGGCGTACAACAATTGGTTCGTCGCTCAGGCCATGATGTTCACGCCACCATCGACATACATCGTCTCGCCGGTCAAACGGCGGGCGTATGGCGTAGCGAGATAGGCGCAGGTGAAACCGACGTCCATGATGTCGACCAGTTCGCCGACCGGCGCCCGCTTGCCGGCGCGATTGAGCATCAGGTCGAAATCCTTGAGTCCGGATGCGGCGCGCGTCTTGAGCGGCCCCGGCGAAATCGCATGGACGCGGATATGCTGCGGGCCAAGCTCATAGGCGAGATAGCGGCACGCCGCTTCGAGCGCCGCCTTGACCGGCCCCATCACGTTGTAATTGGGCTCGACCTTCATCGCGCCATGGTAGGTCATGGCGAACATCGTGCCGCCGTCCTTCATCAGCGGGGCCGCCAGCCTGGCCATGCGGATGAAGGAATGGACCGAAATATCCATCGCCAGGGCGAAGCCGTCGGCCGAACAGTTCAACAGCCCGCCCTTGATGTCTTCCTTCCTGGCCGAAGCAATCGAATGAACCATGATGTCCAGCTGCCCCCACTCCTTCTCGATACGGGCAAACAGCGCCTCCAGCTCGCCCGGCTTCGAAACGTCGAGCGGCGCGAAGATCGACGCGTCCAGCCCCTTAGCCAAGGGCTCGACATACGCCCTGGCCTTCTCGTTCAGATAGGTGATCGCCAAGTCGGCACCTACCTCACGGAACGCCTTGGCACAGCCGTAGGCAATTGAATCCTCGTTGGCGATACCGACCACCAGTGCCTTCTTGCCAGCAAGGATGGGACGCGGATTCTCGATCGACATGTCTGTTCTCCGGTTGGCATTGAATCGTCATGGACAGCGCCGCCGCCCACGCGCCCTGCTCCGCTGCGCCTGTTTCCGTCAGCGCAGGAAGGTACGGATTCATTATGCGCCCTGCACCAACATGACTCAAGGAAACTGCAACCAAGGGGCATGCCTTCAGGCGCGCCAAATTTACTCGGGAATTTCGCCGTGCTACCCTAATCTGAAATAGTCTGGGCGTGATGTCCGAGGAGAACACGATGAAAACGATCCGATCCTTTGTGCTTTGGTGGCTGGCGGCCAGCATCCTGCTGGTCTCGGCGGTCCACGCACAGGGCAGTGCGCCGCCAGCGGCCGATGCCGCGGCACCGCCGCCATTCACGGCGCAGGAACTCGACGCGCTGGTGGCGCCCATCGCGCTCTACCCCGACGCCCTGCTGTCGCAGATCCTGATGGCCTCGACCTATCCCCTCGAGGTGGTCCAGGCGGCCCGCTGGAGCAAGGCCAATCCTGGTCTCAGTGGCGACGAGGCCGTCAAGAAGGCAGGCAAGGAAACGTGGGACGTCAGCGTCATGTCGCTGGTCGCCTTTCCCAATGTCCTCGAGATGATGAACGAAAAACTCGACTGGACGCAGAAGCTGGGCGACGCCTTCCTCGGGCAACAGGGCGAAGTGCTGGCCGCCGTTCAGCGCCTGCGCCAACTGGCCAAGAACAACGGCAACCTCGAGAGCAACCAGCAGCAGGTGGTGCGCAGCGAGGCCCAGTCCATCATCATCGAGCCGGCCCAGCCGCAAACAATCTACGTCCCGGCCTACAATCCGACGGTGGTTTACGGCGCGTGGCCGTATCCGGCTTACCCACCCTACTATTATCCGGGCGTTGCCGCCTGGTATCCGGGAACCGCGCTGCTCACCGGCCTGGCCTGGGGTGTCGGATTCGCCGCTGCCGGGGCGATGTTCGGCGGCTGCAACTGGGGTGGCGGCAATGTCAACGTCAATGTCAATCGCGCCACCAGCATCAACAGTAATTTCAACCGCAATAGCGTCAGCTCCAGCGGCAACTGGCAACATAATGCGCAGCACCGTGGCAACGCCGCCTATCGCGACCAGGGTTCGCGCGAGCGCTACGGCAACAAGCGGGCTGAAAACGCGCGCAATGATTTCCGCGGACGCGAAGGTGGCGACCGTGGCCGGCGCGACGGACTGGGTGGTGACCGAGGTGGCGCCGGCGACCGTGGCGGCATCGGTGGTGACCGCGGTGGTGCCGGTGGTCGGGATGGCCTCGGTGGTGACCGTGGCGGTGCCGGTGGTCGGAATGGCGTCGGCGGTGATCGCGGTGGCGCCGGCGCAAGCAATAGGGGCGGTCATTCGGATGGACTCCCGGGCCACAGCCAGTTCGGTGGCGGGAACAGCGGAAGTCGCGGCAACGCCTTCGATGGCGTCAACTCCGGCAGCCGCGATGCCAACCGTGGCCACAGCAGTGCTGCCGGGGCTGGCCGCACCGGTGCCGGCTCCAGCTTCGGGGGTGGCGGCGGCGGAAGTTCGTTTTCCGGCGGTGGTGGTGGCGGCAGGTCCGCCGGCGGGGGGGGTGGCAGCCGTTCATTCAGTGGCGGCGGCGGAGGCGGTGGTCGCGCCGGCGGTGGTGGTGGCCGCGGTGGTGGCGGACGGCGCTAAGGAGAATAGGACATGAACATGAACAAGCTGAATCATCTGCTGGCAGCCATTCTTCTCGGTGGCGCACTGGCCCTGCCGGCCTCGGCCATACTCGCTGCCGGCCAAAAATCATTCGCAACGCCGGAAGCTGCGATGGAAGCCTTCGGCAATGCCGTCATCGACAGCGACGAGGCCGCGTTGCGGGCGATGTTCGGAGAGAATTTCCGCCAACTCATCCCCCCCGTAGGCGCCGAATTGCGCTACGAGTTTATCGAGGCATGGGCCAAGTCGCACAAAATCGAGCCGGACGGCGACGGACGGGCAAGGATTGCCGCCGGACTGAAGGGCTGGACCCTGCCCATACCGCTCGAGAAGACCGCCTCCGGATGGCGCTTCGACATGAAGGCCGGCATCGACGAGATCGCCATCCGCACGATCGGCCGCAACGAACTGGCAGCGATCCAGGTCGCCAAAGCCTACGCCGACGCCCAGCGGGAATATATTGCCAAGGACCGCAACGGGGATGGCGTTGCCGAGTATGCGCAGAAGATCGCGAGCAGCGCGGGCAAGATGGACGGACTCTACTGGCCCTCCAAGGCGAACGAGGAGGAAAGCCCGCTTGGCCGCCTGCTCGCCGATGCCGCCGCCGAAAAAGGCCGCAAGCCCGGCAGCTACCACGGTTATAGTTACCGCATCCTGACCGCCCAGGGCAGCGCTGCGCCGGGCGGCGCGCGCAACTATGTCGAGAACGGCCACATGACCGGCGGCTTCGGACTGCTTCTCTGGCCGGCCAGCTTTGGCAAGAGCGGCGTCATGAGTTTCATGATCAACCAGGACGGGCAGGTCTATGAAAAGAACCTCGGCGCCGGCACGGCGGCGCAGGCTGCTAGCATAAAAACTTTCAACCCGGATGCAACATGGCGGAAAGTCACGGATAATCAGTGAAAAAATCGCAAGCTTTTGAATTACAATACGCCGTCTAATTTTTTTTGACAGGGAACCCCTCATGATCAACTACGCCAAGAAATCGCTTATTCTGGCTCTGCTGGCCGGCATCGGCTTCGGCGCCACCGCCGTTCAGGCGCAAGAGCGCGTTTATGTCATCGACCAGCGCGACGTCGTCGCCCTGAGCGGCTTCGGCCTCTGCTGGCGCACCGGTTACTGGACCCCGGCGGCTGCCGCCAAGGATCCGGCCGGTTGCCAGTGCGACAAGGACCTGCTGCCCAAGGAAGTCTGCGAGCCGCCGGCTCCTGCCCCGGTTGCCGCGCCGAAGCCCACCGGTGAGAAGATCACCGTCGCCGCCGACGCCCTCTTCGACTTCGACAAGGCCGTGCTGCGCCCCGAAGGCAAGGCCAAGCTCGACGAACTGGTCGCCAAGGCTGGCGCCATCAAGCTCGAAGTGATCCTCGTCGTCGGCCACACCGACCGCA
>Ga0316613_10002359_pt1 | contig 12196 bp, 11 predicted proteins | sample OWC_soil_day10_C_2_FD_207647 | JGI IMG/M metagenome (GOLD analysis project Ga0316613, IMG submission 207647) | Wetland soil microbial communities from Old Woman Creek delta, Ohio, United States - OWC_soil_day10_CT_b | ecosystem: Environmental > Terrestrial > Soil > Wetlands | place: USA: Ohio...
TGTTGCTCGGCGAACTCTTCCTGCTTCAGCCGTGTTACTGGTGCAACTTTCAGCGGCTTCTCTATTTTGTCCTGGCGTTTGTCGGCATTTGCGGCGCGCTTTTCCCCCGTGCGGGAAAACTCTGGAGCCTGCTTGGCGCTGGCGTGGCCTTGGGAGGAATCATCGCGGCGGGCCGGCAGAGCTGGATGCAGTATGCTCCCCAGGACGTAACCGAATGCGGCTTCGGTGACCCGACGCTGACTGAACAGCTGGTTGATTGGCTGGGCGGAATCTGGCCATCGATGTTCATGGTGACCGGTTTGTGCAAGGAGAAGGACTGGGTGTTTCTCGGATTGTCCTTGGCGAACTGGTCCGGTATCTGCTTCCTCGGTCTGCTTTGTGTCTTCTTGTGGATGTTCCTGCGGAGAGATGCACGGCGGTGATGCTTGTTGGACGGGGAAAAAATCGGGCACCGTTCTGGTGCGTCGTGTTACCAGTTTGGGGCGTCAATTGTTGCGAGTCTGGCGTGGCTGAATCGGCTCTTGCTGCGCTCTGCAGCCTGATTGTTGAATGACAGGCGTGCTATTTGCTTTATGCGCTCGGCGATTGCGAAAGCTGGCTGTCTGGCAGCCTTCCGATTGGTTATCATAACGTGCTTTTTTTGCGATCCCTGTATTCGAGGAGCCTGTTCATGAGCATTGCAACGAAAATTCGGCAAGTGGCCGCGCTGACGGTCGCTCTCCTGGGCGTGGGCGCCGCCGCCGCGCAGGATGCGGGCGTCCTGAATATCTACAATTGGGCCGACTATATTGCGCCGGAGACGGTGAAGAACTTTGAGAAAGAGACCGGAATCAAGGTTCGCTACGATATCTTCGACAGCAACGAATCCTTGCACGCGAAACTGGTTGCCGGAAATTCGGGCTACGACATCGTGGTTCCGGGGTCGCATTTCGCCAAGCAGCAGATTGCCGCAGGATTACTGCAGAAGCTCGACAAGAGCAAGCTGCCCAATTTGAAGAACCTCGATCCCGCAATCCAAAGCCAGTTGGCGAAGATGGACCCCGGTAATGACTACCTTGTCGACTGGCTGTGGGGATATACCACCGTCGGCATCAACGTGGATAAAGTCAAGCAGGCACTCGGTGGGGCCGAACTCCCGGAGAATGCCTGGGATCTCGTGTTTAAGCCGGAATATGCCGGGAAACTGAAGAAATGCGGTGTTGCTTTCCTCGATTCGGCGTCGGAAGTGATGCCGATCGCCTTGCACTATATCGGGAAGGATCCCTACAGCAAGGAGCAGGCGGATTACACGGAAGCAGGGAAAATGCTCAAGGCGATCCGTCCCTTCGTGACACGGTTTGTTGGCTCCGGATCGGATTACATCGACCAGATGGCCAAGGGGCGTCTTTGTGCCGTCCTCGGGTGGTCCGGCGACATCATGATCGCCTCCAACCGTGCGAAGGAAAGCAAGACCCAGCAAAACGTGAAGGTACTGGTTCCGAAGAGTGGCGGTTTGCTGTTCTTTGACGTGATGGCCATTCCGAAGGATGCCAAGAACGTTGAAAACGCCTACAAGTGGATCGACTACATCATGCGGCCCGAGGTCCATGCCAGCCTGACCAACACGGTTTTCTACGCCAATCCCAACAAGGCATCGCTCAAGAACGTGAAGGCGGAGATCGCCAAGGATGAAGCGGTCTTCCCGAATGCGGCGGTGCTTGAATCCATGCTCTCTCCCGGCGTTCCGGACCAGGCCACGCGGCGGATCATCACGCGGACATTCACCAACTTCAAATCCGATCGCTAAAGCACAGCAATGACGTCGACTCTTTCTTCGTCCGAATCCCGGTTCCTGCAGATCCGGGAGGTCGTCAAGGACTTTGGCGGTATCCGCGCAGTTGACTCAGTCAGTCTGGATATCATGCGGGGGGAAATTTTCGGTCTGCTCGGTTCGTCGGGGTGCGGAAAGACCACTTTGCTGAGAATGCTGGCAGGGTTTGAAACACCAACGTCGGGACGGATTGTCCTGGATGGTCTGGATCTCGCGGGGCTGCCGCCCTACAAGCGGCCGATCAACATGATGTTCCAGTCCTACGCCTTGTTTCCTCACCTGACGGTGTGGGACAACATTGCGTTTGGCTTGCGCCGGGATGGTTTGCCGAAAGAAGAGATTTTCGGTCGCGTCGAGGCAATGCTGAAACTCGTGAAACTCGAGAAGTTTGGCAAGCGTAAGCCTCACCAGCTTTCGGGCGGACAGCAGCAGCGTGTGGCGCTGGCGCGCAGTTTGGTCAAACGTCCACAACTGTTGTTGCTCGACGAGCCGCTCGGAGCATTGGACAAGAAGCTGCGCGAGGAAACGCAGATCGAGCTGGTCAACATCATCAAGGATGTCGGCGTGACGTGCGTAATGGTCACGCATGACCAGGAAGAGGCGATGACGATGGCCGATCGTATCGGGGTCATGGACGAAGGCGTGCTCTTGCAGGTCGATGTGCCGAGCGAACTGTACGAGACGCCGAACAGCAAGTTCGTCGCGGATTTCATCGGGAATGTCAATCTGATGGACGGGGTCGTCGTTGACGACCAGGCGAGTTCGGTAACCATCGAATGCGCCGATTGCCTGCACTATGTCGGACACGGGATTACCGGTCACATCGGCTTGCCGGTCAGTGTGGCCCTGCGTCCCGAGAAGATCTACCTGAGCCGTGAGGAGCCGCCCGGTCCGCACAACCGTGTGCAAGGCGTGGTCAAAGAAATGTCGTATTTCGGCAGTTACAGCGTTTACTTTCTTGATTTGCCCAGCGGTGCCCGGCTCAAGGTCAGCGAAGAGAACGATCTGCGCCACCGTGACGGCAAGCCGACCTGGGGGGATACCGTCTGGGCGAGCTGGCCATCGTCGGCCCAGGTCGTCCTGACCCACTGAAAGACAGCGCCATGCCATTCATGACGGGAACGTGGAAGCCCGGATCGCGTGCGGCGGTGATCGGGGTCCCCTTTTTCTGGCTGACGGTGTTTTTCCTGCTGCCGTTCATGCTCGTTCTGCGCATCAGCCTGGCGCAGATGGACGGGGCGCTGGTGACGCCGTTGCTGACTTTCTCGGAAGAAGTGCTGACCGTCCGCATTCACCTGACGAGTTTCGTGCAACTGGTTACGGACGACCTGTATTTCGCCACCTATCTTGTTTCTGTCAAGTACGCGTTGATAACCGCCGTGATCTGCCTGGCGATCGGGTATCCATTCGCCTACTTCATGTCGCGCAGCGAACACCGCTGGCAACCCGCGTTGCTGATGGGCGTCATGCTGCCGTTCTGGACCAGCTTTCTGATCCGGGTCTATGCCTGGAAAAGCCTGCTTGAGCCGAATGGCTGGGTGGGCGCGCCGATCCACGCTTCGGGCATTGACGAGGTGCTGGCGTTCCTGGGAATGATCGCCTCGCCGGAACAGTTGATGTACAGCCCGTTCAGTCTGGTGCTGGGCATGGTTTACACCTACCTGCCGTTCATGGTCCTGCCGCTGTATGCCACGCTGTCCAAGATGGATCTGCGCCTGATCGAGGCGGCGCAGGATCTGGGCGCTACGCCCTGGCAGGCGTTCTGGCGCATCACTGTGCCTCTCTCGAAATCGGGAATTGTTGCCGGATTCATGCTGGTGTTCATTCCCTGCGTGGGCGAATACGTGATTCCGGAGTTGCTCGGCGGCCCGGAAACGCTGATGATCGGCCGCGTCCTTTGGGACGAATTCTTTTCCAACAACGACTGGCCGATGGCGTCGGCGGTCGCGGTGGTCATGATTCTCGTGATTATTGTGCCGATTGCCATTTTCGGGCGAAATCAGGATCACGCGCAGGAGGCATCGTGAGAGGCGAACGAAATACGAGGTTCTTTTCGCGCCTCTGGATGGCTCTTGTATTCGGATTCCTCTATCTGCCGATCGTGTCGCTCGTGGTCTATAGCTTCACCGATTCGTCTGTTCCGAATGTGTGGGGAGGCTTCAGCTTGCGCTGGTACCAGGCGCTGGCCATGGATTCCGACCTCAAGGAAGGGTTATGGCTTTCCCTGAAGATCGCCACCTCGACTGCGACGGCGGCGGTCATTCTGGGAAGTCTTGCCGCGGCATCACTGCACCGCTTTCCACATTTCTTCGGACGTACCCTTTTTTCCGGAATGGTCAGCGCGCCACTCGTCATGCCGGAAGTCATCGTCGGCCTGTCGCTTCTGCTCATGCTGGTCTCCCTGCAGCGCCTTCTGGGCGTGCCGGAACGCGGAATGGTGACGATCTGGCTGGGGCACCTGCTGGTGGGTATGGCCTACGCTACGGTTGTGATCCAGGCCCGGCTCAGGGATCTCAACCCGCAACTGGAAGAAGCGGCGCAGGACCTGGGCGCGAAGCCATGGCAGGTGTTCTTTCTGGTGACGATCCCGATGATCGCGCAGGCGTTGCTGTCCGCCTGGTTGCTCACCTTCACGTTGTCGCTCGACGACGTCGTGCTGTCGGCGTTCCTGTCGGGGCCGGGGGCTACCACCATGCCGCTGGTGATCTTCTCGCGCGCCCGGTTGGGGTTGAATCCTTCCGTCAATGCCATTGCGACCGTGGTGGTTGTGATCGTGGCCATCGGCGTGTCGATAGCGAGCTATATGCTTGCCCAGAAAGAACGTCGTCGCTCCAGGGAAATCGCTGCGGCTCAGCGTTTCAAGTGAATTTTCCCGCGAACGCATGAGTTCGCTGGATGCGTTTTTTCGCGACGATGCCCCAAGTGCCTGAAGGCTGCTTAGAATGGTCGCTGGTTCGAGATTGTTCGGTTGCGAGCACCGCACGTTTCTTGCAGCGTTTCTTCCATTTTTCAAGGAGGTTTTATGGCGTTGTTTCTGAATGAGGGTGATGTCCGCCAGTTGCTGACCATGCCGCTGACCATCGATGCCGTTGAGGAAGCGCACAAGGAACTCTCGTCGGCGCGGGCCATCGATATCCCGCGCCAGCGTACCCGCTTGCCCCAGACAGCCCTGCACATTCTCCAGGGGGCGTTGCCGGGGCGCGATGCGATCGGCTATAAGGCCTATACCAGCAATCGGTCGGGTGTCCGCTTCCTGGTGCATGTGTTCAGTGCTGCGACGGGCGCGTTGCGCGTGGTTCTGGAAGCCGACTATCTGGGCATGATGCGCACCGGGGCGGCATCGGGTGTCGCCACGCGCTGGCTGGCACGGCCGGATGCCGAAGTGTTGGGGGTCTTTGGCGCGGGGTGGCAGGCTGAGGGAAATATCGAGGCCGTGGCCGCCGTGCGCAAGCTGCGCAAGGTCAAGGTGTTCGCGCGCAACGCGGAGCGTCTGGCGGCGTTCTGCGCCAGACTTTCTGATCGACTGGAGCTTGACGTGGTTCCGGCGGCTTCTCCCGAGGAAACCGTGCGTGGCAGCGATATCGTGAGTACCATCACCACCGCCAGCCTTCCCTTGTTCGATGCGGCCTGGCTGTCGCCGGGGACGCACATCAACGGGGCGGGGTCAAACTCGGTGATCCGGCGGGAAATCGGCGAGGATGTGCTCAAGGTCTGCCGTCCGATCGTCGTCGATAGCGTCGATACGGCGCTCAAGGAGGCCGGCGATCTCCTGCCTTTGCTTGAAAAAGGGCGTTTGAACGAGCGCCAGATGGTCGAGCTGGGCGACGTCATCCTCGGGCACCGTCCGGGGCGTGCGAAGCCGGAAGACATCACGCTTTTCGAGTCTCAGGGCATGGCCATCCAGGATATCGCCGTGGCGGTTCGCCTCGAGGAACTAGCTCGCGAACAAGGGCTGGGAACTCAGCTGCCTTATGGAGCGTAGCCCAGTTGCCCCTCAAGGTCCTGCCAGCTCTGGTCGGAGTCCGTGGTTTTGAAGGGAGCGCGCAGCGGTGCACGGCGATTGACGGCATTCCGGTGTTGCTAGGAAAATGCCGTCTGGTTGTGGCTTCGCTGTTGGCGGAGCGCATGGATCGCATATGAATGATGGGGAGAGGGTGTGACGAGCACGTTGAGCGGAGCGCTCGAAATTGTTGTCAGGACAGATCCCGGCTTGGTCCGGGAGCTGAACGAGGACGCTGTCTTCGCCAATCCGGCGCGGGGTCTGGTGATTCTCGCCGATGGCATGGGGGGCTATAACGCCGGGGAAGTCGCGAGCGGGATGGCGGTGTCTTTTTTGGCTTCCGCGCTGGAAACGTCTCTCTTCGAACCGCCGAAGAACAGTGAGATTGATGCGTCCGATTGCTCGCTGACCCGGCGCTGCCTCAAGGAAAGCATCGAACGCGCCAATACCGCCGTCTTCAATGCTGCGAACTGCGAGCTCCAGTATTCAGGCATGGGGACGACGCTGGTTACCGCGATCTTCCACGAGAATCGCATCACGGTGGCGCATATCGGAGACTCCCGACTCTATCGTTTGCGTGACGATCAGTTCGGCACCATCACGCGCGATCATTCGCTGCTTCAGGAACAGATCGACAGTGGAATGGTGACTCCCGAAGAGGCGCGCTATTCTCAGAACAAGAACCTTGTGACAAGGGCGTTGGGCGTCGAGCCGACAGTCAATCCCGAAATCAATGAGTTTGATGTGTATCCTGGGGATATCTATCTTTTTTGCTCTGACGGATTGAACGACATGCTTTTCGATGAAGACATCCACCAGGTTTTGCGGACGTCGTCGGAGAACATCGAATCCGCGGCAAGTCAGTTGATACAGATGGCTAACGATAATGGCGGTCGGGACAACGTTTCTGTAGTCTTGGTCAAGGTGTTGCGTACTTTCTCCGCGTAGCAGCGTGCGCGCGCAGGGGAATACATGGATAACGGTGGGTGAAAAGCAATGGCGAAGCTGATACTGAGCATGGATGGCCTGGTTCTCAAGGAAATTGCGCTTTCAAAGGAGCGTACGACGATTGGTCGGAGACCGAGCAACGACATCCAGATCGACAACCTGGCGATCAGTGGCGAGCATGCGGCGGTGGTGACGATTCTCAACGATTCCTTTCTCGAGGATCTGAACAGTACCAATGGCACGCTGGTTAACGGTCAGCCGGTCAAGAAGCATTTCCTGAAGAACGGCGATGTCGTCGAACTGGGCAAGTACAAGCTGAAATTCATTACCGAGCAGGCCGCTGCAGGGGGCGCTGCTTACGAAAAATCGGTGGGCATGGCTCCCGGACGGGCGGCGCCGTCGCCCGCTCCTGCCGCAGCAGCACCTCAAAGTGCGCCACCTCCGTCTGGCGTGCTTGGCGCCGTCCAGATACTCAACGGCGCTAATGCGGGACGCGAACTCGAAATGGTCAAACCGCTGACTACCCTGGGAAAACCCGGTGTTCAGGTGGCCGTTATCGCGCGGCGTCCGCAAGGCTATTTCATCACCCACGTCGAAGGCGCAAAGTTTCCCACGGTAAATGGTCAGGCGATCGACGCCCAGGCACGTCCCCTGAAGGATCATGACGTGATCGAAATTGCCGGCATCAAGATGGAGTTTTTCGTCAAGGCTTGAGAACGTTGGCGCTGCCGCGCCGGTCAAACGTGACAAATTTCCTTCCATCGGCTGCCTTGCCGAGGCTACGATCAGAGCAAGCTGGCCACCGCGGCCGGTAATGCTGCAGTGGATGGCACCGCAGTCCGGGAGCGAGTCGAGGGAAAGATGAGAGTCCGGGTTCTTGGTTGTAGTGGTGGGATCGGCGGTGGGCGCCTGCGCACCACGTCGCTGCTCGTCGACAAGGACATCCTGATTGACGCAGGAACCGGGGTGACTGAGCTTTCCCTTCAGGAAATGGCGGCGATCGATCATGTGTTCATCACGCACTCGCATCTCGATCACATCGCGGCTCTGCCATTGATGATCGACTCCGTGGCCGATTTGCGCGATAGGCCGGTTATGGTGCACGCCGCACCAGCCACCCTGGAGGCGATTCGTTCGCATGTGTTCAACTGGGCCATATGGCCGGATTTCAGCGAAATCGCGATTCGAGGCCGCAAGGTCATGCAGTACGCGCCGATTCGGATCGGACAGTCTTTTGAATGCGATGCGCGCCGAATCACTGCCGTCCCCGCCGAGCATACCGTGCCTGCCGTGGGCTATCACCTTGATTCCGGGGCCGGAAGTCTTGTTTTTTCCGGCGATACAACGGCCAATGATCAGTTCTGGGCGACCATAAACAAGTTTGCCAACCTGCGTTACCTGATCATCGAGACGGCGTTTTCCGATCGCGAAGAACCTTTGGCGCGGGCTTCCAAACACCTCTGCCCGAGCCTTTTGCGCGCCGAACTGGCCAAGCTTGCCGTGCCGGCCGAGGTCTATATCACTCATCTGAAACCGGGACAGATTGACGCCATCATGGCGGAAATATCTGATCTGGGTGATGCTTTCACTCCGAAAATGCTGCAGAATGACCAGATCCTGGAGTTCTGATCGGGCTTGAAACGGGGCATGGCAACGCGCTGCCCCTGACACGGAGTTCGCCACGTGGATACATCGGCCGACTTGTCGCAGCGCTACGAGCAGCTCAATGAAATCGGGGCCTCGCTGTCGAATGAACAAAACATCGGCCGCCTCCTTGAGAGCATTCTGCTGGCTGCGAAAGCAATCACCCGAGCCGATGGCGGGACGCTCTACCGCATGAGTGAAGACCGTCTGTCACTCCGCTTCGAGATCGTGCGTACCGATTCGCTGAAACTGGCATTTGGCGGCACCACGGGTGCGCCGATATCCGCGCAGTTCCCGGATCTTCCCCTGTTCCACGGGAACGGCGAGGCCAACAATACGCTGGTGGCGGCATACTGCGCCTTGAATTCCCGGACGGTGAACATTGCCGACGCCTACACGGAGGAGGGGTTCGATTTTTCGGGAACGCGGCGCTTCGATCAGGTCACCGGCTATCGGTCGCAGTCGTTCCTGACGGTGCCGATGAAGAATCATGAGAACGAAATCATTGGCGTCCTGCAGCTTATCAATGCCATCGATCCCGATACCGGAGCGGTGTGCCCGTTCTCAGATGCCGATCGGCGTCTCGCCGAGTCGCTGGCGTCGCAGGCCGCCGTCGCGCTGACCAACCGGTTGCTGGTCAGCGAGTTGGAAAGGCTGTTCGAGTCGTTCATCACCCTCATCAACCTGGCAATCGACGAGAAGTCGCCCTACACCGGCGGTCATTGCCAGCGTGTTCCGGCACTGACCATGATGCTTGCCGAAGCCGTCTCGGCGACCAGCAGCGGCCCGCTGGCCGGATTCGTGATGACCGACAAGGATCGCTACGAACTGAAAATCGCCGGATTGCTTCACGATTGCGGCAAGGTCACCACGCCGGTGCACGTGGTGGACAAAGCCACCAAACTGCAGACGATCTTCGACCGGATCAAGCTGCTCGATACGCGTTTCGAAGTAATCCGGCGGGATGCAGAAATCGCCATGTTGCACGCCATACAGGCGGGCAAGGACCGGCGTGCCGCGGAATGGGAATTCGCGGACCAGCTGCAGCGCATTGCCGAAGATCGTGCCTTTCTCGCTCAGGTCAACAAAGGCAGCGAGGCCATGCGGCCCGAGGATCAGGAACGGGTGCGGCAGATATCGAAGCGTTACCGTTGGGTCGATCCGGATGGCGATGACGTTGATTTTCTTTCCGACGACGAAATCGAGAACCTGACCATCCGTTATGGAACGCTGACCCGCAGCGAGCGTGAAACGATCAACTATCACATCGTCGCCACCAACAAGATGCTGGAGTCGCTACCTTGGCCATCACACCTGAAGAACGTGCCGGAGTACGCCGGGGGGCACCACGAGCGGGTCGACGGTAAGGGGTATCCCAAGGGGCTTTCGCGCGACCAGATGTCCTTGCAGGCGCGCATCATGGGGATTGCCGATATTTTCGAGGCCCTGACAGCGCGCGATCGCCCCTACAAGCCAGGAATGAAGCTATCGGAGGCTTTGGCTATCCTCGACAACTTCGCCAGAAACGGGCATATCGACCCTGACCTGTACGACGTTTTTGTCAGGCAGAAGATCTACCTCAAATATGCCTGGCAGTATCTGGATCCCGCGCAGATCGACCTTTTCGACTGATTTTTCCCTGTCCCCGCCGTTACGTGGGAAACGAGGGGCGGTAAAATGCAGCCTTCTTTTTTTTCCGCGGACACTGCCATGTATCTGATTGCTCCCAGCATTCTCTCGGCCGATTTCACCCGGCTGGGTGAAGAAGTGGTCGACGTCATCGATTCAGGCGCCGACTGGATTCACTTCGACGTGATGGACAACCATTACGTACCCAACATGACCATCGGTCCGATGGTATGCAAGGCCATCCGGCCGCTCACCCAGGCCGTCATCGACGTGCATCTGATGGCCAAGCCGGTGGATCGGCTGATCGGCGATTTTGCCAAGGCCGGGGCGAATGTCATCACCTTTCATCCGGAAGCCTCCGATCACGTCGATCGCAGCCTGTCGCTGATCCGTGAGAACGGCTGCCAGGCCGGGTTGGTGTTCAATCCGGCGACCCCGCTGAACTACATGGACTACGTGATGGACAAGCTCGATCTCGTGCTGCTGATGGGCGTCAATCCCGGATTCGGCGGGCAGAAGTTCATCCCCTCGACGCTGACCAAGTTGCAGGAGGCGCGAGCGCGGATCAAGGACTACGAGGAAGAGAGCAACCGTCGTATCCGCGTCGAGATCGACGGCGGGGTCAAGGTGGATAACATCGCCGCCATTGCGCTGGCGGGGGCGGACACCTTCGTTGCCGGCTCGGCCATCTACGAAGCGGCGAAAGAGAGCGATCCGCACCGTTACGATTCGGTCATCGCTGCAATGCGCGCCCAGTTGGCCAGGGTTTGAGGAGAGATCATGGGCGTCGTTGATGTGGGGGCGGTCATTTTCGATCTGGACGGCACGTTGCTTGATACCGTCCCCGACCTGCATGCCGCCGTGTGCGCCATGCTCGCGGACCTTGGACGCCCCATGTTGTCGGAAGAAGCAATTCGCTGCTATGTCGGGCGCGGCATTGCCAATCTGGTAAAGCGTTCGCTCGCCGATTCCCTGGATGCGGCGGAAGACGATTCGCCGGCGCCGGCTGATGCGCTGGCCAGCTTTCGCCGGCACTATGCGCGGGAGAACGGTCGTCGCGCGCAGCTTTTCCCCGGGGTCCTGGAGGGATTGCAAGCGATTCGCGCGCAGGGCTTGCCGATGGCGGTGGCGACCAATAAATCGGATGCATTCACCCGGCCGCTCCTGGAAATGACCGGTTTGGCGGACTACTTCTCGGTCGTGGTGAGCGGCGACAGCTTGCCGAAACACAAGCCGGACCCGATGTCGCTGGTGTGGACCTGCGGGCGCCTGGGGGTTTCTCCGGCCGATACGTTGTTCATCGGCGATTCGGTCAACGATTTTCTCGCCGCCCGGGCGGCGTGCTGCCGTGTCTTCCTGCTACCGTATGGCTACAACGAAGGCAGGGACGTGCAGGAACTCGATTGTGATGCTATAGTCCCTTCCATTGCCTCGGCGGCCGGATTGATCCGTCGCCGGACGTCGCAACCCAAGCAAATCGAAGTTGAATGAACGCAACTCTCCACAATCTGCATCTTGAGCCCGCATTCTGGGCGGAGGCGTGGCCCTGGCGATCCTGCCGGATAGTCTAGCCTCTGTTCCGGCACGCCTGTTCGTGCCGTGTCTCGTCTTGCAGTTTTTGCTTGTGGAGTCGTTTCATGAAAGAAGCCCAGTTCAATCAGCTCGCCGCTGAAGGTTACAACCGCGTCCCCGTCACCCTCGAGACATTCGCTGATCTCGACACCCCGCTCTCGATCTACCTGAAGCTCGCCAATGCGCCGAACAGCTTTCTGCTGGAGTCGGTCGTCGGGGGCGAACGCTTTGGCCGTTATTCGTTCATCGGCCTGCCGGTCAGCACATTTGTGCGTAGCAACGGTTTTTCCACGGAGGTTGTCTGCCGTGGCGAAGTGATTGAGCGCCACGAGGGCAACCCGCTGAGTTTCCTTGAGGAATACCAGTCGCGCTTTAAGGTCCATGTACCGGAGGGCTTCCCGCGGTTTTGCGGCGGGCTGGCAGGCTACTTCGGCTACGACGCGGTGCGCTACATCGAGCACAAACTGGCGAAGTTCGACAAGCCGGACGATGTTGGTATGCCGGACGTCCTCCTGTTGCAGACGGAAGAACTGGCGGTGGTCGACAGCCTCGCCGGAAAAATCTACCTGATCGTCTACGTCGATCCGGCCCAG
>Ga0316613_10002360_pt1 | contig 12196 bp, 14 predicted proteins | sample OWC_soil_day10_C_2_FD_207647 | JGI IMG/M metagenome (GOLD analysis project Ga0316613, IMG submission 207647) | Wetland soil microbial communities from Old Woman Creek delta, Ohio, United States - OWC_soil_day10_CT_b | ecosystem: Environmental > Terrestrial > Soil > Wetlands | place: USA: Ohio...
ATCCTGCTGGTGGACTTCATCAACCTGCAGCTGCGCGACGGCATGGACTTCAAGCAGGCGGTGGTGAACTCCGCCACCACGCGCGCGCAACCGATCCTGCTGACCGGCCTAGCCGCGATGCTCGGTGCGGTCTTCATCCTCGACGACCCGATCTTCAACGGGCTGGCGATTTCGCTGATCTTCGGCATCCTGGTGTCGACGCTGCTGACGCTGGTGGTCATCCCGCTGCTGTATTTCGTGGCCTACCGCAACCGCCTTTCCACGCTGATTCCCTAACCCGCTCTACAAGGAGATTGACATGACTTCCTGGCAACTCGTGCGCCTCTTCGCCGGTACCTTCGTGCTGCTTTCGCTGGCCCTGGGCATCCCCGGCTCCCCCGTCTTCATCAGCCAGTGGTGGCTGGCCTTCACCGCCTTCGTCGGCGTCAACCTGCTGCAAAGTGCGCTGACCAAGTGGTGCCTGATGGAGAGCATCCTGCGCAAGCTCGGCGTGCGCGCGGGCGCCTGAGCGAGGGCCCCATGGACCGCCGCTTGCACCGCCTGGTCGGTGCCGGACTGACCGCCGTCGCGCTGCAGGTGTCGGCCGCCGACCTGGTGGATGCCTGGCGTGCCGCGCAGGGCCATGACCCGGAATTCGCCGCCGTGCAGGCGGCGCGCGATGCCGGGCAGGCGCGGCGCGAGCAGGGCGCCTCGCTGTGGCGTCCGACGCTGCAGTTCAGTGGCGCAGCGGGCGTCGGCACCAATGAGACCTCGACCACCGGCGCGCGCTTTTCGGCGCCGGGTTTCGGCACCGTCGATGGCGCCAGCTTCGACACTTCGGTCACCAACGGCAACCTGTGGCGCTGGTCGCTGCAGGCGCGGCAGCCACTGATCAACCGCGAGCGCGATGCCAGCAAGCGGCAGCTTGAACTGACCGCCGATGCCGCCGAACTGGAGTGGCGCGCCAGCCAGCAAACGCTGATGCTGCGCGTGGCCGAGCGCTATTTCGACGTGGCGCTGGCCACCGAGGGGCTGCACGTGCAGCGTCGCCAGTTCGAGGCCGTCGAGCGTGCGCTGGTCGAGGCGCGCGACCGCTTCCGGCTGGGCGACGCGCCGGTCACTGACACGCACGAGGCCGCGGCCCGGGCCGAAGGCGTGCGCGCCGAGGTGCTGGCCGCGGAATCGGCGCTGCAGCTCAAGCGCTCGGCGCTGGCCGACACCACCGGCTGGACCGACGCGCAGATGCAGTCGCTGCCGATGCCCGAGGGTGCCCCAGCGCAAGACGTGGCCGCGCTGTCGCAGTGGCTGGACGACGTGCGCAGCAACAACCTGCAATTGCGCCTGCTGGCCGCGAACACCGAGGTGGCACGCCAGGAAGCCGCCAAGCACGGCGCGCTGGCCGCGCCGTCACTCGACCTCGTGGCGATGGCCGGGCAGGACCGGCTGAGCGGCAGCGGTGCCTACGGCTCGGCCAGCAACGGCCTGAACAACTCGATGATCGGCGTGCAGCTCAACGTGCCGCTGTACAGCGGCGGCTACCGCAGCGCGCGCGAGCAGGAAACGCTGCGCCTGGCCGACAAGGCCGTGGCCGACGCCGAACGCCACGCGCAGCAAGTGGCGCAGGCGACGCGGGCCGCCTGGCTCGGCCTGACGGTCGGTGCTTCGCGCCTGAAGGCGTTGAACGAGGCGCTGCGGGCTTCGCGCGCCCGCCTCGACGCGACGCGCATCGGCCGGCAGGTAGGCGAACGCACGACGCTGGAACTGCTGAACGCCGAGAACGATGCCGCCGCGGCCGAACTCGCCGTGCAGCAAGCCCGCGTGGCGCTGCTGATCGACCGCCTGCGGCTGGCCGCGCTGGCCGGCCAACTCGACGAGGCCCAATTGCGTGCCGTCAATGCGAGCTCCGGCACGTCGCCGTCCAATCGGCCAGCCGATGCGGATTTGACGCCGAGCAGGAGATGACCAAGACACATCGAGATGTCGCCGAGGCCAAGGCCCTCGGCGGCGTCACGCCCGTCCGTCCTGCAGACCCGCGGCTGCGACGCTGGCTGCGCGCGATCGGCGCACTGCCGCTGGCGGCCGGCGCTGGCGTGCCGCAGGCGCAGGCCTCGTTGAAGACCCAGGCGCGCATCGTCATCGCCGGCAGCGGCCTGGGCGGCGTTGCCGTCGCCGGCCGCCTGATGAAGCCGTTCGACGGCGCCAGCGTGACCATCGTCGACGCTCGACGCAGCCACTGCTGCCAACCGGGCTTCATGCTCGTGGCCACCGGCGTGTGGCCGATGGACAAAGTCGTCGACGCGACGGCGGACTTCATCCCCGCCGGCGTGAACCGGGTGCCCGAGATAGTGGCCGAGTTCGATCCGGCGGCGAACGCTGTGGTCACCGACACTGGGCGGCGCATCGCCTACGACTACCTGGTTGTCGCCACGGGCCTGCACCTGGACTATGCGCAGATCGAGGGCATGGACTTGGCGGCGATCGGCCGCAACGGGCTGGCCAGCGTGTATGCCGGCCCCCAGGCCGCCGTGGCCACCTGGGCCGCGCTCGATGCCTTCAGGCAGAAGGGCGGCCAGGCGCTGATGACCCTGCCGGCCGGTCCGCCGAAGTGCGCGGGCGCGCCGCTGAAGATGACCTTCATGGTCGCCGACCGCCTGCAGCAAGCCGGCACGCTGGACAGGTCGCGCATCGATTTCCACACCGCGCTGCCGGTGGACACGGTGTTTGGCGTGAAGGTGGTCAACGACGCCGTGCTGGCGCGCTGGAAGACGCTCGGCATCCAGAACCACTACCTGAGCAAGCTTGTCGCGGTGGATGTCGGGGCGCGCAAGGGGACCTTTTGCCTCGCCCGAAGGCCTGCGCGAGACGCTGGACTACGACTTCCTGCGCGTGGTGCCGCCGATGCGCTCGCCCGATGTCGTGAAGAAGAGCGAACTGGCGTGGAAGGAGGGCGGCTTCGCACCCGGCGGCTGTCTCGAGGCGGACAAGGCGACGCTGCAGCACCGACCCTACAAGAACGTGTTCGGCATCGGCGACATCAACGGCACGCCGCGCGGCAAGACCGCGGCCACGGTGAAGAAGGCCGCGCCCGTGGTGGCGCACAACCTGACCCAGGTAATCGCCAGACGCGAGCCCGACGCGCGCTTCGACGGCTACACCTCGTACCCGCTGATCGTGCGCGAGGGCTCGGCCATGCTGATCGAGTTCGACTACGACGGCAAGCTCACGCCATCGCTGCCAATGATCGACCCGCTGCAGCAGAGCTACCTTGCTTGGCTGATGGAGGTGCGCATGCTCAAGCCGGCCTATGTCTCGGTCCTGAAGGGTCGCGTCTGACTGCCGTTCGAGGAACCTGCCATGTACGAGATCTGGCTGATGTTGAACATCGTCTGGGAGATCCTGCTCACCGCCAGGCCGCTGGTGCTGGTGCTGGTGCTGGTGCTGCTGATCTGCATTGGCGTGCTTGCCGCGACGGCCATGGCGCGCGGCGGCAGCGACTGGCGTGGCGCCTTGCGCACCGCGCTGGTCGTTGCGCTGGTGGTGGCAATGCTCAGCTTCCTGGCGATGCCCAGTCTGACGCGGTCATCGCTGGGTGAGTTGAAATATTGGGTCGACTGGCTGGCGCTGGCGGGGGTTGCCGCCGGCTTTGGCGCGGCGGCCGCAGCGCTGCTGCTGCCGCTGACGGCCCTGCTGAAGCGACCCGCCGACCGATGAAAAAGGAGCACGAGATGAAAACGTCGTCGACGAACTACCGGGAGCTGACGCAAGGCGTGTCGGCACGCCTGGGCGAACTGCGCAGCAGCACGCCGGAGGTGATGAAGGCCTTCAACGAACTGGGGCGCGCCGCGACCACGCCGGGCGTGCTCGATGCCAAGACGAAGGAACTGATCGCCATGGCGCTCAGCGTGGCTGTGCGCTGCGATCCTTGCATCGGCTTCCATGCGCGTGCGCTGGTCAAGCTCGGCGCCACCCGACAGGAGCTGGACGAAACCCTCGGCGTGGCCACCTACATGGGCGGCGGGCCGTCGCTGATGTATGCCGCCAGTGCGGTGTCGGCCTTCGAGGAGTTTGCCGCACCGCCGCTGGGCTGACGCGCGCCGCGCCACGGCCCGTTCGACGGGTCACCACGCCCAGTCGGCCGGACCAGCGAGCGCGTGGCTGCGTTGCGCTCGAAGGCACCGGCTCTTCAGCCCGGCATGCCCTGGTGTTCCAGCACTTCGTCCTCGCGGATGTTGGCCAGCTCCAGGTACTCGGGCACCGAGCAGGGCCAGGAGCGGCGCTCGGCAATCGCCTGACGCAGGCTGTCGGCAGCCTCGGGCTCGCCGTGCATCAGGAATACGTGCTTTGGCGCCTGCGGCACCGACAGGATCCAGTCGAGCAGGCCCTGCCGGTCGGCATGGCCCGACAGGCCATCCAGCGCCAGCACCTCGGCGCGGGCGGCGATCCAGTCGCCCTGCACCTTGATCTGCGGCTTGCCCGCCAGCAGCGCCGCGCCGCGCGTGCCGGCCGGCTGGTAGCTGATGTAGGCAATGGCGTTGCGCGCATCCGGCGCCAGCCGCTTCAGGTGCTGCGCCACCACCTGTCCGCTGGCCACGCCGTCGACGGCAATCAGGATCCCCGGCCCCGAGCCCGGTCCGAAATCCGTGTCATCAGCCGGCAGAATCTGCAGGCCCTCGAGCAGGGCCAAGGCGTCACCGGCATCGCTGCGAAGTTCGCCGGCATGGCGCTGATAGACCTGCAGCACCTGCGCAGCCAGCGCGCCGTCGATGCGCACCGGCAACTCCGGAATGCGCGCGCCGGCCCTCAACGCACGCAGCGCATGCAGCAGCACCACCATCGGACCGGCCGCCGGCACCGGCAGCAGCAGCGTGCCGCCACGGGCCGCCGTGCGCGCTATCAGCCGTGACAGTCGCTGCACGGCGTCGGCCTGGCGGTGCTGACGGTTGCCGTAGGTCGCCGGCACCAGCAACTGGTCGGCAGGCTCGGGCGGTGCAGGGGCAGGCAGCAACGGGTCGTCGGTTCGTCCGAGCGCGCTGGCGTAGAGCAGCGAATGCGCCGTTCCGCAGCGCAGGTGCACGCTGGCACCGCCCACTTGCTGGCCGCAGGGACGCAGCCTTGCGCCGATGCCTGGCACCGGCTCGAAGCTTTCGTCGAAGCTGCGCGGCCGAAGCTGCCGCAGTGCGCGCCGCGCTATGTCTTCGGTGAACAGCGGCCTGGCCGGTGCATGCTTTCCGTAGCCGAGCTGGTTGGCCTGTCGGGCTTCTTCCTCCTGCTGCCGCCCGGCCTCGGGAAGGAGTACGTGGCACAACTCCACCGTCGCCGGCGTGGCATGGACCACGCCTTCGAAACCCAGTTCCACCAGCCGAGGCAGAAAGCCACTGTGGGCTAGGTCGGCCTGCGTGAGCACGACCGCGTCGATGCTCCGGCTGGGCACTGCCAGTGCCGAGCGGTTGTGCAGGCGCAGCTGCTTCAGGCCGTCGAACAGGCCGCAATCGAGCAGCAGCCTGCGGCCTTCGTGCTCGACCATCACCTTCGCCCCGGTGACCGTGCCAGCCCCCCCCAGAAAGCGCAATTGCATGCCGACTGCTCCCGCGCCACAGCCTGATTGGAATGCCGCAGCGCCACAGGCATTCTTCAAGCTCGCTGCGACACGCGCTTTGATCGAACGCAATGGGACCGGGGTCTGTGGCCGCGCGCGGCGCACGCGCGCCGCTAGACGATGGTGTGCAGCAGCAGTGCCTGCAAGACGAAGCGCCGGTTGTCACTGGCGCCCGCATTGCCGTCGAGCTGCGCCGCCAGGCGCGAAATCAGCCGGTCGTTGCCGGCCAGGCTGTCGTAGACCGCAATGCCGGCGCTGTCGCTCATCTGGCGCACCAGCGCCGCCGGCAGACCCTGGCATTCGACGGCGTCGTAGAGGCGGCCGAGCATGCGCGCGGTGTGTGCGATCTCCTGCGTGCCGCTGTGCTCGGTGAGGCTCATGCCGATGTGCGCTACGTGCGCGCCAAGCTCGCTGGCCGCCTGGGTGAACAGCAGCGCCTGCGGCTGGGTGTCGTCCGCACACAGCAAGCCCAGGTTCTTGCCGCGCAGCAGCGGCTGCGCACGACCGGCGGCGGCCGCACGCTGCAGGCCTCGCGCCTGCTCGAGCAACGCTTGCTCGTCAGCCGGCGACAGCACCTCGGGGGCCGGAACGTGTCGTGGCAGGCGGGCTGGAGCCATGGGCGGCCGGGGATCGATTGACAGTTGCATGGGGAGGGTCCGCGAAGCCTACCGAAGCGCACTGCGCGGTCCTTGACCGGCATCAAGCCATCGAAGGTGTGCCGCGAACGACACCGCAATGTCACCGAGCATTCACACACCGTTACCGAGCCGGCCGCGCGATTGACACCGCGTTGGCAGGCGCTGCCTAGCATCGTCTGCAAGCTATACAACCCACCCTCAGGAGACCCAGATGCTGAACAGCGCCATGACGGCCGAATCTTCGCGCAACGCCAAGCCCCAGGCGGCCGCAGTGGTAGTGGTGCATGGCGACGACGCCAACCGTCACGCCGGCCAGTCGATTGCCGACATGCTGTCGCTGCTCAACGAGCTGTTTACGCCGCAGCGCCGCATGGTGCATGCCGGCGACCTGATCTACCAGAGCGGCGAGCGCTTCGGCCATCTGTACGTGCTGAATTCGGGCTTCTTCAAGGTCGTCAACCTGGCGCCGGACGGTCGCGAACTGGTGGTGGGGCTGAAGTTCCGGGGCGACTGGCTCGGCTTCGACGGCATCGCCGGCGGGCGCTACACCTGCGACGCCGTGGCCATGGACACCGGCGAGGTCTGGGTGTTGCGCTACGACCGCATCCTGGCCGCCTGCGCCCTTCGCCCGGAACTGTTGCAGTTGCTGCACGAAGCGATGAGCCGCGAGATCGCACACGACCGCGATTCGCTGATGTCGGTGTGCACGCTCAGCGCCGATGCGCGCGTGGCCGACTTCCTGCGCTACTGGGCCGAGTCGCTGGCGCGGCGTGGCATGCGCACCGACCAGATCACCCTGCGCATGACCCGTGCCGAGATCGGCAACTACCTGGGCATGACGCTCGAAACCGTGAGTCGTGCGCTGTCCCGCCTGGCCCGACACCAGCTGATCCACTTTGCAGAGAAGGGCCGGCGCGACATCCAGATCCCGCAGGTCGAGGCGCTGGCCGAGTTCGTGCAGCGCAGCCTGGCGCCGGCCGACGTGGTCCTGCAGTAGTTCAGGGCAAGGCGTCGCGCGCGGCCATCAGCCGCGCCATGGCCTGCGCCAGTTCGCCCCGCGAATAGGGCTTGCGCAACAGCTCCCAGCTCAGCGGGGCCTCGCGATCGGCGTCCAGCAGCTCGGCGGAATAGCCGGACATCAGCAGCACCGCCATGCGTGGCAAGCGGGCCTGTGCCAGCTGGGCCAGGCGCGTGCCGCGCATGCCGGCGCCGAGCGCGATGTCGCTGAGCAGCAGGTCGAATTCCGCCTCCGGGCCTAGAGCCAGCAAGGCCTGCTCGGCACTGGCGGTCAGCGTGACTTCGCAGGCCAGGCTTTCGAGGAACCTGCGCACCACTTCGCGCACCTCGGCGTCGTCTTCGACCAGCAGCACCTTCAGTCCGGTGGGCAGGTCCTGCGCCGGCTCGGCTGCATCGTCGGGCCGGACCTCGCTGTCCCAGGGGCGGGGCAGGTACATCGTTAGCGTCGTGCCGGCGTCTGGGGCGCTGTCCAGCCACAGCGCGCCCTTCGACTGGCGCACGAAGCCGTAGACCGTGCTCAGCCCCAACCCGGTACCACGACCGACTTCCTTGGTGGTGAAGAAGGGCTCGAAGGCGCGTTGCTTGACCGACTCGGGCATACCGCAACCGGTATCGGAAATGGCAATCGCGATGAAGCCGTCGTCAGGCGCGCTGGGGTCGTCCAGGTTGTTTCGCACCTCGACCGGCAGTGCGGCACAGGGCGCGGCCGCAAAGCGCAGCGTGCCGCCTTCGCGCATGGCGTCGCGGGCGTTGATGGCTATGTTGAGCAGGGCCGTTTCCAGCTGGCCTGGATCGGCCAGCAGCGGCGGACAGTCCACGTCGACGTCGACCTCGATGCGGATGCGCTGGTCGAGCGTGCGGCGCAGCATGTCGGCCAGCGAACGCAGCAGTTGCGCCACGTTCAGCGCGCTGGGCTGCAGTACCTGGCGACGCGAGAAGGCGAGCAGCTTGCCGGTCAGTTCGGCCCCGCGCTGCGACGCACGCATCGCGGCAGCCAGCCATTGCAGGGCGTGCGCATCGTCGGCCAGCGCCGGCAGTTCCTCCAGCACCTGCAGGTTGCCCTGGATCACGGTCAGCAGGTTGTTGAAGTCGTGGGCGATGCCGCCGGTGAGCTGACCGACGCTTTCGAGGCGCTGCGCATGCTTGAGCGCGTCTTCGGACTGAGCGCGCTGCAGGCAGGTGACCAGAAGGTTGGACAGCGACTCGACGAAGCGCTGCTCGTCGGCACCGAAACGCTGGGCCAGCCGCGAGCACAGCACCAGTGCACCGATGGTGCGACCGCGGTCCGCCAGCGGCACCGCCAGCATCGCTTGCATGCCCGCCGCCGCACAGCGCTGCGGCAGTTCGAAGCCGGAGCCGCTGCCGCTGTCGGGCACGACGACGGTCCGGCCCTGGCGCAGCACGTAGCCGGGCAGCGTGTCGGGCTGGTTGGGCACGCGCAGGCCTAGGGCTTCGCCGTCGAACAGGCCGATGCCGCTGACAAGACTGAACTCGACGCCGTTGCCATCGAGCAGGAACAGCATCGCCGCGTCGGCGCGCAGCGCGTCGGCAGCGACTGCCGGTCCCTGATCCAGCACACGCTGCGGATCGCGCGAGTCGACCGCCATGCGGCCCAGCAGCGCCAGGTGCTCGCTGTAGCGGGCCCGCTGCAAGGCCTGCTGCACGCGCGGGTAGGCGGCGATGTCGCGGATCGCCGCGATGACGTAGTCCCGGCCCTGGTTCTGCAGCGGGCTCAGCGCGATCTCGACCATGACCTCGCGGCCGTCCTTGCGCAGCGCCACCAGTTCCATCTGCAGGCCCATCGGCCGTACGAGCGGGTCCTGGGCGTAACCGCGACGGAAGCCTGCGTGGCGCGCGCGGATGGCCTGCGGCACCAGCGCGTCGACCTCCAGGCCGGCGAGTTCGCCGTCGTCATAGCCCAGCAGTCGGGCCGCGGCAGGGTTGGCCCGCACGATCAGGCCCTCAGCGTCCACCAGCAGCAGCGCGTCGGGGTAAGCAAGGAACAACGCAGCCAGCAGCGCCGTCTCGGAAGGCAGCGTCGCCGGCGCCGGCGCCGGGCTTGCGTCGTCGGCGAAAACTTTCATTCAGCGGCCACCGCCGGCACCAGGATGTAGCCGGCGCCGCGCACCGACTTGATGATCTGCGGTTCGACCGCGTCGGGCTCGAGCTTCTTGCGCAGCCGGCCGACCTGGACGTCGATGGTGCGGTCGAAGGGCGCGGCCTCGCGCCCGCGCGTGGCCTCGAGCAGGAAGTCGCGCGACAGCACCCGGCCCGGGTGCCGGGCAAAGGTGCGCAGGAGGTCGAATTCGCCGCTGGTCAGCGCCACGTCCTGGCCGTCGGCATTGCTCAGACGGCGTGCGTCGAGATCGAGCAGCCAGCCGGCGAATCGCAATCGGCTGCGCGCGGCGGCGTCGGTGGGCACCCCCGCCGCCGGCGTCAGCCGCCGCAGCACCGCCTTGACACGCGCCAGCAGCTCGCGCAGGTCGAAGGGCTTGGTGACGTAGTCGTCGGCACCGATCTCCAGGCCCACCACTTTGTCCACCGCATCGCCACGCCCGGTGACGATCACCAGACCGCAGCGATGGTGCTCGCGCAACTGCCGGGCGATGCTGAAGCCGTCTTCTCCGGGCAGGCCCAGGTCCAGCAGCACCAGCGCCGGCGGGTCGGCGCGCAGCGTGTCCATCAGCGCTGCGCCGTTGTGCAGCTGGGTGACGCGAAAGCCGTGCGCCTGCAGGTAGGTGGCCAGCAAGCGTGTGATGTCGACTTCATCGTCGAGCACGGCAAGGTGGATCGGGGTGGTCACTCGGGGCAGGCTGGGTCGTGGTCGGTGTCCTGCAGAGGGTAGCAGCTTTGCCGCCGGCATTGACCCGGGGCAAGCCGCATCGCCTCGGCAGCAGGCACACTGGACGGCCGGCGGCACGGTCCGGCCGGTTCTGGAGGTGGTCCATGTACGCTCGCATACTGGTTCCCATCGATGGCAGTGTGACGGCCCGCAAAGGGCTGGACGAAGCCATCGAACTGGCCGCGAGGCTGGGTTCGACGCTGCATCTGCTGCACGTGGTCGACGCCCGGCTGCTGATAGCTGAGGTGTCGGTGTTCGGGCCGCCGGACCAACTGCTGGACGACTGGCGCGGCGCCGGCGAGAAGCTGCTGTCCGAGGCGGTGGCGCTGGCGGCCAGCCGCGGTGTCCAGGCCGACAGCAAGGTGCTCTGCGACCCTGGGTTTCGCGTCTGCGACCTGATCCTGCAGGAAGCCGCCAGTGCAGGCGTCGGCCTGATCGTCATGGGCACGCACGGTCGGCGCGGCTTCAGCCGCCTGACCCTGGGCAGCGACGCCGAACTGGTGTTGCGCGAAAGCCCGGTGCCGGTGCTGCTGGTGCGCGCCCAGGACGGCGGCGCGCCGGCCTGAGCGGCCCGGTCGGCTCAGCGTGCCTGGCCCAGACCCAGCGGCGCTGGTAGCGCGTTGACGATACGGCTGAACAGTTGCCGGTAGTCGTCCTCGGGCTGGTGGCCGGTAAGCGGGTCGCGGTTGGCGGCGAAGGCCTCGTCCAGTTCAGCCCAGTCCTGCGCGGTCAAGGCTCGTTCGGCCAGCGGCATGACCTGCTTCTCTTCGAGCGACATGTGCTGGAAGTAGAAGTCGGCGTACTGCTGCGCCGCCTGCTCGAAGGCCTCGCGTCGCGGCTCGCCCATCATCTCGAAACCGAGCAGCGCGTGCTCCAGATCGCGGATCGCGCGCTCGCCGCGGGCGTGGTCCTGGTCGAGCCGGTCGAGCACGTGATTGGCCTCGGCCGTGCGCGCGCGCAGCTTGGGAAAGAGCAATTCCGATTCCTTGCGATGGTGACGCTGCTCGGGAAACTCGTCCATGTAGAACAGCATCGCGCGCAGCGCCGCGAAGTCGGGCAGCGTGCCCTGGCGGCGGTGCTGCGACAGCAGAAGCAGGACCGAGCGCAGCATGGCCGCCAGGGCGGCATGCTCATCGTGGATGATGCGCAGCGCAGCGTGTGACATCAGCAGGACTCCATTGTTTGTGCGCAGCGTCGCATCTTGCCGCGTGGCCGGCCTTGTCTCAGATCAATTCGGCGCGGCTACGCCGACCGCCGCCGACGCGCGGAACCGGCCTCAGGCAGCGGGCTTGACGGCAGCAGGCGTGGCGGATTCTGGCTTCTTGGCGTGTCCGAGGAACACCAGCGCGCTGTCGAAGGCAGCCGCCGAGAAGGCCAGGGCCGCGGCGAAGTCGCGGTCCGACAACTGGCGCGCGGCGCTGTTGCTGCGGTAGATGTTGGCGAACTCGCGCTCTCGTCCGGCCTGCACCAGCAGCTTGCCGATGCCCAGCGCTTCCAGCGACTTCCACACCCGCGGGTTGTAGGAACGCGTCAACTGCAGTACGAAGGTCACCGGATCGTTGCGCCCGAGGATGGTGGCCATGCGCAGAATCATCTCGAAGGGCAGGCCGACCTTGCCGCTTTCGACCAGCGCCATGAAGGTCGGGTCCTTCAGGTCCAGCGCAGCGCCGAGATCGTCCAAGGTCAGGCCGGCGGCTTCGCGGGCGTCGCGCAGCAGTGCCGAAGCCTTGGCGACGGCCGCCTTCGGCCCGGGCCGCTGCACCGAGGCCGCAGCCAGAGCCAGAGACATGTCGGCCGCGGTGCCGACACCGCCGAGCAGCGTGCCGGTCCATGAATGCAACTGCCGCGCCAGCGAGCGCACGGCAGCGCCACCTGCCTGCTGCAGCGTGGGCACCGCCGCCTCGGCCACGGGTGCCATGGCTCGCGTTGTGCGTCGTGATGAAGCGGCCTTGCGCGCGGCTTTGGGCATGGGGGTTCTCCTGGTCGAGGGCGTCCGGGCACGAAGAATTCGAGCATAACCGGCAGGCGCCGTGACGGCGCCGAGCAGGCTTGAAGTGGGCCGCTTTGGTGCAATATGCCCACAGTGCGCGGGGCAGCGCGGGCTGCTCCACGGCACGAGCGTCA
>Ga0316613_10002361_pt1 | contig 12185 bp, 9 predicted proteins | sample OWC_soil_day10_C_2_FD_207647 | JGI IMG/M metagenome (GOLD analysis project Ga0316613, IMG submission 207647) | Wetland soil microbial communities from Old Woman Creek delta, Ohio, United States - OWC_soil_day10_CT_b | ecosystem: Environmental > Terrestrial > Soil > Wetlands | place: USA: Ohio...
GTGCCGGACGGGCAATTGTCGGCATGGCCAAGCGCTACTATGAGCAGGACGATGCGTCAGTCCTGCCGCGCAGCATCGCTTCCAAGGCGGCTTTCGAGAACGCCATGACGCTTGATGTTTCGATGGGTGGTTCGACCAACACGGTACTTCACCTGCTTGCCGCAGCAAACGAAGGAGGCGTGAATTTCAACCTTGACGATATCGACCGTATCTCACGCAAGGTTCCCTGCCTGTGCAAAGTTGCTCCTGCCACCCAGGAATTCCACATGGAAGACGTGCATCGTGCAGGCGGCATTTTCGGCATCCTGGCCGAACTGTCGCGCGCGGGCCTTCTCCACACGGACGTGTCGACGGTTCACAGCAAGACGCTGGCCGACGCCATTGAACGCTTCGACGTCATGAAGACGAAGGACGAGAGCGTGATCAGGATGTTCAAGGCTGCGCCGGGCGGCATGCCGACGCAGGTTGCTTTCTCACAGGACAAACGCTACGACGAACTGGATACCAACCGCGTTTCCGGGTGCATACGCGACAAGGCGCATGCCTATACGCAGGATGGCGGGCTTGCCGTCCTGTATGGCAACATTGCTGAAAACGGCTGTATCGTCAAGACGGCAGGCGTCGACGAGAGCATTTGGAATTTCACCGGCAGGGCGCGCATCTTCGAAAGCCAGGATGATGCTGTCGAAGCGATCCTGGGCGATGCGATCAAGCCGGGCGACGTCATCATCATCCGCTACGAAGGGCCGAAAGGCGGGCCCGGCATGCAGGAAATGCTGTATCCGACTTCCTACATCAAGTCGAAAGGCCTCGGCAAGTCGTGCGCGCTGTTTACGGACGGGCGCTTTTCCGGTGGCTCATCCGGCCTGGTGATCGGTCATGCGTCGCCCGAAGCGGCATCGGGCGGCGCGATCGGCTTGGTTGAGGAGGGTGATACGATCGAGATCGATATTCCGGCGCGCCGCGTCAACCTGAAAGTGAGCGATACGGAACTGGCAAGTCGCCGAAAGCGCATGGAAGCGAAAGGTGAAAGCGCATGGAAGCCCGTGTCGAGGCAGCGCGTTGTTTCCTCGGCGCTGCAGGCATACGCGGCGTTGGCCGCTTCAGCCGACCGCGGCGCGGTACGGGATCTGGGGCAACTGAAGAAATAGTCGTTGCCGATGTCACGCATAAAAACCCCGGTTTTGCCGGGGTTTTTTTATGAGAAAAACAGGAGCGTCCTTCGGACTGGACAAGGTCACTACTCAATAGCCGCTACTTCTTGCTGAAGGTTTTCTTCACGCGCTCCTCACGCGCCTTTTCCAGTGCTTCAAAGGACTTGCGCTTGTCCAGACCGAGCATTCTTTCGAGAAATTCGAACCAGATGAACGCTACGGCGGCCAGCGCAATGATCCACCACCAGGAAATGTTGGCGACAAAGCCGACTTCGAAGTATTTCAGCGCAGATAAAAGGACGATTGCAATAATCAGGGGCATTCCGCATCCTTGTCAAAAGGAAACACTTTCTTATCATACTTTGCCAAGGAAAAAAGGGAAAGCGGATGAGGCTGAATAAACACAGTTGCTCCTGTTTTGCGAAGGATCAATTTCTCTGCGCCATCAGATTGCCCGGAAACAGCGCGGCGTTCTGTTTATTCCAATTCGGAATGACCTCGCTTTTACCGGCATCTCATCGGCAATAGCGCATTTTCTTGGATGTGCGTCAAAGGGAGCGATTGCGGATCGGTATCAATTGCTCTGATGCCTTGTCTAATCAGTTCAGCTGTCGGACAAACCTATCGCGGTTACGCATGGCAGGTAATAAAGGCCATGGCATACGGATAACGGATCCGGAGAAGAAAATGTCCATTCGCCAATTGAAAGCGTTTTTGTACCTGATTCCGGCTATCGTTATGAGCGCCTGCGGCGGAGGTGGAAACGGAAGTAGTACCTCTAACGATGGTAGCAGCAATCAGCAAAACGTCACACTTGCCTTGCAACTTGTGGCAAGCGGCTTGTCCGGACCTACTTATCTAACCGCTCCGTCAGGGGATGATCGCCTGTTTATTGTGGAGCGGTCGGGAAAGATACGCATCGTGCAGGGTGGCGCGCTCCTCGACACTCCTTTTCTGGATCTATCGGACAGGATATCGACCGATGGCGAACGCGGGCTGCTCTCAATGGCATTCGACCCGAAGTATACGGAAAATGGTTATTTCTATGTTTTCTACACGAATGCAGGCGGGAACATCATTGTCGATCGTTTCACCGTATCGGGTGGAAATCCTGATGAGGCCGACCAGACTTCAGGTCAACAGGTCATTTCCATCCTTCATCCTACGTTCAACAACCACTATGGAGGACAGCTTGCGTTCGGTCCTGACGGCATGCTCTACATCAGTACCGGCGATGGCGGCGGCGAAGGCGATCAGACCGGGAATGCGCAGAATACCAACGTCTTGCTCGGCAAGCTGCTTCGTGTCGATGTATCTGATGCAACCATGGTCGTTCCCTATACGATTCCTCAGGACAACCCGTTCGCTTTTCAGACGGGAAAACAGCAGGAGATCTGGGCCTATGGTTTGCGCAATCCATGGCGCTTCTCATTCGATACGGTTCAGAACCTTCTCTATCTCCCCGATGTCGGCCAGGACAAAGTCGAAGAGATTAATGTGGCCGGCGTGAGCCAAGCAGGACTGAACTATGGATGGAACATCATGGAGGGAACGCTCTGCTATGCAGCGGAAACATGCGATACCCAGGGGCTGACCATGCCGGTTCTGGAGTACGAGCATGGCGCCAATGACAGCAATGGATGCGCAGTGATAGGAGGCTATGTCTATCGTGGCAGTGCTATTCCCGAACTGCAGGGGCAATACATCTATTCCGATTTATGCACAGGCGGGCTGAAAGGTTTCCTGTACCGGACAGGAAACCAGTCTGAATGGTCAATCCCCAGCCTGACCTCGGTCTATTCGTTCGGGCAGGACGGCAGAAACGAACTCTACGTGTTAAGCGGAACAGGCGACGTTTTTCGTATCGTCGGGCAATAGTATTCTTCGGAGAAATACATGAAAGCCCGGGGCGAAGCGATGGGAATCGTTTCGCCCCGGGCTCGATCTTCGTCAGGTTATTTACCCATGCCGGTGAAGGCGAAGTTCACTTCAGGCTTGCGTCCCGAGACAATGTCGGCAATGGCGCGTCCCGAACCGCATCCCATGGTCCATCCCAATGTGCCGTGGCCGGTGTTCAGGAAAAGGTTGCCATACTTGGTCTTGCCGACGTACGGAATGTTGGAAGGCGTCATTGGCCTCAAACCGGTCCAGAAATGCGGCTGATCCCAGTCGCAGGCATCCGGAAACAGTTCGCGTGTCCGACGGGTAAGGGCCTCGCATCGGACGGAATTCAACTCCCGTCCGTAACCGTTGATTTCGGCGGTTCCCCCGACGCGAAGACGGTTGCCAAGGCGCGAAAAGACAAGCTTATGCCCGGCGTCGATGAGCGAAATATACGGAGCGGCGTCCGGGTTCTTGACCGGGTACGTGGCCGAGTAGCCTTTTGCCGGGTAGATCAGCAGATGAATGCCCAGCGGCTCCAGGAATGAAGTCGAGAAACTTCCGAAGCTGACGACATAGGCATCGGCCGTCAGGACTTCATGCTGCCCCGTCGAATTGATCACTTCGACCCCGGTGATTTTGGAAGACGCGCCCGCGCCGGTGGTCAGGAGACGGGTCGCACTGGTGTTGAACCGGAACTGGACGCCCCGTTCCTCCGCCTTTTTGGCGAGTCCGAGGGTAAATACGCGCGAATCGCCGGACTCGTCGCTCGGGGTAAAATCGCCGCCGACGATCTTGTCGCGAATACCGGCCAGAGCAGGCTCCAGGCGAACAACTTCGTCTGCGTCAATCGTGTGGCGGGGGCAGCCAAGCGACGTCATCAGTTTGGCGCCAACCTGGGATGCATCGAAATCTTCACGGTCAGTGAAGAAGTGCATGATGCCCCGTGTCAGGAGATCGTATTCGATGCCGGTTTCGGCGCGAACCGCCTGCGTCGTTTGACGGCTGAAATCGGCCATGGCCATGCATTGGCGGATGTTGTGGGCGGTTCGGGCCGGTGAGCACTCCCTCAGAAAGTTCATGCCCCATTCCCATTGAAGCAACTCTGCACGGAAGCGGTAAAGCAGCGGGGCATCTTCCTTGCCAAGCCACTTCAGGATTTTCTTGGGAGCGGACGGGTTGGCCCATGGTTCAGAATGCGAAACAGAAATCTGGCAGCCATTGGCAAAGCTGGTTTCCTGTGCCGGTCCGGGCTGACGCTCGATAACGGTAACATCATGGCCGGCCTGGTTGAGAAACCATGCCGACGCAGTGCCAACAATACCCGAGCCCAAAACGATGACTTTCACAATTTTCCTCAATATTTAATAAAAAATGACAGCCGCCTGATGCCGGCGGAATCGGGCGTCAACCGCCGCCTTTTCCCTTGGCACTATCCGACTTGTTCGAGCTGTTTTGCTGAAGCCGCATGATCTCCTGCGATACGGCGTGGGAAACAACGACTTCCAGCGTGTTTTGAAGATCTTTACGCACCTCGGACGCCAGTTCTTCCGACGCCTTGTTCAGGACTGTTGACAAGCTTTCCCTGAGGCTGTCTGCGAGAATGAAGCTGATTCTTTCCTGGACAAGCTGCAGTATTCGTTCGGTCAGCCGGTGTTCCAGTTCGTCCCATTTTTTCTTGTGAGTGACAAGGCTTGGGAAGGGTATCTGTGCCTGGCTTTGCTGCTCCGCAGACGGTTCGGCGACCGGTTCAGCCGGCTGTTCTGCCGGCTTGGCTTCGATGATTTCCGTCAGGACGGGAACATGCAGGGTGGACGGAGATTGGGAACTCATATCGCTAATGGCAGAGAGTGCATGGTGATTTTAGCGGATATGGCGAAAGCCGGGGAACCAATCCGAAACGTTTTCTTGCAGGAAGGAAGTGAAATGGAGGCCGTGCCTCCAGGACCAGCCTGTCCGACAGCATTTGCGGCATTCATTTTCAATAATCGTGTCATGCTTTGCCTGAGACTGTGTGGGTCAATGCATATCCGCGTTTCCGATAATGACTGTAGCGTTGGCGTCCCGCCTCGGTGTCGGCATCTTCCGATCCGATAACCTCGATCATTCTTTCGAACTTTGCAAAGCTGGAGGGAACGCCTGACGACAGATTGACCAGGATCTGGTGGTGAGGCAAATCGGCGTCTTCGCTATCCGTCAATATAACAGGAGTTTGCGTTGCAATAGGATCACCGGCTTTTGCATGTGGTAAAAAATCCGGATCGGAAAAGGTCCAGAGCGCTTCATCCAGCCTGGTCAGCGTATTGCGGTCTTCCGTCAGAACAACGATCCGACTGTCTGGCGAGGTAGTGAGCGCCTTTCTCACCAGACGGCAGGTGTAGGCGATTTTGTCCGGGACATTGGTGTGAAAATCGATCTTTGTCATGGCGAATTCAGCCTTCATCTACTGTGCTGTTGATGAGGCCGCCGGCTGAGCGGCGGGCGCACTGTAGCTTGCCGGCAAGCGGCTGGTTTCCGGATAGCCGGCAACTGTCAGGGAATTATTCCATGAGGCCGAATTGAATCCGGCAATCTGCACACTTCCGACAGAGAGGTGTGGAACGATTTTGCCCTGACCCCCTGCCTTGATCAATGCGTTCTGGTCTTCCTGAGCGGAGATGGTTTTCTCGATAAAGGGAATGCCGCGCTTGTTCAGGAAAGCGCGGCCCTCTTCGCATGCCGTGCACTGGCCGGATGTATACAGGGTGACCGGATGGTCACGGCTGACGGATGCGATGGAGTAAGGCAGTGCGGAATCTTCCCCCTCGTGTTTGGCAGGTTTTTTTTGCTGAACGTGCTTCGCTGATGCTGGCGGCGGCATGTCGCTATACGTCACTTTGCCGCTTGCATCGATCCATCTGTACATGTCGGCATGGGCGGATCCTGTCAAGAGCAGCAGCAACAAAATCCATCTTTCCTTCATAGCATCCTTTCCTTCGGCTCATTCTTGCGGTTGAGCAACAGCTAGTCTGCCATGCCATTATGCCGCAATAATGCGTCAATTTCCGGCTTTCTGCCGCGAAAAGCTTCGAAAGACTCCATTGCCGGTCGCGAACCGCCAACGGAAAGGATTTCATCCAGAAGTTTTTGGCCCATTTCGGCTGAAAGGATATTTTCCCCTGCTGTCTGAGCCTCTTCGAACGCGCTGTATACGTCGGCCGAAAGCACCTCCGCCCATTTATAGCTGTAATACCCGGCCGCATACCCGCCTGCAAAAATATGGCTGAACGATTGAAGGAAGCGGTTGAATGCGGGAGGAACCACGACAGCGAATTTGCGGCGCACGTCGTTGAGCACGTCCTGCACACTCCGTGTGCCGTTCGGATCGAAATCGTAGTGCAGGTGCATGTCGGAGAGGGAGAATTCGATCTGGCGCAGGGTTTGCAGGCCGGAATGAAAGTTCTTGGCGGCGATCATCTTGTCGAACAGGTCACGTGGAAGCGGAGCCCCGGTATCGACATGCGACGTCATGTGCTGCAATACATCCCACTCCCAGCAGAAATTTTCCATAAATTGCGATGGCAGCTCGACAGCGTCCCATTCGACGCCGGAAATGCCCGAAACGCCAATCTCTCCAACTTCGGTCAGCATATGATGCAGCCCGTGGCCGAACTCATGGAACAGGGTTTCTACCTCAGAGTGTGTGAATAAGGCGGGCTGTGTTTTCCCGTTTCTGGAAACGGGTTCCGAGAAATTGCAAGTCAGGTAGGCTACCGGAGTCTGAACATGATCCTTGAGCTCGCGTCGGCTGCGCGCATCGTCCATCCATGCGCCGCCTCGTTTGCCGTTGCGCGCATACAGGTCCATGTAGAACTGGCCAACCAGTTGCCCGTTTCTCTCGATGCGATAAAACGAGACGTCCTTGTGCCAGACAGGTGCATGGTCTGGAAGAATGCGAACCGAAAACAGTGTCTGTGCTACCTGGAATAGTCCTTCGACCACTTTCGGTTCGGGGAAATATTTTTTGACTTCCTGCTCGGAGAAGGAAAATTTCCGTTCCCGCAGTTTTTCGGAGGCATAAGCCATGTCCCAGGCCTGCAGGTCGTCGATTCCGAGTGTGTCTCTGGCGAACTGGCGCAGTTCGTCCAGATCGCGCTCGGCATAGGGGCGAGCGCGTTGTGCCAGGTCTTCGAGAAAGGCGATTACCTCTTCCGGCGTTTGAGCCATCTTGGGGACCAGGGAGACTTCGGCGTAGTTCGAATAACCGAGCAACTGCGCTTCTTCCTTGCGCAATTTCAGGATCTCGGCGATGTTGCCCGTGTTATCCCATTCGGGATTGTCGCCCAGTTCGGATGCGCGGGTCGCATAGGCGCGGTACATGGTTTCGCGCAGCGGCCGGTTATCGGCAAATTGCAATATGGGAAAGTAGGAGGGGAAATGGAGGGTAAACTTGAAACCGCTCTTTCCCTCTTTTTCCGCTGCCGAACGAGCGGCATGTTTTACGTCTTCCGGCAGGCCCGACAGCTCGGATTCATACTCGATTATCAACGAGTAGGCGTTGGTGGCGTCCAGTACGTTCTCGGAGAAACGCGTCGATAGAGCTGCCAGCTTTTCCTGAATTTCGGCAAAGCGCTGCTTCTTGTCTTCGGACAATTCCGCTCCGCCCAGGCGGAAATCGCGCAAGGCATTTTCGACGATCTTCTTGCGTTCCGGGGAGATGCCGGTAAATTCACTGCCGTCGCGAAGCGTTTTGTACTTCTCGAACAGCTTTTCACTCTGCGAAAGCGCCGTCCAGAATTCGGTTATCTTGGGTAGATTTTCATTATAGGCGGCGCGCAGTTCCGGCGTGTCGACGACGGCGTTCAAATGCCCCACGATACCCCATGCCCGTCCAAGATGCTCGGTGCAGTCGTCGAGCGGTACGACGAAATTGTCCCATGTTACGGTAGGCATCGGCCCTTCCAGTTGCGCCACCACGTCGCGGCAGCGGGCCAGCAGCATATCGACTGCAGGAGTTACATCGGAGGGAGTGATCGCCTCGAAGCGGGGAAGTCCGGAAAAATCCAATAACGGGTTTTGCATGGCAGCCTCAGGCAAGAGGAAGTTGACGGAAATGGGCAACACCCGGATGGTTCAGGCCATCCGGGTGGAGTCAAGCTGGATTACTTCTGTGCTGCAAGTTTCTTTTCGGCGAGCCTTCTTTCAGCGGCTTCAATCGTATTGACCATCAGCATGGTAATGGTCATGGGACCGACGCCGCCCGGTACCGGGGAAATATAGCCGGCCACTTCCTTGGCGTTCGGAAAATCGACATCGCTCCACAGTTTGCCATTTTCATCGCGCTCGACGCCGACGTCGATAACCACGGCACCCGGGCGGATCATGTCGGCGGTAATCAGGTTGCGCTTACCGGTCGCTGCGATCAGGATATCGGCTAGACGGGTATGGAACGTCAGGTCGCGTGTCTTGGAATTGCAGACGGTAACCGTTGCGCCCGCCTGGAGCAGCATCATTGCCATCGGTTTTCCGACGATATTGGAAGCGCCGACGATCACGGCATGCGAGCCGGAAATCGGATACTTGATCGATTCCAGCATTTTCATCACGCCATAAGGCGTACACGGGCGGATCCTGGGACGACCTGTCATCAGCAGGCCTGCATTGATCACATTGAAGCAGTCCATATCCTTTTCAGGATCGATCGCTTCGATGACCTTGTGCGGATCGATATGCGGCGGCAGCGGCAATTGCACCAGAATGCCGTGAATTTTCGAGTCCTTGTTTAGCACGCGGATGCGTTCGAGCAGGGCGGCTTCGGTGAAATTGGCGTCGTATTTTTCCAGTACCGAATAAATACCGTTGTCCTTGCAAGCCTTTTCCTTGTTGATGACATAAACCATCGAGGCAGCGCTGTCGCCTACCAGGATGACTGCCAGGCCCGGTTGTTCTCCCTGGGCGGTGAGGGCGGCTGCGCGCAGTGCCACATCGGCGCGAATTTCCTTGGCTAGAAGGTTTCCGTTGATTATTTGGGCGCTCATGTTGTACGTCGAATTAAAAACTGTTAAAAACAAGATTATATGGCTTACCTGTCAATAAGCGATAGATTTGAAAAATCAGCAAAAATTCTCTGTGAAATGAAACCTTAATTTCACATTATGAAATGAAGATTCATGATTTGAAAAAATGAGAATTTTTTGTCTATAATGCACTTGTGTTCTACCGAACGGGGCAGGAATCTCAATACCTGCCGTTAGCCACAAAGACCGCCCGACACACAATGCCGGTGCGGTCCATTATGGAGAGATTGTTCATGTCAGATCAGATTGATCCCACCTCCGCACAAGATCCGGATGCGCAGGAAACCAACGAATGGCTTGATGCGCTTGCATCGGTTATTGATAAGGAAGGGCCGGAACGGGCGCATTACCTGATGGAGCGACTGGTAGATCTGGCGCGCCGGCTGGGGGCCTATATTCCTTTTTCCAGCAATACCGCCTATGTCAATACCATACCGCCTCATCTGGAACAGAGTTCGCCGGGCAATATCGAATATGAAGAGCGGTTGCGAGGCTGGATGCGCTGGAATGCGATGGCCATGGTGGTCCGCGCGAACAAGGGGGGCGACGAATTGGGAGGGCATATTTCTTCCTTCACGTCACTGGCCACGATGTTTGGAACCGGGTTCAACCATTTCTGGCGCGCACCGTCGGAAAATCACGGCGGCGATCTGGTCTATTTTCAAGGGCACTCCTCACCCGGCATTTATGCACGCGCCTTTTTTGAGGGGCGTATCAGCGAGGAGCAATTGCATAATTTTCGTCGTGAAGTCGACGGCAACGGTCTTCCATCGTATCCTCATCCCAAGCTGATGCCGGACTTCTGGCAGTTTCCCACGGTGTCGATGGGGCTTGGGCCGCTGATGGCGATTTACCAGGCACGCTTTCTGAAGTATCTCCATGCACGCGGCATTGCTGACACGACGGATCGAAAAGTGTGGGTGTTCTGCGGTGATGGTGAAATGGACGAGCCGGAGTCGATGGGGGCGATCGGCATGGCGACCCGCGAAAATCTCGACAACCTGATCATGGTGGTCAACTGCAACCTGCAGCGTCTTGACGGACCTGTGCGGGGGAATGGCAAGATCATCCAGGAACTGGAAGCCGATTTTCGTGGCGCCGGATGGAATGTCATCAAGGTCATCTGGGGATCGGACTGGGATGAACTGCTGGCTCGGGACAAGGACGGTATCCTCAAAACCGTGATGATGGAGACGGTGGATGGCGAGTACCAGAACTACAAGGCCAAGGACGGCGCCTACGTGCGCCAGCATTTTTTCGGCAAGCATCCCAAACTGCTGGAGATGGTGGCGCACATGTCGGACGACGAGATCTGGCGGCTGACGCGCGGCGGCCACGATCCGCAAAAGGTCTATGCGGCCTTCAAATCGGCCCAAGAGTGCAAGGGCCAGCCGACCGTGCTGCTGTGCAAGACGATCAAGGGATTTGGAATGGGCAAATCCGGCGAGGCGCGCAATACCGCACACCAGACCAAGAAGTTGGATGAAGACACCATCCGGGCCATGCGCAACCGTTTTTCCGTGCCGATTCCGGATGAAGATCTGCACGATATCCCGTTCTTCAAGCCGGCCGAAGACAGTCCGGAATTGCAGTATCTTCATGAAAGGCGAAAAGCGCTCGGCGGTTATCTGCCGCAGCGCAGGCTGCGTGCGGAGGAGGATCTTCCTGTCCCGGCCTTGTCTGCGTTCCAGCCGGTGCTGGAGCCGACTGCCGAGGGCCGCGAGACATCAACGACACAAGCCTATGTGCGCGTCATCGGACTTCTTCTTCGCGACGCCGATCTTGGCAAGCGTATCGTTCCGATCATGGTGGACGAGTCGCGCACGTTCGGCATGGAAGGGCTGTTCCGCCAGATCGGCATCTTTAGCCACCAGGGACAGCTTTACGAGCCGGTCGACATCGACCAGGTCATGTATTACCGGGAAGACAAGTCGGGGCAGATTCTCCAGGAAGGCATCAACGAAGCGGGTGGCATGTGTTCCTGGATTGCTGCGGCGACTTCCTATTCCAGCAGCAACCGCATCATGCTGCCGTTCTTCACGTTTTACTCGATGTTTGGCTTCCAGCGTGTCGGCGATTTCATCTGGGCCGCTGCCGACATGATGTCGCGTGGATTCCTGATGGGGGGGACTGCCGGTCGTACCACGCTGAACGGGGAAGGGCTTCAGCATGAGGATGGCCATAGCCACATGATGGCGGCGACCATTCCAACCTGCATGCCCTACGATCCTACGTTTGCCCACGAGGTGGCGGTCATCATCCACGACGGTCTGGTCCGCATGGTCGAGAAGCAGGAAAATGTTTTCTATTACATTACCGTCATGAACGAGAGCTATCCCCAGCCGGGCCTGAAGGAGGGGCAGGAAGAAGGCATCCTCAAAGGATTGTATCTGCTCCAGGAAGGCGATCCGGGTGCGCGGCACAAGGTTCAGCTCCTGGGGTCGGGTACGATCCTGCGCGAAGTCATGGCTGCGGCCGAGCTTCTGAAAAATGACTGGGGTATCGGGGCAGACATCTGGTCTGCACCTTCGTTCACTATCGCGGCAAGGGAAGGCGAAGACGCAACGCGCTGGAACCTGACGCATCCGGCGGCGGACGAACCTCGTGTTCCTTACGTGACCCAGTGTTTGCAAGACACCTCGGGCCCTGTTATTGCGTCGACCGATTACGTTCGCGCATTTGCCGAACAAATTCGTCCTTATATCCCGAAAGGGCGCAGCTACACCGTTCTCGGAACGGACGGGTTCGGGCGTTCCGATACACGCGCCAAACTTCGGAAATTCTTCGAGGTGGACCGCCACTACGTCGCCCTCGCTGCATTGAGAGCGCTTGCGGATGAGGGGGCGATTTCCGGCTCGACTGTCGAAGCGGCGATCGCCAAATACGGAATTGATCCCGAAAAGCCGAATCCGGTCACTCTCTGAGAGCAGCCATTTTGACAAGCAGCGGGTCGGGAGACCCGCAAGCAGCCCGAATAAGGAAAAGAAGATGAGTATGGTAGAAGTGAAGGTGCCGGATATAGGGGACTTCAAGGAAGTGGAAGTCATCGAGGTGATGGTCAAGCCTGGGGAGAGGATCAGGCAGGATCAGTCGC
>Ga0316613_10002363_pt1 | contig 12178 bp, 9 predicted proteins | sample OWC_soil_day10_C_2_FD_207647 | JGI IMG/M metagenome (GOLD analysis project Ga0316613, IMG submission 207647) | Wetland soil microbial communities from Old Woman Creek delta, Ohio, United States - OWC_soil_day10_CT_b | ecosystem: Environmental > Terrestrial > Soil > Wetlands | place: USA: Ohio...
GCGAAGTCGATCGCGTGATTTCGAAAGAAGAGGCCTACGCCGAAGCCAACCGCTGCCTGCGCTGTTATCGCCTCTACTCGATCGTCACCGCCAAGCCGCTGCAGCAGGAAGTCCGTGCCGCGCATAAAGAATCGACCTTTACGAGTAATCGCCCATGAAAGCTCATATCAACGGCAGGGAGTTCGCCTTCGAGCGCAATGAAACCATCCTCGAGGTGGCGCGAAAAAACGGAATTTTCATTCCGACGCTGTGCGAACTCAACGATATCGACCATGCGCCGGCCACCTGCCGGGTTTGCCTGGTCGAGATCCAGCAGCAAGACAGCGCCGACCCGCACTACGTGACGGCCTGCGACACGCCGTTGGGCGAAGGCTGGAAGGTCATGACGCGGACGCCGAAGGTCCAAGAAATGCGCCAGTTGCAGATGGAAATGATCATGGCCGACCACCATCAGTCCTGCGCCTCGTGCCCGCGCAACGGCAATTGCGAGTTGTTGGCAACAGCCAACTCGGTCGGTCTCAAACAGGTCCGCTTCCACTACAGCGAGGGCTGGGAGAATCTTGAACCGGACCATGGCAGCCAGCCGGTCATTTATGACCGCAGCCGCTGCATTCGCTGCCAACGCTGCGTCGCCGTCTGCCGCAAAGTGCAAGATGTCGATGCGCTGGAACTGGCCGGCTGGGGCAACGCCGCCGGCATCCGGCTCAAGGGCGGCTCGGTGGCAGCGTCGCCGTGCGTCACCTGCGGCCAGTGCGTGATGGTCTGCCCGACCGGCGCGCTCGCCGAGCGCGACCAGACCCAGGACGTCCTCGACTATCTGGCTGATCCGGAAATCATCACCGTCTTCCAGACGGCGCCGGCGATCCGGGTCGGGATCGGCGAGGAGTTCGGGCTGCCGGCGGGAACCAATGTCGAAGGCCAGATCATCGCCGCACTGCGCCTGATGGGTGCCGACGTCATTCTCGACACCAACTTTGGCGCCGACGTGGTGATCATGGAAGAGGGAACCGAACTGCTCGGTCGTCTGAAAAAGAGGTATCGGCCGACCTTCACGTCCTGCTGTCCGGCGTGGATCAACTTCGCCGAGAAACACTACCCGGAAATTCTGCCGCTGCTTTCGAGCACGCGCTCGCCGCAGGCGGTGATGGGCAAGATCGCCAAGACCTATCTGGCCGAAAAACGCGGCATCGATCCGAAGCAGATGCGCATGATCGCAATCATGCCATGCACCGCCAAAAAGGAAGAAGCCGCCCGCCCCGCGCTTGGCGAGAACGGCGTTCCGGACGTCGATATCGTGCTCACCATGCGCGAGTTCGCTCGCCTGCTGCGCCGCGAAGGCATCGACCTCAAGCTGCTTGAGCCATCGGCCTACGACGATCCGCTGATGAGCGAATACTCGGGCGCCGCGGCGATCTTTGGCACTACCGGCGGCGTCATGGAGGCGGCGGTACGCACGATGTACTACGTGGTCAACGGCAAGGAGCTCGAACACATCGAGGTCGCGCAGTTGCGCGGCTTCGAGAACGTCCGCTCGGCCACCGTCGAGCTTGGCGGCGAGTACGGTCAGATCAAGGTGGCCATGTGCCACGGTCTCAAGGGAACCCGCCAGCTGGTCGACGCCGTGCTGGCCGGCACCACCGACTTCGACTTCATCGAAATCATGGCCTGCCCGGGCGGCTGCGTCGACGGCGGCGGCACGCTACGCTCGAAGAAGTCGTACATTCCGCACGCCATGATGCGCCGCGAGACGATGTTCGGCATCGATCGAAAAACCAAGGTTCGCCAGTCGCACAACAACCAGCAGGTGCAAAAACTCTATGCCGACTTTCTCGGCGCACCGCACTCCGAAAAAGCGCACCAGATGCTGCACACGCAGTACAGCGCCAGGCCCTGCGGGGTGATCGCCGACATCGAGGCGGCGTGGGACGAACTCAAGAAGCAGGGCGGGCGCTGAGGCCTTGAAAACGAAAATCGACAATGTCCCACGCGGAGCGTCGCGACGATGAGCGAATACCTGAGCGATGACTGGCTGCGCGCCGGCGAAGCTGATGACCTTCTCCACGGCGCCGTTCGCGACGACGGGAAGATCCGCGACGTGCTGGACAAAGCCCGCGAGCTCAAGGGCCTCAACTTGGAGGAAGTAGCGACGCTGTGCCAGATCGCCGCGCCGCAACAGATCGATGAATTGTTCGCTACCGCGCGCAGCGTCAAGGCGCAGATTTATGGACAGCGAATGGTCCTCTTCGCCCCGCTCTACATTTCCAATGTCTGCGGCAACGAATGCACGTACTGCGCCTTCCGCAGCTCGAACAAGGCCTTGCCGCGCGTCGCGCTTAACCGCGCCGAAATTCAAAGCGACACCGCCGAACTGATCAAACAGGGGCACAAGCGTCTGCTGCTGGTCGCCGGCGAAGGCTACTCGGCAGCCAACGGCGGTTTTCAGTACATCCTCGACGCCATCGCCGCGGTCTATGACGTCACCGAGGCGTCGGGCAACATCCGCCGACTCAACGTTAACCTGGCGCCGCTTGAAGTCGATGAGTTCCGCCAGCTCAAGCAAGCCGGCATCGGAACCTACCAGCTGTTCCAGGAAAGCTATCATCGCGACACCTACGCGGCGGTACACCTCTCCGGCAAGAAGCGCGATTTCGACTGGCGCGCCTCCGCGCTCGATCGGGCCATGCAGGCCGGCGTCGACGACGTCGGCATGGGCCTGCTGCTCGGCCTGCACGACTGGCGCTTCGAACTGCTGAGCCTGCTGCAGCATATCCGGCACCTGGAAGAGGTCTTCGGTGTCGGCTGCCACACCATCAGCGTGCCGCGAATCGAGCCGGCCGATTCTTCCGAGCTGTCGATGGCGCCGCCAGCGCCGGTTTCCGACACCGACTTTCGAAAAATCATCGCCATCTTGCGTCTGGCGGTTCCCTACACCGGAATCATCCTGTCGACGCGCGAATCGGCGGCGATCCGCCGTGAATGCTACGCGCTCGGCGTCTCCCAGATTTCCGCGGGCAGCCGCACCAATCCGGGCGGATACAGCGCAGGCGACGCGGGCCACCAACGCGCAGCCGGCCAGTTTCAGCTCGGCGATCATCGCCGGCTGGACGAAGTGGTCGACGAGCTGGCGCAGCTCGGTTTCATCCCGTCGTTCTGTACCGCCTGCTACCGGCTGGGTCGGACCGGGCGCGACTTCATGGATCTGGCCAAGCCCGGACTGATCCGGCAGAAGTGCGATCCCAATGCGCTGACGACCTTCCAGGAATACCTGCTCGACTTTGCGCCGCAAACCGTTTGCTTGAGCGGCGAGAACGCCATCGGGCGGGCGCTTGAGGCAATGGGCGCCAAGCCGCGCCGGACGGCAGAGCGCATGCTGGCCAAGATCCGCAGCGGCAAGCGCGACGTATGCTGCTGAAGCGACCGCCACTGATTTGAAGGATTGACATGCTCGAAGCACCCAAGGCGCTGCGCCTGCACATCGGACTCTTTGGACGCCGCAACAGCGGCAAGTCGACGCTGATGAACGCCTTGATCGGGCAATCGATTTCGATCGTTTCCGATCAGCCCGGCACCACCACCGACCCCGTCGAAAAGGCCTTCGAGCTCGCGCCACTGGGGCCGGTGGTGTTCATCGACACCGCCGGTTTCGACGATGAAGGCGCGCTCGGCGAACTGCGCGTCAAGAAGACCCGCGACGTTCTCGAACGCGTCGATATCGGGCTCGTCGTCGTCGGCGAGGAGGGACTAGGCTCCTTCGAACAGGCGCTGATTGGCGCGCTGCGCGAGGCGCAAACGCCGCTGCTGGTGGTCTTCAACAAAAGCGATCTGGCGCCCCCGGCGCCCGACCAGCTAGCGCAGCTCGAGCGCGACGCGATCGACGCCGTCAGTATTTGCGCTGTGCAAGCGAGCGGCATCGACCGCCTCAAGGAAGCACTGTTCCGCCTGGCACCGGACGCCGACGGCGAAGCGCCGCGCCTGGTCGGCGACCTGATCGAGCCGGGCGACCTGGTCGTGCTGGTGGTGCCGATCGATCTGGGGGCGCCCAAGGGCCGGCTGATCCTGGCGCAGGTACAGACGCTGCGCGACATCCTCGACAGCGACGCGGTGAGTCTGATGGTCAAGGAAAGCGAACTCGCTATAGCGCTCTCGCAAATGACCGCCAAGCCTGCGCTGGTGATCTGCGATTCACAGGTGGTGCTCAAGGTCGCTGCGGAAACGCCGCCCGAGATACGCATGACGACCTTTTCGATCTTGATGGCGCGCTTCAAGGGCGAGATGCTCGGGCTCGCCGCTGGCGCCGGCGCCATCTCGCGACTCAAGCCCGGCGACCGGGTGCTGATCGCCGAAGCGTGTTCGCATCACCCGCTGGCCGACGACATCGGCCGCGTCAAGCTGCCGCGCTGGCTGCAGCAGTACGCGGGCGGCAAGCTCGACGTCGACGTCAGGTCGGGCAACGACTTCCCCGAGGACCTCGCACCCTACGCGCTGGTCGTTCAATGCGGCGGCTGCACGGTGACGCGCAAGCAGATCCTGGTTCACCAGTACCGCGCCGCGCGCCAGGGCGTTCCGATGACCAACTACGGCATGGCCATCTCGGTGTCGCAAGGCGTCATCGAACGCGCGCTCGAATGCTTCCCCGCCGCACTGGACGCCTATCGGCGCGGCGTCGCCGGAAGCTGACGATGACCGCCACTGTCTCGGGCGAAGCGCTGGCGGCAAGGCTGGCACTTGGCACCCCCGATCGCGAGCTGCTACGCCAGATTCTCGCCACGCCAAAGCCTGACGAAGTCGAAACCATCCGCCACGCCGCAGAGCAGACGCTGCTTGAAAACCGCGGCGATGCCGTCAGCTTGCGCGGACTGATCGAATTCTCCAACCGCTGCCGTTCGGACTGCCGCTACTGCGGCATCCGGCGCAGCAACCGGCAGCTCGATCGCTACACGCTGACGCAGGGCGAAATCGTTGAAGCCGCCCGCTGGTGCGGTGAAAAGGGTTACGGATCGATCGTCCTGCAATCGGGCGAACGACAAGATGCCAAGTTCACCCGCCTGGTCAGCGCAGCGATCCGCGCCATCAAAGTCGCGACCGAGTCGCCGACGCTGCCGCGCGGGGTCGGCATTACGCTGTGCGTCGGCGAGCAGTCAGCCGACACCTACGCCGAATGGTTCGCCGCCGGCGCGCACCGCTACCTGCTGCGCATGGAGACTTCGTCGCCCGAACTGTTCGCCGCGCTGCACCCGCCAAGCCAGACCTGGAGTTCGCGGCTGCAGTGCCTGAAGACCCTGAAGACGCTGGGCTACCGCGTCGGTACCGGGGTCATGATCGGCCTGCCGGGGCAGCGCCTCGACGATCTGGTCGACGACCTCATGTTCTTCCGCGACATCGGCGCCGACATGATCGGCATGGGGCCTTACATCGCGCATGAACACGCGGTTTTGCCCGGTGCTGTAGCAATTCCCGACGACGCAACGCGCTTGCAACTGGCGCTGCGAATGATCGCCGCCGCCCGCCTGCTGCTGCCGCGGATCAACATCGCCGCCACCACCGCGCTGCAAACGCTGGCGCCCGACGGCTGCGAACAGGGGCTGCGCTTCGGCGCCAACGTCATCATGCCACAGGCCACGCCAAACCGCGTCCGCCGCCTGTACACGCTCTACGATGGCAAACCTTGTCTCGACGACAACGCCAAACAGTGCGCAGCCTGCCTCGAAGCGCGGATCAGCTCGGTCGGCAGACGGATTATCAGCAATGACTGGGGAGATCCGGTACGGCACTGAGAAGTAGGCACCGCATATTATCTCATTGACCTGAGCTTGTTTTCTGCTGACGCACTCCCCTATGCCGCCAACCCGTGCTGTCGCCGTTTGGCGATAGCGGCCGGAAATTGACTCAGCCGAGACGCTCAACGATACTGAGCGTCTTGCACTTTCCATCCTTGATTATCGATTGCCAACCAGACAAAAAAGATATGTATTGGGAAAAAGAACTCGAAACCATCGACCGGAAAGCCCTTGAATCGCTGCAGCTTGATCGACTGAACAGTTCGTTGCGTCAAGCCGTAAAATCTCCAAGTTATTGCCGGATTCCGGAAATCAACAAAATCGTCAAATCGGGGATGACATCGATAGCGCAGCTTGGCGAGCTTCCCTTCACCACCAAGGAAGACCTGAGGCAGGGCTTCCCCTGGGGATTTCTTTCGACGGACAAGAAAAACGTCGTTCGGCTGCATAGCTCAAGCGGCACCACCGGAAACCCGACCGTTGTTTATCACAACCGGAACGATCTGCAAAGCTGGGCCAATCTGATGGCGCGCTCGCTATTTTCCGCCGGAATTCGCGATACCGACGTCTTTCAGAATATGTCGGGTTATGGGCTATTTACCGGCGGTCTTGGCTTCCAGTATGGCGTCGAGAAGCTTGGCTGCCTGAGCATTCCGTCAGGTGCGGGCAACAGTCTGCGCCAGATAAAATTGATGCGCGATTTTGGCACTACGGTCGCGCACGCCATTCCCAGTTATCTCGGACGATTATTCGAGGTATTCAAGGACGAGGGGCTCGATCCGCGCCAGGATACCCAGTTGCATACGCTGGTCATTGGCGCCGAGCCGCATACCGAAGAACACCGACGGCGAATCGAGGAGCTGTTTGGCGTCAAGGCGTATAACTCGTTCGGCCTATCCGAAATGAATGGTCCGGGGGTGGCGTTCGAATGCACCGAACAGAACGGTCTGCATGTCTGGGAGGACGCGTATGTGGTCGAGATCATCGATCCGCTCACGCTGCAGCCTGTTGCCGCTGGCGAGATCGGCGAGCTGGTGATGACCACGCTCGACCGCCAGGCGATGCCGTTGATCCGCTATCGCACGCGCGATCTGACGCGCTTTATTCCCGGCCCCTGCCCTTGCGGTCGAACCCACCGTCGATTGGACCGGATCGCCGGACGTTCCGATGACATGTTTATCATCAAGGGCTGCAATATTTTCCCGATGCAGATCGAAGGGGTTCTGCTCAAACTACCTGAAGTCGGCGACGATTACCGGATAATCATCGAAACGATTGATGATCAGGACGAAATGCTTATCGAGGTCGAAGTCAAGAAGCAGTGGTTTACCGGCGATCTCGATTTTCTCGCCAGGCTTGAGAACCACATCGTTCGCCTCATCCGCGACGAAGTGCTGGTGCGCCCGCAGATAAAACTCGTCGAACCGGGATCGATACCCAAATCGGAAGGCAAGGCGGTCAGGGTTTTTGATCATCGCCAGAAATAGCCGTTTCGCCGGAATTGTGTTTTTTTTACATTAATCGAGTGTTATTTTTTTTGAAAACTGATGCATAATCGAGCCTAGACGACCATGACCTATCAGGTTTCTGTTTTTCTCGAGAACAAACTGGGCCGCTTGGAAAAGGTGACCGCGGTATTGAAGCAGGCAAAAATCAATATCCGTTCAATTCACCTTAACCATACGGCAAATGGCTGGGGGATTTTGAACCTAGTCGTTTCAAATCCGGAACTCGCGCTGCGGCTATTGAATGAAGGCGGAATGTCGGCGGCGTTGCGCGAAATCGTCGTGGTTAAAATGGCCGACTCGCCCGGCGGACTCGACGACTTGCTCAAGGGAATCGCCAGCGCCGGTGTTAATTTCACCAATGCCTACGGCCGGGTTGTCGATGATGGTGGTAGCGCCTTGTTGGTCATCGATATCCAGGATATTCCCGACGCGAGAATAAAGCTCGGGGCTATCGGATTCGACATCGTCGCCGATTCACAGGTGTACGGGGTTTAGTTGTAGCGCATCGGAAACATAACAATACCGATTGTTTTTTCACTTTAAAGGAAATGCCATGTCAAGTTATCAAGAGCTGATTGCTCAACGCGAAGCACTCGACCGCCAGATCGATGCGGCTCGCCAAGCCGAACAGTCGAAGGCGATTGAAACGGTCAAAAGCCTGATCAAGCAGTTTGCGCTGAGCGCCGACGATTGCGGCTTCAAGACGCAAAAAGGCGCCGTCAAGGCCAAGCAGGTGGTTCCCGTCAAGTTCCGCGGCCCCAATGGCGAAGGCTGGTCCGGACGCGGTCGGATCCCGGGATGGCTGGCTGCGCTCGAAAGCCAGGGCGCCACGCGCGACCAGTTCCGCATCGCCTAAACAAGCATCCGCAGGCCATGTCCTGAAATAGCCGCATGGCCTGCAGAGCCGCCTGGCGCGCCTTATGTGAACTCGACCTGCGGCGCGCCGGCTTTGATCTCGCCAATTACGGTCGCGTAAGCGAAGCCTTGTTGCTGGAAGACCGCCAATACCTCGGCGGCGACCTCGGGCGCACAGGCAATCAACAGACCGCCGCTAGTTTGCGGATCGGTGAGCAGCGCGCGTTCGGTCTCGCCGAAACGCGCATCGAGCACCACACTCTCGCCGTAGCCCGCCCAGTTGCGCGCCGAGGCGCCGGTCACGCAAGCGCGTGCGGCGTAATCGAGCGCGTTGGGCAGAATCGGCAACGCGGCGTAATCGAGCACGGCAGTCACTGACGACCCCTTGCAAATCTCGACCAGGTGGCCGAGCAGACCGAAACCGGTGACGTCGGTCATAGCATGCACGCCGGCCATACCGCCCAAGGTCAAACCCGGCGTATTGAGCTGCGTCGTCGAGGCGATCATCGCGGCGTAGTCGCCGTCCGCCAGCAGACCTTTCTTGAACGCCGCGCTGTACAGGCCGACGCCCAATCCCTTGCCGAGAATGAGCTGGTCGCCGGGCCGCGCGCCGGTATTGCGCCGCACGTTCGCAGGATGCACCAGGCCGATCGCCACCAGCCCGTAGATCGGCTCGACCGAGTCGATGGTGTGACCGCCGGCGATCGGAATCCCGGCCTTGGCGCAGATCGACTCGCCGCCTTCGAGAATCAGCCGGATGGTGTCGAGCGGCAGGGTACTCACCGGCATGCCGACGATCGCCAGCGCAAAGAGCGGCGTGCCGCCCATCGCGTAGATGTCCGAGATGGCGTTGGCCGCCGCGATGCGGCCGAAATCGAAGGGATCATCGACGATCGGCATGAAGAAATCGGTGGTCGCGACGATCGCCTGTTGATCGTTGATTTGATAGACGGCGGCGTCGTCGCTCGTTTCGATGCCCACCAGCAGTTGCGGCGGAATCAGCGCTGGCGCGGTCTTGGCCAAGATCTTTTCGAGCACGCCGGGAGCAATCTTGCAGCCGCAGCCACCGCCGTGCGACAGCTGAGTCAGGCGGACCGGCGCGACGGGGGTAAGGACATTCGTGGACATGGTCGTCTTTTATAGAAATTGATCGATTACAGCGTAAAGTCGAATCCCGCGCCTTCAACCGCCGCGCGGAACTGCTCGGCGCCGACCGTTGCCGGGTCGTAGGCGATGCTAGCCGTTCCGGCTTCGAGCGAAACCTCGACGGTGGACACCCCGGGCAAAGCGAGCAAGACGCCCGTGACATTCTTGACACAGCCCTGGCAGCTCATTCCGCCAACGCCGATAGCGATCTTTTCCATGTTGAGTCTTCTCCAATAAAACGCCGCCCGGGCTGTGCCGGACTGAAATAGTCCTGAAAAAAGCAGTTAACCACGACGAACATGCCGCGAAGCCAATCCCGTGGGACAACGATCATGCCGCAAAGCCAATCCCTGTGGGACGGCGAAAAAACAATACGCCAAATCGCTTTTGTGAATCACTCAGCGGGTGAGGCATAACATTCTCCCAAGCCGACGTTCTTCGTTGTGCCCGTTGTGTCGTTGTGGTTTGAATTGCGTTTTTTCGGATGATACCAGCGCGCTGGCTGACCTGCCCATCTAGCGCCGACCGGCGCGCCAGCGTCGCAGCAACAACGAATTCGAAACGACCGACACCGAACTCATCGCCATCGCCGCGCCGGCAAAAACCGGGTTGAGCATCCCCGCAGCCGCTAACGGAATTCCCAGCACGTTGTAGATGAAAGCGAAAAAGAGGTTCTGCCGGATTTTGGCGAGCGTCGCGCGCGACAACGCGATGGCGTCGGCAACGCCGTGCAAATCGCTGCGCACCAGCGTCATGTCGGCGGCTTCGATCGCGGCGTCCGATCCGGCGCCGATGGCGAAGCTGATGTCGGCGGCAGCCAGCGCCGGCGCGTCGTTGATTCCATCGCCGACCATCGCCACGACCTGCCCGCCGCTTTTGAGTTCATTGACCGCAGCGGCCTTGTCGCCGGGCAGGATGCCGGCGCGAAAATCGGCGATGCCGGCCTGCGCCGCGATCGCCGCCGCCGTGCGCTCGTTGTCGCCGGTCAGCATCACAACGCGGATTCCCATCGCTGCCAGGCGTGCCATCGCCGCGCGCGAACTCTCGCGCAGCGGGTCGGCAATCGCCAGCAGTGTAAGCGCGACGCTGCGCCCGGCCAGACTTTCGGCGAGCACCACGACGGTCTTGCCATCGCCTTGCAACGCGGCGATCTGATCGATCGGCAGCGCCAACTCAACAAACCAATCGGGGGCGCCAAGTTGCAGGCGGCGTCCATTGACCGTGCCTTCGACGCCGTGACCGGGAAGCGCGCGAAAATCGACGACACCTGGCAGCGCCAGACCATTGGCGCGCTGCAGAATGGCGCGCGCCAGCGGGTGTTCAGAGCCCTGCTCGAGCGCCGCAGCAAGTTGCAGCGCCGACTCGGCTTCGAGCGCCAGCGCAACCAGGTCGGTGACGATCGGTTCGCCGCGCGTCAGCGTTCCGGTCTTGTCGACCGCCAGCACGGAAATTTTTTCGGCGTGTTCGAGCGCTTCGGCGTTGCGCACCAGAATCCCGGCGCTGGCACCCTGCCCGGTGCCGACCATGATCGCCGTTGGCGTCGCCAGGCCTAGCGCGCAAGGACAGGCGATCACCAGCACGGCGACGGCATTGACCAACGCCTCGCTGAAGACACCGCCGAACACCCACCAAGCGCCGAAAGTCACGAGCGCGATGGCGCAGACGACCGGGACGAAGATCGCCGAAATGCGGTCGGCAAGCCGCTGCACCGGCGCTTTCGACCCCTGCGCCTGCGCCACTAAGCGGATGATCCCGGCCAACAGCGTGTGTTCGCCGACGCCGGTGGCGCGGCAGCGCAGCATTCCCTGGCCGTTGGCGGTCGCCGCGAAGACGCGGTCGCCGGCGCCTTTGGCGACCGGCATGCTCTCGCCGGTGAGCATCGCCTCATTGACGCTCGACGCGCCGTCGATCACCTCGCCGTCGACCGGCAGACTCTCGCCCGGACGAACGATGAAGACGTCACCGGGGATCAGCAAACCGACCGGCAGTTCGATCAGTTGCCCGTCGCGCTCGACGCGCGCGGTTTTGGGCTGCAGGCGAACGAGCGCTTCGATCGCCGCAGTCGTTTTGGCCTTGGCGCGCGCTTCGAGCAGCTTGCCGAGTAGAACCAGCGTGATCACCGCCGCCGACGCCTCGAAATAGACCGGCAGCGCGTCGATTGCGCCGAGCGTCACAAAAAGGCTGAAGAAATATGCCGCGCTGGTCCCCAGCGCGACCAGCACGTCCATGTTGGCGCCGCCGCCGCGCAACGACTTCCAGCCGCCGTCGTAGAAACGCCAGCCGATCCAGAACTGCACCGGGGTCGCCAGCACGAGTTGCAGCCAGCGCGGCAGCAGATCCTGGTGGTGATGAAGATCGCCGTTGAACATCGTCGCCATTTGCGCCAGCAGCGGCAACGTCAACGCGGCGGAAATCCAGAAGCGCCGCAGTTCCGCTTGATAGGCGGCGAGTTTTCTCGCCTTTTCGTCATCGCGCGAGCTATCGTCGGCGACCCGCGCCTTGAAGCCCGCTTTCTCAACAGCGGCGATCAGCAGCGCGGCGTCGGCGACGCCGGGCGTATAGCGGATACGCGCGCGCTCGGCGGTGAGGTTGACCGCCGCATCGACGCCCGGCAAGCGACCCAGCACCTTCTCGATTCGCGTCGAACACGCAGCGCAGCTCATTCCTTCGATGGCCAGCTCGACGCTCTGCTGCGGAACACTGAAACCCGCTTTCTCGATGCTGTCGACGATCTGCCGCGGCGTAGTCTGCCCCGCCGCCAACTCGATGCGCGCGCGCTCGCTTGCCAGATTGACGCTGGCCGCGACACCGGGCAAGCGATTGAGCACTTTTTCGATACGCGCGGCGCACGCTGCGCAGGTCATCCCGGCGAGCGGCAGATCGAGGCGGCGG
>Ga0316613_10002370_pt1 | contig 12164 bp, 6 predicted proteins | sample OWC_soil_day10_C_2_FD_207647 | JGI IMG/M metagenome (GOLD analysis project Ga0316613, IMG submission 207647) | Wetland soil microbial communities from Old Woman Creek delta, Ohio, United States - OWC_soil_day10_CT_b | ecosystem: Environmental > Terrestrial > Soil > Wetlands | place: USA: Ohio...
ATACAATTCTTGTAGACGACTATCTAAAGTATCATCCAGCGACTTTTCATTATCGCTGATAAGTGTAGTAACATCCTTTACAATGGGAACTGTAACCGAGACAGTCACCCCAGTTGTCTTTGTTTCTGTTGTTGTTTTGCTGTTTGTCGTATTATCTGCCGCATTAACGGTTATGTTCTCGGCAGTAACGTTAATATCCTTTGACCCGATAACATCTGAGGCAGTAATCGTAACATCTTTATCCGCTGTTATATTGACGTTGCCATCTGTTGAACCAACAATACTAACAACCTGAGTTACTGTATCTGTCGTAGTATCATTTTTTATACTTTGTGTGCCAATAGTCAAACTTCCGTTACTGCCAAAAATCCCTGATTTCTTCGTATAACTATAACTTTCAGTCTGACTCGTCTCTTCAGCCGAAGTAATATTCACGTCATTTGTAGCGGTTAGATTCACATCGTCAGTGCCAACCACATTGCTGCCCGTTACAGTTATATCATTACCGGAAATTACTTCAACCGTGTTACCGGATATAGTACTGCTTTCTACTTCATTTTCTAAAGAGTAATCTAAAGTATCTGTGGTTTTTGAGGAAAACAAACCGCTTTTCTTTGTATGCGTTTGTTCTAATGACTCATGTGTTTCGGTAACATCCTCAATCGTTACATCGTTATCTGCAACTAGTGTTACCGTACCGCTAGTGCTGGTAATATTGCTGCCAGCAACGGTAACATTGCCAGTATCAGTAGAAGTAGTCGTACTACTATCCAGACTGACTGCCGCCACCGTCACATTATCGCCCGCTTGGAGCGTACTGCCGATTACTGTTTCATCATCAGTCACCGTCCGTTTTGTACCGTGACTAATGCTTTCCGTTTGGTCACTGGTAGTTTCGTCTTTCACTGCCGTAACTGTCACATTACCGCCAGCTACCATGGTAATATCATCGCTTGCAGTCACCTGTGCGCCGCTTAGAGTTGCGTCGTTTTGGGCCAGCATGCTTACGCTGCTACCAGCCGCAATAGTGCTGGTCACATTCGTAATGGTATCGGTTGATAAAGAACTGGATGTTGTCTTTTCTTCGTTTGTTACTGATCCTACTTCCAAGTCCTGTCCGGCGCTCAAGGAGACATCGTTTCCTGCCGAAACCGTAACCCCATTTAACGTAACATCTTCTTGCGCGGCTATAGTTACGCTACCACCAGCCGTAATACTGCTGGCCACATTAGTAGTAGTATCGGTTGATGAAGAACTGGCTGTTGTCTTTTCTTCCGTCTCTACAGCACTAACTACTAAATTTTCACCGGCTAAGAGCGTTACATTGTCTCCTGCCGAAACCGTAGTCCCGGTAATGGTAAGATCGACCCCGGCTACGGCAGTTAGCGATTCGGTTGCCGTAATTTCCGCCGTTTTTCCCGCTACGGTCGACGAAATGGTCTCCGTATCCGTGCTGCCGGTATTGCTGGAAGTAAGAGTTTCACTGATAATATCCGAACCGGCTGAAAGCGTTACTAAACTACCCGTAATTGTGCCGCTTTGATTAACAATATCCGTCGTCGCCATAATTTCGGTTACGGCATCACTGCTGATGGTTCCTCCAATATTTGAAACATTGTCTGCCGATACTACCGTACTATCAGTCGATGTAATTGTACCGCTATTCGTCACGTCATCCGTCGCCGTAATTTCTACAGTATTCGCGGTAATTATGGCTCCGCTCGACGTGAGTGTAGTTGTTTCAGGGATATATACCACAGGTACCAACACGGATTGTCCGTCTACAACCTCTTCTACTAGCCACACGATTGGTGTCGTCAACGCCGCCATCTGCTCAGCGGTTAGAGCAACGCCAACCGTAAGATCATACTCTTCAGCAAAGGTTACGCCATTCGTCATAAGTGCTTTAAATTCATCATCAGTTGAAGAATATCCACTCAAAAGTTCCGATCCGGTTAATTCAGTGATTTGCTCCTCGATAAGCGTTTGTTCATAATACCCATCCCCGATTTGTTTCATGCTAGTTTCCGGATCAAGTCCTAATTGCTCAAGCATATAGTCACTGGAAATAAAGTTACTGTAGCTGGTAAACCGTGAGTCGGTTTCGACTAAATACTTACTGTTTGAATCGGTATTGATGGTATACAAACCACTTGTTGGCAACGTAATACTGCTACTACTGGTACCCAATACCGTTTGCGCTCCGGTGGTACTAGACGACTTGGCAGAAGTTATTGTCGAAACAGTTGCCCCAGTAACACTGGTTGGATTCTTCGTAATGTTACTTACGCTTGGCGAATTAATGACGACAGCTTGTCCGCCGCCAAAAAGCGAGGTATAGCCAGAAAGCTGCTCTGTAGTAGATGTACAGCTATTATAATATTTAACGCTTGATTTTGAGCTATTTTCTTCTTCTTGTCCATAATAAGTTGTAGTAATGCGAACACAACCAACCGAAGTATTCGTAACCGAATTAGTGGTATCTGCCTCAAGCGTTCCGTTTGCCAATATCCAACTAAGATAATTCGTGACATTAGTTGCGCTCAAAAGCATGTTGTTACCGGCTATAATTTTTCCTTCCGCTGAATCTTGAAGAACCTTTGTCTCTGTTACATTTTGCCCTAGCAAAACTGTTGGGTAATAGACCCGAAGATAAGAACTTGAATTTCCATTTAAAATAGTATAATACTGTGGAGCTGTATAACAATAGGTATATCCAGACACTATCGTCTGTTCAGTTTCAAACACGCTTTTCTTATTCGTTATATCACTGGCATAAATCGTTATATTCCCGCTCGCCTGAATAGTCGCCGACTGGTTAAGTACCGAACTCGCCTCATCCACCGGCAGACCACTAGCATCGCGGCTGGCACTGCCCGCTATGATGATATTGCCTACACTATAAATATTCGCGCTGTCTTCATTAATTAGAGAGTTAGTAATATTGAGGTCTATATCTCCAGTGCTGGCCAAAATAGCCGCTGAGCCATTATTTGTTAAATTAGTGGCTTGTACCGTAATCGCTCCGCCAATAACAGTGGCCGTATTAGTGACGTTTTGCCCGGTGATGGTCACCGCATCGGCATCCAAGCGTCCCGCGTTTGTAACATCACCACTTGCCGTTATCGTAAGCGCAGCTCCGGCAGCCATCGTTCCACTGGTGTCATTGGTAATGGTTGTACCGGATAAACTTATATTTTCCACCCCGGTAATACTTCCCTGGTTTAGTACCGTACCGGAAGCATTCACTGTAACATTGCCGTTAGCCTTTAAGGTACTGTCACTTGCATTGGTAAAAGCTCCGCTGGCGATAATGGTAAGGTCCTGCCCGGCCGTAATCGTACTGCTTGTAGTTGTCAAGCTCTGGACTGTGAGGTTAATATCTGTATTAGCCAGCATGGAGCCGCTTGTATTATCTACTTTAGCTGCTTCAACGTTTAAGGTACTGCCCGCACTGATCGTCCCGCTAGCATTGGTTAAATCACCGCTGCCCTGGTTTAACGTAACAGTTTGATCGGCAGCAATAGTGCCGCTAGTATTATCTGTGCCTTGGCTGGTAGTAACCGTCAGATTCTGTTGGGCAATCAGCTGGCCACTGCTATTAGTCAGACTTTGCGCTGTTATGCTGACGTTTCCGTTACCGCCAATAATTCCGGAGTCATTTTGAATAGTCTGCGTTACCGCCACATTCGCATCGCTGTTATCCAGATTAATAACCTTTCCGCTCTGATTATTGAGTGAATCAGTAATTAGCGTCAAGCCGCTATTTGCTTCAATAACGCCTTGCTGATTATCCGCAGCCCCTGTTGTCGTAATCGAAACAGCATCATTGCCGACGATATCTCCCTGGATATTTGTCAATGAAGCGGCATTGATGGAAAATGCTTTTTGCGCTACGATCGTGCCCTCGGTATTGTCTACATTCTGAGCCTGTATATTGGCTTGCCCGTTAGTCGCAATTTCACCGCTTGTATTTGTTATATCACTGCTTGCTGCTATTGTAAGCGTTCCAGTTCCTGCGTGAATGATCTGCCCCTGATCATTTGTCAGAGTATCGCTGGTTAACGTTAAAGCTGCTCCGTTAGTGCCGATTACGCCACCAGTATTATCTATGCTGCCGCCAGCAGTAAGTTTTGTAGCTTCGGTACCTAGTTGCTTAATGCTGCCGCCCTTGTTAGAAATACTACCAGCGGTAATCACCACGTGATCCGCTAGAATTTCACCAGCAGTACCATTTGTATCTGTATCATTAGTTACCGCGCCGGTGGCGTTTATGGTTAAGCTACCGCCTACTTCTAGCGCGGCACCAGTATTATTTACCTCTCCGCTGGTTGCTGTAATAGTACCATCCCCGCCAGCGTAGGTGGTAGCACCGTCAAGATCGACAGATATGCCGCTAATTGTTAAATTGCCGCCAGATAAATTTTGGCCAGTGGCATCTACTGTGTCAGTAGCAGTAATAGTTAGATCACCGCTCGAGCCCAACGATCCATCACTTGTAATTCCGGCTCCTAATGTCCCACTTGAAACCACCGTCTGAGCAGTAACCGCCGTATTTTCTGCCGCCGCGATAACCCCCGAATTAGTCAAAGTACCGGCTGTACTAATATCAGTGCTACCTTGCGCGTATACGGTTCCTGTATTTGTTATATCTTCTGTGGCTGTTACGCTAACATTACCACTGGCGTTGGTAGTACCAGCCAAGGTAATACTACCGTCATTAGTGAGCGTCAAGTCGCCGCTTGAAGCGGATAGAGTCCCCTGGCTATTAACGCCGACACCAGATTCCGTACCGACCAACATAATTTTATTGGCATACATGCCGCCAAGCACACCTACATCAATTGCGACGGTTGGCTGGTTGGCATCACCGGCGATTTTCTGAGTACTAAGATCCGTATAAGAAACCTGATTGGCCCCGGTAACGACATTGAGGTTTTGAGCCCATATTCCGGCGTTAACTACTACAGCTCGGCTGATAATATCGAACTGGTCAACGTCACTCGTGTTAACACCGCTTCCCTCTACCGTTACTTGCCCTCCGGCAACCCTAAATGCGTCCAGACTGCCGCTACCGCCAAATACCGGTGTTCCGGTGGTTAATACGCCCCGGCTTGTATTAATAAAACCGAAGCCGCTGCCCACAATACCGTTGGGATTGGCTATAATTACAGCGGCTTTATCACCAGCTACTTCAAGAAACCCGTTGAGTTGGCTGATATTACTTCCCGTAACTTCATTCAGGATAATTTTCGCCGAACCATTAGTAAGATTGGCGTTGCCAGTGATATAACCGGCCAATTGTGTTTTGGTAATGACACTGGAGTTATTTAATATAAGGCCTATGGAATCTATATCAAACTGTGTAAATAAGTTTCGCGAAATCCCGGCCGCTGATGGTGTGGCGATTTGAACCACGGGTACACCGTTTTGGGCACTTTCTACTGTTGGCTTGTTCTGACTGGCTGCTTCAGAATCAGCTGTCACTTCTGCGATTGCAAAGGTTGGCTGCGAAATAAGCTGCAATAAGATCATCCAAAAAACAAGATGTTTCATCCATCTTTTTTTACTTATAATAATCTTCCCTCCTCTTTTGCTACCTATATATAAAAACTTAGGCATTATATTTTACTTATCACTTGAAAACCGAAAGTACATTTGCCTGTAGTAAAGCTGTCAGGCTTTCGAATGGGACAGCCAACAAACAGATCGTACTGAACACTTTTTCCACCACCGCGTATGCCCACTACTGTTCCGGCAATACATCTTCCGGTGAGACTTTCGGCACTCGGGCCGGATACTTCACCATAGTCGAGACCTGCGTACCATTCGAGTCCACTTGCTTTAAGCGGAGCACTAATCTCATTTTGTACATACCAGCCTTTTTCCGCATACAAGGTGTTTTCTCCATCAAACCCTCGCACAGTGTAACGGTTACCTATGCTGAGCATATCGGTCTGGTACAACGTATTATTGGTGTACTGACCATAGAGAGTTAGTCGATATCGGCCTTGTATTTTGCCTAAGGCAACCGGCGTCGTTAGTCCGATATCTGCTAAACCCATGTTATATCGAGTGGTCGCTTGTCCAGTGCCTGTCGGAAGCTCAGCACCGCACCAGGGAACTCCTTTTTTATAAGTTAATCCGATATCTAACGTTGCTTTGCCTAAATATCGCCTACTTACAAGCCCTATTCTTGCGGCGGTAGTATTTTTCCGTTGAACTTCGATTTCCGTATCATCTATGTAGCTATTGCTGTGTTTTCTACTTATGCCAAATTCCAGGCTAGTCTTTCCCGTCTGATCACGATGCACTAACTGACTGATTTTGAAGTCCTGCGTACTGCTTTCACCGGAGGAAATAAAGCTCTGCGTAGTGCTACTGACGGTTTGATGATAACGATAACTTGATGTAGAAAAAGTATAAGTGCTGTTTCCATTAGGAACAGAGTAATATAGACTGTCCCCACGAGTTCCTAGTTTAGTCCCCTGACATTCAACATCGTTATTAAACGATATATTAAATAAGTCGTTAAGACCAAAGAGGTTATCCACCGCCAGCACCTCTCCCAATTGTTGCTTTCCGGTTGGTTTAGTTCCTGCGTTGTCATAGGAAAGTACCGCCTTCCACTGTTTGGTTCGTTTTACAGTAATTACTACATCACTTTCTCCTGGCTTATTTCCCGGAACAAGCTTCATACTCACGTCCTGCGATGATACTCGTTTCATTTGTTCAAGTCCTTGTTCCAAGTCGCGCAGGTTAAGAATATCTCCCGACCTGGCCGGGAACGCCGTTTTCCAATTATTCAGAGTACTCGGCTCATCAAACCGGATGGCACGAATTTTTCCCGGTACTAAAACCAGTTTAAGTACGCCTCCTGACAAGTTTTGTTCCGGTATAACCACCCTTGTGGTTACATACCCCCGGTCAATCATAGCGTTTGTCAGTCGCTTTACAATCAGGTGGATGCCTTTAATACCGAGCTTTCGCCCCTGGTATTTGGCCAGCATGGCTTTCGCCCAGGGAAACTTTTTTACGTCATCGCCTTCCAGTTTGATGGTATTGACAACAAAACTCAGCGTTTCTTCCGGCAGGCTAGAGTCATTATCTGATTTTTTTCCCTGTTGGAGATTAACATCTTGTTGTGTATCCCTCACCTGACGTTCTTCCGCCGCTTGGCGGGCCCGGCGGTTCTGTTCTTCAACATCAGCGGTAGTCGGAGGCCCAGCCGCCAAAACACTGTTCAGCGTCATAACAGCGAATAACGCTCCCAACATGAATCCCCGTTTTAGTACTTTTTTATATACTATCGTTCTTGGTTTTTCTTTGAAGCCAAAGGTCACTTAATTCGCTCCTTTTTCGCATTTAAAAACACGGCTTGATTTTATCTACCTATAAAAAACATGCACCAGCCTTATATAAGACCGATGCATGTATTACACTCAAGAAACCAAAATGGCAACCTGGCAATCCTAGACATCCCGTCCTTAGACCCATGGCTTTGCGCCCTTATCTTTCGATAAGTTTGCTAATAACTTTATTTGAAATAACTTTATTAGAAAAACATTAAATTATAAACAATTATCTATAATAGGATAAATTTACTATTATTTTATTTTCACCTTGAGACTTTAGTCCTCTTCCTCTCAGGACTAAAGTCTCATCTTTTTTTGAACTTATTCAAATTACATTTTATTATAATTTGAATAAGTTCATTATACAGCGATCTTAAACACGCTTTCGTCATTCAGATAAATATTTTTCTATAAAAATTCAAAAGAACCCCTCAGCCTATTAAATTGATAGGTCGAGGGGTTCTCTTATTTCTTTCCATACTTATTTTTATACTCCCGGTACTATTTTTAACCTTTTTCGCTATTAAACAACTTTTCAAAAATCCCAAGCTTTTTAGCGTTTCTAATATTATTTGAGGTTATAATAATCGCTGTATCATAATCCATAGCTTCGAATACTACGTTTCCCTCTCCATTAATTCCATCCCATTTTATAGATACATGACCCTCGCGTAGTTTCATTTTATCAAAATTACTCCCCATATTATGTACAATATATTCTCGTAGTTCATCCCTAAAAGGTTTACATTTACCTAAAGAATAAACAGAGTGTCGAAAATATATTTTATAGATCATTCCATTTATAGCAACTACGCAAGCTTCCGAACAAGTTTCCCCAAACAAAATATTATTTTTTACATGATAAAAATCTTCGTCTTTAAACTTCCGTTTGATCCCAAAGGAAGACAACACATCATAAGATGATTTACTGAATAAAATTAAGTCATCATAAGCAGATATTGGCGTATTTATTTCATAGTTATTTAGCTTTGTAATCATGCAAAACACCAGCCTTTTGCAATAACTATTACAATTATTTCGCTATCACATCAAAATAATTACAAGGAATTTATTAAATATCATTATATTATCAAACGCGTTAACTGTAAATATATGTAAATATAAATTCATCCCGGGGTGTCCTATATTAATCCCTTGGATTATCTTAACTAGTCTTTCTATGAACAGGATCACATCATGCAACAAATTAATAGACCAAAAAATAGAAAGCCGATCAAAGTGCTATCTAACACCCCAGCCGGCTGATCTTATTACTCTATTCAAATTTTTGTACCAACAAAGCCTAACCGTCCAGTGTGGTTAATATTATCCGATAAACAAGTATTCTGTGAACAATAAAAATCCAGTGGAACCACTCTTCCCCCTGCTATTATGCTTCAACCACGCTCTCAAGTACAACTTTCTGTTTGAAACTACCTCTACTTTCTGCCTTTTTCTTTCGAGTTGCCTCAATAACGTCCAGATTTAACCCATAGTACGAAACTAAGCTATAAATTACTTCTAATATGTCTGCAGCTTCTTCTTCACTAGGATTATTTTTGAACTCGCATACTTCCTCTATTACTTTTTCATACAACTTCGTTTCATACTCCAGGTCTTCAGCAATATGCCAATTTGCTGTTTTCCCTACATCTTCAATAATATCAATAATTTTATCTCGTACTAATTTATTATGTACTATCTCTTTTGTCACCTAACTTTACCCCTTTGCCGCCATCCAAAATTTTCTTACATAATCCTTCTCAATTGCTAATTTTAATTCATCTACTTTCTTACCCTTTTTCAAATATTCATCAATTCGCTTTTCCAAAATACTATTTCTTGTCTCCAATTTTTCAATAATCTTCTCGTTAGGTATTAAATTGGATTTACTAGAATTTTCACTCCGATGACAATAAACCAAGTTCCAAATATCATCTGAAAACATAAACGACCACGGGATTACATGATCGATTGATTCTTCATCTTTACTAATCTCTTGATTACAATAAAAACAATATCTTTTTCCATCGGCATTCTCTAAATCAAGATACTCTTTGAATGGACTCAGGTTATTCCTCCGTATAGTCCCCTCACTGATTACTCTTACCTTCATAGAAATTTTGGGACTGTGATTAAAACTTTCAAGTATTTGTGTCCATCGATAATTTATTATTTCAAACAACAATTCACTATACTCAGTCAAGACTCTGACTTGATTACTATTAAAGAACACTTTCCCGTTTTTTATATCCAAATTATAAAGAAGTTCTTCTTGACCATTAAGCCGTAAAAATCTGTAACATACATCTTTTTTTAACGTTGATGTTATTTTACTAATTGTATTCTCAAATTGATTACTTAGCCCTATTTTATCAAAATCTATCTTTTCAAATCGCTCGGGCAATTGGCTTCCAACAGAACTAAAATACTGATCAATCAAATGCTTGGTATATCTTAAAATTTCAGGTATTTTTATTAAATTTGATCCCTGAACCAAATCAAAATATATAGTTTGGTTCCAATAGTACTTTAAGCAAAGCTTTGCAATTTCTTGAAACTCAATACCGATATCATTATTACTATCATTATTATCATAGAACAATGATAACTCTACTAAAGCTTTGGCCCATGCCATTTTATAAGTATTATCGAAACTACAGTTCATAATAACGTTATTCCAAGATGTTATGTATGGATTCAATAATATAACCTCCATCAGAATCTACTAATCGGTATTACTATTTTTCAACAGAATTATATAAATTCCTATTAAATTTTGAGGTTATACTAATTCAAAAGAATTAAGTCATCACCTTTTAGTGAAGAAATATTGCAAATTCTGTTTGCTTCATCTCTTACATATATCGAGAATGTTTCAATTTATTTTTCAGCATAGAATCCCCTTTGCAGGAATATTATTACATTTTATGGTAATTCTATATAAAATATAATAATACCTTTATTGGAGGGTTGAAAATGAAAAGAGTTCTGTTAATGTTATCAATGTTACTCGTAGTTTCGTCTATTTGTTTTGCAAATACTATTAAAACACTCGACAAAGATACTAACCTCCATCCACAGGGATGGACTGCAGGAACATTAGTGTTTAAAGGTGGTACTCAAGCAACACTTAACGATCAAGGCGAAGTTATTACAGGTGTTTTAAAGAATTATGAAAATTTACGTCCAGCAACTGATTCTTTTTTTTCTTTTACTCAATGGGGTACCGCTCATCGACCTGGATGTATATCTTTTAAGGGTGATACCGGAGCAACTACATTTAATACTCAAGGATATGTATCTTCTGGAACACTCGGTGAAGACACAGAGTTTAGTGTATATAATCACACTGAACCATATATTTATTTTAAATTTTGCACTAACATTACATTCGATCAAAATGGTAATATTAAATCTGGAACAATAAAATTTGATACTTTTCTCCGTCCCGTCGGCTGGCACAACTTTCTGCCGGCAGACGATAATGCCGGTTTTATAAAATTTAAATCAGGCACTGAAGTTTTATTTGGCCCCGAAGGCCAAGTTAGCTCCGGCTCAATCGCCCAAGACTTTTCAACCGTTTCTGGGCAAACATTTAAGGCTGGTAGCATGCTACAATTTGATACTACCGAGCCGAAACTAATTAATTAAATACACAAAAGCCCCTGACCACTAAAGTCAGGGGCATATTAATGTAAAAAAACTCCCACCATATAGACGGGAGTATGTAATAATACCGAAATGCAGTTTTATTATAGCAAGTCTTGTTAACAGAGACTACGAACAAATGATTCCAGATTTGTTACGCCGTCAAAAAGCAGTCGCCCGCAATGGGTAGCTTCACTCATTTGATATTAAAACTTATAGGTAATACCATACCCAAGCCCTTTTGCCTTCAGCTCAAAGCCTCCCTGGGATTGAACACTGAAATTCTTTACGTTAAAGTCTCGGTAATTTACGTTGAATTCCCAGTTAGGTCTAAATTCATAACCAATACCGACTTCATAATTAGTCAGGTCCTTACCTACAGCGACACTACCCCACAAAGTTGTTTTATCGGCAATCGTAGTACTGGCAACTACCCCAACTTGCCAAAGGTTTTTTGTATTAAGGATGTTGCTTCCGCTAGGATCAGTAATATCCTTAACGTCCCCCTTCGCATTAACAAAACCGACTAACGCACTAAACTGTTTGTTTAGTTTGTAAAGTACATTGAATTCATTTGTCGTCAATTTTAGAGTGCCTGTATCCGACCCCGCAGGAATGGTATCGCTAGATATTGGCGCAAAGCGTCTATACTGAACAGCAAAATTGTTACCTAACCCAAAAGTCAGCATACCATCTAGATTATACTTCTTGTTAAAATCATAAGAATATCCCCTATAAGATAACGTGTTCTGTGTATTCCGCCAAGTTAAGTCAATTGAACCTTTACCTTGCGAATAGTCCGTAAGCGGCGATGCTACGGCAACACTACAAAAGAGCATCGATAAAATAAGTGCGGATAAAGTTTTTCTCAAAATAAAACACCTCATAATATATTTGTTATCTATATAGAAATTGCTGCGTATTCTTATAAAATAGCTGGAGCAACCATTGTTTTTCGACAACATTTTTCATTGTACCATAGTTATCCCACTTTGTTAATTATCCACATGGATAAAAATACTGTATTTTAATTATCCATGTGGATAAAACTTATGGTAATAATTAGGCAAAATATAAAAGCCCCGCCAAAAGGCAGGGTACTGAATTGGAGGATATATAAAAGATGAGTATAAACTGACGGTTGGTAGTCAGAATTAT
>Ga0316613_10002371_pt1 | contig 12164 bp, 12 predicted proteins | sample OWC_soil_day10_C_2_FD_207647 | JGI IMG/M metagenome (GOLD analysis project Ga0316613, IMG submission 207647) | Wetland soil microbial communities from Old Woman Creek delta, Ohio, United States - OWC_soil_day10_CT_b | ecosystem: Environmental > Terrestrial > Soil > Wetlands | place: USA: Ohio...
TGATTGTCGTCAAGGCCTGGACCGGGACGCTGATCGGCCTGCACAGCCTCATCACCGGCACGCGCCACGAATACCGCCATCTCGAGCGCCTCCCGCCGGGCGGTTTCATCATCGCCGCCAAGCACCAGTCAACGTTCGAAACGCTGGCGCTGGTGCCGCTGCTCGCCGACCCTGCCTTCATCCTGAAGCGCGAGCTGACCTGGATTCCCGTGTTCGGCTGGTGGCTGAAGCTGGCCGGCAACATTGCCATCGATCGTGGCAGCCCCACCGTGGCGCTGCGAAAGGTGATCGAGGGCACGCGCGCCGCCGTCACCGGCGGTCGGCAGGTGATCATCTTTCCCGAGGGCACCCGTGCCGAAGCCGGCGCCCGGCCGGACTACAAGCAGGGCATCGCCCAGATCTACAAGTCGCTCGATGTGCCGGTGGTCCCGGTCGCCCATAACGCGGGCACCGTCTGGCCCCGCAAGGCGCGCATCCACCGGCGGGGTACCATTGTCGTCGAGTTCCTGGAGCCGATCCCGCCTGGCCTCAAGCCACGCGATATGGTCCAGAAGATGGAACGTGACATCGAGGCGGCCTGCGATCGCCTGCTGGTCGAGGCGGCAGCGCGCGGCGACGATCTGCCGATGACGGCGCGCGCCCGGGTCGCCGAGCTTGCGGCATCCGAAGCATCCGGCCGAAAAGCTGAGGGCCTTGCGGACGACGCGAAGGCCTGAAAGGCGATCAGCCCGATAAGCCCGTGTCCAGATCCGTCAGCGCTTCGACTGTCCGTTCGAGCGAGCGGTCGCGGATGCCCATATCTTGCAGGCGTCGCAACGTCGCCGTGACGTAATCGACGTTCGGCCCCATCTCACCGGCGCTCCGCCGGATGATGGCCAGTGTCTCCTCAAAGCCGAGGCCGCCGGCATATTGCTCATGTCCCTGGTTGGCGACGTAGACCAGCGCACCCACCATCTCGCCGCTGGCGAGCCGCACCGGCCGGACGACTTCGTGATAAACCATGGAGATCTGCTCGCGCGCCCTGAGATAGGCCACCACCGCCTCCCGGTCGGTCCCAGCCACCTCAAAGGCGACGCCATGGCACGAGCCACCTCGGTCGAGGCCGAACACCAGGCCGGGATTGTCCGGCGTACCGCGATAGTACGTCGAGCGAATGCAGAGGGCGCGACGGACGCCATGCATCCGCGCCTGCACCGCCCTCAGATGCGGAAAGCCGGGGTTCCACATCAGCGAACCATAGCCGAACACCCAGATGGTCGCGTCCATCGCTTCCACTCCGTTGCCACTTTGCCGGATGCGTAGCATTCCATCCGGTGAATGCAACGCGCGGCAAAGACGATTCCATCTTTCGCCACATTGCTCTAGTGGATGAACGGTGAACAGTGCGTCCACGAGGGCGCCAAATATCTTGCGAGGAAGCGCCATGAATCGGGCGATGCGATGGGCCGTCTGGACGATCGTCACTGTCGCCGTTCTTTGGACCGGCGCGTGGTTCGGCGCCCGCTGGTGGCTCGCCGATACTATCGTGAAGTCCGTCGCCGATCTCTCAGCGAGGAACAGCGTCACCGTCGACTGCACCGACCAGAGGATCGGCGGCTGGCCTTTCGACCTGACCGTCACCTGTGACGGCCTTGTCGTGACCTTTCCCGATGGCGGCAGGTTCACGACAGCCGGCGCGCACGGCAACGGATCGATCTTCGATCTGCGACGGCTCGACTTCCGCTTCGATGCGCCCAGTTCCTACACCGCGCCCGATGGCCGGCAGCTCGACCTTGCCGCCACCACATTCGTCACCAGTATCGGCTTTTCCGGCGGCCGCGCCGACCGGCTCGCCCTCCAGGCAACCGATCTTTCGGCGAGCGGCCCGCTGGCCGGCGGGACCGAGGGACGGCTGACGATCGGGCGCGGCGATATTCTGCTGGCGCGCCCCGCCGAGCGGCCCGTTGACGCCAACATCGCCGCCACCGTCGACAGTTTCGCCCTTGCCGTCGGTGACACGACGCTGACCCCTCTTCCGGTTCGCCTGACGCTGGCCGCCACCCTCGGCGAGGCGGACATGGCCACCGCCGGCCCGGAAGCGCTCGCCGGTTGGCGCGCGGCGGGCGGCAAGCTGACGCTGCATCGGCTCGCGGCCGAACTCGGTGGCGCCACGTTGACGCTCTCCGGCGAGGGCACGGTGTCGGAAACCGGCCTCGTCGAGGCCGAGGGTCAGGTGACCGGCCGCGACCTCAACGCCTTGACGGCCGCCGCCGCAGCCGGTGGCAAGAGCCTGACGCCGGAAATCGCCGGCCTCGTCATGGCTTTCGTCTTCATGGGAACAACCGCCGACGACGGCGGCCGTTCCATCGGGCTCAAGATCGAGGATGGCGTCGTCGCCGCCAATGGCCGCGAGATCGGGCGGATCGCCCCGCTATTCTGACGGCGATTTCGGTGGCGCCTTGTGGGAACGGCCGAAGTCGGCCCCGGGTTCGTCCTGGCCGAGCGTCAGGATGCCGCGACGGATGGCGCGGGTGCGACTGAACAGCTCGTACAGCCGGTCGCCCTCGCCCCAGCGGATCTGCCGCTGCAGCGCGAACAGGTCCTCCTGGAATCGACCCAGCACCTCCAGCACCGCGTCCTTGTTGTGCAGGAACACGTCGCGCCACATCGTCGGATCGGACGCGGCGATACGGGTGAAGTCGCGAAAACCGCCGGCCGAGAACTTCATCACTTCGGACTCGGTGACCTTCTCGAGGTCGGCGGCGGTGCCGACGATGTTGTAGGCGATGAGATGCGGCAGATGGCTGGTGATGGCCAGCACCAGATCGTGCCGCTCGGCGCTCATGCATTCGACGTTGGCGCCCATGCCGGCCCAGAAGGCGACGAGTTGATCGAGTGCCCGGGTATCGGTGTCTTCGTCCGGGCAGACGATCGACCAGCGATTGACGAACAGCTCGGAGAAGCCGGCGTCAGGACCGGAGTATTCCGTGCCGGCCACCGGGTGGGCCGGGATGAAATGGACGTGGTCCGGCAGGTGCGGCTTCATCTGCCGGACGACCGATCCCTTTACCGAACCGACGTCGGAGACGACAGCGCCGGGCTTGAGGTGCGGCGCGATCGCCTTGGCCACCGCCTCGGCGGCACCGACCGGCACGCAGGCGATGACGAGATCGGCACCCGCCACGGCATCGCAGGCAGCGGCGTGATAGCTGTCGCCGAGCGACAGTTCCTCGGCGCGCTTCAGTATGACCGGCGACAGGTCGGTGATGGCGATCTCGTCGACGAGACCGTTCTGGCGGGCCGACCGGGCGATCGACGAGCCGATCAGGCCGATGCCGATGATGGCGAGGCGGGGAAACAACGCGTCGGTCATGCCGCCCCCTTCATGAAAATCGTCAGCACGTCAACGAGTCGGCGACAGGCCTCTTCCGAACCGACGGTCATCCGCAGTGCGTTCGGCAGGCCGTAGCCCCCCACCTTGCGCACCACCACCCCCTCGGCGAGCAGCGCCAGGTCGGCGGCGTCCGCCGTCTTGCCCTCTTCAGGGAAGTGCACCAGCAGGAAGTTGGCGACCGATGGCGTTACCAAGAGGCCGAGCTTGCCGAGTTCGACCGTAAGCCAGGCACTCCAGCGCAGATTATGCTCGACCGCCGCCTCGACGAAGGCGCGGTCGCGCATGGCGGCGGCACCGGCGGCGATGGCCGCCGCGTTGAGGTTGAACGGCCCGCGTACCCGCTCCAGCACGTCGACGACGGCCCTGGGGCCGTAGAGCCAGCCGATGCGGAGCGCCGCGAGGCCATGGATCTTCGAGAAGGTGCGCGTCATCACCACGTTGTCGGCCGAAGCGACCAGCTCGACACCGCTCTCATAGTCGTTGCGGCGGACATAGTCGGCATAGGCCGCGTCGAGCACCAGGAGAACGTTGCCCGGCAGGCCGGCATGCAGGCGCCGCACCTCGGCCATCGGCAGGTAGGTGCCGGTGGGATTGTTGGGATTGGCCAGGAACACCATGCGCGTTCGCGCCGTCACGGCAGCCAGGATGGAGTCGACGTCGGTGGTGTGGGCGGTCTCCCTGGCCACCACCGGCGTCGCTCCAGCGGCGAGAATGGAGATGCGATAGACGAGAAAGCCGTGCTCGGAATAGATCGCCTCGTCGCCCGGCGACAGATAGCACTCGGCGAGAAGATGCAGCAGTTCGTCCGAGCCGTTGCCGCAGACGATGCGGTCAATGTTGAGGCCGTGCGTCTCGGCGATCGCCTGCCGCAGCTCGGTCGACGAGCCGTCGGGATAAAGCTCGAGCTTGCCGGCCACCTGTCCGTAGGCCTCAAGCGCCTTCGGGCTCGGCCCGAGCGGCGTCTCGTTGGAGGAGAGCTTGAACAGTTTCTTGCCCGGCGCCGCCTTCGAGCCGCCAGGTACGTAGAGGTCGATGTCGAGGATGCCGCTACGGGGGACAGGCACGAGAGGGGTGTCGGACATGGGAAAACGCCTCAAAAATACCGGCGCCCGTCATACGGCAGGCGCCACGCCCACGCAAAGGAAAAGCACTCAACCGAGGAGCCAGGCCCAGAACGTCGTTGTCACGACTCCGACCGCTGTGGTGATGGTGATCGATGACGAGGCAAGACCGTGGCCGACGCCGAAGCGGTTGGCGATCAGCCAGGCATTGATGCCCGTCGGCACCGACGAGGTGAGCACCAGTGCCGCCGTCCAGGTGTCGTCGAGGCCGAGCAGACGGCTCGCCGCATAGACGGAGGCTGGCAACAGGAACAGCTTGAGAAACGAGGTGACGAGCGCCGGCCGGACGCCGTCGGAGACGCCGTATTTCATCAGCGCCATGCCGAGCGAGATCAGCGCCGCCGAGCCGGCGATATCGCCGATATCATCCACCACCGTCCCGACGACGCCGGTCAGCGGCAGGCCCGACATCTGCCACAGCGAGCCAAACACCAGGCCGACCACCAGCGGATTGCGCACCAGATTGCGCCCGACCTGTTTGAGAACGGCGGTGACCGGCTGGGCGGGGCGGCCGCCGGTCTGCCGTTCGGCCTGCTCCATCAGCACGGTACCGGCGATCATCATCACCGGCAGGTGGGCGCAGAGCAGGATGGATAGCGCCACGACGCCATCGTCGCCGACGATGCGCTGAACGAGCGGCAAGCCGATGAACAGGTTGTTGGCGAAGGCAGAGCTGACGCCGGCCAGCACGCCGATGCGGGCGTCGCGGCCGAACAGGCGGGTCACCGCGTAGTGGCCGACCGCCCAGGTGACGGCGACACCGGAAAAATACGCCACCCAGATCGTCCAGGGTGAGCTGCCCTCGACATGCGCCACCGCCACCGTCTTGAACAGCAGCGTCGGCATGGCGATCGTGAAGACGAAATCGGACAGGCCATCGCCGACCTCCGCCTTCATCACGCCCAAGCGGGCGAGGAGATATCCGATCAGGATCAGCAGGAAAATGGGCAGGACGTCGAGAGCGATGGCGATCACGGGCGGCAACCGGCGCTGGAGCCAAGGAGGGGCCGGCGGCCGGTGCGGCGCGTCGGGAATCGTCGGACGGAAATTAGACTTTCTGCCTAATCACCCCGATGCGTCGCCCGCAAGGCAGAAGCAATGCGGATCGGTTCGCCCGCCCTGCTTGCTTGCCTGGAAGGGGCGACGATGACACACTCCCTTCCCATGTGGGACAAGATCGCCATGCTCAGATGCTTCGCCGCCGCCGTCGCGCTGGTCGGCTTCACTTTACCGGCCGCCGCCTTCGAGCTGTCCTTTTCGTGGGGCGCTACGCCGGCCTGCGACAGTGGCCGGCCGGCTGTGGTCGCCAGCCCGGAATTTCGTCTTGGCAACGTTCCTCCGGGCACACGCGTCATCATCTTCGAAATGATCGACCTCAACGCGCCCGATTTCCGACACGGCGGTGGCACCGTGCCTTATGCCGGCAACGACCTGCTGCCAGCCGGCGCCTTCCGCTACCTCGGCCCCTGTCCGCCGGCCGGCCCGCACCGCTACACGTGGACGGCTATCGCCAAGGATCGCGGCACGACCTTCGGGCGGACGCTCGGCGAGGCATCGGCCACCCGCTCCTTCCCCAACTGACCGAGGCGAGATCATGACCGCTGAGACCACCGAAGCGCGTATCGACGCGCTCGAGGAGAAGATCGCCTATCAAGACCAGATGATCGACGATCTCAACACCGCCGTCACCGACCAGTGGAAGGAGATCGACACGCTGAGGCGCCTCGTGTCGAGCCTGCTCGATGAGGTCAAGGAGATGGAACTGGCGGCACGGGCGACACCCGGCCGCGAACCACCACCCCCGCATTATTGACCGAAACGGGCGCCGTCAGGCGGCGCGCATCTCGTGCATCAGCCGGTCAACCTCGGCCTGCAGCGTCTTGCTGTCGCCGACCATCCGGCGGGCCTGCACGGCCACCTCCTGCGATTTCGAGTCGGACGCCTCGGTATTCTCCATCAGCCGCGTCATGTCGGCGGCCAGGCTGCCGACGGCAGCCAGCGTCGAAGAAATGGCGCGGGTGATCTCGGAGACGGCAGCGTTCTGCTGGTCCAGCGTTGCGGCGATCGATGAAGTGACCTCATTGACCCGCTCGATTGAATGCTCGACGGTACTGGTGGCCGTCACCGCCTCGCCAGTCGCCGACTGGATGACGGCAATGCGCCGGGAAATCTCGTCGGTAGCCTTGGACGTCTGGGCAGCGAGTTGCTTCACCTCGGACGCCACCACGGCAAATCCCTTGCCGGCCTCGCCAGCCCGCGCCGCCTCGATCGTCGCATTGAGGGCCAGGAGGTTGGTCTGGTCGGCGATCTCCTGAATGAGGGCCACCACCTTGCCGATCTCGCCCGACGCCTCGTCAAGGCCACGGATCACCTCGGTAGCCCGCGCCGTCTCGCGCACGGCACCGCTCGAAATAGCGGCAGTTTTGGTGACCTGGGCGACGATCTCGCTGATCGATGCCGACAGTTCCTCGGCGGCGCTCGACACCGCCTGCACATTTTCCTTGGCCTGCCGGCCTGCCTCGGCCGAGGTCTCCGCCTGGCGACGGGTGTGGTCCGACACGGCGAGCAGATCCGAGGCGACGCGCTCGAAGCCGGTTGCCGTGCTCTCGATGCCGGCCGAGGTCTCGCGGAACGACCTGTCGAAGCCGTCGGCAAGGCCGGTCAGCGCGTCGCGCCGCGATTTCTCCATGGCGGCGGCCCGCGCCGCCTCTGCATCCGCTTCGGCGGCAATGCGTTCGCGCTGCAGATCACGGAAGCGAGCAACGGCGCGGCCGATCAGGCCGATCTCGTCCTTGCGCGCCGCGCCGGAGATCTCGGCGTCGAGATCGCCACCCTGAAGACGATCCATCGAGCGAGTGAGGCGGGACAAAGGCCCGGCAATGCCACGCGCCACAACAACCGACAGGGCGCCGAGCATGAGCAAGGCAACAAGCGTGGTAAGGCCGATACGACGGGTGCTGGCGGAAAGAGATGCCTCGATGTCGGCGACGTGGAAGCCGGTGCCGAGCATCCAGTTCCAGCCATCGACGTTGGTGGCATAGGCAAGCTTCAGCGACGGCTCCTTGTCGCCGGGCTTCACCCACATGTATTGGTAATTGCCGCCACCGGCCCTGGCGATGGCCAGCATGGCGCGAACCAATGGCTTGCCATCGGCATCCTTCATGTCGATGAGGCTCTTGCCCTCGAGTTCGGGCTTGCCTGGCAAGAGAATGTTCAGGCCGTCGGCGTCGTAGATGAAGAAGTAATTCTTGTCGGCCCCGAAGCGCACCGGCCTCAGTACCGCCTTGGCAGCCTCCTGGGCCTCGGCGACGCTCATCTCGCCTTTGGTGGCGCGATCGCGGAAGCCCTCGATCATCGACCGGACTGTCTCGACCTGCCCTTGGAGTTCGAGCTTCTTCTGGCCCATCAATTCCGAACGGAGATCGGTGTAGCTCAGGTAGCCGATGGTCGCGAGCCCACCGATCGCCAACAGGACGATGGCAGCAATCTTGGCGGATACGGAGTAGATGCTGAACATTCTGACTGGCCTCAGCGGTATTCTCCCACAGACTGGGATAATTCCCGTTTAGGCGCTGGCCGTTAACTTTGGCTTACGGACCATGATCCAAGCCGCAAAACAGTTGCCCAAGGCAACAAATTCAGCTCCCGGAGACCATTAGCCGACGAGACCGCCCTCTTCCTCGATGAAGCGGACGACATCGGCGACGTTGTGACCGCGTCGGACATCGGTAAACACGAAGGGGCGCCCCTTGCGCATCAGCTTGGCGTCGCGGTCCATCACCTCGAGCGAGGCGCCAACGTACGGGGCGAGATCGATCTTGTTGATCACCAGGAGATCGGAGCGGGTGATACCCGGCCCGCCCTTGCGCGGGATCTTGTCGCCGGCCGAGACGTCGATGACGTAGAGCGTCAGGTCGGCAAGCTCCGGCGAGAAGGTGGCGGCCAGGTTGTCGCCGCCCGACTCGATCAGGATGAGATCGAGGCCGGGGAAGCGCTCGTTCATCTCGGCGACGGCGGCGAGATTGATCGAAGCATCTTCGCGGATCGCCGTGTGCGGGCAGCCGCCGGTTTCGACCCCGGCGATCCGCTCGGGCGGCAGGGCGCCGGAGCGGGTGAGGAATTCGGCGTCCTCGCGGGTGTAGATGTCGTTGGTGATGGCGGCGATCTCATAGCGGTCGCGTAAGGCCTTGCACAGCGCATCCATCAGCGCGGTCTTGCCGGATCCCACCGGGCCGCCGACACCGACGCGCAAGGGGCCGTTGGCAGTCTTGGTCATGAGCGGAACAACCTCGTGTACTGGGTTTCGTGGGCCATGGAGGCGATGTCGGCGCGCAGAGTTGCGCCGCCGATGTCGTCAAGGGACGCAGACAACGCGTCGGCCGCGACGGTCGAGACGATCGGAGCGAGAGTGCGAATCGTCCGCTGTCCCTCGGTCTGTCCGAGCGGCACCGCGCGCACCGCCGCCGAAACGAGGTTGGCGGCGAAGGCCGTGAGATAGGCTTCCGTCGTCTCGGCGAGCGGCAGATGGTGATCGGCGGCGGCGGTCGCCACCGCCACCGGATAGGCGACCGGGTTGGGCACGAGCCGGCCGGCGAGATCAACAAGCGTCGGCGCCCCCCAGGTATCGGCGATGGCGGTGGCGAAAGCGCGCCCCTGCGCTCCACTCTCAAGCCGCCGCTCCTTCGACGGTTGCAGCGCGTAGGCGAGTTCGGCCACCTCCAGGAGATCATCCGACCGGCCGTCGGCCGCAGCGCGGAAGGCGGCGACCAGCAGGATGGCGTCGCTACGGCCGGCGCCGTGGCAGAGAATGTCGGACAACCAGGTCGACAGCGCAGCCGCCGACGTGACGGTGCCGTCCTCGACCGCCCACTCCAGACCGTGGCTGTAGGTGAAGGCGCCGACCGGAAAGGCCGGCGACAACCAGGTCATCAGTCGAGACAGCGCAACCCCGGCCGAGGGCTCATCCATGCTTGGGGTCGTGCTCGTGGTCGTGGCCATGGGAATGATCGTGGCCACAGCCGCAGTCATCGCCATGGTGGTGGTGATCACAAGCCTCGTCATGCTCGTGGTGATGATGCTCCGGCCCGTGCTCATGACCATGCTCGTGGGGGCCATGATCGTGGTCATGGTCATGGCCGTGCGTCTCGCCGTGGCCGTAGGCACCACCCTCCGGGTCGAAAGCGGCCAGCACCGTCGTCACCGTGGCGCCGAGCCCCTTCAGCATGTCCTCGATGACATGGTCGTAGCGGATGCGCAGCCGGTCGCCGAGGAACTGGGCCGGCAGGTGCCGGTTGCCGAGATGCCAGGCGACGCGAACGAGGTCGGCCGGGCTGGCGGCTACGATCTCGAGCAGGCGTTCCGGCACTGCCTGCACCAGGATCAGCCGGCCATCCTCAAGCTCAAGGGCGTCGCCGTCCTTCATCACGGCCGCCTCCTTGAGATCGAGAAGGAACACCGTCTTGCCGACGCAGCGCATGACGAGGCGGCGGCGGTGACGATCGTCTCGCTCGAGGGCGAGCGTATCGGCCGGCGTGCCGGACCAAGTGCCGGCGGGAAGGATGCGGGTGGCGGTGATCATGGCATATCGGCCCTGGCGGACGAGGAAAGTGACGGACGGACGAGCTTAGCCAAAAGCGCCGCCGAGGCAAGCGCCGCCGCCATCAGCACTAGGCCGAGCAGTGCGGCAACGGCAACGCCGGCATGATGAATGACGGCGACGAAGATGACCGGCGCCACGGCGTTGGCGATATTCTGCGGCAGCGCCAGCCGGCCGGACTGACGGGAGAATTCGTCGGGCGGAAAGAAGGCAAGCGGCAACACCGCCCGCGCCATGGCTGAAAGGCCAGCGCCGAAGGCATAGATCGCCACGAAAGCCGGCAATAGCCAAGCGCCATCGACGCCCGCGAGAAGCAGCACGAAGGAGCCACCCATCAACAGCGCCGCCGCCGCCGTGGTGGCAAGCGGACCACCCCGCCCATCGAGGACAAGATCGGCGGCGCGAGCCGCAATGCTGACCACCGGCCTGATGGTACCGAGCCACAGGGCGTATTCCACAGAGGCGCCCGCTCCGCGCAAAAGTTCGAGATAGGCAGCGGCAAGGCCAAAGGTGGTGAAGGAAAAGGCGACCGAGATGACGCCGATGTGGAGGAAGGCGCGCGCCGTGCCGTCACGATCGAGAAGGATCGCGCGCCGCTGGGTCGTTTCCAACTCTGTCGGAGGAGCGCCGACCGGCGGCAGCACAAAAAGGTGCAGCGGCAGACATACGAGGAGATGCAGGCCCGCCATGGCGATGAGGGTGACGCGCCATCCGACCACGGCATCGACGGCGTCGAGGATCGGCCAGAAGATGGTTGAGGAAACGCCGGTGAAGATCATCAGCACACCGATCGTCCGCCGGCCAGCCGCTCCCTCCCGTTCGACAGCCGCCGCGTAAGCCGGTACGGACAACGCCAATGAGCCGGCAGCCCCGATCATCGTCCAGGCGGTGAAATAGCCTACCGGACCTTCGGCGGCGGCGAGCAAGGCAAGTCCGGCCGTCGACGTCGCCGAGCCGAGCGCCAGTACCCGCTGGGCGCCCATCCGCCGCACCGCCTCGCCCACCGCCGGGCCGGTGAGGCCAATCACCAACATCATCAATGTCAGTCCGAAAAAGGTCGTGTCGATGTTGAGATCGACATCAACAGCCATCTTCCGCGCCATCACGCCCGGCATGTCGAAGGTCGTGCCCCAGCCGATCACCTGCGTGACCGCAAGCACCCCGACGAGGCGGAGACGAACCGGGGAGATACGAAACAAGGCCGACATAAAAGACTATTCCCGGATCGCAGTGCCACTGCGTCCCGGTCTAGCGCGAAAAGGCGCCGACCGTGCGACGTCTCACCCAGTCAGAACAGGAAATATCGCTGCGCCATCGGCAATACGTCGGCCGGCTCGCAGGTGAGGAGTTCGCCGTCGGCCCGCACCTCGTAGGTCTCGGGGTCGACTTCGATCACCGGCGTTGCCGAATTGTGGATCAGCGACGCCTTGGAGATACCGCCGCGCGTGTTCTCGACCGGCAGCACCATCCGGTCGAGGCCGAGCCGTTCCTTGATGCCGTGCTCATAGGCATAGCGCGACACGAAGGTGACCGACGAGCGGGTCATCGCCTTGCCGAAAGCGCCGAACATCGGCCGGTAATGCACCGGTTGCGGCGTCGGGATCGAGGCGTTGGGGTCGCCCATGGCGGCGGCGGCGATGGTGCCGAGCTTCAGCACCAGATCCGGCTTGACGCCGAAGAAGGCCGGCGTCCACAGCACGAGATCGGCGAGCTTGCCGACCTCGACCGAGCCGACGTGCTTGGCAAGGCCCTGGGCGATGGCCGGGTTGATGGTCACCTTGGCGATGTAGCGCTTGACGCGGAAATTGTCGGCGTCGGTACCGACGTCCTCGGGCAAGGCGCCGCGCTGCACCTTCATCTTGTGCGCCGTCTGGAAGGTGCGGATGATCACCTCGCCGATGCGGCCCATGGCCTGGCTATCCGAGGAGATGATCGAGAAGGCGCCCATGTCGTGCAGGATGTCTTCCGCCGCGATGGTCTCCTTGCGGATGCGGCTTTCGGCGAAGGCGACATCCTCGGGGATCGAGCCGTCGAGGTGATGGCAGACCATCAGCATGTCCAAATGTTCGTCGAG
>Ga0316613_10002375_pt1 | contig 12147 bp, 4 predicted proteins | sample OWC_soil_day10_C_2_FD_207647 | JGI IMG/M metagenome (GOLD analysis project Ga0316613, IMG submission 207647) | Wetland soil microbial communities from Old Woman Creek delta, Ohio, United States - OWC_soil_day10_CT_b | ecosystem: Environmental > Terrestrial > Soil > Wetlands | place: USA: Ohio...
GTCTTGCCGAAACCGGCGCTGGTCCCGCCGGGCTGATACGTCCCGTTGAAGTTGGCGGAAGCCCCGAGACTGACGCTCGACCCCTTGGCCTTGTACGCCGCGTGGTTCTGGATATCCGCAGTCGTCAGCGTCCCGCCGGTCCGGAAGGTGTTCTTCCCGGCGTCGAGCGCGCTCTGGCTACTGGCGATCACCGCCCCCTTGAGAGCGGTGTCGCCCTGGACCCGGACCTGGAAGCCGCCATCGCCGGCCAGCAGGCCCGTTTGTTCGGTGACGCTGGCGTAGTCGCTCTTGACCTTGCTCTGGCTGAGGCTCAGGCTGCCGCTCATCGCCCCGGCGCCGACCGACAGACTGAAACCGGCGCTCTTCTGCTTGCTGTCGTAGGTACTGGTGTCCTGCAAGCTCTCCAGATGGAGATCGCCCCCCACATCGGCGACGACCTGGTCGCCCTGGGCCACCGCCCCCTTCAGCGTCGTATCGCCGCCGCTCGCCAGGGTCAGCGTCTCGCCGGCCGTGAGGTGCGTGTTCGTCCAGCTGAGATCGGCGCCGTCGGCCTTGCCTTTTCCGGAACTGGCGCCGACGTTGAAGAGCAAACCGCCGGTGCCGTAGCTGAAGCCGACACTGGCGGAACTGTTCGTGTTGGTACTGTGCTGCTCGGCCGTATTGGCCGCCGCCAGCAGACGGATCTCGTCGTCCGCCGTCAGAGTGAGATTCTTCCCGGCGCTGAGATCGGCGCCTTGAACGACGATGTCCGAGTCCTTCCCGGCGCCGGTGGCGGTCAGGGTAAGGTTGCCGCCGGCCTGAAGGGTGGAACCGGCAGCGGAATCGCTGGTTTGGGTGGTCTTGCTCTCGCTCTTGCTGGAGCCGATGCTGACACTGAGGTTAACACCGCCCACCCGTTCGGCGGCCGTGGCGTCGCGCGAACCGACAACCTTGCCTTCGTCGTTGGTGACCGGCATCTGGTTGTCCTTGAACGACCCGTCGGCCTGCTTCATCGTCGTGCCCTGTCCGGCCACGACCGCGTTGTACGTGGAGTAGGCGGAGAGGCCGGTGCTGGCGGCGGCCAGCAGCTTCATGCGGCTATCCTGGGTGTCGCTGGCGGCGCTGGCCATCTGCTGCGCCGTTTGCACGGCGCTGATGATCGGGCTGGTGAGGGCGACGGTCAGGCCCGATTGCTGGGTCTTCGTCTCGTAGGTGCTGCGGTTCGTTTCACGCGCTTCAACGATGGAAATCGCCTTCGCGGCGACATCAATGTCGCCCGCCGGGGCGAGCACGTCGGAACCGACTTGCCGGTAGGTGTTGCCCGCCGTGAGCGTGACGTCGCCGGTCACCGAGCCGACGGTGCTCCCGGCGGCGCTGGTGCCGGTGCTCTGCTGGTCGGTGGAGAGCATGCGGCTGCCGATCGTGAAGCCGACACCGCCGGAACCGAAGAGACCGCTCTGGGTGGTCTTCTTGAAGTGGGTCTCGGTGTGGGTCTCGGTGGCCGCTTCGAGGAGGAGGTCGTGCCCGGCGCGGGCGGTGAGATCGCCGGTGGCGGCGACGTTGCTGCCCTTGATCTGCAGATCGTGTCCCGCCTCGAGCTGGACGGTGTCGCCGCTGAAGGACGAGGCCAGCGCGGTGCTGTCGGCAAAGGCGTCACGCTGGATCGTAGTCTTGCTGGAGAACGTGCCGCTGCGTTTTTTCTTCTGGGTGATTTCGGAGTGGCTGGTGACTTCGCCGGCTTCGATGAGTAGGTCGTGGCCGGCGCTGACGGTGAGCGCACCTGCGGTGCTGGTGACGTCGGCGGCGCGGGCGGTGAGGTCGCCTTTGGCAATGAGGGCGATGGCGCCCGCGCTGTTGAGGGTGCTGCCGATCTCGGCCGTGCTGCCGCTACGGTTGAGGTTGGCAGCGTTAAGCCCGGTGTTGTTTTGTTCGGCGATGCGGGCGGTGCCGAGACTGAGTTGGCCGTCGGCCTCAATACGGGTGGTTCCGGCACTTTGCAGTTGCGCGGCATTAAGGGCGATGTCGCCCTCAGCGGCCAGGTGCAAGGTGCCATCGGCGTTTTTGACGTAGAGGCCGGCAACGCGGTCGATCGCGGTACGGGTGAAGCGGGCAGAGCCTGCGTTGTTTTCCGTGTCGCGCGTGGTGCTTTCAACCGTCAGGTCGTGACCGGCCACGGCCACGAGGGTGTCGCCGGCCTCGATCTGGCCGCCGCGGTTGGTGAGGTCGTTGCGGGCGAGCAGGCCAACGGCGTTGCCGGTAATGCGACCGCCGAGGTTCTGCAGATTTTCTGCGCTGAGCGAGACGATCTGGCGACCGGCCAGGGTACCTTGGTTGTGGAGGTCTCCGGTAAGGTTGATGAGAAGGTTCTCGCCGGCGATCAGAGCGCCGCTGGGGGCAAGGTCGCCGTCGCGGACGCGGACGTAGAGTTGCGGCACGAGCACCTTCTGGGTCGTGCCGTCGGCCAGGGCCACGGGCTTTTCCACCAGCCAGACCATATCGGACGTCAGCTGGGCCACCTGCGCGTCGGTCAGGGCCACGCCGACGGTGAGCTTCCATTCCCGGGCGACGGTGACGCCGGCGTTCATCAGCGCCTGGTATTGGGTTTCTTCGTCGGCGTAGCCGGTCAGGAAACGCCGGCCGGTGAGCTGGGCGATCTGCTCGGTGATCAGGCGTTGTTCGTAGAAACCGTCGCCCAGGCGCTTCTGCGTGGTGGCCGGGTCCAGGGCGAGCGCCTTGAGCATCACGTCGGAGCTGATCCACTGCCGGTAACTGGCAAACGCCGGGTCGGTTTCGATCAGGTAGTTGCCGCCTGGGTCGGGGTTCTGGCTGAAGAGGCCGCTACGGCCGCTGGCGCTCTGTCCAAGACCACCAACGGCGAGGCTGGCAACCGTGGTGCCGCTGCCGCTTGGGGCGGTGTTGGTTTCGTAGCGGGTAATGCCGAGGTTGAAGCTGGTGATGACGGGGGCGGGGCTGAAGGCGTATTTTCCGCCGAAGTCGAGTTCTTCATCGTTGCCGTCCCAGTCGCGAAACTGAGCCCAGCCACTGTAGGTGGTAGTACGGTTGCCCTGGGTGCTGGTGTTGCTCAGGGTTCCGCCACTGTGGGCGAGGGTGCCGCCAGCAATGATCCGGCTGTCAGCATTCTCCAAATTGCCGGACAGTACGAGATTGCCACCGGCGAGAATCTGCCCTGGCTTTGATGAGACTACCTCAGTAACGGTGGTGGTGCCGGTATAGTCGTAGAAGGTGTAATCCTCGAAGCTGCCCTTGACGACCCCGTTGACGACGTAGGTCTGATCTTCGATGTTGTAATTGAAGATGTTCGGGAAGAAAGAAACGTTGTAGCGGTGGGCCCAGCCCTCGGGCTGGACTTCCTGGATGTGCTGGCTGCTTTCGACGACGTTGTGGGTGACGAGACCGGCATTGGTGTTCCGGATGTCGGTGGCGTCAATGGCGAGGTATCCGAGGCTTTCGATGGTGGCGGCGTGGTTGTTGACGGCGACAGCCTGCCCTGTTGCGAGCCGGTTGCTATCGAGAGCGCCACCGATGACCAGATCGCCGGTGCTGAAGAGGACGGCTCCGTTGCGGTTGTTGAACGTGCCAACGCCGAGGTCGAGGCGGTTGCGGGCGGCGATGACCGGCGTGCTGGTCACACCGCCAATGGTTTCGGCCTCATTGTTCAGAGTGGTCGCAAAGATTGACAGATGGTCGCCGTAGAGACGGCCAGTCCCGAGATTGTTCAGTGTGACGGTGTCGATGTGCGTATCGCTGCCATCAATGAGGCCGCGATTGGTCAGTGTGTCGGCCGCGGTGGCCTTGAGGGTAAGTTCAGAGGCGGCGATTTTGCCGGTGGCCCGGTTGTCGAGTGTCGCCGCGGTGAGCGTCAGGGCCGTTCCGGCCTCGAGCGTGCCGTGGTTGATAAGCTCTCCGCTGGTTGCCAGCACCGCTCGCCCGTTGGCCGCCAAGCGGCCGGTATGGGTGTAGTCGCTGGAGAGGGCAATGGCCAAGTCGCCCTGGGCCAGAAGCGTGCCGTCTCCCCCCAGGCTAGCGGCGTCAATGTCGAGCCGCTGCCCGGCAATCAAGGTGCCTCCGGTGTTGGTAATGGCCAGTATCCCCGGGCTGCTGTTGTCGCGTACGGCGAGGTTTTGCACCGAAGAAATGAGCCCGTTGTCGTTGTAGAGGGTGCCGCTGCTGCTGACGTTGAGCGCCGAATCGGCTCGCACGGTACCGTTGCGATTGTCGACGTGGTTTGCGACCAGATTGACGGCGCTGCCTTCCAGCCCGAGCCCGGACGTTCGCGTGGTGGCGTTGTCCAGCGTGTCGGCCTGAATGGCGAGTGTCTGACCGGCGGATACGAGGCCGCGGTTCTCCAGGGTGTCGGTGGTGCGCAGGGTGATGCTACCGCTGGCGGCAACAACGCCACTGTTGATCAACTTCCCGTCGGCGGTAACGAGCACCTCGCCGGCGGAGGCGCCGATCGTCCCGGCGTTGCGTACGCCGACGCCGGCTTCGGTGCCGACGAGGACGATCTTGTGGGCGTACATGCCGCCGAGCTGGGCGACGTCGATGGCGAAGGCCGGCGCGGAACCGTTCCCGGCGATCGGCGTGGCCTGGGTGTGCGCGGCATCGACCTGATTGGCGCCGACGCTGACCTTGAGGCGTTGCGCCCACAGGCCGGCGTTGATTTCGACGGCGCGGGCGATCAGGTCGGTATGGTCGACCCGGCTGGCGTCCAGACCGCTGCCTTCGATGCGAACGGTGCCGCCTTCCACGCGGTAGCCGTCGAGGTTGCCGCCGTTCATGATCGGTGTGCCGGTGGTGAGCGTGGCGCGGCTGGCGTTGAGGAAGCCGCAGCCGCTGCAGGTGATGCCGGCCGGGTTGGCGACGATGACCTGGGCCTTGTCGCCGGCGACCTCGAGGTAGCCGCTGAGCAGGCTGGGGTTGCTGGAGACGACTTCGTTGAGGATGACCCGGGCGGTCCCTTTGGCCAGCCAGGGGTTGCCCTGCACCCAGCCGCCGAGCTGGGTGGCCGCGTTGGTGCGCGCGTTGTTGAGGATGACGCCCTGGGAAGAAACGTCGAACTGGCTGTAGGTGTTGTGCGAGACGCCGGCGGCGCTGGGCGTCTGGATGTTGACCAGCGGCACGCCGTTGCCAGCGGAGAGCACGGTCGGTTGCTGGCTGGCCGGCGCAGCTTTGTAGGCGACGACCTGGGCCTGCGCCGGGGGCATCACCGCGGCCAGGCCGAGCGCCAGGAGTACGCCGAAGGCGACGCCGCGCAACGTGGCGTACAGGGCTACGGGCAGCGCGGCGGGCGTCGCGCAGCGCCCGTCGGTGGTGCCGGCGGTCTTGCCGGCGCTGGCGGCACTTTCCGCGACGGCCATCAACTGGCCGCGTTTCTTGTTGAAGATGAGGCGGTAACGGCGGTGGTTCATCGGGGGGCTCCGTGGGGTGCTGGCGTGCGGGGGGGGGCGAATGTTTGTTGGGGGGTTGTTGGGTGTTTGTTGCGCTGCGCGGCCCGGGGTCAGAAACTCAGGGTGAGGTTGAATCCGGTCGTGAGGTGGTTGGTTTCAAAGTACTCGGGCTTGTCGAGCGGGCCGCCGACGAAGAGGTCGTAGCTCACGTCCTTGTATCCGCCGCGCAGGCCGATGACGGCGCCGGTGAGGCTGCGCCCGACGAGCAGGTCGGCGGATTGGCCGCCGACGCGGCCGTGGTCGAGGCCGAGGTAGAGTTCCTGGCCGCTGGCGCCGAGGGCCAGGGAGAGGTCGTTGCGGATCAGGAAGCCGCGTTCGGCCATGAGCACGTTTTCGCCATCGAAACCGCGCACGGTGTAGCGTCCGCCAATCGAGAAGCGGTCTTGCGGGACGAGCGGGGTGCGGTTCCATTGCGCCCGCCAGGTGCCGTTGTAGCGCAGGGCGAGCGCGCCGATCCGGAAGGGGACGGTCAGGGCGGCGTCGGCGCTCCACAGGCGCGGACGGGCAGTGCCTTCGTCGAAGTCGTCTTCGGGGGCTTCCAGGGCGTTGAAGGCGCCGGTGCCGCGCCGGTAGGCGCCGTTGAGTTCGAGGGTGGCGTCGCCGAGGAAGCGCCGGTGTCCGAGCCCGGCCTCCCAGCCGGCCATGCGGCGGCGCTGGACGTCGACTTCGGTGTCGTCGATGTAATTGTTCGATTGGGTGAGGTAGCCGCGCAGCGAGGCGCTGGTCTTGCCGGCGGCGTCGCGGTGGAGGAGGCGCGAGAGCTTGAGTTCGTGGTTTTCGCTGGTGCCGCGGTAGAGGTAGGTCTGGTTGATGCCGGCGACGCTCTGGTGGTAGCGGTTGGCGCTGGTGGTGGCACCGAGGGTCCAGTAGCCGAACGGGAGGGAGTAGTGGACGGTGTGCCCGCGCGTGCCGCGGTTGCCGGAATCGCCGCCGCCGAGGTCGTGGTTGACGCTAGCGTAGAAGAGGTCGTTGAGGGTGAGCAGGTGGTCGCCGGAGAGGGTGACGCTGCCGAGGTATTTGCCGGTGGTGTCGGCGCCGCCGTCGTTGGCGGAGAGGGTGAGGCGCAGGGGGAAGCTTTGCTTCCAGGTGATGACGAGGTCGCTTTCGCCAAGGTTTTCGGTGGGGACGATCTGGATGTCGGCTTCGGCGGTGGGGACGCGCTTGAGGTTTTCCAGGGCGTGTTCGATGTCGCGCAGGTTGAGCAGGTCGCCCGGTCCGGCGGGAAAGACGTTCCAGGCGTTGGCGCGGGCGTCGCTGTCGTCGGTGAAGCGGATGGCACGGATGCGGCCGGGGATGAGGCGCAGGGTCAGGCGGCCGGTGGTCAGGTCTTGCGGGCCGGCGAGCACGCGCGTGGTGACGTAGCCGCGTTCGACGATGGCGTTCTGGATGCGGGCCATGACGAGGTTGATGCCCTGGCTGCCCAGGCAGCGCCCCACGGCCGGGTCGCCGGGCAGGTCGGCCGCGGCGGCGGCCCAGGCAAAGTCTCCCGTGGGGTCGTCCAGTTCGATGCGTTCGATGGGGAAGCAGGGGCTTTCGTTGGCCGGGAGGAGCATCGGGGCGCCCACCGGCGCCGTCGGCAGACGTACGTCCGGGGTCTTTTCTTGTTGCTCCCGCAGTTGCCGCTCGCGCTCTTGCTGGCGTTGCAGTTCCTTCCCCTGCTGGAACTCCGGTTGGGTTTGGGCGAGTGCCTCATTGGCGTACAGGGCCAACGGAAGGCAAGCGAGCACGATGAGAAACAAGCGTATTGCCCAAGGACAACCGTGCCGGTTGTATCCGGAGTTGCCGTACTTGGTAATGGCAAGGGTCGGAAAAACCGGAGGCTTGAAGTGAGCGGAAGAGATGGACAGAAGCACGGTGGAAAATTGCTGTCGTTAGCAGAGCGCCGGATTCTAGGTCCGCCTCTTGGGCCGAACAATTCGACTAAAGTCATAAGACTTTTGTTATATAAACAACGAATATTGGTTCAATCCCATGAATACCAAAGGTCGCATTGGTATCGACGACATGCAATTTGCATCCCTGGGTGATCAACGGCACATGTCTGCCGACAAACGGTTGTCACTTTCCGGCGGAAATCGACACTGTTTGGCATCCCGGCGCACGGCATATCGCAGAAAATCGCGATCCTGCGCGTACGCTTTTCGAATACAAATCAGCAAGAACAGCGTCCTTTTGCCCTGTTCCTGAGCAACCCGGAAAAACAATCTCCAGACAAAGAGTTAGCTGGCTATCCCAACGTTCTGCACACAGGCATCACAAGAATCTGCGGGAAACAGCGGTTCTCTCGCCAGCTCTCGTACTGCCCGATGCATCAGAATCAATCATCGCGAACGATTGACCCTCGCGTGGGCACGCGCCTAAAGTTCGGCCTTTGTTTGTGTTTGGCGGAAGAAGTCCGTCAGAAAGTATCAGGAAACACCATGTTTTCAGGATGCCCATCCATTCGTCGTTCTTTTCTCGGGTTGCTGTCGGTAATCTGTCTGTCGGGAGGCGCTACCTCGGTCAGCGCGCAAAGCAGCATCGAATGGCGCTATGGCCACATGAATCCCCCTTCCAGTGCGGCCGGCTTCCAGGCCGCCTGGTTTGCCGAGGCGGTGGAAAAGAACACCAACGGGCAGATCAAGATCAAGGTCTTTCCGAATTCGACTTTGGGTAAAACGCAGGAACTGGCGAAGTTCGTCTCGGACGGGACCATTGCACTGTCCCACAACACGGCGGCCGCGATCGGGTCGCTGTACGAACCGTTTGCCGCGCTTGATACGCCCTATCTCTACCGCAACATCGATCATCTGCTGAAAACCGTCGACGTCGATTCGCCGGTCATGAAGAAGCTCAACGAGGGGTTGATCAAGGCTGCGGGTGTTCGCGTGCTTTATGCTTACTACTTCGGTACCCGCGAGCTGACAGCCAACCGGGCGGTCATGCAGCCGTCCGATCTCTCCGGCATGAAAATCCGGGCGATTCCCTTCCCGATCTACAAGACGGCGGTACAGGGCCTCGGCGCCGAGCCAGTGCCGGTCGATTGGTCGGAGGTTCCCAAGGCGCTGGCTTCCGGAACCGTCGTCGGCCAGGAGAACCCGGTTAACGTGGTGCTGTCGAGCAAGCTTTACGAAAAACAGTCGCATATCATGCTGACGGGGCACATCATGAACGCCCAGGTTGTCGTCATCAACGAGAAAGTCTGGCAGGGACTGACCCCCGAGTTGCGCAATGCCGTTGTGAAGTCGGCGCAGGAGGTTCGCCAGCGCGCGACGGAAACCGTCCGGACGCTGGAAACCTGGGAGCTGGCAAAGCTCAAGAGTCTGAACATGTCGGTGATTGGGCCGGAAAACGGACTCAAGATCGATGCTTTCAAGACGGCCATGGGCAAGCTTGTCAGCGAGAATTTCTCGGCCAAGTACGGCGATTTGTACAAGGAAATCGCAGCGATCAATTGATTGGTTTCGTGCAACGTTGATGGTTTTCCCCGGTCTGTGCACGAGTGTTACCGCGTTCTGGAGTGTCCGGTGGAAACAGAAAGCAACCCGCACCTGACGGACGTCTTCGTATCGATCACCGATCGCGATGTAGCCGACCCGGCTGAGCACAACCTGCTCGAATTGCTGGCCGTCGCGGTGAATGCCGTCCTGGTTGGCGCCGAGACCTTTGCCGATATCGAATCGTGGGCCCGGGAGCGCCTCGACTGGCTGCGGGGCTATTTTCCCCTGGACAGCGGGATACCTTCGCGTAACGTCTTCGGATGCCTGTTCGGGCTGATGCCCACCGGAGCGTTCGAAGCCGCTTGCTGGCGCTGGTTGGGCTCCACCCTGCCGACGCTGAAGAGCGGTGCGTCGGCCGACTTCGCGAGCAAGGCCAGCCCGCGGGCAAGCCAGGTGGAGGCCGCCCGGCAGCATCTGGTCGGAGTGTTTGCGGCGGGCGCCGGATTGACCTTGCGTCAGCGGGCGGCAACCGGGCAAGCCGACGGTTCCGGGGGCAATGGCGGCACGGTTCTCTCCGCAGTCCTGGCGAGCCTGTCGGTGTCGGAGTGCATCGTCACGATTGATGCGCCCGGCCTGATCGATATGCCAGCCATGCCGACGGCGTTGGCGCAGGCAATCCGGAACCAGGGGGGCGACTACGTGCTCGCAGTCGGGAACAGCCATCCGGCGCTGAGCGCATCGCTACGCGACTTTCATTCCCGGTTCATGGCCGATCCCCAAAGCGTACCGCACGCGGAATATAAGATGACGGCGAAACATCTTGCGCGGGGAGGTGCAGGCCGTTGCCTTGCTTTCATTCCCCACGATCACCTGGCGCCGCTCGAGACATGGCCGGATCTGCGGTCTTTTGCCTTCATCGATCCGGAACACGCGCTTCGTGACCCGACCAGCGTCATGCCGACGTTCTACTTCAGCAGCCTGCCGGCGAATGCCGAACGACTTGCCCTAGTGATCGGTTCTCCCGGAAGCAGCAATACCCCTCCTCTCTGGCGCATGAGCATCGCGTTCGCCGAAGATCAGATGCGTGTTCGCGCACGGCAGGCCGCCCGCAATCTGGGCGTGCTCCGGCGGCTTACCGAGCACCTCATCCGCATCGACCCGGTCAAGCGCAAGGGCGGGATCAAAGCCCGGCGCTTCATCGCCGGCATTTCCGACGATTACCGTGCTCACCTCCTCGGTCTGGGTTGAGGGGAGCTCGCGGCGGCGCATCTGAAAGCGCCGCACGTACGATCCACGCTATCATGAGCGTGTCCGAATAGATGTGTGGAGGGCGGCTGGGTGGCCAAATTGCGTATTGCCGGAATCGACCTGCCCTGGTGGAGCATGCTGGCCCCCGCGATGGCGTGTGGTTTGCTGGCGGTGCGCGGTGACTCGCTGAACGCGTGGCAACTGGTGGCGGTATCCGTTGCCCTGGTCGTTGCCGTGCTGGTCGCGGTGTTTCACGCGGAAATGGTCGCGCATCGGGTTGGTGAGCCTATGGGCACGCTGGTTCTGGCCTTGTGTGTGACAGTAATCGAAGTGTCGCTGATCGTCTCGCTGATGCTGTCCGGAGGGGCGAATACCCGTGTATTGGCGCGCGATGCCGTATTTGCAACGGTGATGATCATCTGTAACGGCGTAGTCGGAATCAGCGTGATGATCGGAGCGCTTCATCACCGCATCGTGAGCTTCAGTCGGGACAGCATCAGCTCGGCCTTGTCGGTACTGGCCGCGTTGACCACCTTGACGCTGGTGTTGCCGAAATTCACCACAACCACGACCGGGCCGACCTACAGTGTTTCGCAACTGATTTTTGCCGGAGGGTCCTCGCTGTTGCTCTACGGCGTGTTCATCTTCGTGCAGACGGTGCGGCACCGCGAATTCTTCCTGCACGTCGAAGCCGGAGAGGCTGAAGAGCATGCACCGACGCCGGGCGCGGGGACGGCGCTGGCGAGTCTCTGCCTGTTGATCGTTTCGCTGGTCGCGGTGGTCGGGCTGGCAAAAAAGCTGGCTCCGAGTATCGAGCGCGGCGTTGTCGCGGTGGGCGCCCCCGAAGCCGTGGTGGGCGTGGCGATTGCCGCGCTGGTTCTCTTGCCCGAGACGCTGGCGGCGCTGCGCGCGGCCAGACTCAATCGAATCCAGACCAGCCTGAATCTTGCATTGGGGTCGGCGCTGGCGACTATCGGATTGACCATCCCCGCAGTGGCGGTGGCATCGGTGCTGCTCGGCATTCCGCTGGAACTGGGCCTGTCTTCAGTCGAAACCGTGCTGTTGCTGCTGACCTTGCTGATGAGCACCATCACGCTGGCGATCGGCCGTGCCACCGTGCTTCAGGGGGCGGTGCACCTCGTGGTGTTTGCGGCCTTTCTCTTCCTGTCCTTCGTGCCGTAAAAGCGCCGGCTGGGCACGAAACTACAGCAGAACGATGTCGTATTGCTCCTGCAGATAACTCGGTTCTGCCTTCAGCGAGATCGGCTTTTCGATGAAGTCGGAGAGCATGGCCAGGCCTTGCGATTCCTCGTCGAGGAAAACGTCGATGACAGCAACGCTGGCGAGGATGCGGAATTCGCGGGCGTTGAACTGGCGCGCTTCGCGCAGCAGTTCGCGCAGGATCTCGTAGCACACCGTGCGCGCCGTCTTGACCTCGCCGCGGCCGTTGCAGGTGGGGCATTCCTCGCACAGCACATGGGCCAGCGATTCGCGTGTCCGCTTGCGCGTCATCTCTACGAGCCCGAGCGCGGTAAAGCCATTGACGGTCAGGCGGGTGTGATCGCTGGACAGCGCTTTGTTGAATTCCTCCAGGACGGCAGTTTTGTGCTCGTCGCTGTCCATGTCGATGAAGTCGGTGATGATGATGCCGCCCAGATTGCGCAAGCGCAGTTGCCGGGCAATCGTGTGCGCCGCCTCCAGGTTGGTCTTGAACACGGTGTCGTCGAAGTTGCGTACGCCAACGAAGCCGCCGGTATTGACGTCGATGGTGGTCATCGCTTCGGTCTGGTCGAAGATCAGGTAACCGCCTGATTTCAGGTCCACGCGCCGGGCCAGCGCCTTCTCGATTTCCTGTTCGACGCCGTAGAGATCGAAAAGCGGCCGTTCGCCGATGTAATGATTGAGCAGCGGCAGGACCGCCGGGGTGTATTCGGAAGCGAAGGAGGACAGCTTCTGGAAATTTTCGCGCGAGTCGATCACGATGCGCGCCGTGTTGGCGTTGACGAAATCGCGCAGCACGCGCAGCCCGAGCG
>Ga0316613_10002376_pt1 | contig 12146 bp, 13 predicted proteins | sample OWC_soil_day10_C_2_FD_207647 | JGI IMG/M metagenome (GOLD analysis project Ga0316613, IMG submission 207647) | Wetland soil microbial communities from Old Woman Creek delta, Ohio, United States - OWC_soil_day10_CT_b | ecosystem: Environmental > Terrestrial > Soil > Wetlands | place: USA: Ohio...
GCCAATCCACTGCTACAATCTGAACACAAACGCCCGTCATAGATAGGCTGGCGACACATTTCACAAGGATAGCCAATCAGGCCATCACTAAACAACCGGCCACTTCTGAGCATCCGCATTATTATTTTTTCCTTAACACCAGTATCCCTATGTATTTCTTCAATAGTTGCTTTACCTGTTTTTCGCAAATATTCACTAATGGTATACTCGTGTCTCTCTTCTTCTGCATAACACTCCGGACATAGCTTACTAGGATTTTCCATACATAGTTTGCCACATTCTAAACAATTCCTCAGCCCCATACTCTATCCCCCTTATTTTCACTGTCATTGCGAGATATGACACGAAATCTTTAGTACATTCTATATCTATGCTTCATTATACCAATATTCTTCAATAATTAATATCTGGTATTTACTTTTTTTTAGCGTGCCCCACTTGCCACTGCCAGCCCATGGACGCTGGCTGCCCCAGCTTTTTTTATAACTTTGGCACATTCATCAAGAGTGATACCTGTTGTAATGATATCATCTACAACCATGATATGTTTGTTTTTCACCATTTCCGGTCGGCCAATTAGAAAAGCACCTTTTATATTTTGTTTGCGTTCCATAATATTGAGTTCCCATTGGGGAATCGTATGCCGAGTCCGCTCTAAAACATCTTCTATCCAGGGCATTTTCCCTGCCAGTGCCCAGTCCTTAAAAATAGCCTCCGCCTGATTATAGCCCCGTTCTTTTAAACGCGCTGCATGCAGAGGAATTGGTATGACATAATCAATATGGGGTAAATATTTTATATCAATATTTTGCTCAATTAACCAACGAAGATAGATGGCATACTGCTGTTGCTGACGAAACTTCATGTCATGGATGAGCCGCTTTAAGCCTCCTGTATATTCACATACCACTCTGCAAGAATCAAGAGCTGTGAGGTGATGCTCTGCCATATTAATCTGCCGCACAGACAAGATCTTAGCTAGACAAGCTTGGCACCAAGCCCCCTGGGCGCTAACTGAGGTTTTACAGGCTGGGCATTTGGGGGGATAGATAATGTCGAGGAAAGCAGTCCAGTAGTTACCAAACACAATATCACCTCTTTTTAGAAAAATGCTAACGAGGTTTTTTGAACCGCAAAGGCGCAGTGAACGCAGAGGGTAAACCCATGTTAAACACAAAGGGATTTTTTAATCTTTTATTTATAATATCCTCTTTGTGGTCTTTGTGTCCGCGTAGCGGCTTTGCATCTTTGTGTTTAAAATTGGGTTTTATGGCTCATTTATAATTCTTCCCCTACCAGCCGCTCAGCCAGCAAGGAATAGCGCCGTTTGGTACGATCATTAGACAAAGCCGTATTGAGAGCAGCTTTGCTCCCCAGTAGTATAACCCGTTGTTTAGCCCTGGTAACAGCAGTATATAGCAAATTGCGCTGCAGCATAATATGATGACCGGAAATAAGAGGCATAATCACCACTGGATATTCACTACCTTGACTTTTGTGCACACTCATGGCATAAGCTAAATGAAGTTCTTCCACCTCACCCCGTTCATAGATCACATCTTGTTCCGGATAGCGAACAGCCACCCGCCCATGATCAATCCCAGTGATAAAGCCAATATCCCCGTTATAAACCCCTTTTGTATAATTATTTTTCATTTGCATAATCTTGTCCCCCTCTCGGAGGATCTGATTAGCGCCCACAATAGCCGCTTTGCCATCGGTCTCAGGATTGAGGGCCTCTTGCAGTAATTTATTAAGATTTTCCACGCCACACACCAGTCGATGCATAGGCGCGAGCACCTGAACATCATAGGAAACATTAAAGCCTTCTGTAGGTAATTGATCACGGCACAGCTCGACTACAGCCTGGGCCACAGCATCGCTATCATTGATTTGTACAAATTGAAAATCTATACTACGAAAATCAGGCAGCATACCCCGATTAATCTGATGAGCATTCATAACAATCATGCTTTCCCCTGCCTGACGAAAAACCTCTGTCAAACGCACGACAGGCACTGTAGCTGAGCGGATTATATCTTTTAACACCGATCCAGGCCCAACAGCTGGCAGCTGATCAACATCCCCCACTAAAATAACCCGGCAACCGTCAGGTATAGCCTCTAATAAAGAATTCATTAAAGAAATATCCATCATGGACACTTCGTCAATAATAACGACATCAGCCTCCAGTGGCTGATCTTCATTGCGCATAAACAAGGGCGCACCTTCTTCCGCCCCACCTGTAGATTCCAGCAAGCGATGTACCGTCATGGCCTCCCGATCAGTCGCTTCACTTAACCGTTTTGCCGCACGACCTGTCGGTGCTCCTAACAGTATTTTAAAACCCTGGGCTTCTAATACCGCCAGCATCCCCCGTACAACTGTCGTCTTTCCTGTCCCTGGCCCACCTGTCAATACCAATACGCCGTGCATGAGGGATGACAATACAGCCTCATGCTGAGCTTCCGCCAAGGTGATCCCGGACTGACCTTCCCATATGGCAACAATCCCTTCAAAATCCTCATTAGGAGCTGGTTTCGCTCTATCCTTAAGAAGCAACAGCCGCTCAGCCACCCGTTTTTCCGCATAGTACAAATATCGAGGATAAATCAGATTCATGCCATGAAAATCTTCCACACAGAGCATATTCCCAGCGATGAGTGCTGACACATGCAAGGCCACTTCCCCAGCCTCAACCAACAATAACTTAGCCGCTTCCTTCACCAGAATATCCTCAGGCACACAACAATGACCAGCCTGGGATATTTGCAATAAAGCAAAATCAATACCAGCTGTCAACCGTTCATCATGATTGCGCTCTAGCCCTAGGGACATGGCAATTTGATCGGCAGTACGAAAACCAATTCCTCTGACTTCTTGGGCCAACTTATAAGGATTGCCTTGCAAAACCTCAATAGCCCTAAAGCCATATTTAGCAAAAATCTTACCAGCATAAGCCCCTGTTACTCCATTCATTTCTAAAAACAACATCACTTCATGCATTTCTGATTGTTCACTATAGGCCTTATGAATGGCTGTCGCTTTTTTCTTACCAATTCCCTCGACTTCCAGCAATCGGTGGGATTTTTGTCCAATTATTTCCAAGGTATCAATGCCAAACTGCTTGACGAGCCGCGCCGCCATGGCGGCCCCAATGCCTTTAATGGCTCCAGATGCCAAAAACCGTTCAATACCTTTAACACTAGAAGGAGCAATTTTTTTATAATTGACAATTTTAAATTGCCGACCAAAGCGGGCATGTTCCACCCACTCTCCTGTCAATTCCAGTTGCTCGCCCACTAAGGGTGATAGCATACTACCCACAACAGCCACAGGGCTATTCTCATTCGATGGTTTAAGTTTAAATACTACAAAACCATTTCCGGCATTCTGGAATATTATATTTTCAACTGTTCCTTCTAAATGTTCCACATCTATTACCCCGATATCCATCTTTTAGTTATTTCCTTGATATTCGCATTTTTATGCATAATTCCTGCTGGCAATGAAAAATAATGGCATGATGACTTGCTCACTAGGGCTAGACACCAGCTAAATATTGGTGTATCTTTATAAAAAGAAAAGAGAAAGGAGTCCTCATCTATATGACTACTTATAACACTCAAGGCACATGTTCCAAGGAAATTAATTTTGATCTCACTGATGGCATTGTGAAAAACGTAAATTTCAAAGGTGGCTGTCCTGGAAACCTACAGGCTATTAGCTCATTACTAGAAGGTATGCCTGCTGCGGAAGTCATCAAAAAACTCAAAGGCATAACCTGTGGTAATAAAACCACCTCCTGCGGCGACCAGCTAGCAATCGCCTTGCAAGAGCAGATAGATAAATAAATAAACAATAGCAAAACCGGTCACGTCTCCTATGAGATGCGACCGGTTTTAGTTTGTCCCTATAACTTGGCAGTTATGACTTTAGTCAAATCATTGATACTACTCGACAGCTGGTCCAGCTTGCCCTCGATGCGCACCAGTAAATAAGCGCAGACCACCATGGGAAAGCCGTAGTTAGCCGTATAGGTCAACAATTGCTCCATCCCCTCATCTCCTTTCCTGCCATAAGAAAAATGCTAGCGCGTCCTTTTTTGTCATTGCGAGTGCAAGGTCGCAATCTCTGGACAAGTAGGGGATTGCTTCCTCGTACCTCGGCGCAATGACAGCTAAAAGCTAATAAATTTTAATACTATAAAAGAAGAAAGGGGCCATAATACTGCCCCCTTTCTGACGCGCCCCTTACGCCAATACTGCCGTATCAGTGCTGCGGATACGCGCTTCAACGACCTGCACCAAATCGCCACTTGTAGTGCTGAAAATATTCTTGGTTATAATGTCCTGCATGACAGTACTGACTTCTGCCAAGGTCAGGTTATCCTTAGGCTCAAGCACACGCAAAGTCACTGCTTTACCGCTTTCATTTCGAAAAACCATTTCAAGAGTTTTTGTCATAGTCTATCACCTCCTTTTCCCCTCATTCAAGGATTGAACTACATAACGCAATAACGCAAGGCCTGACCCCAACTACCCGTTGACTAAATTGCCTTCATCAAATCGGGAAATGCCTGTGATCGGATACTTTTGCAAATTAGCCATTCCTTGCGCAACTGCATAGACATCTGCATCAACTGCGCCAGCTTTTACACTTTTATATGTCCGCTGAAGATAGACGGGTAGGCCACCGGCATTGACACCATTCTGAACGGAAATCACCATTCGGCTGCCTTGTGGTACTCGATTTACTGCCATATTTTTCACCTCCTTTACTGCCTTATATCACCATACATTCTGGCACATAGTGTTTTTAAACGGGCTAATCCACGCTGACGCAAATTATATATTCCTTGAGTCGAGATCCCCAGTTCCACTGCCATAGCGGTTAATCGTTCTTCACCTAAGACTGTCCTAACAATTACCTGGCGTTGTTTGTCAGGTAGTAGCGTAACAGCAGCAGTAATCTCCCGAAATAACCATTGAAGCTCCACTTCACCAGCCACATCAGTACCATCAGCCAACCGATCCAGCATTGGCAGGCCGTCCTCATCACTGCCACCATCCAGCTTGGCTTCATGTTGCCAACGACGACGTTCTCGCTTAAATAAATTCCATATCCCATATTTCACCCGACTTTCAATATACCCAGCAAACTGGACACCACAGCTTTCATCAAACTGCCTGATTCCCTCCAGGACCGAGAGCCAGCCTTGGGACTGAGCCTCCTCAGCAATTGGCATTATGTGAGGCTGAAAAGCATATTTTTTAACTAAACCTGTAAACCGCAGACATACATCATGAACAGCTTGGCTATCACCTGCCTGAGCTCTTTTGACCAATTCTGTTAACTCCATTTCTCTCACCCTATGGCGAGAAACCGGTTCCTCTTGTATTAGCGCTGGTTTTACTCTAGCACGCCATATCGGGCAAAACAAAAACCGACCCGAGTGTCATCAGACACACAAGTCGGTTTGTAAGGAGAGGGAAATTAGCTCACTCATTGTATTAATAATGTAATCCGGCTCTGCTGCCAAAACGTCTGGCCATGGAACCTCAGACCAGCGAACCGCAACCGTCTTAACGCCAGCCAGGCCTCCGCTCACTATATCAAAGGGACTATCACCAACCATTAGGCAATCCTGAGGCTTAAGCCCAAGTTTAGCCAAAGCGAGTTGGACAGGTTCTGGATGGGGCTTAGTATTCTGGCATTGATCAGCACCAATCACTACAGAGAAATATTTGTCCATATCAAACAATTTTAAGCCGCGCATGGCCGTATCATGTCTTTTAGAAGTAACAATCCCCAGCTTCACGCCAGCATTATATAACTCTTGTATTACCTCTGCTACCTCTGTAAATATCTTTGCCAACTGATCATGATGTATATTTTGATATTCCCGAAATGTTTCCGTCATTTCCTCGACTTTATCCGGCCCTAGAAATTCTAACGCCGCTCTGGCGGTCTTGCCATAGAAGGAGCGGACAACATCAATATCTACCTCTCGCTTATAATGCACTGCAATCGTATGCTGAAAGGATTTGATGATTAGATCATTCGTATCCAGCAACGTTCCGTCAAGATCAAATAAAATTCCTTTATAACGCAAAGCTTCCTCCCCTAATAAAACAGCTGCAACAAAAGCCGCAGCTGTAATTTTTCATTAACTTTCTGTTAGCTCCAGCCAAGCATCATATTTTTCCGCCAAATCGGCTTGAGCCTTACTATATTCATCAGCCAATTGTTGACTGACTGCCTGATCGGCATGGCTAGCAGGGTCGTTTAATCGATACTCGATTTCCTTGATTGACACCTCTAGCATAGCAATCTCACCTTCTAGTTTTTGCTGGTTCTTTAGATTTTTCCCAGGATCTGATGTGCGTGGCCGAGGTTTTTCCTGTTTTTTAATACTTGCTTCTGCCCGCGTCGTAACCAGCTGAGCGGCAGCTATGACTTTGTTTTCTGCCAGCTGTTTTTCCCGATAATAGCTGTAATTACCAGCATACTCTCGCAGTTTGCCATCAGCTAGCTCCACCATACAATTGGCTACCTTATCCAAAAAATAGCGATCATGAGAAACTGTCAAAAATGTGCCCGGGAAACTCAAAATAGCTTCTTCCACAGCCTCTTTTGCTGGAATATCCAAATGGTTGGTCGGTTCATCCAAAATCAAAAAGTTGGCCCCTGTCAGCATCAGCTTTAGAATCGCTAGCCGAGCCTTCTCACCGCCACTCAAATCACCAATGATTTTGAATACATCATCACCCTGAAACAAAAATGCCCCTAGATAATGACGAGCCCGTTCCTCGCTAAAGCCAAACTCAAACATAACTTCATTGACTACCGAGTTTTTATTGTTCAGACCTTCATGCTCCTGAGAAAAATACCCCACCTTCACGCGACTGCCCAGCTTGACTCGCCCACTTGTTGGCGCCAAATCACCGGTCAGCAGTTTCAGCAGCGTCGTCTTACCTGCCCCATTAGGTCCAACTAAAGCCACCCCATCCCCTTTGCGGATAAGCATTGAACATTTTTCAAAAATAACTCGCTCACCATAGGCCGCTGACACTTCTTCCAACTCGGCTACCCGTTCAGCACACTCACCAGGCGGATTAAAGCCAAAAAAATCGAAGCGAGCAACATTAGCCGGCAGAACAATACGTTCCAAGCGCTGTAGCTGTTTTTCCCGCCCTCGGGCCTGCTTACACTTAATACCAGCCCGGTACATACGGATATAAGCCTCGGTTTTGGCAATATGATCCTGCTGTTTGTCATAAGCGCTCTCCAGAGCTGCCATCCGTTCCATCTTTTGCTCCATATAGGAGGTATAGTTGCCTTTATAAGCTGTCAGTGTTTTGTTTTCCAGCTCAATCACCCGGTTCACTACTTTATCCAAAAAATAACGGTCATGGGAGATAATCAGCACACCGCCTGAATAACTTACCAAAAAATCTTCTAACCACTCCACCATACCAATATCCAAATGATTTGTTGGCTCGTCCAAAAACAAAAAATCAGGCTGACGGATGAGAGCTCTTGCCAAGCAAATCCTCGTCTTTTGTCCGCCGGAAAAAGTATCTAACGCCCTTGGAAAATCCTCAGCAGTAAATCCTAGACCGAAGGCCACTCGACGAATGATATTTTCATATTCATAGCCCCCGCCTCGCTCAAATTTCTCTACCACTTGGGCATAATCCTTCATGAGCCCTGTTAGAATCTCCTCATCCTTCTCCACAGCGATGACCTGCTCCAGGTCACGCATCTTTTCTTGGAAGCCCAGTACATCCGCGTACGCCGAGCACAATTCCGCGTAAAGTGTGGCGTGATTCAAGCTAGCATCCTGCTGAACATAACCGATTGTTTCTCCTGTTGGTACAACCACTTGTCCACCATCAATTTCTTCTAGTCCCAGCAAACAGCGCAGCAAAGTCGTCTTACCTGTACCATTAGCACCAATTAAACCAATTTTATCTCCCCGGCCTAGTTCAAAACCAACGCCTGTAAACAATGTCTCAATACCAAAAGCCTTATTCAGACCTTCTACTCGTAAAATCCCCATCGATCCACCTCAACCAACCCCGCAAGGCTGTATTTCTTCTTATAACATTATACTCGGCAACTCTATGCCCTGCAAGGAAAGGTTAAGCGCCTTTTTTTGTCATTGCAGTGTAGCAAAGCAATCTCTAACAAGTAGGGGATTGCTTCCTCGTACCTCGTCGCAATGACAGCCAAAAACTTATACTATACTGGTATAGAAATAAAACCGCAGAGGCGCAGAGAACGCAGAGATGAAATAATCCCTCTGTGTCCTCTGCGCCTCTGCGGTTAAAGGCCATCCTATGCTTAATATTCCTCGTGTAACGTTTCACCAACACGACACTTGATTTCATCACAAATCATGGAACAAAAGGGGCAACGTACAATTTGATCACCATTAGAGGCAAACATGCCACTACAGCGACTGCATTTGTAGCCTGTATCAATATTATCTATGCGTTCGTTCAACATCTATTGTCACACTCCTACACATCCGAATCAATGTTCAGTATGTGACAGCAGAGTTATAAATATACAATGATTGGTCAAAAACAAGTAGAAACTATGTATGATCTGCTGACTTTCCAATCTCAACTACTAAAGCACTCTCCTGACCATGACCTCATGACTATCCTGCCGTAACAATGCGCATACCGTCACCATAAAATCCTCAGTACTCATGCGATTACTCAAATCCAGCACATGTACTACTGTTCCGCGACATAGAGCTATGGCCTCGCTAATTGCCCGCTGACCAGCAGGTCTAGCCACTACTTGTATAATATCAATATCACTCGCCAATCTGTCTAAAATAAGGGCAGTAAAATCATCAGAACTCACATCAACAACTACGATATCACTCTCAATTTCTGCATTTTGGATTTTCCGTGCCAAAAAACGAAACAGATCTTCAACTTCCCCATCCAAGTTTTTGACGATCACCAAAAAACTACAGCTGGGCACAGATACTAATCGAGGCTCTAACCACCATTTCCAGATATCCTGCAGAAAACACCAGACACCATACATGGAGAGAGACAACAATATGACGCTCATCGTATACGTAAAAAACATAATATCCTACCCCCTTTGCAACGGGATAAGATATTATATGCAGAGCCATATTATAGTGTACCCCATAAAAATAAGAAAAACGCTAGCGCGTCCTTTTTTGTCATTGCGAGTGTAGCGAAGCAATCTCTAGACAAGTAGGGGATTGCTTCCTCGTACCTCGTCGCAATGACAGCCAAAAACTTATACTTTCTGATTCCGTAAGAAAAACCCTAACGTCTCCTGTAAACCGCAGAAACGCAGAGGGTAAAACTACGTTAAACACAAAGACCGCAAAGTTTTTTAATATCCCCTTTGTAGTCTTTGTGCCCGCATAGCGGCTTTGTATCTTTGTGTTTAAAATAGGGTTTTCCATTTATTTTAATTGATAGCCACAAGCTTATTCTTTATGGCATATAAAACAGCCTGTGTACGGTCAGTCACACCAATCTTGCGGAAAATATTGGTAAGGTGATTTTTCACAGTTTTTTCACTCAAAAATAACTCTTTGGCAACCTCCTGGTTACTCATCCCCTTACAAACCATTTCCAGCACCTCAATCTCTCGGTAGCTAAGCCGTTCATCTTTAGAACGTTCTACCATTTTAGATGCTTCCAGATTTCTGATATGCTGGCGATTAATTTCACCAAATAATTTCTTGGCGAGTGAAGGATAAATAAAAGATTCACCTTCATACACAGTCCGAATAGCCTTCACCAACATTCCAGGGTCAATATCCTTGAGCAAGTAACCAACTGCACCGGCTTTAACGACCTCGATGACATAATTTTCATCATCATGCATGGTCAAAACAATAATTTTAATCTTTGTACGCTGTTCACTAACCCGTTTAATAACATCCAAACCATTCATTTTGGGCATATTTATATCCAACAAGAGAATGTCGGGCATAAGTGTAACGATGTTTTCTACAACTTCCTCACCATCACCAGCCTCACCAATCACTTGAAAATTGTCTTCCAATTCTAGGACATTTCGTATCCCTTGCCTCAATAAGGCATGATCATCTGCAATCATAATTCTAATTGGCATTCCATCCACCTCATTGTTACAATTCTACATGAAATGACAAAATCCTGTTATTCAAAACAGGATTTTGTTGGGTATTTTATTCACTTATTGCTAAGCTCCTTCAACCTTGGTCCCATCAACCGTTTATAAGCTTCCACACCAGGCTGATCAAAAGCATCCACATTGGCCAATTCACCTTCATAGGCCACTGATAATGCCAACAGATAGAGCAGCTCCCCTAAATGATAAGCATTCAGCTGGGGCATCACAAAGGTAGCATTAAAGCGATCATCGCTCACCAGAGCATCAGCATTAGCAACCCGGGCCACCTCTAGGGCTTGGCTTAAATGCAAGGAAGATATTTCGGAAAGCTTGGAGGCGGTGGGAAACACATCAGGAATCACAGCATCCTTCTCCCACTGGGATACTTTTACAAACTGAACCACTTTATTTTTTTTGCCATCTTGATGCAGCTGGGTCTGGGCATGCATATCGGTGGTGCCTACGGCTACAATCGGCGTCCGACCATAAAACACCTCATGACCCTCCCGATCAGTACGCTTACCAAGCGACTCTGCCAACAGCTGGACATACCACTCCGCCGTTGATTTCAAATAATCAGCATATGGCATAAGCACTTCTATATCACGGCCATATTTCTCAGAAGCAATGAACTTCAGCACGGCATTCAGCATGGCCGGATTTTCATATACGTCAGCAGTTTGACAAGCGGCATCCATATCCCGGGCCCCTGCCAAAAATCCATCAATATCCATCCCCACACAAGCCGCTGTAATGAGACCTACTTCTGAAAAAATACTAAACCGACCGCCGATGCCATCAGGTACACGAAAGGTCGGCCAACCCTGCTCATCAGCCAGCTTTTTCAGCAAGGTAGCGCTTTCCCCCTCTGCTGGATCAGTGACTGCCACCACTTCCACCTCAACCAAGGGTGATTGTCTGCGCAAGGCCTCATATACCACCATAAAGGTAGACATGGTATCAAGAGTGGCACCTGATTTAGAAATCACCACAAGTGTCACTGTATAAAAATCAGACTGTCCATGAACAGCTTTTAAACGGGCTTCAGCCAGCAAATGTTCAATCAGATCAGCAGTACGCCGTGCATCAATATTATTGCCGCTAAAATATAACTTAGGATAACCATTACGTTCACTCTGGGTTTTATAATTCCAAAACTCGCCACAATGAACATCAAACAATACCTTGTTACCAAGATAAGAACCACCAATGCCAAAAGATACCACCGCATCCACCCGGTTTTGCAGCGACTGACTGAACCCTTTAAGCTTGGCAATGGACTCTGGACAATTGAGATTGCCTGCCGCCACATAAGGCAGCTCACTAAATAACACCTTTTCGGGCGTACCATCTTTGGATAAATGGCCTCGTACCTCACCAGTAGCGCGCATCTGTTCTATGGCCTGATGAGCCTCGGTGATTTTTCCCGCCAAAGCCGCCACATCACCTTCTGTCACTCTCTTTGCCCCATACAGATTGGCATACTCAAAACTAAAACCAGATTTTAGTGTAATGGAAGATTGATTGTTAGTCATCTAATATACACTCCTTTACAGATCCATTCTTTATGCCTTATATCCCTCAGGATGGGTCTGATGCCATTGCCACGCACTCGCGATAATACTGTTCAAATCACTCTGTACAGGCTGCCAGCCAAGCTCAGAACGAATCTTAGCAGAAGAAGCAATCAGCACCCCTGGATCACCAGCTCGCCGCGGGGCCTCCTGTACGATAAAATCAATACCCGTCACAGCTTTGGCCTGCTCGATCACCTGGCGAACACTAAATCCCTGCTCTGACCCCAGATTATAGACCCGAGACTCACCACCGCTGATTAAATGACCCAGAGCCAGCACATGAGCATCTGCCAAATCTGTCACATGAATATAATCCCGTATACAAGTGCCATCCTCAGTATCATAATCAGTACCATAAATACTGATAGCCGACCGCTGCCCCAGAGCCGTCTGTAAAATCAG
>Ga0316613_10002377_pt1 | contig 12146 bp, 10 predicted proteins | sample OWC_soil_day10_C_2_FD_207647 | JGI IMG/M metagenome (GOLD analysis project Ga0316613, IMG submission 207647) | Wetland soil microbial communities from Old Woman Creek delta, Ohio, United States - OWC_soil_day10_CT_b | ecosystem: Environmental > Terrestrial > Soil > Wetlands | place: USA: Ohio...
TGAATTATCTATTCTTACTGGGAAAAGTTGAGCATATTGAGGCTTAAATAGGTAAAATTCATTGAGGTAGACCTCGCGGAAAAAGCATCAGTGAAAATGATGTGGATTCTCCTAAACTCATGACTAAAGATGATATTTGAGAAATATACAAAAAGCTATTCTAGGATTTCTTCTTAAAAACTATTTAGTAGAGATGTTTCTGGTTGTTAGAGACCAGAAACATCTAAAAAAATAGAATTATCTGATTATTAGAAACATTTACCATTTATACTCAAATATATCATAATAAAAAGGAGTGTTAATATGAAAGAATTTAGCTCAATGGATACTTTGATTATTTTAAGCATCATCGTCTTGTATATTGCTTTTACTACTTGGTTAACATTTAGACTCCGTAGTAAGGATTCTGAACAGTTTATGAGGGCCTCGCGGTCTATGCCAGCGGTTGTTGTTGGGATTTTGCTGATGTCCGAATTTATTGGTGCCAAATCTACGGTGGGAACTGCTGAGTCAGCCTTTAAATACGGTATGGCGGCATCCTGGTCTGTTCTAGGTGCAGCCATAGGTTATTGGTTATACAGCCTTTTCATGGTTAAAAGATTATATGGATCAGGTGAGTTTACTATTTCTGGGGCTATCGCCCAAAAGTATGGTAAATCTACTAAATATGCTGTTTCTATTATCATGATGTATGCCCTGCTCTTAGTAAACGTTGGTAACTACATCAGTGGTGCGGCAGCCTTGTCTACCGTAATTAAAATGAGCTTGCCAGCATCCATGTGCATTATCGCTGTGGTCAGTACCTTCTATTTTGTATTTGGTGGTCTTAAAGGTGTTGCCTATGTCACCGTCTTACACAGTTTCTTTAAATATATGGGGATTTTAATTATCGTGGGTGTAGCCTTATCAATGACTGGTGGTATCGCTCCGATGATAGAAAAAATGCCAGCCTTTTACTTTACTTGGGATGGTAAAGTCGGTGCAGCAACTATATTTGCTTGGGTTATTGGTACAGTTGGTGCTATATTTTCCACCCAATTTGTGGTGCAGGCCATTTCCTCGAATAAAAGTGCTGAAGATGCCAAAAAATCAACAATGTATGCGGCACTGTTTTGCTTGCCTTTAGGTTTCCTTTTGGCACTTGTCGGTGTAGCTGCTAAATATCTTTATCCGGACATGAATGCGCTTTACGCTTTGCCGATATTTATGCAAAGTATGAGCCCATATTTAGCGGGAATTGTGGCAACTTCTCTTGTGGCCTCGGTATTTGTTGCCGTAAGTACAGTTGCATTAGCGATTGCTTCACTCGCAGTTAAGGATTTCTATGTTCCTTTTTATAAACCCACTCCAGAGCAAGAATTTAAAATGACACGTATTTTCTCCCTCATCATTGGATTCATACCCTTAATCTTCGTTTTCTTCGTGCCAGAAATCCTAAAGCTGTCCTTCTTTACTCGCGCTATTCGCTTATCCATTTCAGTAGTGGCCATGATTGCTTTTTACCTGCCCTTCTTTAACAGTACCCGCGGTGCTAATCTTGGACTGCTAGGCGCAGCTGTAGCCACCAGCGCGTGGTACATTATGGGCGATCCATATGGCATTGATAACATGTATATTGCTTTAATTTCTCCAGCAGTGGTTATGCTGATTGAAAAAATGTTTCATTGGAATAATACAACTCATACGAAGGATCGTAATTAGTTTAGTAACAAATATCTTAAATAGTAGTTTAATCTAAAAGATAGGAGCGATGATTTTGAGTAACGTAGAAAACGCAGCTGTAAATAATACCCAAGGTAAGCTATATCAAGCTCCAAATGATTCGGAAAGAATCGAAGCCTTATTACCAAATGATTGTGTACAAAGTCATGCATCCAACATTATGCCACTGGAAAACGGAGATTTCTTGTGTGTGTGGTTTGCAGGCAGTCAAGAAGGAATCGCAGATATTTCGATTTATATGTCTAGGCTGAATCAAGGAGAGTCGGAGTGGTCGGTGCCCGTAAAATTATCAGAGGATTCCACAAGATCGGAGCAAAACCCTATCCTGTTTCCGACTCCTGATGGAAAACTGTGGCTGATCTATACGGCGCAAAAATCAGGCAATCAAGATACGGCGATTGTCAGATATCGTATCTCGGAGGATAATGGCTATACATGGGGTCCTATTGAAACCTTATTCGACACTCCAGGTACCTTTGTTCGTCAGCCTATTGTAGTACTCGATAACGGCGAGTGGCTTATTCCAATCTTTTATTGTCATGTAGCTCCAGGTAAGAAGTGGGTAGGTGATGATGATACGAGTGCTGTGAAGATTTCCGCCGATAATGGCAAAACGTGGACAGAGTATCCAGTCCCTAATAGTGTTGGATGTGTTCATATGAATGTAGAAAAGCTGCATGATGGATCACTGCTGGCACTGTACAGAAGCCGCTGGGCCGATAATGTGTATCTGAGCCGCTCCAAGGATAATGGTAGGACATGGACAGAGCCTGTGGCGACAGAGTTACCAAACAATAATTCATCAATTCAGTTTGCAGTGCTAAATAATGGACATTTGGCAATTGTATTCAATAATATAAGCGCCGCTAGCGCCAAAGAGCGTAGACTGTCCTTATACGATGAAATCGAGGACGAAGAGGATAGTGAAAATGCCGTTGAGCCAGCGATTGCTGAAGAAATCGATCCTAATAAGAAAACCGCATTTTGGGGAACACCAAGAGCACCAATGACCATTGCTATCTCAGAAGATAATGGACAGACATGGCCGTACAAACGAGATATTGAAGTTGGTGATGGTTATTGTATGACAAATAATTCGAAAGAAAAGTTAAACAGAGAATATTCATACCCATCCATAAAGCAAACCTCAGATGGAAAAATCCATGTTACGTTTACCTATTTCAGACAGACAATCAAGTATGTGCGTGTTACTGAAGAGTGGGTTAAGGGTTAGTATATTACAGTTACAAATTAATATAGAAGACGAAAATGCCTTTGCCGTACAGGCAAAGGCATTTTCTGAAATAAGTAGTAGTGTCAGTAGTAAAGAATACATGAAAGGGAGAACACTATGCTTCTACAAAATCAGATAGCAATTGTAACAGGTGCAACTAGAGGTATTGGGAGGTCTATTGCCTTAACGTTAGCTAAAAAGGGAGCATTTTTAGTGATTAACGGGAATCGTGAAGATTTATTAAGTGAATTGGCTTCAGAGATTGAGAAACTCGGACAAAGGTGTTTAGTACTGGTGGGAGATATTTCAGATCCTGCTATTGCAACTAAAATTGTAAAGACAACTATAAATAATTTTGGGCGCATTGATATTCTTGTAAATAATGCGGGTATTAATACGCGTACTCCAACATTAGAAATGAAGTTAGATGATTGGCAAAGAGTGATAGACGTTAATTTGAACGGAACTCTGTATTGTTGTATGGCTGTTTTACCCTTCATGATTGAACAGAAATACGGAAAAATTGTTAACGTATCTTCTTCTACCGCTAAAACTCCCCATAAGAATGCATCTCCTTCTTACGGTGCATCAAAAGCAGGTGTAAATTATCTGACACAACATTTGGCACTCGAAATGGCAAAAGATAATATATATGTTAATGCAGTTTGCCCTGGGCCGATAGAAACGGATATGAGTACGCAGTGGACTGATGAATATCGCCAACAAGTGTTGTCGAGAATACCCCTTGGTAAGCTGGGAATACCCCAAAATGTAGCTGACGCAGTTTTATTTTTGGCTTCAAGCATGTCTGATTTTATAACAGGCGAGACAATTAACATTAATGGCGGAACATATATGAATTAAGAATTTAATAATGGTGTATGTTAAAATAAGATGCATTTAATATTGAACATGAGTATAATAAAAATATCCAGTGTCTTTGTTTTGCAATGTAAAAATCAATAGTAATTGTGTTGTTAATACGAACGGTGGAGAAAAAAATAAAAGGTAGGTACAAATAATGATTGTGGGACAACTATTAAATATAAAAAATGAACTAGTGTTGTATCCGTCTGGATTACAAAAGGGCTTGAAGTTTCTCTTAGAAACAGATCTTTCAGCGTTAGCATTGGGGCGACATGAAATTCAAGATAGCAAAATTTATGCCATGGTTGCAGAATATGAAACGCAGCCAAAAGAACAACGTAGACTCGAAGCTCATAAAAAATATTTGGACATACAATATATTTGTTCAGGGGAGGAAATGATAGGCTCTGGCTCTTTAGCAACAGTTTCGGAAATCGATGAAGATTGTCTCGAAGCACGGGATGTTATATTTTATAAAGGGGTTGCAGCAGAGACGGAATTTATCCTTTCCCACGGAATGTTTGCGGTTTATTTTCCTTGGGATGTTCATAGACCGAATTGCAGTAATGGCGAAAAAGCTGGCAAGGTTAGGAAAGTAGTGGTAAAAATAGCAATGGATGCGCTTGGCACTAGAGTATAAGGTATATATTCCCGAGATTGATTATCATGTTTATAGCTTTATTGATGATCGATGTGAGTTTGGATGGTCATAATAAGAAACTTTTAGATAATAAAGAGATCAGTTATTTAGATCAAAATATCTGGAAGGCAATATTAGACTGATTCGTATATGATATAAAAATAAGCACTATTTGCTTTTCTAGCAAATGGTGCTTATTTTTTGTAGAAATAGTATGTTCCATTTCATAAACTCAGCTTTTTCGCTTCATCGAAAGGCATTATTATATTCAAGTATAGTACTAAGTATAGATTTGAAAATAAAATAAAATGGGATTTAAATGGATAAATTTACTTGAAAGAGAAGTAAGAAGTAAAACTATTTGACCTAATATTCAAAAAATATAGAATAATTTACTGCATAATTCTTGCTTTACAAGAGATTCCATATATAATAAAAAACATTTTTTAAAAAATGGCACGAAAATTGCAATATATCTTACTAACAAGTTAAGAGGCTTGTGAATTACTCATGTGGTTGCGAAAAAAATGGCCCAATGGCACAAATTGTTGTTGCTAGTTCAATTTTGGTTATTGGTGCCTTACTTTGGCTCAAGGTTAACCCAGAGCTTACTATAGCTGAAGAATTGGGTTTGAAAACCATTGACAATGAAGAAAAGGCTACTTTAAGTAGTTAATGTAAATTTGAAAAATAACTAAAGAACGTAGATGTTAGAAAGTGAATGTTAAATACATTCGTTTTTTAATATTTAGTGAGATAAAGTTAAATCTTTTTCGTCAACAATAATATTCATTTGTATAACAGATAGTGTATTAATTTATGTTGAATCTTGCAGTAAACAGAAAACTGAGCTTAAATAGAGTATGTTAGTGGAAATTTGCTAATCAATTAATGATATAATGATTATGCTGTACAATTTATATAAACTAAAAAATAAAAATTCCATACTTATATACATAGGGAAATCTTCAAATGATAACTTCAAGGGGGTATTATGGGGAGAATCATCTTTTTTATTCCTAAGCCGCAAGATGCGGCATTAGTAAAAGAAATTTTTAATCGGGAAAACGATGGTAATTGGGAACTGGAGATTTGTTTCGCGACAGGTGTTCGTCAAATTGCGAAAAGGGAGATTCAAGCTGATGCTGTGATTGCAAGGGGACTTACTGGTTATGCGGCTAAACGACTGTTGCAGGATACACCGGTCATTGAACTGCCAATTACTGCGTATGATATTTTACGAGCAATCATTGACTGCCAGAAGGAATTCGGAACACAGAGAATTGCAATTATCGGGTCGCCTGATATGGTTTGTAATGTGAGTACAATACAAGAAATTACGGGTATGGAAATCGAGATCCTGTTGATCACAGATGAGGCCGAGGCAGAATGTAAAATCCCTGCAGCTAAGTCTCGTGGCGTTACAACAGTTATCGGTGGAGGGACAGCCACCTCTATAGCCGAAGCATTAGGACTTCATACGATGATGATACATTCCGGCGAAGAGGCTATATGTCAAGCTCTGCGGGAAGCAATGCGGGTGGCACTGGTTCGGCGGCAGGAGCAAGAGCGGGCTGAACAGTTTCGGATGATTTTAGACTATTCAGTGGAAGGTATTATTGCTGTTGACGAAGGTGGAAAGATAAGTTTGATCAATAAGGCAGCTGCTGAGATGACAGGTGCCAGCATTGCTAATATTGGTCAAAAGGCTGAAACCTTGGTGCCACAATTCCATATAGAAAAGATATTAAAGGGTGGACAAGCTGAACTAGGGGTCTTTAAAAAAGTTCGTGGCAAGCAAATGGCGATCAATTGTGTGCCGATTGTTATAAAAAAGCAAACTGTTGGTGTTGTGGCGACTTTTCAGCCATTAGCCGCAATACAAGAACTAGAAGGTAAATTTCGTACGAAGCTGCATGGTAAAGGTCTAGTGGCTAAGTCAAGTTTTTCAGATATTATTACAGAGAATTCCAAGATGAAGGAAATCATCAATCTTGCTCAAGAGTTTAGTGTAGTTGACTCCAATGTACTTATTTTGGGAGATACGGGTGTAGGGAAAGAGGTGTTTGCTCAAAGCATTCATAATGCAAGTAAACGGCAGTATGGACCTTTCGTTGCTGTGAATTGTGCGGCCCTTCCTGAGAATTTGCTAGAGAGTGAATTGTTTGGATATGTTGATGGTGCGTTTACAGGAGCAGCCCGTACTGGTAAAATGGGCTTGTTTGAACAGGCTCACCGCGGCACAATTTTTTTGGACGAGGTTGGTGAGATTTCTCCTAGAATTCAAGCAAGGTTACTGCGAGTGCTCCAAGAACGTGAAATTATGCGACTTGGAGATGATAGGATAGTGCCGGTTGATGTTAGAGTGGTTGCGGCAACCAATCGCAATTTAAAACAGGCAATGCAGGATGGCGGCTTCAGGCCAGATCTGTTTTATCGTTTGAATGTTCTAAACCTAGAAATACCTCCCCTTCGTGACAGGGCAGAAGATATAATGACATTATTAAATTGCTTCATGGCTGATTATGAGGTGCGCTTTCAACGCCCATCTAAAAAGATAGGGAGGTCTGCTCAAGAACTGCTTGTCAATTATGAGTGGCCAGGAAATGTACGTGAACTTAAGAATATCGCGGAACGCTTAATTGTCTTGCGTACACAAGATAGTGAATTCGTTGATGAAAAAAGTATGAGAAGTTTATTGTCACTGCCCAATGAATCTACGATGCAGTCCGCGAGTCAATCCATCAAGGGTAGCACGTTTGCCCAAAGAAAACGTGCGGCACAGGCGGAAATGATTGAGCAGGTCCTGCAAGAAACGAATTTTGACCTTGATAAAGCAGCCCAATTGCTTGGAATTAGTCGGACTACATTATGGAGACGGCAAAAGGAAATGTTTAAAAAAGTATGAAATATTGTTTGAATAATTGGTTTCCCCGGACGGATTAGGATATTCACGCTATAGTGTTTATATCCTGGTCTGCCCGGGGAATTTTATTTCGGTAGAAAAAATGGAATGGATATTTTAAAATGAAAGAAAATGAAATGTTTTAATAAAATTTGAAATAAAATGAAAATATAGAGCAAAATCTAAAAAAATAACATTCTTAATTTTGAGAATTAACAGTCAAATTGAAATGGAATAAATAGAGTGATGCAGAGGCTAGTGGCATCTATATATATTTTTTTTTTGTAGAAAAAAATCCTTGGCATGTTTATTGCATCATATAGCTATTAGTTACAGTTTTAAACAAAAAAGGGGGAAAAATCATGAAGCCAATATTAGGTATAACACTTGGAGAAGCTACGGGAATCGGACCTGAACTCATTGCGAAGTTAATTTCTAATAACCGTCTTGCACTTTATTGTCGTCCAGTAATTATCGGCGATGCGCGGGTACTTGAGCTAGGAAAGAAAATTGCAGGCGTGGATTTTCCAGTGAATATTGTTGACAATGTATCAGCAATTGATTGGGACGGACCTATCTCCATCCTGGATCAAAAGAATTTTGATCCGACTCATTTGAAAATGGGGGAAATTAATGTAGATTCTGGGCGAGTGACTGGTGATACCTTGGTGACGGCCCTTCGGTTACTCGATGAGGGAGCTATTCAAGGTATGGTGTTTGCACCACTCAATAAACAGGCGTTCATCTTGGGAGGGTATGATTATGAAGATGAACATGCCTTGTTTCGTGAATTTTTTAAATGGGACAAACCAGCTGGAATTATGAATGTGCTGGATAAACTGTGGACATTCCGCGTTACTTGCCATATACCAATCAGTGAAGTAGCGTCTAGTTTAAATAAAGAGAATATATTGAGCGCAATCAAATTAGCGGATGGCACTTTGCGCCTCGCTGGATACGAACGTCCGCGAATTGGGGTGGCGGCCTTAAATCCTCATTCTGGTGAAGGTGGACTATGCGGCAGAGAAGAGTTAGATATCATTTTGCCAGCCATCGAATCAGCACGTGCTGAAGACATTGAAGCATTAGGACCTTTTTCGGCAGATACCATCTTTATCGCCGCATTTAAGGGGGCGTATGACGCAGTTCTCACCATGTATCATGATCAAGGGCAAATTGCTACGAAATTAATAGGCTTTGATATAGGAGTGACTGTTGCTGCTGGACTGCCTTACCCAATTACAACACCAGAACATGGAACGGCCTTTGACATTGCTGGCAAAGGGGTAGCGAAAACCGATGCTACGGAAAAGGCGATCGAAATTGCTGCCAGAATGGCTGGTTGGAGAGGATGAAATTTGCAATAATTCATGAGTGTAAAGTTATAAAAAAAGTTTTTTAGGAGGCGATAGTTATATGGATAATGATAAAATACCCTTTCGAAGATGGTTTCTGATTTTACCTGCAACCTTTTTAACCTATTCCATTAATATTATGGACAGGAATAATCTTGGTTTTGGATTTGCTGGAATGCAGCAAGACTTGGGTATTGGCGCAACATATGCAGGACTGGCTGGAGGTATTTTTGCTATCGGCTATTTATTTTTGCAGGTTCCGGGGGCACTTTGGGCTGAACGATGGAGTGCAAAAAAACTTATTACAATCGCTCTTGTTTTATGGGGGCTTTTCGCAACATTAACAGGCTTTATTCAGAATCTAACGCAATTGTTAATCATCAGGTTTATGGTTGGGTTTGTTGAGGGGTGTGTGCTACCACCTATTGTATTACTGCTCAAACGATGGTTCCCTCTTAAAGAACGTGCAAGGGCAAATTCTATCTGGATGTTGTCTGTGCCCTTTGCGGCATTAATTATGTCGCCTATTTGCGGCTATCTTCTCACCGTTGCAAATTGGCGGACGATGTTTATCATTGAAGGGATGGTACCGTTTATTTGGGCTATTATCTGGTGGTGTTTAGTCGATGATTATCCTAGCCAGTCGAGATGGCTATCGCAGAAGGAAAAAGACTATATCAGTGCATCTACAATCGCTGATGAAAAACAAATTCAGCAGCAGGCAGTTAGTGTTAAAGAAGCCATAAAAAATCGCAATGTTATCATTCTTATTGCAGTGTGGTTTTTTATGCAGATAGGTTTTAGTGGTTTTAGCCTATGGCTGCCTACTATGGTGAAAGAATTTACCGGAGCTAATAACCTGTCTGTTGGTTTTATATCGTCGTTGCCTTGGTTGGCTGCTACAATTGGGATTATAGTAAATTCCCGTCATTCAGATAAGACTGGCGAGCGCAAACTGCATGTTGTAATACCTGCCATTATTTCTGCGATATTTCTTTTTGCCTCTACTTTAGCAGGTAACTCAAATCCCACCCTCGCCATATGTTTCCTTATTGCCTGTGGAGGATTCATTCAATCTTTTTATGGTATATGGTGGTCAATTCCTGCTCATTTCCTAACCGCTGAAGTACTGGCGGTTACCTTAGGGCTTGTTAATGCAATCGGTAATTTAGGTGGTTTTTTCGGTCCATTTATTTTTGGATTTTTAAAGGCGCAAACCAACAGTAGCGTTGCAGGGATGTTATTTCTTGTTGCTTCTTCGGTTGTTGCAGCTTTGCTGTTATTAATGTTGCGCTATAAGCATCCAGAAACAGCTATGGCGGATAAAAAAATAAGTAAAAGTATTTCTTCATAAAAATGCTAAGAGAGGTGCCAGTTATGAAAATAATCGATCTTTCTATGACTATAAAGAATCATTGGCGATGGAATGTTACGCAAACATTCCGTCACCATTTTGACCGTGGCGACGATTTTAGAACTTCCATTTTGCAAATTCCAGCTCATGCCTTTACCCACGTCGATACTTCGCTACATTGCCAGGCTGGCGGTCCAACTTTAGATCAATTGGATGTATTCTCTTACAGCGGGCCGGCAACAGTGATTGACTTAACTTTTATTCAGCCTAACCAAGAGATTACGGCTGAGCATATTAGAGATAATGCTGGACATGTTGCAGAGGGTGATGTGATCTTATTAAAAACCTGCTGGGATACTCACTATGAGCCCGATAGTAAAGAATATTGGACAGAAGCGCCTTATATATCGGATAAAGCGTCAATTTGGCTAAACAGTATAAAGCCACGGGTAATCGGTTTTGACTTTCCCCAGGACTATGCAATAAAAAGTATTACTCGTAGCAGTTTTACTCTTGAAGAATCTACTGCACATAAGCATTTATTGTGTAACGGTGTCCTGTTTGTGGAGTATTTGTGCAATATGAGTCAAATTAGTCAAGAAAAAGTTAAGTTTATTGCGTTGCCGTTGAAACTCGAAGGTTTTGAAGGTGGACCGGTAAGAGCTATTGCTATAGAGGACTAATTAGAATTTCTAATGTCCAGTACAGCGAGGCCTATCAGCATATTGATGAAAATATGGTACAAGTTATGAAAGTACTACTAAAAGTTGGCGATTAATTAGTAGGTGGGGATTCTAGTTTCCACCGAGACAGAACTGCGAAGAATTTACTGCAAAAATAAGATACTTATTAAAAACAAGGCGACTACAAATAGTTTCCGTACAAAGAACTTATAGTGAGGAGTCACTAGGGGAATGACGCAAAATATACGACCACTGTGATCTATGATCAATAGTTGTTAGTCGTATATTTTGCGTCAAATTAATATAAATGAAGCCTTGATAAATATAACGTATTAAAGAAGTAGTATCGATCTTGTTGATCTATCAAAAATGGGAGATAGAGCATCGCTTATCTTTAGAAATGTTTAATGCGTTATATATAGTTTAATGTTTTGAGAAAAAGATAAAAAGGATTAGGGGATTATTATTATGCGTATTATAGAGTGAGGAAATTATGAAAATAGCGATTATTGCACCGATACAGGGTATTATTGATACCGTGGATGAAATTTTGGCAAAAAACATTTTTAATAAGAATAGTGAATTTGAGGTAGTTCCGGGTGATTTGGAATCTGGCGTAGACTCAGCTTGTCATGCGGTAGAGCGCGGGGCGGATGTTATTATTAGTCGCGGCGGGACGGCTTCCCTTATTGCGAAAAACGTTGATATTCCAGTTGTAGAAATTCAAGTATCGGTTTTTGACATTTTACGCGCCTTAAAACAGGTTGGGACTGTTACCGGTACTGTGGGTGTTGTATTTACCAGGCGATTGCTTTTTGAATGTGAGAAGTTAGGAGAATTAATTGGTATTAACGTTAAAGAAATCTTTTTAGAAAATGAGATGACTGAGAAGGAAAAAATTCTTTCCGCCCATCATGAGGGGATTTGTACATTCATAGGTGATGCCTCTTCGATTAGGATATTAAAACAATATGGGTTTGATGCTGTAGCGATTGAATCTTCTGAAGATGCAATTGCCAAAGCGATAATTGAGGCGGAAAATCTAGTTGGGGTACGGAAGAGAGAGCAGGAGAAGGCTGAACTGCTTCGTACAATTATAAATGCATCCACAGATGGGGTTATTGCGATCAACAAGGAGGGGAGGATTGGCATTTTAAATCCGGTTGCAGAGCAAGTTTTTCAGATTAATAGTGTTTCGGCAATCGGCCAATATATTAGTGATATCATACCTAGTGATAAACTACGAGAATGTTTAACTACAGATCATTATGAACAAGAGGGCATTAAAAGTTTTGGCGACAAATTATTTGCAATTAAGCGAATTCCCATAAAACTAGATGGCAAGGTAGTGGGAGCGGTAGCCAATATTGAGGATGTGACTCAATT